>Ga0222656_1000051_pt1 | contig 59654 bp, 48 predicted proteins | sample AntAcemetagen472_FD_179808 | JGI IMG/M metagenome (GOLD analysis project Ga0222656, IMG submission 179808) | Saline water microbial communities from Ace Lake, Antarctica - #472 | ecosystem: Environmental > Aquatic > Non-marine Saline and Alkaline > Saline | place: Antarctica: Ace Lake... | reverse complement strand
AGGATGCGGAATTTTGTTTTTTTTGCTGGTCAGACACTCAAACAAGCCGACAGTATCAGGTTTCTTTGAAAATTAAGGCGACATCGCCCTTATTTTTTTGGTCACTTTAAAATCGCTCAGTTTAGGTGAGAATAAATAAAAATTTCTCTAATTTAAAGTTTTTAAAAAATTTTATTAATCAAATAATGGTCAAATCAATATTTTTAAATTTATCCCCTTATTATTGGCATCTGCTCTGCAAAAAATGATCTATGGGTGCTTATATAATCCCCAAAACCTGCGTAAAAATACTTCTACAGAGACAAAGACGATTCAGTTCATCATTTTATCAATCATTGCATAAGGTAATTTCTTTCCGTAAACCTGACAAAAGAATTTGATTTATTCTTTTTTGTGCGTCTGGTAAGGTGCAATTATTGATAAAACGCTATTCTATGTTATCTGGACATGTTCAGACAGACCTGTGCTACAGTACCGGAATATAGCAGGGATCCGACATCATCAAGATGATTTTATCTGGCGCCTCATGTGTACAGGCTATCAGCACTCTGTTTGCCAGCTCAATCTCCCATATTTCAGTCATGCTGCAGGATATTGAACAAGGGATGGACTCGCACGGGGCTGTTTGAGCAAAAAGGAGTGCTGTAAAAGTGGGTTTATGAACGCGAGCAATATGTTAAGATGCTGTTTCACTCAGATGAGCGGGTGGGCAAATTAAAGAGCAGCAAAACCTGCATGAAAAAGTAGGGGCGCTTCAGAATCAGATGCACAGCAGCAGCCCCGGTCTTTAAAGCGCTTCAGACATATGTATAGGATCAGAGGTCTATTGTCCGTTACCCATAAATCCTGGCCCCCTTGGCTCCTAAACCCTGAGGTTTTACTATTTATACCCCAGTGTTCGAAGAGACTTTATATCTTTTCGCCATTTAGGTTTAACCTTGACCTGCAGATCCAGATAGACCTTAAACCCCATAAATCTCTCGATCTCAAATCTTGCATCACGGCCGATTTTTTTTATCATTGAACCGCCTTTTCCCACCAGAATCCCTTTTTGGGAATCCTTCTCCAGATAGATCGATGCACTGATATAGGCTCCGCCTGTTTCTCTTTCCGTCATGTCTTCGATCACAACTGCGGTACTGTAGGGAATCTCGTCTCTGGTGTTGTTATAGATCTTCTCCCGGATAAATTCAGAAATGAACTCTCTCTCGATCTGGTCCGATACAATATCCTCCGGAAAATATGCAGGAGATAAAGGCATTCTTACAATGGTCTCCCTGACCAGCTCATCAACATTATCTCCATTAATGGCTGAAACCGGAAATATCTCCTCAAAATCCATAACCGTGCGGTAATATTCAATGATCGGCAAAAGCTCTTCTTTTTGTACCAGATCAATTTTATTAACGATCAAAAAAGTAGCCTTGTTTTCAGCCTTCACCTTTTCAATAAGCTCGATCTCATGTTTTTTTGGTTTTAGACACTCCACAAGAAGATAAATAACATCCGCATCCTTAAAACTTTTTAAAACAGAGTCCACCATAAACTTTCCAAGACTGTCCTGAGGTTTATGCATCCCTGCCGTATCTAAAAATATGACCTGTGCTTCATCCGTCGTTAAAATGCCCCGCATCACCCCCCGGGTGGTCTGAGGTTTAGGCGAGACAATAGCAAGCTTTGAACCAATGATCCTGTTTAAAAGTGTTGATTTTCCCACATTGGGAAGTCCAGCAACCGAAACATATCCTGCTTTAAAATTCTCTTTTGCTTCCATAGTAAAAACCAGTTAATAGTTAATAAATAGTTGTTAGTGGTCAGTCTCTTCCGGCAAAACACATTGAGCTTTTTCACAACTACAAAAACGCATAGAGGTAAGCGCATAGTGTTTAAAATCACAGAAAACCGGTACGCCCTTAATTCCTTGCTCTCTGCTCGTTCATCCAGTATTTAGTATCAAGAATCCTAATCTCTCAATGCCTTGGAAAATTCTTTATAATATTCTTTAATGATCTTTTCCTGCTCCTGCGACTGGGGAGCCGACCCCACCATCAGGACCTTTTCAGCAGCTGTTGACAGATCCATCCCCAAACTGAGCAGATAGGCTGTGAGAACCGTACCGGTTCTCCCGATACCGGCATAGCAGTGGACAACGACTTTACCGCCTGAAGTTATTTCTTTATTTATCCAGTCTACAATTTCATTAAGCTGAACAATACCGGGGGCATCAAAATCATCTACCGGAGAATGCAGCACTCTAAAACAGGCATTTCTTTCATCATCCGCAATATCCTTAAACGGCATCTCAAGAAGGTTGACAACAGAGGTGATCCCTTCCGCTTTCCATTGAAAAAAATCCGTGTAATCCGGAACTGAAGACCGCGCTAGTTTTTCAGGCAGCAGCCATTTTATTTTTGCCGGGAGACCTAACATAAGATGAAAACGACCTCATAATTCAAGTTTACGCCCTTATTTTTCACCTGTCTTGTTCATCCTTGCCCAGGCATCGCGCAGCGTCACGGTCCGGTTGAATATGGGTTTTTCCTTTGTCGAATCACTATCAACACAAAAATAACCCAATCTTTCAAACTGATACCGGTCCCCGGGTTTTGCATCACCCAACGAAGGCTCAGCGTAACAGGACTGGATCTTAAGCGAATCAGGATTTAAATGGGATTTATAATCTATCTCTTTATCCCCGCAGGGATTTTCCTCATTAAACAAACGGTCATACAAGCGTGCTTCGGCTTCAACCGCATGCTCCGCAGAAACCCAGTGAAGCGTTGCCTTGACCTTTCGTCCATCGGGTGCATCACCTCCCTTTGTCTCCGGATCATAGGTACACCGAAGCTCTACGATATTACCGACATCATCTTTTACCGCCTCAACACAGGTGATGAAATATGCATAACGCAGACGGACCTCCCGCCCGGGTGCAAGACGAAAGAATTTCCTGGGGGGATCTTCCATGAAATCATCTTTTTCGATATACAGAACACGTGAGAAAGGCACCTTCCGGGTTCCCTTTCCCGGGTCTTCAGGATTGTTTACCGCATCCAGTTCTTCTGATTTGCCCTCAGGATAATTTTCAATAACAACACGAAGCGGATTTAGAACACCCATCACTCTGTTTGCACTTTTGTTAAGATCTTCACGTACACAATGTTCAAGAAGCGCCACATCAACCATGCTGTCTCTTTTGGCCACTCCTATCCGGTCGCAAAAGTTCCTTATGGAAGCCGGAGTATATCCCCTTCGCCGCATACCGAACAGGGTCGGCATTCTTGGATCGTTCCAGCCTGAAACATGCTTATTGTCTACAAGCTCCAGAAGCATGCGTTTGCTCATCACCGTATAACTTAAGTTCAAACGGGCAAACTCTATCTGCCGGGGATGCGACGGTGTATTTAATTCATCAAGAACCCAGTCATAAAGCGGCCGGTGATCTTCAAATTCAAGCGTGCAAAGTGAGTGAGTTATGTTTTCAATAGAGTCGGACAGACAGTGGGTAAAATCATACATGGGATAGATCTGCCATTTATCTCCAGTGCGGTGGTGCTCGGTATTTTTCATGATACGGTAAATAACAGGATCTCTCATGTTTAGATTGGGTGAAGCCATATCAATTTTCGCCCTTAAAACACGTGTCCCGTTTTCAAACTCACCATTTTTCATTTTTTCAAACAGCTCCAGATTCTCTTCAACTGACCGGTCCCGGTGCGGGCTGTTTTTGCCGACCTCTGTGGGCGAACCGCGGTACTGTCTAATCTCCTCCGGGCTTAGATCACAGACATATGCTTTACCTTCTTCTATCAGCTGTTTGGCAAAATCATAAAGCTTATCAAAATAATCAGAGGCATAAAAAAGCCTGTCCTCCCAGTCAAACCCCAGCCAGTGGATATCTTCCATGATCGAATCGACATACTCCACATCCTCTTTACTCGGATTAGTATCATCAAAACGGAGGTTACAGGCAGCACCGCTGTTTTCAAGTGAAATACCAAAATTAAGGCATATCGATTTCGCATGGCCGATATGAAGATAGCCGTTAGGTTCCGGGGGAAAACGGGTTGCAACGCGTCCGTCATTTTTTCCATTTTTCAGATCTTCAGAGACTATCGTCCGGATAAAATCCAAAGAAGGCAAATTATCATTTTCATTCATCATACAAACCCTTTACTTTCCTAAATTATAAAATCAAAATATATTCAATTATAGTAACATATGTGTTTGCCGCAGTCTATACAGCAATAACCAAAATCCACCGCCTAAATTCACAGACGCACTATTTCCAAGCCACCGGGGATGTTTTTTAAAAACCAATTCCTGACGGCAGGGTTTTCTTCACGTGTTTCCTCACTACAGCGCTGTGGGTGAGAAAATAAACGCAGCTTTCCACCTTCAGGCCATGAGGGGCCCCTTTTCGGAGGGGTTTTTCCCCTAAAAATCAAATATAATGCGACCGGGGCCGATCTGAGAGGTCCCAGCCGCAAATTTCATCCTGTCGGTATCGGCACCAGCATTGCTATCCTTCTGCGCGCTTCTATCAAAAGATTAAGGGAAGGGTGGTTCTTTGTTAAACGCAGTATTAAACCACGTGATCGTTCTACCACCCTGCCAGGCAGTTGGATAATAAAAAACCGGAAGGCCTTCATGCGCTTACGGCTCCAGGATTTCTCAAGCACCCGAGTATGTCATAATTCTCGGCCCCAGTTCCATTACCAGCTTATTTCCCAGCACATATGCGCCTGCGAGTTCCGCTCAAAATCAAAGGGGATGGTTTCTGCTGTAATATCTTTTACCTTAAACTTGGCCAGTTTTCCACTGTCAAGCTTAAAGCGCCTGAAGTTTGTTGAAAAAATAAGAAGACCGTCTTTCTCAAGCCGTCTCATAGCACGATGAATAAGCTCCGCATGATCCTTTTGTACATCAAAGATAATGCCCGTGCTTTTCGAGTTGGAAAAAGTAGGGGGATCAACAAAAATCAGATCGAACTTATCTTTTGACTCTGAAAGCCATTTCATACAGTCTGCGCGTATGGTTCTGTGATTTTCACTGCCAAAGCCGTTTAATGCCATATTGTTTTTTGCCCAGCTTAGATAAGCAGGGGAAAGGTCTACTGTGGTCATCTGACTTGCCCCTCCCATTGCAGCATGCACCGTTGCTGTTCCAGTATATCCATAAAGATTAAGAAAACGCTTTTTTTCTGCTTTTTCCTGTATTCTTTTTCGGGTAATACGGTGATCCAGGAAAAGACCCGTATCCAGATAATCTGTCATGTTGATTAAAAAGCGGCAATCACCCTCTCTGACTTCATAAAGCCTTCCTTTCTCCGCTTTCTTCTGATACTGATTCTTCCCCTTCTGCTGCTTCCTGACCTTTACAAAAATTCTGTTTCTTTTAATCTCCAGAAGATCCTGAATAACCCTTACCGCATCTTTGAGCCTTTTCGCCGCTTTCTCCGGTTCAATTGTTTTCGGAGCCGCATATTCCTGAACATGTACCCAGTAGCCGTAAAAATCAATTGCCACATTATATTCCGGCATGTCAGCATCATAAACACGAAAGCAGGAAACACCTTCTTTTTTTGCTCTTTTTAACAAGGGCTTTAAGTTCTTTCGCAGCCGGTTAAAAAAGTCCTTTGACTCTTCCTGCGAAGGACTTTCGCGCAGACTCCAGCCAATTTCCTTTTGATCTTCTTTTTTTTCCTGAAGATCAAAGCACATCAATTGACAGGCAATCGGACCATTATAAAGTTTATACCTTTTTTTTGATTTCAGACCGAAAACATCCGCAAGATCTGGATTCGCCGTAAATATTGCGGCCTGCCAGTTGGAAAACTTTTCTTTTAATTTCCTGCCGATACATTTGTAGAGATACTTTGCCTCATTTATTTCTGCCAGTCTCTCACCATAAGGGGGGTTAATCACAAAGATTCCTGTCTCACCTTTTTTTGGGTTTATGATCGGATTTTCCAGAATAGCAAGCTCCTGTGTTTCTGCGTGAACCCGGCCTGTAAGTCCGGCCTTTTCAATGTTTTCAATAGCTGCCCTGACAGTAGCGCGGTCATAATCATAGCCCAGAATTCTTGGCCAGGTTTTTTTCTGGCCATTTTCTTCTCTTTCAATCGCATCTGAAACAAGGCGGTTCCAAAGATTAGGATCATGTTTTTTCCATTTAAGAAAGCCAAAATAGTTTCTTCCAAGACCTGGAGCAACATCTCCGTAAATAAGGGCCGCTTCAATAAGAAGAGTGCCCGAACCGCACATCGGATCAAGGAACATGGTTCTGGGTCCCAGATCTTTATTCCAACCGGAAAAATGCACAATTGCCGCTGCCAGAGATTCTTTCAGGGGCGCTTTGCCAGTGGCGCTCCGGTACCCCCTGCGATGCAGGCTCTCTCCGGAGAGATCAATGCTTATTGTTGCTTTTTCACCGTTTAAAAACAGACCGATTCTAACATCCGGCTGGCGGGTCTTTACATCGGGCCTTTTATCATATCGTTCCCGAAACCAGTCTGCCACAGCATCTTTTATTCGAAGCGCCGCAAATTTACTGTTTACTGCCTGAGAATTAACCACAGTGCAGTCTATGGCAAAAGAAGAATCAAGACCAAGGTGCTCATCCCAGTTAATCCCCAGGGCCCCCTTATAAAGTCTGTCTGTATCCGGAGCAGAAAATTCCAACAGGTTTAAAAGGATCCGGCTTGCAAACCTGGACCAGAGACATAAACTGTATGCGGTTTTAAGCGGAGCTTCAAAAGTTACGGCCCCATATAAGGTCTGGACATTTTTTGCTGAAAACGACTCTGCTTCTTCCGCCACAAGATTCTCAAGGCCTGAAGCACAGACAGCAACCAGATTGTATGTTTTTGTTGTCATAGTAAATAGAGGGAATGTTCAATGTTTATTTGTTTTTGACCTTCAATATTCATCTATTTTGCAACCAGTACGGTTGTGCATTAAAGAAGATCAGTAATAAAAACTGCTTTTTTACCCACAGGTTCTGTTGAAAAAGCCTTTCTTAAGAAGGGCTTTCATCCGGTTCCCTGACGGTTCCTAATCTTTTCGATCTGTGCTTCTCTTTTTTCATAAAGAGCTTTTTCCAATCCCACCTGATATTTACCGGGCTTGTTAAAGTTCAGGATTTCTGTGTTAAAATTGCTTAACTCTTTTTTAACCCTTTCCCGAAGTTCAGCCAAAGAGACCGGAGGCTCAGATACTTTCCCTTTTATCACAACCGGGACAAGCAGGTCAGAATAATCGGCGTCTTTTGAAACAGTTATTTCTTTCAGTTCTTCTGACAGCAAAAACATGATGCTGCTTTTTAAACCTTCTTTTTCATCATAAATAACATCCGCTATGTTTTTTCCATCTTTTCTGTAACGTCTGACCTGCTGAACACCGGGAATTGTGGTCTTTTCCGTCTGCTCTGAAATTTTAAGAACCGGCCTTAAAGTCCCGGAACTATTTTGTATGGCAGAAAGCTTATACACACCGTCATGAGCCGGTTGATCATAGGCCGTTACCAGGCGGGTTCCCACACCCCAGATATCGATTGGGGCCCGTTCTTTTTTTAATTTTGCAATCTGATATTCGTCAAGGTCATTACTCGCTACGATTTTTGTATTTTTAAAACCGTTTTCATCAAGGATCTTTCGCGCTTCTTTTGCCAGCGCCAAAAGATCGCCCGAATCTATTCTTATCCCTCCGAACTCATACCCCTTTGCTTCCAGCTCTTTTCCAACAAGCACACTTTTTCGAACCCCTTCAAGCGTGGCATAGGTATCCACCAGCAGAATGCTGTTGTTAGGAAGAACGCCTGCATATGCCTTAAATGCCTCCATCTCGTCATCAAAAGCCATCACCCAGCTGTGAGCAATAGTGCCTTTGACCGGAATGCCAAATATTTTTCCGGCAAGCACATTTGAGGTGGCCGCACAGCCGCCAATATACGCGGCCCTGCTGGCTGAAAGCGCGCCGTCCATTCCGTGAGCGCGGCGAAGCCCAAACTCAAGCACAGGGTCGTTTTCGGCAACCACGCACATCCGCGCCGCTTTGGTTGCGATAAGACTTTGAAAATTGATAAAGTTTAACAGCGGTGTTTCAAGGAGTTGACACTGAATCAGGGCTCCGGATATTCTCACCAGAGGCTCATACGGAAAAACAACAGAACCTTCTTTTACCGCGTCAATATCACAGGTCAATTCCATTGCTTCAAGAAAGGAAAGAAACCCTTCTTCAAAAAGTGGTAAATTATCGTTTCCCTTAAGATCAGCAAGATAATTCAGATCATCCTGTTTAAAGCCAAAGTTTTCCACAAACTCAACAAATGGATCCAGCCCGCAAAAAATTGAAAAACCACCCTTAAAGGGAAGTCTGCGAAAAAAAGAATGGAAAACCGCTTTTTGACGGTCCATACCCAGCTTCCAATATCCGTAAGCCATGGTAATCTGGTAAAGGTCGGTTAGTAGACCATAAGAATTTTTTGTCGCCATAATACTTTTTCTATTAATTTGTTTTTCACGTTAACCTCCTACCGAAGTTTTAACAAAGGCAGATACTATGTCTCACCCTCATTCCCCACTCCGCATTCAATCAAGCCAGGCGGTGATTTTTTCAGCCGGGACTCTGGTCCGCTCAAAAGTATTAAAAGCAGAATCTACGGAAGGATAACCCACAGCTATTCCGGCAACAAGTTCTTTTTCCGTAGAAACACCAAGCTGTTCTTTTATGTCCTGCTGACACACAATAACAACCGAAAGCCAGCAGGTACCCAGACCCAGAGAAGTTGCTGCCAGTAAAAAATTTTCAATTGCTGCTGCCATACTTAAGGTATACTGTTTATCTTCTCTTTTGTGGCTAACAAAGTACACCGCGAGAGGAGCATCACAAAACCGCAGACTTTTTTCAAGATAATCGTTAGGATCAAAACCATCTTTTTCCGCTGCCGCGATTATCGCCTGAAAAATTTCCTGCTGGCGGTTTCTGTAATCCTGAGGTAAATCGCTGAAGAGGTCTGTCTCCTGCATTCTTTCCGCAAATTTTTCCTGGCTGACATCATTCACCTTTTCAAGCTCTGTTCCAGAAAGAACAATAAATTCCCACGGCTGCTGATTGGTTGCGCTGGGCGCCCAGACAGCCGCTTCAAGACACTTCAGAACTAGTTCTTTTTCAGGCATCCTTTTTTCAAAAGACCGTATGGATCTTCGGAATTTAATAAGACTTAACATATCCATAAAAGCTCCCTTATTCAAAAGATGAACGTCCAACATCGAATAAAAAGCTACAGATTTTGTTTATGGTCCGAATAGAAAAACGCTTTGAAAATTCAAAGCGTTTTTCTAAACCCTCAAAAAAACTATAATTAAATTTTAGGTGATAATCTTACTTCCTGTTTCCTGTCCCGGCACAACGATGCGTGAAGCTTCTTCCTGTCTGGCTTTTTTTGCTTCCTCTATCATTCTATCTACAGTCGCGGTAATTGCTTCTGGAAATTTGTCTGCCGCCTCTTCAATATTGTTTGCTTCTATCATGCACTGAATCGGAAGCGGTCCTGAAGGAGACATCATCTGTGTCTGTCCCATAAAGATGTTGGTACGGCTTTCGTCTTTTGTGCCATCCGCTTTAACAGGGATAAGTTGTTTGATCGAACCCGTTTTAAGATCTGTATAGCTCTTTTCCTTAAAAAGATTATTTTTATCAAAAACAATCTCATCAGCCTGGTTCTGGTCTGTATCCGCCATAATATTTCTCCTTTTATATAAGTTAGGCCAAAGATAGTATCACAGAATACAAGAGTAACGCAACAACGCTTTTTTCTTTAAGAAACACTTTTATCCTGCATAAACTTTGGGCTAGGAGGCTGTCCGAGAATGGCTTCATCACGAGATTGAGCGAACATTTCGATGGCAAGGCGGAAAGGCCAAACACTATCAATGTCCAAAAAGCGATCTTTTGATCCGTTCAATCAGGTTTTCCTGCGGTGGCGAGCTTGACTGCGCCACCGGTTCTTTCTCCTGCCACCAGATAAGCCCCGAGGAGCTGAACCCGGTAATCGACAGCACCGCCGGAAAGAGCTTCCCGGTGATAAAAACCTTTGCCTGACAGGGGGCTTCCAGAATAATATCTACCTGCTTGATGCAGATTTTCTCTCTAACACTTACCGACGGCATTAGCACTGAATAGGGCATGCCCCCAAGAGACGCGCGCAGGTTCTCCTCATTGAGTCGGCCCGTAACTTTTTGGATCTGTTCCTCAATTTCTCTGTCAGGTGTATCCACAATAAAAAGCAGAGAGAAATAGTTCATGCTGGACTGCCCCGCTTTAGGCCTGGAAATTTTGCAGAGGCCATCCACCGGCCCCGAGTCTCGACAGTTAAAGGTAAAATCAAAAAAAGCGACCATGTCTTCTTTTTTAAACAAATCAACAGATTCCTGACTGACATCAATTGTATTTTCCCTCGACATTATTTTCCCTTTCCTGTCAATACAAAAATTAACTATACAGCATTATACTCTATCTAATCAAACAACATCTTGTATCCCTTTACAAGATAAAAATGAACACTGGGTTTTTTTGAGGGTTGGCAAAATTATAGCCACCCCCCTGTGTCAGGATAGTTGTCACATGTAAAAAGAAAAAGATTGGGTCATCTTTTGCAGAGAAGGTACAAAGCAATACGGGTAGAAGCGGATTCATATGCTCAGGAACTATCTCGATACATTCACCTAAATCCGGTACGAGCAGGTATGGCAGAAAAACCACATGAATACAGGTGGACAAGCTATCAGGGATATATAAACATAAAGAATAAACCGGAATCGCTGTATGCGGATTTTATACTTGGTCTGTTTAATAGAAAGTTAGCTGTAGCAAGAAAGCAGAACCTTCTCTTTGTTGAATCAATGACTGGATTGAAAATTGAAAGTCCTAAAATAACATCTTTGCCTCAACAATACTGGGTGAAGTTGAGTTTGTAAATGAGATACGCTCCAACTATATAGAAGAAACAGAAAAAGACCGTAATTTGCCTGATGTGATGAAATTTTATGAAAAACCGGAGATAACAAAAATAATTGAATGTATAGGAAAAGCAATACAGGAAGACCCCGTATTATTGAAACGTCTCCAGCTTTATATCTGTCATAAGTATAGTGGTCAAAAGCTGAAGGAGATTGGAAAACACTTTAATGTAGGTGAATCCGGTGTATCGCAATCAAGCCGTCGTGTTGCAAAGGAAATCGTAAAAGACAATAAACTGAAGAAAAGAATTAATAAAATCCTGGCCGAGCTGAAACTGTCAAGAGTGTAGCCATGACCCCTTTTTCTGCTCCTTCTTTTATTCGGCCGCGACTTCTGCTCCTGGGCCTGTCCCGGAGGACTGTTTTTAGACCTTCTTTCAAAAGTATCCCTGTTCAAGGGCAAAATAAAGGGAAATTCCGAGAAATACTCTCTTCCCTGAGATATATCGTTCTACTGGCAGGCATTACTTTTATATTTTTATTAAATAATCCCAGATGGGCCATCCTCATCAGGATCGGGGAATTCTTTATTTCCATAAAACTGACCTTTGGACATGCAGATACCTTCTGTCTGATAAGAACAACATTTATAATTATTGGATTTTACTTAATAATTGTTATTCCGCACTTCTGGTGCCGCTACCTGTGCCCCACCGGCGGAATGCTGGAAGCTCTCAAAAAGATCTCTTTGTTTAAATATAGTATGACAGATCAGTGCAATCAATGCGATACGTGCCGTAAAGCCTGTTCAGTAAAAACCCGTCCTGGAGAAATTAACTGCACCAACTGCGGCGACTGCAAAAATACCTGTCCGGTTGAGGCAATTACCCTTAAAAAGGGCTATTAAATATAAATAACGATACTCTTCCAACCTAAATCCACCCGGTGAAAGACTTTCCCCCGGGTGGATTCTGTTTTACGTATGATCTCCTTTGCGATTTAGAACTGCATTCCAACAAGGAACCACCTCTCCCTGTATTCCCCGCTGTGCGGGATCTGCGATAAGCAAAAAATGATTATGGATCAATTTTTTTCATATCAAGGATAGGAATTTATCCCTTCAGGAGTATTTTTTATGTTTTTGTTTCACCTTTAGCCCGCTTCAGCGAAATGCGGAATCTGAAAGCTTGTAAAGGTGGCAGTTCAATTTCCACGCTCCTCAAAACGTTATTGTAAAATTAAGGCTAAAGATGTAAGCTTATGGATCTATCAGTATAAATATAATCACCTTTCATATATTTTCGAATAATGCAATTATCTATAAAAAAAATAACCCTTCCTTGCAAATCCGATTAAAAAAACGTTATAATATGTGTTAACACCGACAATAAAACTGTTAAGACAATTAACACTTTTCTAAAAAAACAATGACAAAAAACCTACTCACAGAATCTAAGGCAAATTTTCAGCAAATTCTTGAAAATATGGTTGACGGTCTTTTTACGGTCGACAAAAACTGTGTTATTACTTACTGGAATAAAGCTGCAGAAGATATTTTCGGTTACAAAAAAAAGGAAATAATAGGCAAAAAATGCGATTATCTAAACAGCCCCACCTGCATGGGCTCAAAACTTGCAGATAAAAATGGCAAATGCAGTCTATTTGCAAATGGTAAAGTAGTCCGCAAGCGCTGTATTTACAATACAAAGGACGGTGCTGTCAAGCACCTGTTAAAAAATGCCCAGCTTTTAAAAGATAAAGATAATAACATCATCGGCGGTATTGAAAATATCGTTGATATAACCGATCAGGTCGAAAAGGAGCATGAAATAGCATTACTCAGAGAAAAATTAAAAGGGAAAAGTTCCTTTTACAAGATCATCGGCAACCATTTTACCATGCAGAACATCTATTCGCTGGTAGAACTGGCAAAAGACAGCAGTGCCTCGGTACTGATTACCGGTGAAAGCGGAACGGGAAAAGAACTTGTGGCTCACGCGATACATCATTCAAGCAACCGCAAAAAAAAGCCATTTGTAAAAGTAAATTGCGCTGCCTTTGCTGAGACACTGCTCGAGAGTGAACTCTTTGGGCATGTAAAGGGTGCTTTTACAGATGCCATTAAAAACAGAAAAGGCCGCTTTGAAGAAGCCGCTGAGGGAACGATTTTTCTCGATGAGATCGGTGATATTCCGATTAACCTGCAGGTAAAACTTTTAAGAGTCCTGCAGGAAAAAGAAATAGAACGTGTGGGAGACAATCAGACGGTTAAAGTCAATGTCAGGATAATCGCGGCTACCAATAAAAATATCCCACAATTAATCAGCAAAAATAAATTCAGAGAAGACCTCTTTTACCGAATAAATGTTATACCTATAAATATACCGCCGCTGCGGGAACGTACAACGGACATCCCCCTGTTAATAGATCATTTTATTAAACAGTTTAATGCTGAAACAGGAAGACAGATCGTTGCCTGTGATAAAAAAACATTAAGCCGGTTGATGACCTACGAATGGCCGGGTAACGTAAGAGAACTTGAAAATACCATAGAATTTGCATTCGTCACATGCCGGACAGACTGTATTCGAACCACAAACATCCCGGAACAGATCAATTTCTCAGGGCCAAAAATAAAACGGCATGGAAAAGATCATGCAATAGCCAAAACGGACATTATACAGGCTTTAAAAACAACAAACGGGAACAAGACCCGGGCAGCAGAACTCCTCGGTTACAGTAGAATAACGCTTTGGAAAAAAATGAACAAACTTGGACTGACTGAAAAAAATTATTAATTTTTGAAGGAATTACGATGAAGAAGACTCTAATCAGAGCTGCTATTATTTCAGTATTAACCTTCAGTATATCAGTATCTCTTCAGATAAACCCAAAATATTCCTTCTCCGCATCGACCTATCAATTTCAGTTTTTAGACAACAGCAATAGCCCAAAAACAGCATTTTCCCAGGGAGAACTGATACGCTATAAACTGGACTTAGACTTTGAATTTATCACCCTAATCATTTCCAGAATAAAAGTGAAGTACCAGGGGGCACCGGCTGAGGACCTGGGCTATAAAGTCAACCTTTTCATCCCTGGAATAAGCTCTGAACTCAGGTCTTTACAGTCCCGAAGTATAAGCACCATTGATATTGCTGAATCCTTTAGCTCCGCTCAGACCTGGGAAGATTTTGTCCCCGCAACCGCCTGGGACACTACGCAAGTGACTCTCAACATGCTCACCATACCCGGAACGTTTAACCTGATCGAAAGAACCTTCACTGTTGAAAATGATGATGTAGACGACGATGATATTGATAGTAGCTCCTACATCTGCAGTGCATGCCATCAGGGCCTGTATTACGGCTGGAGAGCATCAAAACATTCTCCTGCCGTAGGATGTGAGACCTGCCATGGCTCCGGAAAAAACCACATACTGACCCAGTCATCGGACGATATCAAAACACCGGGTTCTGCTGATTTTTGCAATGTATGTCATTCCAGAAACAATGCTAATATCGTAGAAGCCGAAAGCGGCTTTATCAAACACATGCAGCAGAAAAATGAGATCTCATCAACGGGTCACAGCAGGCTGAATTGTTTAACCTGTCACAGCCCCCATTACGGACCTTCCGCCGGATTAAACTTCGGCATAAAAAGAACCTGCAGCAGCTGCCATACAGACACGTCGGTATGGCAGATCATGCAGCAACTTGACTGCATTGACTGTCATATGCCCTATGCCATCGAAAATAATACTTCATCTGGAACCGGAAATTATAAAAAAGGAGATGTGCGCTCCCACGTCGTCAGGATAAAAGGAACGGACAGCCCTGAAGATATGTTTGATTTCAACCGGACAAAACTGGCGCTTGACGAAACAGGAAAGCCCTTTTTAACCGTAAACTTTGCATGTCTGACCTGTCATAACGGAACAGACGCGGGCTTTCAGAACTATGACGCCATGCAATTTACCCATGGACTGATACACTGATGAAAAGACGGACACATTATATCCTTATAATATTAGCCCTGGCTCTTTCCGGATGCCTTGCATTACCTGTCAAACCGCAGCAGTCAGTCAAAGACCCGGTTAAAATGGTTCTGATACCGGAAACGGAATACCAGATGGGGGCAAAGTCAAGAGATCATGATGAACAGCCGGTTCACACGGTCAGGCTCAAACCATTTTTAATGGATATTCACGAAGTAACCATAGCGCAATACAAAAAATTTCTGGATGAAACGGATTTCCCGGAACCGGACTTCTGGCATCCGGAACTGGATAAAGACAATGAGCCCATTGTCGGGGTGACCTGGTATGAAGCGGCGGCTTATGCTGCCTGGACAGGAAAACGCCTTCCCACCGAAGCAGAATGGGAATGTGCTGCACGCGGAAAAACAAAAGATTATATTTACCCCTGGGGAAATACACCGGATATCCAAAAAGGCAATTACAGTTCTTTCGGAATCATGCCGGTGATGAGTTTTCCCCCTGATGAAACCGGTCTGTATGACATGGCCGGCAATATATGGGAATGGTGTGCTGACTGGTATGATAAAAGATATTACAGTCTCTCACCGGGGAAAAATCCAAAAGGTCCGCCCATGGGTGTACACAAAGTACTGAGAGGCGGTGCCTGGTACTGTACGGAACAGCAGGTCCGAACGGCAAACCGCTACTATTCTCTGCCGGATGCGCGCAGTTTTCATGTGGGGTTCAGATGTGTAAGAACTGTAAATAATTGATCTATATTAATATAGCAGTGGCACACCATCAACCTTAAAACAATTTTAAATAAGGAATCTTAATGCATTATACAGAATCATGTCTTTACAGACAATATGCAGATAGAGTCATCCGCTGTTTATTTTTGATGATTATTTTTTGTCTCCTTTGTTACCCCCATGAAGCCATAGCTGTTGATGAAGACAACTGTCTTTTCTGCCACGGATACAGAGGCTTGAGCTACATCAATGAGTCGGGTGAGTTTAAACTGCTTTATGTAACCGAAGACACATACATCAACAGCCCCCATGGCAACTTAAAATGTACGGATTGTCACACAGAGATCAAAAAGTTTCCGCACGATAATCCTGTTCAGGTAAACTGTCTGATCGTTTGTCATATGGACGAACCTTCATCCGGTCTGCCCTTTTCACATCAAAAAATCGGGGATTATCTGGACCGCAGTGTTCACGGTAAAACAGATAAAGATAATAACCCGAAGAAACACGCTGAGGATTATCCCGATTGTGTTACCTGTCACCTTGACCCTTTATACAGACCGCTGGAATTCGTAAAACAGGATATGAAGGGACTCAAGGAAAAAACCGTTGAAAGATGCGCCATATGCCATGAGGAAAAGGACTTTATGAGTAAGTTCTATAATCATTTCACTTCACGCATGCAAAAACAGCGCAAGCCTCTTGAAGTCGTCAAAATGTGCGATCAGTGCCATGGAGATACCGAAATGATGGCCCGGCATGATCTGCCGAACCTGATGAAAACCTACCTTGAGACCTATCATGGAAAAGCCGTTTATTTTGGAGACGAACACGCTGCTGACTGTAATGACTGTCATGTCCTCCCTGGTGAATCCATCCACAATGTACTCTCTATGGATAATCCGGATTCAGCCTCATACAGAGATAATATCTATAAAACCTGCTCTGACGTTAGCTGTCATCCTGATGCAGAATTAAATCTTTCCGGCTATAAGGCGCATGTTCTTCTTGAGCCTGGTAAAAATCCGGTGGAATTTTATGTGTGTGTCTTTTTTGTCCTGTTAACGCTGGGAAGTTTTATCCCTTTAATGATATTTACAGTACTTGACATGGCCCGTAACGTCTTTCCAAACGCTGCTCTATTTAAAAATAGATTGGGAAATAAAGATGCGAAAAATTAAGATAAAAGAAAAAGACGGGAAACTGTTTTTTGAAAGACTTTCACTCAACGAACGGATTCAGCATATTTTTCTATTTGTATCTTTTACGATGCTGGCTGTAACCGGCCTGCCCCTAAAATTTCACCATACGGATTGGGGATCATGGCTATACTCAATGGTTGGCGGAATTAACTATGCACCTTTGATACACCGTATCAGTGCAGTCATCATGACAGTCACTTTTCTCTATCATGTGGGGTATGCGGTTTACTGTGCGTGGAAGAACTATCTCAAACCTCTAAAAGACAAAGGTGAACTCACCCTTATAAAGGGTATCCTGGCACTCCTTGAGCTGCCAATGGTGCCAAACCTGACAGACCTCAAGGAACTGTTCTCTACCCTAAAATATTTTCTTTTTATCACCGATAAACCGCCAAGCCTTGTAGCTCACGGCCTGAAAGAAAAATTTGGTTATCTGGCTGTTTTCTGGGGTATGCCGGTTATCGGAATATCAGGATATTTTCTCTGGGGAGAGACTTTTTTTACACAATATTTTTCAGGACATGTCCTTAACTTTGCCTATATTGCCCATAGCGACGAAGCGTTTCTTGCATCTATCGTAATCTTTATCTGGCATTTATATAATGTCCATTTCGCACCGGCTGTATTTCCAATGGGAAGAGCCTGGCTCGACGGCTATATGAGTGAACGTGAAATAATCCAGTATCACTATTTTGATTATGTTAAAGCCATGAAGGCTTCCGGGCTGGAAGACAAGATCCGCGATCAGCAGACACCTTCTGAATTCAAGGGCGGATTTTTTAAAAGCTGTTTTGAAAAACTTTACATGGGACTAATGATTATTGCCATCTGTTACGCAACCGTCATTATCAGCAAGGTCATTTATGAATCTGTTTTTGTGCTTGGATACCAGGTCGTTACAACTGAGCCGGAGATTGAAGAACCTCTTATCGAACCCCAGTTTCTTGAAGAGATAAGGCTTGAAAATACGGATAAAACAGAATTATACCGGGGATACCGGTTCGTCAGAGAAAAAGCGATTAAAGATCACTACCACCGGATTGAACTCCAGATCGGACCGGAAAAAATTTCTCACTGTATCACCTGCCATGGTGATCTGCCCCATGCAAAATCAACGCATGTCAGATCATTTTTAAACATGCATAACCTTTATTTTGCCTGCCAGACTTGCCATGTCAGGCCCAAAAACGAAAAAAAGAATCTTTTTTATTACTGGTATAACAAGAACGACGGAACACCAATCTTTAATCCTGAAATAGGAAACAAACCCATTGATGAATTAAAGATCAAACTGGCCCCCTGCGAAGAATGCGATACCCGGCCCGGACAAAAAGATATTCAGGCAGCAAGAGATAAAACAAATCTTTATATGAACACCCTTCAGAAACCGGAGACAACTACAGCTGAAAAGAAAAAGATCGTCAAAAAAATCCATGAAAATGTCTCGGAAAAACCTGTAGGCTGCGAAGAATGTCATACACGCAAAAAACCATTACTGCCGCTTGAAAAACTGGGCTATCCAAAATACAGGGCCGAACAGGTCGCAAGCGACCAAATCACTAAAATGATAAAAGAATATAAAGAATTTCACACCCCGGCTTTTCTTGAACCGGGTAAATATCGAAAAGACAAAGAAAAAAATAATGAAAATTAAGTTTTGTTTACTATTAAGTGTTTTCCTTATAAGCAGCCTGCCGTCATTTTCATATGGCGAAAAACCACCGGCAATAAAAGCAAAACACCTTTACGATATCACTGCTGATTTCTGTCATCCAAGTGATCTGTCAGTGGGACCGGATGGCCGCATTCATATTCTCGACGGTACCAACAACCGTGTGGTAATATATAACCCGGTAAACAAACAGATTTCATCCTTTAAAATAAACAGCAAACAAAACGTCATCAGCCATCCCCTTGGAATTGACGTTGCTTCGAACGGGGATATTTATATTGCAGATTCTGGAAATCATTGTATCAGGATCTTTACTCCCGAAGGCAAAGTAAAAAACACCTTTAAGCTCAATTCAAATAATACGGACCCCACAGACATCGTCACAGACCTCAATTTAAACCGATGTTATGTCATTGACAATGACAATCACCGTATTCTTGTCTATGACCTGAAAAATTTTAATCTGATTGATACCTGGGGGGAAAGCGGTGAAAAACCCGGGGAATTCCAGTACCCTTTTCTTGCTGCGAAAGACAGCACCTCTACCCTGTATGTGGTAGATGTACTGAATACACGGGTACAGGCGATCAATCCCGAAGGACGGACCATGGCAACCCTTGGGAAATGGGGGGTTAATGCCGGTCAGTTTTACCGGCCCAAGGGCGTCACCATTGATAAAAAAGACCAAATCTATGTAAGTGACAGCTACCTGGGTGTGATCCAGGTATTCAAGAGATACCGGAAATTTCTGGGCGTTTTAACAGACGAAAGCGGGAATCTTTTAAAACTCAAAACTCCCACCGGTATCGGCATAGATAAAACCCAAAAACTGTATATTGTTGAAATGATCAGAAATTGTGTATCCGTATATCAGATAATAGAATAATACAAATGTTTTCAAATATAACACATTTAAAGTATAAAATCTCAGTCAGGCTGATCTTCATCCTGATACTTATCGTCTGCCAGTACACCCCCGCACTCGCACAGATGATCCATACCGGAAAACCGGATACTGCAAAAAAATGTGCGGTCTGCCATTTCCAGTGGATAAACACATTCTACAGTGAACAAAAGGACGGACAGCTGGCTGTCCGTCCACAAAACAAGCAAGTCGGGACCCGAGAGATGTGTATATCATGTCATGACGGATCCATTATTGATTCCCGTCGAAATTTATTTCATGGATATGAACATAAGATCGGAGAAAAACCTTCAGAAAGAGTACAGATACCGGAAGAATTCCCTCTTGATGAGAACGGTTTAATACAGTGCGCAACCTGTCACAGCCCGCATTCACTTCCCAGCGATACGGAAAAAACCTACGGACTCTTTCTTCGGGCAAAAAATATCGGATCGTCCATGTGCCTCATCTGTCACAAAGATAAATCTGCTGATAATGTAAAAGGCAATCATCCGCTCAAAGTCGAGCTTCCGGTCGACACTGCCAAAATAACCTTAAATGGTGGTAAAACTGATTCGAAAAACAGACTTATCTGTGAAACCTGCCATATGCCTCATGGCGCTCCGAATGAAAAACTTTTAATTCTCCCGGTCAAAGATACAGCTTCCAGCTCAATTTTATGCGAACTTTGCCACAGTGACCGGCCGGCGCTCAAAAACAAAGATACGTACCGTAACAGTCATACCCTGAACACACCTGCCGCAAAGATCTCCATTCCGTATAAATTTTCATCGGGCGAAACACCTGGGCAGGGTAAAAACAAAGAAATTATCTGCATGACCTGTCACAAAGTCCACAACGCACCCGGGGCGAAAGGCCTGCTTTTAACCGACAATACCAAAGATGTCATGTGTACCGAATGTCACGAACAGCAAAAAAAGATCAAAGGATCCACACACGACCTGAGTTTATCCTCTCCTGAGACAAAAAACATCCTGGGCAGCAAAGCGGCTTCAACCGGTCCCTGCTCAGTCTGCCATCTGACCCATTACGGAAAAGGACCGCTTCTATGGTCAAGACAGATTAAAAGTTCCGGTTCTTCCCCCGATGCCCTTTGTATAAGCTGTCATGCAAAAGGTAAACCTGCTGAAAACAGTCTGCCTCAGGATTACTCCCATAAAACAGGGATTGAGCTTTCTTCAAAAATGCAAAATAAAAAACTGCCGCTTTATGATACCGCAGGCATAGAAAAATCTGACGGGATCATCAGCTGCATGACCTGTCATAACGTGCATGACCCGGCACCGCTGACCTATGAAAAAGATAAAAAAGGCATAAAACACGGGAACTTCTTAAGGCTCAGCAAAAACGGAAAAACAGATCTGTGTGTTCACTGTCATTCATCAAAAAAATTGATTGCGGGCACGGATCACGACCTGTCTTTTTCTAATCCGGACTATTTAAAACAGCATTCTCTTAAATCCGGACAAACCGGTATCTGCAGCGCCTGTCACAGCGCACATAATGCAAAGACAGAAAAATTCATCTGGTCAGCTCCGTTGGGTCCATTAAAAACAGAGGGCTGGACCACCCCAGTTGAAACCGGGGATCACCTGATGATAAAACTCTGTACCGGCTGCCATACCACTGAAGGCTGCGCATCAGAAAAAGTCCCGGTTAGGGGTCTTCACCCGGACGCGTTCACCATCTCTGAAAATATAATAAATACGGATCACACAGACATCCTTAAGGAAAAATTTTCTTTTTACAGTCCCGACGGCAAAAAAGACGGCCCTGGAAATATTGTCTGTTCAACCTGTCATGATCCGCACCAATGGAATGGAGACAAAAAGACAAAAGGAAACAATGAAAAGCTGGAAGGCGACGTCACCAACAGCTTTTTACGTGCTGATCTTCCGGACATTCTCTGTGCTTCCTGCCATGGGCAGGAAGGCCTGTTCAACTTTAAATATTTCCACAGTCCAATAAGCAGAAAAGTCAAAAAAGAACCGTTTCCTTTTTAAGGATAACTAAATTTTAAGAAAAAATGATTAATAATAAAACACAGACTATGACTACTAAAATATCAGCTTACAGCACCCTGTTATTTATTTTGCTCTTTAGTGCTGGAATAACGTCTGCTTTTGCAAAAGACAAAATCATTGATCCGCACTGGACCGGTAAGCACTGTAACGAATGCCATATAGACGGAAAAGCACCTGTCCTGAAACATAATGCAGATCCGATAAAATTATGTCTCAGGTGCCATGAAAAAGAACACGGCAGCACAGACATCCATCCCGTGGGAATACGCCCCGGTGAGAAAATGCAGAAAAACATCCCGGAGGGCTGGCCCCTTCACAACAACAACTTAAGCTGTTTAACCTGCCATGAACCGCTGATACAGATGCATGAAAATCCCGGCAGCCAAAAAACAAATCCTTATTTTTTAAGGGGGAAACAGTACGAAAGCATTAAAGATTTCTGTTTTAACTGCCACCTGAGCAATGCCTTTAAAAAAACAAATCCCCATGAGCAGTTAGACCCGGATAATAAAATAATCGAAACCCGTTGCCTGTATTGTCACCAGACCCTTCCCAATCCTGCCCGGGCTGAAACCATCGGTGACGTGACCTTTGTCAGCAACCGGACAGATATCTGCCTGGGATGTCACGCAGGTAAATCGTCACAGCATCCTGCAAAAGCGGACCACCTGGTCGACCTCCCTGCTGACATTAAACCGGACGGCCTTTACTTTCCTGTGGTTCAGGGAAAAATATTTTGCGGCACCTGCCACAATCCGCACCAGAAAGGAGTCATTAAAAGAGAAAAAGCCGCTGTCGGAGCAGGCTCAAAGTATTTTCTGCGAAGTGAAAGCACGTATAAGCTCTGCATTGCCTGTCATCTAGACAAAAAGATCACTGCTGCAAAAAAGCCCTCTCCTGCACCGGATCTTCTCAGAAAAACACCGGGTCCAATGACCGACCATAAACCCTGGAAAGAAAAAAAATGCAAGATCTGTCACACAGCAGATCCTGAGAACCGGGGCACACCGCTTCCTGTGGATCTTTGCTTCAGAGAAGGATGCCACAAACCTGTGCTGATAAACAACCGTTTTATCCACGAATCTTCTGTAACCCAAAACTGCTACTTCTGCCACGAGTCCCATACGGCCGGCTTTGACAAGCTGTTAAGAGTTAACCAGGAAAAGCTCTGCTACACCTGCCATCCTATGCTGCCGGACCATAAAGATCAGGTCCGGATCTTAAAACAGGATAAAAATCTACACCCGGATTTCAACCATTATCTCCAGCAGGCAGACCTACCGGACAAGGATGCCTGTTCTTTTTGTCATGACCCGAACCATAGGAAACATATCCGCACCCTGTTTCCCGGCGTATGCTCAGACTGCCATATCTTTCTGAACAGAAAATTATCAATTGATTCAAACTCTGGTTCTGATATACATATAGTTAATAAAGAAAAACAATGCTCTGAATGCCATAATCCGCATGCCAGCGAACATCATTACCAGCTTAAAAAGCCTTTGGATACTTATTAAGGGACCCCATGAGAAAAAAGTTTTTACTTCTGTTCTTTTACGCACTAATCACTGTTTGTCTTTTGCCGCTGCTGATCACTGCGGGCTGCAGAACTTTTTTTGAATCTGAAGAACCGCTGCCAACAATTGAAGGCGCTTTTTACACCGGAACGGATTCATGCGTTCCCTGTCATGATGACATCTATGTTCATTACAAACAAACCGTTCACTCAAGACTCGACAGGTCTGAGATACAGGGGTTTGTTAAAGGCTGTGAAACCTGTCATGGCCCCGGCAGCCTTCACGTCCAGGCAAAAGGCGGCTCTGATAACATCCTCAACTTTTCACGGCTTTCAGCGGCTCAAAGCTCTGAGATCTGTCTGGAATGCCATCGCGGTGCTCCGGTAATGAACTGGCGCGCCAACAGCCATCTCTTAAATGATGTGGGATGCAACGAATGTCATAAATCGCATAAAGTATCCGGTGCTAAAATGGTTTATCTTGGGGACCCGGATATCTGTTTCACCTGTCATCATGAAAAACGCGCTCAGCAGATGCTTCCATCGCATCACCCCATAAAAGAAAAAAAGATGAAATGCGGCAGCTGTCATGAAAATCACGGCACTGAAAACAATAATTTAAAGGGTGAAACCTTAAATGACGTATGCTCCGATTGCCATGCTGAATATCAGGGCCCGTTTACTTTTGAACATGACCCGGTCGTTGAGGATTGTTCGATCTGTCATGAGCCCCACGGCACGATTGCCAATAACCTATTAAAACAGAATCAGCCTTTTCTTTGTCTAAGATGTCACCGCGGACACAGTGAAAACAGAGAGGCCGGTGTACACCCTGCTTCATCAGCATTGTTAACATCCTGCACCCAGTGTCATTCAAAAGTACATGGAAGTGATCTGCCGTCACAGCTTAACAGCAACGGTTTAACCAGGTAAAAAAATGCGAAGATTTAAAATATCATATATTTTCTGTACAGCAATAACAGCCCTGATCCTATTCACCACGATCACGCCTGTTTATTCACAGGACAATAACACGATAACCGAACATGAATTATTCACAGATATTTCAACCGGCTACCATTTTTACAATAACAGCGGCTACCATGGAAAAGTTTCTGAATATTTAATTCCGGATTCCGGGTTTGATGCCACAATACTTCTTGATGGATCCAGAAAAAACAATTATTTTTCTCTTTCAAGTGAGATCCTGGACAAAGACGATCAAACCCATCTTTTAAATCTTGACCTGCAGCGATATTTGATAATGGATCTGTCCTATATGAAATTCCGTCATTTCCTGGACCACGATCCTCTTTCAAACCAGGACTTTTTCACGGATTACAATAGAGGCGAAGATAACGGCATTACCATCGAAGAAATAAAAGCGGACAACACGATCCGTATTCCAGCGCTTCCTTTTCTCAAGTTCTTTGCCAACATTCGAAAATATAAAAAAGAAGGGACGAAACAGACAACAACCGTTTCAAAGGATTGTTCGAGCTGTCATGTCAGTTCTGTAAATAAAAGGGTGAATCAAAGTACAGATGATATCATTCTGGGTTTTGAGGGAACCCTGAAAAAAATCACTTTTAATTATGAGTACTCCGGCCAAAGGTTCTATGAAGATGCCTCAGCACCAAGATCAGATTACGGTCAAGGTGCTTCTTTTTACCAGTTCAGCGGTATAAATTCATACGGGGATACTCCTGACTTTAAAAAAGATGCCCATAAAATCAGTCTCCGCTCACCGCTTCCCTTTTCTTCATCGATATTTGCTTCATATCAGTTCGGCAAAAGAACCAACCGGGATACCCACAACGATATTGATTTTTCAAGTTTTTCGGCACGTCTCTATAAATATTTCTCCAGGTTTTTGTCATGCGATCTCTTTTACGGAAACTACCAGATGGACAGCCGTCTGAATGGTTCTTTTGAAAGGGACATTGAAAAGGGCGGAATAGATATCAAAATAAAATTTTTAAAACGGACTTCCGCTAAAATCACATACAGATGGGAAGACATTGACAGAAATAATTTTTCAGAAGATCATACCCGGAAAACCATATACAAAGCAGCATTAAATACCCGGATTATGCGAAAGCTACGTCTCCATATCCGTTATAAGAAAACCCGTATCAGTGAACCTTTTGCGCTTGTAGATAATGCCTTTACTGAAAGTATTATTAAAACGACACTTCCAAAAGATGAAAATCAGATATATGCATCATTAAACTGGAATCCCTATTCCGCCTTTTCACTCAACTCAAGCATCCGCTATACAAATTCCAGAAATACCGAATACAACATTGACGAGGACCTGTATGAATTTATCATTAGTTCATGGTATATGCCTTTTCAGCGCTTAACGCTCATGGGGTCCTTTACCCTTTTTAAAAACGAGATAGATACCGGATCTGCATATAAACCCTTTCATCTGAGTGATGATGAAAGTCTTATTTTTTATGACAATGTTCCCTATGACAGCCTGAGTCATTCAATTTATCTATCTGCCACTTACATTTTCAGCCCCCGGCTTGCACTGACCGGGGACATAACCTTTATTAACTGCAGTGCAGACTTTGACAACATGCTGAACAACAATAATATCGGTGATTATTCTGACCTGGATATAGATCAGATGCAGGCATCAGCGGGATTCACCTACTTGATTAACCCCAGGATGTCACTTTACGGAAAATATATTTATCACGAGTATGAAGATCAGGAAGAAAGCGCTTTTGACGGCGAATACAGCCTCATCAGCTTTGGTCTTAACTACTCTTTTTAATACAGGAGGACTCCCTGTGAAAAGATTATTTTTTAGTACTTTTTTAATCCTTTTATTGATCCTGCCATGTACTGCCCGGGCAATAATCGTAGACCTTTCTGACAATCAGATAAAAGAAGCCGAAAATTTTGGGATTCTCCATAAAGAAAAAACCGGTGTCTTGTTGAACAACCATTACAGCGTGGGAAAGGCTGATGTCTTCAGCGAACACGCCATCGTCCGCAGTAAATGGCATAAATTAAGCCTGATGACCGCATTTAAAGGTGAACACTTAAGTGAAAAACAAAGAGCAGATATCTTAAATGACCCATGTCTTCAGATAGACATCATCATGTTTGGTCATTCAATCAGATTTGCAAGTGATTATCAAGCAAAAATAATTAATCATGGAAAAGAAATACTTCCGGAAAAGATCCATGCTGATCATTTTCAGGTCGAAAAACACAAGAAAAATCGTTTCGCGGGGTTCCCGGCGTACAGAGCCACCATCCGCACATATTTCAGCTATGATCTTATCGATCCCGCATGCAGCCTTACACTGATAATTAAAAAAAACGGATCTCAAAAAAAGATCAGGGTAAATCTTGAAAATTATAAGTAAAATCAGAGCCTTATCAGCCTTGCCAGCTTAATATTTAGATGCTATAAAACAAGATAGAACAATACTTTTTAACAACACCTTAATCTTATCAGTAATTAACGTTAACACTGTTAACACTTAGTTTAAAGATATTAACACTTTACAAGTCGGCAGTTAGTGTAATATGCTGATTAATAGTTACAATCAGCTGCAAATACAGTTAATTACAACATAGCCTTACAGAAAGATGTTTTGGCACACTCCATGCATCACAACTCGTAAAGGTTACAACCCATATTCAGAAAATAGAAACGGTAAAAAAATGCGACCCTTACAAAAAAATAACCTTTATCTGTTATTTATGATAATAGCCCTGGTCTCAACCGGCTGCGAAATAGTCGTCGACCCTGCTGAAACCGGCTGTGTCAGCTGCCACACGGACAAGGAGCTTTTAAAAGAAATTGCCGATCCCATCGAAGCCGAGGAAGGCACGGGCGAAGGCTGAGGCGGAGATGTGGTTCCGTTGGAACCATGGAAAAGAGTATATATAAATGATGACTTTTTATCAATAAATGATGACTTTTTATCAGAGGATAAACACGGAAATATCGAATGCAACTGGTGTCACGAAGGAAATGAGAATGCTACCAATAAGCTTGATGCCCATGAAGGACTGATCACATTCCCAAGTGAATACCCGGAATATACCTGCAAAGGCTGTCATGAAGAAGAACATGCCAATAATAAAACCAGCCTTCACAACAGCCAGGAAGGCTATTTTGAACGTTTCAAAATTAGAGCCGGATATGACATGAGAGACGATGGTCATGCTCATTTACTCCAGGAATTTAAAGATGAATGCGGTGTGTGCCATACCAGCTGCGGCCAGTGCCATGTATCCAGACCCATAACTGTTGGAAGCGGCCTTAACTGGGGACATGAATTCAGAAGAACCCCGGATCTAACCACAAACTGCACCGCCTGCCACGGCTCACGTGTTGGTGAAGAATATACAGGGGCACATGAAGGTCTTCAGCCCGACGTACACTATGTGCCCAATGCAAAACGCTGTGAATTCTGCCACAAAGCATCTGAGCTACACGGCAATGCAGAAAATGACAGGACCTACCGCTATGACGAGAACAAAACGACCGGTATCGGCTGTGAACAATGCCACTACAAAAAGGACGACATCTTGGTCGAAGAAATAAACGGATATCACAGTCAGCACTGGAAAGGAGACTCCGGCGTCACCCTCACCTGCCAGGTCTGTCATTCACAACCTTACAAAAACTGCAACGGCTGTCATGTGGCTGGCAGCGGCATTACCGGATCATCATACCTGACCTTTGAAATCGGAAAGAACTACTTAAAAAGCACCAATGACCGTTATAAAAATTATGATTATATCACCGTACGCCATATACCCATAGCACCGAACACCTTTGAACCCTGGGGCGTGGATGATCTGCCGGACTTTGAAAACAGCGAACCCACCTGGAAGCTGACCACCCCCCATAATATTAAACTCTGGACACCCCAGACAACGGTTGAAGAGGGCCAAAGCTGCGGCATCAGCTGTCATGACACCTCCTATTATCTGACAGATGAGGATATTGAGCTGTATGAAAATGCGAATTACAACGAAACAACAGGAGAAACCGGCTACGGCTATGATGATATCAGCCGAGAAAGAAAAGCGAATAAAAATGTAATTATTAATTAATACCAAAAGCTTTTAAAAAAGCTGAAAATATAGATATCACCCTATGCAACGTTGTTTTAGTTCTTTAATAAAACAACTCAAGAAATACATTAAATAAACAGATCAAATATGAAAACAAATTGAAACAAATAAAAACAACTAAAGGAGAAGAATGATCATGTTAAAAAAATGCAAACTCACAATTATCTTAATCGCAGCAATTATGATGTTAGCTGGGTGTGGCGAAGACGAATTTGAAATACTCAGTACAGCCGGTGATGAATATTTAAGCACCTATCTGACCCCGGCAAATGACGCAAGCCCAAACATATCAATGACGGATCTGTTAGTACTCATTAACGGCAATGACCCGCCATACATTATTGACTGGCGTTCAGCAACTGACTTTAACCTAGGACATATCGAAGGCGCAATAAACATGGCGGCAACAGACCTGGATACAAAGCTTGACACTTTGCCCACGGATCAGCTTATTGTTAATGTCTGCTACTCCGGGCAAACCGCAAGTATGATGACAGCTATTATTAACCTTATTGGTCAGGACCCTGACTATGCCGGTCTTGAAGCCAGAAACCTGCTTTACGGAATGTGTAATTTTGTAGCGGTACCTGGTGATATTCCCAAGACAACCAATTGGGTAAATCAAATTGCTACAGACGAATACACCGCACAGCTTGAAACAACCACAAACACAACAACAACAGTTTACGACTTTCCGGAAATTTCAACCGGTGAAACCACACTTGCAGGCATTATCAAAGCAAACCTTGATTCAGCAGTCGCCGGCTGGAACATTCCCGCTGCCACAGTATTTTCAGCACCCGATGATTATTTCATTATAAACTACTGGCCTGCTGCAGAATACACTGATCCCGGACATGTTCCCGGAGCGTTTCAGTTTACACCAAAGACTTCCCTGTTAACAACATCAACGCTTAACCTTTTACCCACAGATGAGACCATCGTGGTTTACTGTTACACTGCTCAGACATCTGCCCAGGTAGTTGCATATCTGCGCCTGCTCGGATATGAAGCAAAAAGCCTCTTATACGGTTTTAACGGTTTTGCATATGATGAGCTTGCGGGACATAAATACACAGAATCAACAACTGATTATTCATCCCTTATTGAATAACAAACAACTAAAGCCGGGGCTAATCATGCCCCGGCTTTTTTATCCAGTTAATGCTTTACCATTCATAATTTCAGTTCTTTGAGCAAAAGTAAAACGAGGGGCACCGGTGAACAAGAGACTCCGTCTCATCAACATAATATTTGCAATTTTATCATCTTTACTATACCTGACCTCATGCAGCCATAATATACCTGTAGCATTATCACCCATCGACCAAACCGGTAGATTCAATAAAACATTTAATGCCGCCAAAGATCCTGTGACCATGGTTCTTATCCCGGCAGGGTCCTTTATTATGGGCTGCAACAAAGGCGATGCGGATGAAAAACCGGAACACAGCGTCTATCTCGATGATTTTTATATAGACGAAACCGAAGTCAGCTGCGCCCGTTATTTACAATTTTTAAAACAGACCGGGCACCCGCCTCATCCGTTATGGGACCCTGAACATGACCGTCCCGAAGACCCGGTGGTCGGCGTGAGCTGGTATGATGCGCAAAGCTTTGCCCTCTGGGCAAAAAAACGCCTTCCCACTGCGGCGGAATGGGAAAAAGCAGCCCGTGCCGGTCAAAATCCGGATATAATCCAGATTACACACGAAACAGCAAATTACGATTCCTTCGGCACCATGCCGGTTAAAAGCTTTGCACCCAATAATTATGGGGTGTATGATATGACAGGTAATGTATGGGAATGGTGTTTTGACTGGTACAGCGAAAACTGTTATTATGAATCAAAAGTTAAAAATCCAGCCGGTCCTATGCTCGATGCTCGAAAAGCTCGCCCTAAAAAGTCAATTAAAGGCGGCGCATGGTCTTCCAGCGAAAAAACCCTGAGAATAACGAACAGACATAAGAATGATCCCTACATTGGAAGTTTCAACATAGGATTCAGGTGTGTAAAATCAGCTGAAGCAGTAAATGAAAAAAATTGATCCTTTAAAATTTAATTGCCAATAACTACAGATAATATTTGGAATAGCATGCATTTCAGGCATAATCTTTTTTATCTAACTGTATTTTTTGCGACCCTTGCAGTAGTTAACCCTGCAATCCTATGCAGCAGGGAAATGAATGTACAAACAGAAGACCTTTTAAAACCGGATTCCGCCAAAGAATGTGCGATCTGCCATTACAGCTGGGTAGATACTTTTTTTGAAGAGCACAAAAGTTCAGCTCTTGCGGAACTTCCCAAAACACCCCCTGTAGCTTCCGCCGAAATGTGCTATTCCTGTCACGATGGATCAACTGTTGATTCCAGAGTACATATAATAAATGACAAAAAGCATCAGGCAGGTGTTTTACCCTCAGAAAATGTTACGATTCCTGATATTTTCCCTCTGGATAAAGATGGAAAAATGAATTGCGGAACATGCCACACGGCTCATGGCGTCTCTTCAGAACCGGGGATCGAAAAAACTATTTTTCTGAGGACCTCCAATGAAAATTCACAGATGTGCAGGATGTGCCATATTGATAAATCAGGAGACCCGGAGAAAGGACATCATCCTGTTGACAAGACAACCCTTCGGATACCGGATGAAATAATCAGCTACGGCGGATATACCGGAAACAAAACGGACCAGGTCATCTGTGAGTCCTGCCATGTTGCCCATGGTGGATTTACAGACAAACGGCTTGTACTGCCGGTTGACCGGCCGTCAACACATCCGGTACTCTGCGAAGCATGTCATGGAAAAACACCCGGCAGGCATGAAGATCCCGACAGAAACCGCTTTTCACACAGCGTCGACATCATTGCAGAAAAAGCAGTAATTCCTAAAAAGTGGAAAAACAAAAGAGATATACGCCTGGGTTCACAGGGCGAAATAGTCTGCATCACCTGCCACGCCACACATACTCCGGCCGTTTATAAATCTCTTCTAAATGATAATAACGAAAAGGACTCTCTCTGCCTGCAGTGCCACGCATCACAAAACGAACTGCTACAGGGAACAAAACATGATCTAAGCATTACAGCCCCTGACGCAAAGAACATAATGGATAAAACCTTTGCCCAGTCCGGTCCCTGCAGCTGCTGTCATCTGATGCACGAAGGCGTCGGCCCCTTTATGTGGGCAAGGAAGTGGACAGGAAACCCGGATGCACCGGTGGGTATCTGCAAGAGCTGTCATGATCAAAATAAGTGTGGATCGGAATCACCCATTCCTGATTCCGGCCACCCCATTGGTATAAAGCCCGATAAAAAAACAAAGACAATGGACTTTCCGCTATACAGTTCTACCGGCAAAAAAAATGCGGGGGGAATGATCTACTGCTCAAGCTGTCACAACAGCCACCAGTGGAACCCGAATTTACCTAAAAATAAAGGAGAAAAAGAGTTAAAAGGCGACCGCACCAACAGCTTTCTTAGAACCGCGCATCAGGACTCTGAACTCTGCCTGGGCTGTCATAAAAATGAAGCAGCCATTATTAAAACAGACCATGACCTTCTAAGTTCTGCACCGAATGAAAAAAATATTAAAGGGGAAAGCCCGGATCAATCAGGGGTATGCGGTGTCTGCCATCTTGCACACGGAGGAGCAGACCTTTTAATGTGGGCCAGGAAGATCACTGATAAAACAGCTGATCCCCTCATGGACAGCCTATGCATTGACTGCCACAGAGCTGACGGCTGCGCCCCGGAAAAACTGCCGGGCAGGATCTCACACTCCACAAACATTGCTTTAACCTCTCCTGCAACGACAAAGTTTCCTTTATATTCAAAAGACGGGGCTAAAGATCAAAACGGATTAGTCACCTGTTCAACCTGCCATAACACACATCAATGGAATTCAGCCGACCCGGAAAACATAGCAAAAGACGGCACACTTAACGACAGCTTTCTCCGCCTTTCAGGCGCCGGAGATTCACCCCTGTGTGAAAACTGCCATCAGGATAAATCCTATATTAAAGACACAGATCATGACCTGAGGATGACAGCACCCGGCTGGAAAAACAGCCAGGGGCTCACACCCGGTGAACTGGGACTGTGCCTGCCCTGTCATGCGGTTCACAATGCTGTTTCAAAACCCTTTATCTGGAGCATGGATCCCGGACCATCACTTGTCAATAACTGGGAAAAAGAATTCACCGGCCCGAAAAACAGTATGACGGCTCTGTGTACCGGATGTCATCTTAAAGACAGTTGTGCAGAAAAAAAAGTACCTGAATACGGCCTTCATCCCAACCGGCTGTTTATGACAATGCATATGGAAAAAGAAGATCCCATTAACACTCCAAAAGACGAAACGTATTTAAATAAATTCCCTCTTTTTACTGAACAGGGAGAGATGTCAGCAAAAGGAGATATCGTCTGCAGCACCTGCCATGATCCCCATCTCTGGAATTCGCATCAGCAGATAAAAGGACCGGGCAAAGAATCTGAAGGTAATGTTACAACCAGCTTTTTAAGAAAAGATCTTTCCTTTTCTTTCTGCTCCGACTGTCATGGCGAAGATGCGATTTACAAGTTTAAATATTTCCACAGGGCAAAGGGAAGAAAAAATGATAGCCCACCGAAACAGGAACAGGATCTTTCCCAATAGACTAGGGCATTTTTATAACGTGTAGTCATTTCGCAGCAGACGGATACTGAAGCACAATTTAAAACTCAAAGATCAAAGTTTAAATGACAAATGAATGCCAAAAAAAAAAACAAAAGGAAAAAAGGGTAAAAGGGTAAAGAGTTTGCATTGGTGTTTTTCAGTTTTATTTGGCATTTGAACTTTGAAATTTTATCTTAATTCATTAAACTGTTCAAATTATGGCTACAGCCGCCTTGGGGCTATATTAAAAAAGAAACTGCATTATATCTAAAACAATATGGTTATTTTTAATAAAAACATAATATCAAATACAAAAAAACAGCTTTTCTATATGGGGATTACCGCTATTTTTATGCTGATCATCGTCTCTTTTACAAAACAGGGTCTGGCAGCCGGTGATGAGATTATTGATCCGCATTTTACCGGAAAAAACTGCGAAGTCTGTCATAATGCCATACCGAAGCAGGGTCAAAAAGATTTTAAGCTTAAGTTCGGCAATGATGATATCGCCATGTGCAACTCATGCCACGATAAAGAATATATCAGAGGCGACCTGCACCCGGTCGGTCTTGAACCATTAAAAGGAGGCCCTGTCAAGGTACCGGACACACTCCCTCTTTACAATGGTAAAATTACCTGCAGGACCTGCCACAACGTGTACCTGCAATGTGAGAAAAAACCATCGGTTCAGTTTGAAAATCTATATTTTTTACGGGGGGCTCCTTATAAAAGGACCACCGAACTTTGTTTTAAATGCCACAACAAAGAAGCATACAAAAAGATCAATCCTCATGAGCAGGTAGACCCGGAAGGGGGTATCCTTAAGAACCAATGCCTTTACTGCCACCAGTCACTCCCTGACCCGGACAAGGTTTCTGACACCAGCGAAGTCACCTTTAAGACTGAAACATCTGCATTCTGTGAAGCCTGTCATGGAGGAAAAGATACGTTGCACCCGGCAAATGCCGATCATATGCTGGAAGTCTCACCCAAAATGCTGGATTCGATCCGCTTATCTGAAAAACGGTTTAACACGATCCTGCCGCTGTTTAAAGGAAAAGTTTTTTGCGGCACCTGTCACAATCCCCATGATAAGGGTGTCATCACCAGAGAAACAGCTGCAAAAGGAGCTGCTTCAGACTTAAAATTACGGCTTGACTGGTCCCATGATCTCTGTGTGTCATGTCATCCGGAGAAAGAAAACATTAAAGCACAAAAAATCTGTTTTAACGAAGACCCAAAGAGGGGATTCAAGGAAACACCCGAATGCAGAATATGTCACGGGCACATACAGCCGCTGATTGGAACATCAAACATATCATCACACCATAAATCATTTGTCGAAAAAAAATGCAGGGCATGCCATAAAATAAGCCGGGCGTCACCGGAGCGCCCTGTTGTATATAAGATGTGTTTTTTGTCTGATTGTCATGATACGTCCATCCTGAGTAAAACATTCAAACACCCGGATGCACTCCAGGCAAACTGCCTTCTTTGTCACAACCAGCACGGCAGTCAATTTGGCGCACATATTGTAAATGACCAGCAAAAACTATGCAAAGCATGTCACCCTCTTTTATCCGGAAAAGACGATCAAAAAGATGAAAAAATAAAAGAAGACCTGCACACTTCTTATCTCGGCCTTTTTTCAAGACTGCTTCCTGACCAAAAAGCTGACTGCAGCTACTGCCATGGTAAAGACCACAGTGACAAAATTAAAACAGATGGGCTTCTTTCGTGTTATCGATGTCATAATTTTATTGAAAAACTGATTAATGACAAAAAGGGCAGAACCAAAAATATACACCAAAGATTAGATCAATTCTCAGGAAACGAGTGTACACTTTGTCACGATCCGCACAGCAGTCCGCATCCGGACCTGCTGAAAAAGGATCGTGGTGCATATCAATAATCCGGGTAATCCTTTGAGAGGAATACATTTATGAAAGCTCAGCTATTCTTATTCAAAAATATACTGCCAGTCCTGTTTCTGTGGCTGATCCTGCTTAGCCCTTTTCCGGTATTAGCGGCAGACCAGGAAAACTGTTCCCTCTGCCATAAATACCCCGGCCTTGGCAGAATTGATAAAAACAATAAAAAACGTTTATTTTACGTAAATGAAGACTCCTATACACATTCAGTTCATGGCCGGCTTAACTGCAGGGACTGCCATACAAACGTCGATAAGTTTCCCCACGACGATATTGAAAAGGTCGATTGCGCAACACAGTGCCATCTAACAGAACCTTCAGGCGATAAAAAGTTCTCTCACGCCTCAATAATTGAAAAATTCAACAAGAGTGTACATGGCCTATGCGACAAACCGACTCATATTAAATATCCCGGAGATCTGCCCACATGTACCTATTGTCATGAAAATCGCATTCTCCACCCCATCAGCGTTCTTGGAAAAGATACACCGGGAATAGCCCGTGAAGTCATCAACCGATGCCTGGGCTGCCACGAGGATGAGCAATGGGCAAGGACATATTACAGTCACCTAACGCACCGTATGATGCCCCGGCGGTCATCAAAAACCATGGTGACGCTTTGCACCTCATGCCACGAAAACAAAGACCGGATGGAGCGGCATGGCCTCGAAGTCACAGGAACATACCGGGATACACTTCACTGGCAGGCTGTCAAATACGGCAAAATCAATGCCCCGAACTGCATTGACTGCCACGCACCGGTGGGATATTTTTCCCATGAGATCATGCCGAAGGATGACCCTGACGCCTCAATTCACAAAACGAAGATCCTGTCAACCTGCAGCAACCAGTCCGGCCTGCAGCAATGTCACCCGGGCGCAACAGCGGCTTTTGCAAAGGGACCGATTCATCCTTCCGGCGTAAAAGCCCATCTGTTTGATGCCAAGCTGGATACCTTTGATATAAAGGAACAAATCAAACGTGGGGAGTTAAAGCCGTTTAAATCTCTCATTGCTGAAAGAGCCCAAAAGGAAATGACCACCGTAGAATATTATAAGTATATCGTTCTACTGATCATAAAATATTTATATCGTATCCTTATCGGAGCATTGATCAGTTTTATGATCTTTCATCAATTCCTTGATTATCTCGCCACAAAAAGAGAACTCAAAAGGAGGAAACATTAATGAGCAGCAACCCTATCTCCGAAGAAAAAAAATACATCCGGATGACCGGCCATGAACGTCTGCAGCATCATCTTACCTGGACAACCTTTGTCGTACTCGCCTTTACGGGTTTCATGGTCGAGTTCCCTGAAGAATGGCTGGTAGTGCTCGGCAACAGCAAGGAACCCATATTTTTCTGGCGTGGGCTGATTCATCGTATCGCAGCCGTAATCATGATCGCGAACCTTTTTTATCAATGCTGGTATATCACCTGTACCCGAGATGGCAGGAAATATTTCCTGGCCATGCTTCCCCGTCTTCAGGATATTACCGACTTCTATAAAAACATGCTGTATTATCTCAGGATCAGCTCTAATAAACCCAAATTCGACTGTTTTAATTACAAGGAAAAAATGGAATACTGGACAGCATGGATAGGAAATATTATTATTACCGGTACCGGATTCATTCTTTGGATCGAGCACTTATTTCCAAAATTCTTTTTTGATGTTTCCATCCTTGTCCATACCATGGAGGCAATTCTTGCATCATGCGCTATTATGGTGTGGCATTTCTATGAAGTTCATCTAAAACCGGGCAAATTTCCCATGTCAGGCATTTTCCTTGATGGACTAATTCCAGAACATGAACTCGAAGAAGAGCATCCGCTTCAATATGAACGCATTAAAAATGCGGAAGCTACTGCTAACATTCCCGAAGCTTAATTTTGTAAAAGGACTCTGCTATGGCACGATCATCAAACATTTTTATCAGGTTTTTGAGTAATTTTTTAGGAATCGTTTTTTTTCTAACGATACTCATACTACTCTTCTGCCTTTTCAAATTCCTTTACTTTCCAGCAAAGCCAAACACCGTAATTGAAAAGCAGCCTTTAGACAAATTCTCGATGACCATAGATCAGCCCCTGGGAACAGAGCACTTTCATGTTCTTGACAAAAAGCCGTACAATGATTCAGAAGATGCATCTATTTGCCTGCAATGCCACGGAAATTTCTGCCACACAGAATCCAAAAAACTCCGGTCTTTTTATAACATGCACACTTTCTACCTTGCGTGTGAAACATGCCATATTAAAATAGAGCCGGGTAATGAAGTTAAATTCCAGTGGTTTAACGATAAAGATGGAGACAAAACTGACAATCTGCTGGGAGATCTGGGCAGATACAACGCAAAAATTGTAACGGTAAAAGCCGGTAGACGTCTTGATAATTTTCCGTTAAAAAAAATGGCCATTGATTATATACGTCTTGAAAGCACCTATTCTAAAAAAGAGAAAAAAGAAATCCGGAAAAAACTGATGTCGCATATTTCTGAAAAAGCACTCAGCTGCAAAGACTGTCACATAAAAGACGGGTATCTAAACTTTAACAAACTTGGATACAACCGCCTGCGCATAGAAAAACTCACCCGACTTGATATTGTTCAAATGCTGGATGAATATAAAGATTTTTATCTGCCGACCATGTTTGACCCCGGCAAAGCCGGCAAAAAACCATCTGCACCGGCAGAAGAAAGTAAAGGGGATAGCGTTAAGACTGAAACAGATCAATAATTGATAAAATCAATTTATACTGCAGACACACTTTTATTTTTTAATTTCAATCGAGAGCTTAAATGGAGAACCAATGAATAATATATACCGCTATTTTTTTTGGGGCCTGACGCTCCTTGTCCTTACCGGCACGGGTAAGGCGCAGGCACAGGAAAAAGCTCCGCCAATACTTAAAGCCAGAAGCCTTTTTACAATAAAATCAGATTTTAAACAGCCCAGTGATGTTGTCGCCGGAGCAAATGGTAGAATTTATGTACTTGACGGAACCAACAATCTGGTTAAAGTTTTTAACGCCAGCGGTTCTCCAATTTTTTCTTTTGGAGACAAAGGAAAAACTAACGGCAAATTTGTTTTTCCTTTAGGAATAGGCATTGATGATAATGATCGAATTTACATTGCCGACTCAGGAAACCGGCGAGTTCAAATATTCAAAGCTAACGGTGATTACTTATCTCAGTTTTCAACTGAAACCGGCAAAGGGTTAAAACCGTCTGATCCGACAGATGTGGCCGTAAACAGTACTTTAAATATATGTTATGTTGCAGACAATGACAATCACTGCGTAATGGTATTCGACTCGAACACCGGAAAACTTCTAAAAACCACAGGACAGATGGGCCTTGAAAAAAAAGAATTTCGTTTTCCATTTCTACTGGATACAGACACAGAAGGTAATATTTATATTGTCGAGGTAATCAACACCAGAGTGAAGGTCCTTGACCCGGATGCAAACTACCTTCACAACATCGGAGGCTGGGGAGTTGAGCCTGCAGAGTTTTACAGACCCAAAGGAGTGGCTGTTGATTCTCAAAACAGAGTTTTTGTAAGCGACAGCTATACCGGCGTCATACAGATATTTGATAAAGAAGGTAATTTTCTTGCCGTACTGGGAAACAGCAAAGGGGATCTACTGAAATTCAAAACACCAACCGGTATTTTCATTGACAAAAAGATGCGGCTTTATGTCGTTGAAATGCTGGCCGACCAGGTACAGGTTGTGTCCCTTAAGCAGTGATAAAGGAAAATAAGAACACTGCTTTCTTCTTACGGGCTGATTAAAACACAATATTTAAAAACATAAAATCTCTTTAGATAACCATTAATGTTCTCTACAGAATTATAAGAAAACAGAAAGAATAAGTCCTGATATTAGTCCAGAGTTTTACTTAATAATATTAATTGATTTATAAACCTAATACCTTTATTATTTTAGATTTCCGTACAGGATTAAATAGAAAGACCTAACTGAAGACAGAAGTTATAAATCAATTATCCAGTTAAAAAAAACAGAAGGAGAAACAATGAAAATTAACATTAAAAACATAACCGTCATTATTTTTAGTTTACTGTTCTTATCAGCCTGCACAAAAAAAAGCGAACAGACTGAACAAAAAGGGATCGATTCACCCCCTGCTGCTGTAAAAAGTTCGGATATACAGCCGGCGCCTGCTGGTTTTACAGGCAAGGTTATCGAGACCATGTCTACATCTGGATATACCTACGTTCAGGTTGATACCGGAAAAGAAAAGATCTGGGCCGCAGCACCCGAGTTTAAAGTTAGTAAGGATGAAATTGTAACGGTTCCTGCCGGTGCACCCATGAAAAACTATCAAAGCAAAACCCTTAACCGTACTTTTGATGTAGTCTGGTTTGTTTCTAGTATAATATTGGGCGATAATGGTGAAGAGACAAAGATATCTGAAACAACAGCCCCTGAAACACAAAAACCGCAGACTTGTGCAGTTTCTCAGGCAGTTTCCCAGGCCGCACCTGACTTCAGCAGTATAAAAAAGGCTGAAGGCGGTAAAACTATTGCTGAGATTTTTGCTGAGAAAACATCCCTTGCAGGGAAAATTGTAACGGTTAGTGGAAAAGTGGTTAAATACAATGCTGAGATATTGAACAGTAACTGGATTCATCTTCAGGACGGAACAGGCGAAAAAGGAACAAATGATCTTACTATTACCACAAAGAGCACAGCCAAGGTAGGAGACACTATCCTTGTAAAAGGGATTCTTGTTTTAAATAAGGACTTTGGATACGGCTACAAATATGATGTAATCATAGAAAATGCTGATATTTCAATGGATTAGACATTGCTCTATCGTTTTAGTAGATTTGTAATGCGCTTATTATAAATATATGTTATAGTTATAATAAGAGCAAAAAATTGAAAGGGTTCAAAATGTCAAAAATAACAAAAATACTAATTTTTCTACCTATTCTCACCCTATGGTGTTTTTTATCACCATCCATCGCTGAGATGGACCACACCCTTCTGATTGAGTCCTATGAAGGGTCAAAAACCTGTAAAGAATGCCATTACGCAGAAACGGTGGACCTCACAGAATCTCTTCACTATAAGCTCATGGGTGAGGTTCAGGGTGTTTCTGATATGTTTACCAATCAGCCGGTTGAAGGACAGCATGGAAAAGGAGACCGGTACTGAGGACTCCCCGGCGGCCTCGTTGGGGCCAACTGGGCAGGAATCTGGAAGAGTGAAGACGGCCAGTATACCAAACATGCCGGCTGCGGAAGCTGTCATGTTTCTGCCGGACCGGACGCTATACCGGTAACTGCAAGCGGGGAAGTTATTACTCCGACTAACAAAACCCTTGACCAGCTGGACTGCGTTATCTGTCATGGAAAGACCTATGACGGCGGTGGAACGGATGGACTGCGCCAGGTACTCACCGCAGCAAACGGAACAACATACTGGAGTACCGGGACACTTGAAGACGCGCAGTCCGTCGGTAATAATGTTACTACAGAAGCCTGCAAACGCTGTCACATCAATACCGGCGGTAAAGTATTCAGTCCATATGGCACCTTATCCCACGCCTTTAAGTATGGAATTGATTTTGTACCTGAGTCCTATAAGCTGACTTATGACCGCGGTGACGGCGTCATGAAAACATCAACTATTGATAGTGACGTACATGCTGCTGCCGGCAAAACCTGCGCTGACTGCCATTTTAACCGGACCCATAAAGTCCGTTACGGCCAGCATAACGTAGCCTGGGGGCATGATGAGACGCCTGACGACTTTAACTGTACCACCTGTCATCCCTACAAGCCTCACGGTTCATCCGGAAATGCCAATAGTCCTATTCTTGACAGCCACACTGATGTGCTGGCCTGTCAGACCTGCCATATCACCCATACCGGCGGACTGGTCTATCGTGACCTCCGCTATCCGATTAAGCCAACAGGAGACGGGCATTTTAATACCTTTGAAGATGAAGTTGAATACGGTGTAACTCCTGAATACCGCTGGTATAATGGAACCTCGGGCGGCTGGGAAGGTGTTCTGGAAGGCCCCTGCCCTATCGGTCCGAGAGGAAGCAAGGCAGGTCATGCACGCGGCGACGGCTCGAAAATATCACCTTTTAAACGCTACGAAGCAATGGTATGGTTCGATATTCTAGTGGGCCAGCCTGTTCCATATATCCTGAAAGACTTCTTTGTAGACGGTGATCTTACCACTGCCGCAAATAAAGGCATGGAAGCTTCTGGGTGGCTAGGTGAAAGAAAAAATTATAATTTTGCGCTTCGTCAGGCACTTGGGATTGTTTTTGGTTTTCCAATGGTATGTCCGCTTCAGATCAGCCATGGTATTCAGACCGGAGAAAAAGCCCTTGGATATAACGCTAACAGCTGTGCTACCTGTCACAGCGAAGAAAGTACCTTCTGGAAGTATCTCGGATATACACCGAGGGAACTGGAACAGCTCCAGAACCTCTGGTAATTATTAAGAATAACTTTTAAAAACGAAAGAGCCGTCTGGGTAACCGGGCGGCTCTTTCGTTAATTATTATTAAAGTTAAAAGAATAGAATGAAAAAACCTAAATAAACAGAAAGCATACTTTTTCACCTCTACAAAATAGTAGTTTTACACTCCTGTTTCCCCCGATATATTCTTATTGTTTTGTAAAACGCTCTAGTTCTAAAATCCGAGGGAGACAATGACCCTCAATCTTCAGCACGGACAAAATGATATTTTACAAAATAAAACCAGAGACGTCTGGATTTGTTGGAGTAAAAGGAGAAACCGTCACCGGTTAAGTTCCGGTTATTTAACGACAAGGGCGGACATTAATTGAATATAGCCGCCAATAGTGATCTCGTCCCCGGTTGCCCGGATAAGCAGACTGTAACCGATATCGGCTGTGGTTGTGGTATAAGACAGGGTTGTCGCACCGGCAATCAGCGTAATATCTTCATAATCCACAGGATTTATACGGTACCATTGATACCGCAAGGCACTTGAGGAAGTATCTACCACGGCATCGGTACCCACTTCCTTAACCGTAAAATCCGCTAAAAGTCCATATCCGACCCTGGGAGCAATAATCCCTGTGTTATCGATTTTTTCGCCCAAACTCCAATCGCTGAAATAGGTGGCTTGCGTACTTATCACCACATCCATTTCGTTGGAGGTTTCTCCATCATAGGTACCTCCAGTGATCAGAAGCCGCAGCCTGTAATCGCCGGCAAGCTTTAAACTGAAATTATCATAGGTGGGGGCTGCGACTAAATCACTTCCGTTGTATTGATAATTTTCCCAGGTAACACCGTCATCTTCGGAATACTGAAGCGTGTAGCTGGTTGCTCCAAACTCCTGGGGAGAGGTAAACTGCATATCGACATTTGTATCACTTTGTTCAACAAAGAAAAGGTTGTCAGGCGTAAGCGGAATGGGTTCAGTAGGCAGATCACAACTGATAAGACCAGTTAACATCACTATTGCAGCACATACTTATAAAAGTTTTCTCATGGTGTTCCCCCCATAGAGTTGGCAGAGTTAAAGACAACGGACACAAAGCCGTTAAAGTACTTCAATTAAAATGATACCCACTTAAAAGTTTAATGACGTTAAATCCTGCCTTTCTCTGTGAACTCTGTGTCTCAAGCGCAGCGGGCGGTGAAATCAAAGATCACTATCTTCTATTCGGATCACCATGGTTTTTTTCTTCATCATTGAAAGCCTGTCAATCTCTTTTAAAGCCTCCTGAAGATCAGATTCCTTTGCTTCATGGGTCAGCATAAATATGGAAACGGTTCCGCCATGAATATGGCGGCCTTTCTGTACCACAGAATAAATACTGATACTGTTTCGTCCCAGAACACCCGAAATCTTAGACAGGACACCGGGTTTGTCAATCGCGGAGAAACGAAGATAGTACCGGGAGATTGTTTCCTTAACCGGTTTTATCTTAATCGCGGGCATCTTCTTTGCAGCATAGGCAGGTGAGGGTATTCTATTGGTAATCCCGTTAGCAATGTTGCGTGCCAGACTGACGATATCCGCGACCACCGCACTTCCGGTGGGCATCATCCCCGCGCCCTTTCCATAGAACATGGTTGGGCCCACATCTTCAGTCTGGACAAAAACCGCATTAAATGCGCCGTTCACATTTGAGAGCAGATGCTTTTCCGGAATCAGCGTTGGATGCACTCTTGCCTCTATCTCTTTTTCAGACCCCCGACAGACAGCCAGAAGTTTAATTTTAAAGCCAAGTTCTCTGGCAAACGCAATATCAAGAGGCGTAATCTTTGAGATCCCCTCGGTATAGATCTTTTTCATATTGACATCTCTGCCGAAGGCAAGACTTGCAAGAACAGCCAGTTTATGGGCCGCATCAACACCTTCAACATCAAAAGTGGGGTCCGCCTCGGCATAGCCCTGTTTTTGTGCATCCTTTAAGATATCACTAAACTCACCGCCTTCATCTGTCATCCGGCTTAAGATGTAATTTGACGTACCATTCAGGATCCCTGAAAAACCTGTAACCCTGTCCGACACAAAACTTTCCTGCATCGCCCGGATGATGGGAATACCGCCGACAACACTTGCCTCAAAGGCTACATCAACAGAATTTTTTGCAGCCGTACGGTATATTTCAAGTCCATGTTCTGCCAGAAGCGCTTTGTTTGCGGTGATCACATGTTTGCCGTTATTTAAAGCCTGAAGGATAAATTTCTTTGCAGGCTCGATCCCGCCGATAAGCTCCACCACAATATCGATCTCAGGGTCATTTAAAAGGCTTTCCGTATCATTTGTAAGAACACCTTTTGAAAGCTTCACCCCTCTGTTTGTTTTTATATCAAGGTCTGCTATTTTTTTAAGCTCAAGGGGTGCACCGATCCGCTGACAAAGCAAATCCAAATTTTTCTTCAGGATCTTGGCCACACCTGCTCCAACTGTACCGAAACCAATAATACCCACACCTATCTTTTTCATATCTTTAGAGTATCCCCCTTATTCCACGCACAGCCTGTCTGGTCCTGTGCTCATTTTCAACTAGTGAAAAGCGTACAAAATCATCCCCGTATTCACCAAAACCGATACCCGGAGAAACAGCGACTTTCGCTTCCTTTAATAATTTTTTTGTAAATTCAAGAGATCCCATGGGCCTGAACTGTTCCGGGATCTTTGCCCACACAAACATGGTGGCTTTCGGGCTTTTCACCTTCCAGCCGGCATTATTAAGACCGGAGATAAGGACATCTCTCCGGCTTCTGTATGTCTCAGTGATCTCTTCAACCTGTTTATCTATCTCATTCAGCGCAATGATGGATGCTATCTGAACCGGCTGAAACATACCATAATCAAAATAGCTCTTAAGCTTTGCCAGCGCTGAGATCATTTTCTGATTACCCACAGAAAACCCGACTCTCCAGCCCGGCATACTGTAGCTTTTGGACATGGAGAAAAACTCCACGCCAACATCCTTTGCACCCGGCACCTCGAGAAAACTGGGTGCCTTGTAACCGTCAAAGACAAGATCCGCGTAGGCCAGATCATGAATCACATAGATATTATTCTCTTTTGCAAAATCAACAACCTTTTGAAAAAAATCTATCCCCACAACTGTCGTGGTGGGATTGTTAGGAAAAGATATGATCAGAAGCTTCGGTTTCGGCCATGTTCTTTTTGTAGCCTTGAGGATCTCCTCAAAGAAATCCCTATCCTCACCAATGGGAACACTTGCCACATCACCTCCGGCAATAATAACCGAATAGGGATGTATCGGATAAGCCGGATTCGGAACAAGGGCAACATCACCCGGGCTTATCATTGAAAGCACCATATGACCCAGCCCTTCTTTTGCCCCCATAGTCACAATGGCTTCTGATTCAGGATCAAGATCAACATCGTACCTGCGTTTATACCAGTCCGTAATGGCAAGACGAAGCTTATAAATACCCTTAGAAACTGAATAACGATGATTTTTTGGATTAGCAGCCGCCTCTATCAGTTTGTCAATAACAGGCTGGGGCGTGGGAATATCAGGATTTCCCATTCCCATGTCAATAATATCTTCGCCGGCCCGTCTGGCCTCCTGTTTCAGGTCTCCGATAATCCCGAATATATACGGAGGGAGCCTTTTAATTCTTGAAAATTCTTCCATTTTTTATTCCATTAATATATTTTCAAACTACGATTTTCAGTCATGGGACTCTTTGTTTAAAAAGGATTCAAGCCAGCAGCATAGAGCAAGGAGGAGTGCATAGAGACACTTTTTTATTTCCATGTTTTAACCATATACAGCGAAAAAAATACCCTACCGCATTCACTTTGTCAAGCCGGACCTCATCTGTCCCAGCCGATCACAATAGAAATGTCAGTTAAACTCCTGTCTGTTCCGCCTTTATTTTCCGGCCGGGCAATTAAAAGAACCGAATCCGTAGAATTATAAGAACCATTTTGGCTATTCTGCTCAAGAACGATCACTGCAATCGTTTCATTTTCCGGTATTAAGCTCATCAGCCACTCAAAACCGCTTTTTTTCCACAACTGCTGAAGAAAAACATCCCGTTTCATCCTTAAGGCCCGGTTTGAAGGGTCAGCATCAGAAGAAAACATATCTCCTAACCGCCACATCACAAAAGCCCCCTGATCGTTTTTTACTGCAATACGGGATACCTTTTCACGGGTATAAGTATTATTATCTGCTGTTATTTCAAAAATACCTTCACGGTAGCTGTTGTTTGCAGGAAAATTTAAAATATATTTTTCCCAGGCAGAACCTGTCCCGGGTCTTTTCTTACCGGAAACCCTTGCCTTAAAAGGCAAAATGCTATTTATATCCTGCGCGGCTTCTTTAAGTTCTCTTTTAACAAGCGCACTTTTTCGGATATATCGCTTTCCTTTCAGGCCTGAAGATTCATCAACAATTCCCGATATCAGAGCCTGGCCAAGATATCCGGAAAAAGTCTCATTTCTGCTGAAAATATTAAAACCTGACCCCAGATATGTCTCAAGAACCCGGTTATCAATGTTTGCAACCCTGACGATTGCCTCATCAGCATATGCAGGATTTAGTAAAGCAAAAAGCATTATTATAAAAACTGTGATCTGTCTAAGATATGGCTTCATGTTTCCCTTAAATAGCAGCAAATAATTAGATATTCTACAACAATAGTTACAGATCAGGCAAGGTTAAAAATGATCAACAGGTGTAAATCACCGGTTGATCATTGCTGGTTGTCAGTAATCAGTTGTTTGTTGTACAACCATAAAGTCAAAAGCTTCCTCTCGCAGAGAACACTGAGTTTTGGAGAAAAACATAAATTTGATAAATCAAAACCTTTTATTTAAAAGGGTAAACCAGGCACAAGACGCAGAGACAAAGCAGCGGATGCTGGATGAAAAAGCATGGGGCAAAGAGCATGGAGCATAGCGAAAAGGCGTAAAAGCATAAAAACAATTTCACCGCCCGTTGTAGTTTACGAAAATCCCGGTTTATCGGGGCTGGGCTCCCCAAGGCAAGCTCGGGACAGGCGAGACATAGAGTTCACAGAGAAAGGCAGGGTGTTTAAAACCAAAAGGCAGTTCTCTGTGCTCGTTGCCTGTCTTGCCATAGCTTTTGCGAAGGCATACGCCTCTGTGGTGAAAATGTTTTTGACGTTGCATCGAGCGAAACGCTCATTTATTCTGTGCTCTGTGAACTCTGTGAGAGGAAGATTTTATGCTTTCCCGCTATGCGCGCTATGTTCTCTGCTTTTCACCGCTTCCTTTTCTCAAAGACCGGCTCTGAAAGTCCGGTATTTACCCCGTTATTTCTGTCCGGGCTTATCGCTTTTAGTAATTGATTCTGTTTCAGCCCGCTTCTTATCTTTGACAACTCTTTTTTCAGATCAGACGATGCGGCCTTTTCAAGATCAGCAAGAAATGAACTTATTTTGCTTAACAAAGAATCAGACTTTCGCAAAGAACCTTCCGAAAGAAAAGCCTTACCCCTCTCAGCAGAACCCGTTATGAGCGCCAGACATTGTTTTTTCAGGAAAATATTTTCATTTAGAAGAGCTGACACATCCGATCCCAGCTTGTAATAAAGGTCCGTAAGACTTCTGCCAACGGAAGTCTTTTTAAGCACATCATCTCTAAAGCTTCTGAAAAATTCAAGCCCACTGCTGCGGACTCCCAGGATATCCTCAAGAAAACAGGTGGAGGACGAAGGTTCAGAACCGCCTTCTTTAAGATATACGTCCAGCTCAACCCGTTGGCCGGTGCCCACACTGATGTTGGGATGGACCGATGAAACATGGGTCGGAGACCAGATCGAAACCTTGTGAGTCCCTGAGGCCACAAAGAGCATGTAAAAACCGGTCTCTTCGGTCATACACTTTGAACCGGTATCTGTTTTGATCACAGCATCCGTAACCGGCGCATTGGTATCAGCATCCTTAACAAATCCGGTAATAACCCCCCTGCCAGTGGACATGGAAGAGGAATAAGCGCCGCTTCCGGTCCCTGCAACAACCGTGCTGGGCGGATATAAAAGAGAACGGCCCCGCAAAGAGGTCGCCGTGCTGCAAAAGCTGTTCACATCATAAACATAGAAATCGGAAAGCCCGATCTGAGTCCAGTAGTCCCCGCCGTTAATACTGATATAAATACCATTTAAGTAGATGCATTCATCATCATAACAATCATTAAACCCCTTAAAAAGAGCCGCATAGACAATATCCGTATTGGCGGCATCGATCTTAATGTCTGAAACCGAAAATTTATCCGGAAGTCCGGTTATCTTTTTTTCCCAGGTCAAGCCGTTGTCAATACTCTTATATATTCCGGCAGAACCTGTATTCGCCGATGATCCCCCGCAGGCAGCAAACATTAGATCAGGAGCAGCTGCAGAAACCGTGATCTCGTTGACAATAACGCCTGAAAGTACTTCAGGCCAGGTATCACCGCCGTCAGGACTTCTGAATATTCCTCCTGCAGTTTCCGGTGCATAAAAATATCCTGTTCCCGCAAAAACAATCTCACTGTCTGCAGGGCTCACCCTTACCGTATTTACCGGCACACTGCTTTCATGAAGAATTTCAAATGAAAGCGCTGAAAAATCGCCCCCATTATCTCTCGCTTTTACAACTGCAGCCCCTGAACCGGTTCCATAACATATCCCCGCATAGATAGTATCATTATCACCGCTTACCACCTCAACAGAAGCAACCCTCAAAAATTCACCATCATTGCTCACATTAAGATAGCTCCAGGTTTTTCCCCTGTCACTACTTTTGGCAATTTCCCATTCCTGTCCTGCAAAAACAACATTATCATCAGCAGGGTGAAATCTAACAGCAGAAGAAAAATATGGATTAATCCTGTTCCAGGTTCCGTTATCCGCCCGGAGATAAACGCCGGACATGGTCCCGCATATAATCGTCCCTTCAGAATCAACACCCGTATCAAAAACAGGATTCGCCAATATTCCCTGATTTGACGGATCCCAACTGTCAGCACCATCCATACTTTTATAAACACCCCACGCCACTTCACCGCCGTATAAGGTTTGAGCATCATCCGGATCAGCAGCCAGGGTTAAAAAAGCTGCGAGGCCATCTCCCTGCCCTTCTATTTCAATATCAGTCTTTTCCCAGGAATTTCCTGAATCAACACTCTTTGCGATGGCCCCTGTAAGCCCGCCGTATACGGTATTAGGAGCAAGGGGTGAAACACATATAGCCCTGCAGTTTGAATCGATTGTTGTCCTGCTCCATTCATCCCCGCCCGGACCATCGGTTTTTCTCGCAATACCATTTTTACCGGCAGCAAAAACAATTGATCCATTATCAGGATGAACCGCAACCTCATTAAGCTCTCCGAATGCTTCAAGCTCACCGTCAAGCAAAACCCCTGTCCAGAAAGACCACAAACCGGCTCCGTAATTTTCAGACATGAACATCAGACCGGTTGAAGAATCATTTGCCAGCCAAATTTCACCTGCCGCGTTCGGGTTAAACGCTATAGATCTAAAATTGGCCCAGGGCCCTCCGCCAGCTGAAAGATACCACTTTAGCCAGCCCTGTTTTTTCCAGTTTTTTCCGCCGTCGGTGGTATAGAAGACCTCACCATATATATCAAAATCATTAGAACCGCCGGTTCCCACATAAACCGTATCTCCGGTATCGTCATGAGGATCCACTGCAACGGAATAGCAGAACCTGTCCTCAGCATACGCAAAGTAAAAGGTCTCCCAGGTTAGCCCCTTATCACGGCTCACATCAACATAATGGCCATTTGCCACCCATACCGTTGACGTATTATTCGGATCAATAGCAATATCTACCACAGCAATATTTTTAAATCCCGGAAGAACTGTCCAGCTCAGACCGGCATCAATTGACTTGAAAAGACCGCCGCCCATCCAGGTCCCGGCAAAAACAATAGAGCTGTTATCCGGAACAACCGCAACTGAACTCACCTGACCGCCGTACAGACCGAGGTCCTTAAAAGTACTGTTATCTTCTGCCGCTGCATTTGAAAAAACAGAAAGTACTGAAATAATAAGAAAAACAATAAGGTTAACCGCTATTTTTCCCCGAAAATCTCCAGACATGGCAAACTCCCTTTTTTAGAATATGACTATATATTGTAATTATACTACGGATAAAAACAAAGCAAACTTAAATAAAATCAGCTAATACCTGAATATTGCACGATGAACTAAAAAACCATAGAAAAACCATTGAGATATCCTGTATTAATAGGGTTGTGAGACCCGTTAATCAAAAACACAGGAGGAACCCCAGATGGTTAAAAACCCTAAAAGAAATATCACGAGAAGCAAGGTAAATAAAGGAAAAAAGGGGCAGCAATTACAGGCAAGAAAAATCAGTGCTTCCACGCCGTATGAGACCTGTAGCGAACCATTGAGCGCATTCGGCGGGGTACTGGCACTGATAAAGTTTCTGGATCTGGTCAGATTTGAGAAGGTCTTTGAGCACTGCTACAAGAAACCTGCAAGAGGTCCGAAATTGGGTCACTACCGGATGGTGGCAGGCATCGTAATGCTGCTGCCCGATCGGGTTCAACCGGATCGGGCATTTCAGTTACATCAGATTCGATGCCATGTTGTGCAGATTTTTACAGGTAGTGAGTTTACCGGTTGTGAGCACATTCTGGCGCTATGTGAACAGCCTGGGAATCAATCAGGACCGGGAACTTTTAGTGGTGATGAGCGTTTTGCGGGAGCGGGTGTGGCAACAGTGCGGGATCAAACACCAGCAAATAAATATAGACATTGACACGACAGTAGAGACGGTGTTTGGGAAGTTGCGTACAGGCAAGACGGTTAGCGGAGAAGAGACAGCCGGATTTATTAAAGAGATCGGCAAAGAGCTGTAGCCCGCCATTTAATCCGCAAGGGGGGGTACCGGGCTAAAAAGACTGAAAACGTTGAGTATAATGAATGCATTTATACTCCGATCGGATGGGGATGGGACATGCGGTTCGTGGCGATAAGGATTCCAAAGCGCATCGATAAAAAAGGTGAAGTCGTGCAATGCGAGTTGTTCGAGGATGATCGCTATACACACCGGATGTTTTGTGTCACGAGAGTTGCAAAGCCCCATAAGATAATTGAAGGATACGATAAACGGGCAGACGTAGAGAAACTGGTTGGTGAAGCAAAACGTGAGGGTTTAGAGGCGACACCATCAAAGAAGTTTAAAAACAATTTGCGTGGTTCCAATTTGTAATGCTCACATACAACATCTGGCGGTATTTGAAGATAATGGCGCAGCAGAGCATTCAGCAACAGGCAGCTACAGCGACGGGGCCAATGCAGAACATACAGGATAACACGATAAGAATCGCCCGGTTGAAGCGTTAAAGACCTTCCAGGAAACACCGGGGAATTTGAACTGGTTATAATGGATCAGACGATGCCAGGCCTAACAGGAGATGAACTTGCTCGACAAATGATAACGGTAAGACCGGATGTACCTATTATTTTGTGCACGGATTACAGTAGCCTATTGATGAAGATTCGGCTAAAGTTTTGGGTATAAAAGAATTCATGTTTAAACCTTATAGCCTAAGCACAATTTCAAGGACAATTCGCAAAGCGCTCGGTGACAAACCTGATGCAGTTCATTCATAAGCCAGGCCTTTATTGAAGTTAATGTCTTATTGCCAAACGAATCAAAAATCTGAATATTTAAATATATGTGTACCCCGAAACAACAATACCGCTCGCCAAACTATTCGTTTTACTTAACGCCGGGAACATCTTCAGCCTGACAGGCTGGTTTATTGGCAGCGCCAGTGAGCTGGACGTTAAACATAACCATGAGCAACCTTAACAAACCGTAGAATCAAAGGTACGTGATAAAATTTTAGCTATTGCCGGTATTCCTATAACCTTTTCTAATAGCAAAAATCCTGACATTCAAAATCAACATCTTTATTCCTTTTTGCATCGGTGTCAGATGAAATCCCATCCTCGCCGCCAAAAGCGTCGCATCAAGTTCAGGCTTTAACATCTAAACAGAAAAGATAAGCCAGGTTTTTTCTCCTGCTTTTTTGAAAGGCACCAATGAATAACGGCCCTTTAGTTTACAACCATTTAATTTAAAAACAATATGGTCATCACACCAAACCTCTTCTTCATACGTTCCGCCATCCCAGATCTCAACTTTTCCGGCACCATACCTGCCCTCCGCTATAATGCCTTCAAACGCTGCATAGGAAAGCTCATGGTCATCCGTTGCCACAGCAAGGCGTTTAACCCCTTTCTCCTCAGAAACGCCTTTTGGAACGGCCCAGCTTTTCAAAACGCCATATTTTTCAAGCCTGAAATCATAATGAAGGTTCTTTGCGTGATGTTTTTGGATGACAAAAATAGGCGTCATAAAAAAAAGGGTCCGAGGGTTCAAGGTTTCGGGTGAAAACAATTTGATAATTGTCTGTGATCAGCAAACATCTTTTTGAACATCGAACGTCGAACGTTTAACATCAAATTATGAATGGAAAAAAGTAACAAAATAAACAAAATAATCATTTAATCTTTATGCTTGGTTTTTCATTCGACGTTGAAAGTTTGATGTTGGATGTTCATTTTTAAGTAATCACCAAATTTTGAATTGGTTAAATCCTTTGTTCTCCTTCGTCATTCTTAAAGCCAGAATTAAAACACTTCGAGTACTTTAGGCAATTTAAGCACTTTAAATACTGTCTTTTCTCTAAAAATAGATCGTTGGATCAGGCACACCTGAATCATCAAATCCTTTTTTGCGAAGCAGACAGCTGTCACAGCTTCCACAGGCCAGCCCTGAATCATCAGGGTCATAACAGCTATGGGTAATACTGTAATCCACCTTAAGGCTAATCCCCTTCTGGATTATCTCAGCCTTGGTCATATTAATCAGCGGGGCTCTAATATGTATTTTGTTTCCTTCAACCCCTGCTTTTGTGGCTAAGTTTGCCATCTTTTCAAAAGATTCAATATATTCAGGCCTGCAGTCAGGGTAACCCGAATAATCAACAGCATTCACACCGATAAAGATATCATTTGATCTTTTAACTTCTGCCATAGCCAAGGCATAGGACAAAAACACGGTGTTTCTGGCAGGCACATATGTGAGTGGAATCTCAGAAGATATATCAGATACGCTTTTTGCCTTCGGAACATCAATATCATCAGTTAAAGCCGAGCCCCCCAGGCGGCCGAGATCGATATTTAAAACAAGATGCTCTTTCACTTTAAAACTTTTTGCCACCCTGCGGGCAGAGGATATCTCTATTTCATGGCGCTGACCGTAACAGAAACTAAGCGCAAAGATATCAAAACCTTCATTTTTTGTAATGGCCATTACGGTGGCTGAATCCAGCCCTCCGCTGCAGAGAACTACGGCATTTTTATTATCTTTCACCCAACCACCTATTCAGTCATCCCCATTTAGTAAGAGATATCACTCCTTGTAAATAAAAGCGAAGTGCTAAAATGGCCCCAGAGGGGCCGTAGAATATTGGGGCCCCATTTTGACCGTGCCGAAGGTTTAGGATTTTTTGGAGATTTAAGGCGGCGTATGTTTGCGTCCCGACACATCGGGACGAGTTTGTGACGCCGACCGCAAAAAATTCTAAAACAAGGGGATCCCGTTTTACGGGACCGGTCAAAGGGTACCTTTTCTTTGTTACTTTCTTTGGAGCAAGCAAAAAACAGTAATTGCTATTGTTTAAGAATGGTAGCTTCCAAAGCAGTCATAATTTGCAATAAAATCAGCATACATAACTAATTGACAAACTCTTTATGAATCGCATTAAGCGCCTTATCCGCAGATTTGTCATCAATAACACATGAAACATTTATCTCGGAAGCACCCTGGGATATCATCTCTATATTGATCTTCTCATTGCCAAGTACGGTAAACATCCTTCCGGCCAGCCCCACATAATGATGCTGTCCCCTGCCCACAAGGCTCAGAATAGACATCCCTTTTTCTATGGATACCGTTCCAAGTTCATGCAGTTCATCAAGCACAGACTCATTGACCTTCTCGATATTTTCAATTGTCATTGAGATATTAACCTCTGACGTCGAAATAAGATCAATAACAATACCATTTTTTGCCAGGATATTAAAAACTCTAGCCATAAAACCGTAAGCCATCAGCATCCGGTTGGAATTAACATTCATAACAGAAACATTTTTTTTAACCGTAACGGCTGTTGCCGGTTTTTTAGAACTGCAGCCTTTATCGTTAGGATCTATTATGGTTCCGGGCAGTTCAGGTTTAAGTGCATTTTTTATACGAATAGGGATTTTTGCCTTTATCACCTGCTCCATGGTAAAGGGGTGTATTACCTCTGATCCGTAATAAGTAAGCTCTGCAGCCTCCTCCGGTGTAATACTGGATAGTACTTTTGCATCTTTGACTTTCCTGGGATCTGCAGAAAAAACACCGTCAACCTCTTTCCAGATCTGAAGCTCGTTTGCTTTTACTGCAGCAGCTGAAAGTGCGGCGGTGAGGTCCGTATACCCCCGGCCTATACTCTCAATTATGCCATTTGGAACAGATCCAAAATATCCGGTCAGCACAGGCACCTTGTCACCGCAATTTTTAATAACAGATTTAAGCCTCTTTTTAGCATAATCATAAAAATCCTTGCTGGCTTCTCTGAAGGGCTTATCAATAAGGTTCTCAAGATTAACGTATACAGCCGGAACCCCCAGATCATTTAAAAGCGCAGCAAAAATACGCGCGGAAAGTTTCTCTCCCATACTTATAATAACATCATGAGAACGGGGAGATATCTCTCCGATAACATTTATAGCACCTAGAAAAGATTTTAAAGAATCAAGCTCAGCATCTATTTCACCGGCAACCTTCTTTTTGTCTTTTCCCTTAATCAGTTTTTTAACAGCCTCTACATGATGCTGTTCTATCATATCAATGATCTTTGAATAGTCTTTTCCCTTAAGCGCGGCTTCAGCAGCTTCAATAAGCCTGCTGGTGGTACCCTCTGCCTTTACATAAGTGCTCATCGCAGAAAGGGCCACGATCACCCTGTCTTTTTTAAGACTTTCTTTAACGATCATGGCAACGCTCATCATCCGATCAGCCTGACCTATACTTGTACCGCCGTATTTCTGAACTATAAATTTCATGTCAAACCCTTCTTAATATTTAGGATTAAAAATAATTATTAATTTCTCCGTAACAAAAACAGCACCACGCTCAGCACCATGTTTCCCTGTAATTTAATTTAGTTTCAAAACTTGTTTCTATTCGTCAGCCTTAAGACAACGACTCACAGGAATCCTCCTGCAAAAAAACAAACGGCTTTATATTACACAAACAATAGCAGTCACACAAAACCAAAAGCGGTATACTTTAATGTACACGAATCAAATAAACCTGCCGTTCAAAAAAAGACTTCAGTTTTCAGGCAAAAATCAGATATACATTCTAAGTCACCATCAATCCTAAAGATTATAGTTATAAGATGTTTTTGTGTCAAGCATACCTTGAAAACTCCTGATCCTGTTTTAAGGTACATAGCATCCATTATATTGCATTATTAATCTAAAATGATATAATTTCGTTTTAATCTATAAAAAAAAGCTCCCGCGATACTTTCAAAGAACTCTGATCCATAAACATTAAGCATAAAGGCTGCGGTAATCATCCCTTGAAAACACAAACAAAAATAATTCTGCTCCTTTTGATAATGACCCTGATTTTCATAACGGTCTTAAGTATCATAAAAGGTTATGAAAGCAAGCGGGAAGAGCTGCTTCTTAAAAAAAATATTTTTGATAAAAACACCCTCTACGACAGAATATCACGTCTTGACGGAACAACTCTTGAGATGTTTGCCTATGACTCCAGCAATAGAGACGACCTGGTTGATTTTGTTAACCGCGGCAGTTCTGAAAAAGCCCGCAGATTTATCGAAACACTTCTTCCGAGTTTCAATGTTGACGCAGTATGGGTCTACAACAGTGACCTTAAACTTTTATATTCCACTAAAAATATCGCGGACACTGCGATGAAAGATATCAAAATCCACCCGGACTTTTTTCCCACGCTTTTTTCACGAAGTTATTTCAGCCACTTCTTTATCAAAACACCGCTGGGAATAATGGAAATTCAGTCCGCGCCTATACAGCCCGCATCTGATACCGAGCGGAAAACAAAGCCGCACGGTTTTATTTTTGCCGGACGTCTGTGGACCGATGCATACATCAATGATCTCTCATTTTTAACCGAAAGCACCATAGAACTTCTTCCAATTCAGGACAAAACATTATTTAAAAGCATCTATGATAAAGAAAAAGGCATTTTAACCTTCTCCCGCATCAGGAACGGATGGGATAAAAAACCTCTGATCCAAATTCGGATCAAGAGCAAAACCCCCATAACAAAGCTGCTTTACCTTTCCTCTCAAAAACAGTTTATACTCCTTTTCAGTTTTACAATAACAATCATTCTGATGATGTCGGTTCTTCTGGTCCGCTGGATAAATGTTCCACTTAAAAAAATATCCTCAAGTCTTGACCAGGAAGACCCAAAAATAATCCTGAACCTGAAAGATGATAACACAGAATTCGGTAACCTTGCCCGCATGGTACTCCGATTCTTCAACCAGAAATCCGAACTGGAAAGCAGCGAAGAACGGTTCAGGTCTGTTGTACAAACCGCTGCAGATGCCATCTTCTGCATTAATCAGCAGGGAAACATCGTCTTCTGGAACAAGGAAGCTGAAAATATTTTCAAATATTCATATGATGAGGTAATCAACAAACCGGCTTATATGATCCTTGCCGAACTCCACAAAAAGGATTACGAAAACCTTATCGCCCAATTAAGCAGCCCTAACCCGATAAATTTCAGCCCCAAGCCTATTGAAGTCTCCGGTCTTAAAAAAGACGGTACTGAATTTCCCATGGAGCTTTCAGAAGCAGTATGGAAAACTGACAACGAAACTTTTGTTACGGCAATCGCACGGGACATAACAGAACGTAAAAGCGCAGAAGACCAGCTTGAAAAAAGCGAGAAGCGTTTCAGAGATACTGTTGAAAATTCACTGACAGGCAGATTTATTGTTCAGGATGATAAAATTGTTTACATCAACAAGGAACAGTCCATACTGTTCGGCCCTATTCCTGACCTGTATGATTTCTCTACATTTAAAAACGTACATCCTGAAGATATTCATAAAGCAAACGAGTTCTGCGACAGCCTCCTCTCGGGCCGGGCCATTACCCTTGACGTTGACCTGAGACTGTATCCTTTTGACAGGTTAAACTCATCGGCACACATGAAATGGGTCAATTGCAGGGGAACCCTAATTGATTACCAGGGACGTGAAGCGCTTTTCATAAACATGGTGGATATAACAAGATCCATGGAACTTGAACAACTCTTGAGGATAGAAGACAAAATGGGATCACTCGGCCGGGTTGCGGCAGGAATTGCACACGAGATCAGAAACCCCTTAACCGGAATAAACTCATACCTTTATACTCTTAAAAATCTTTCGGAAGAGTACAAAGACAACGGTATCTTTAAAGACATTATTCAGGAAGTACAGTCTGCATCAAACAAGATCGAGTCTGTTATAAAAAGGGTTATGGACTTTTCAAAACCCGGGCATCCAAAATTCACCCAGACCAACCTTAACGGCCCTATCCAGGAAGCTTTAAGCCTGTCTGTTGTTACCCTGGGCAAAAACGATATCACCGTAAGCTTAAATCTTTCCGATGATCTCCCCTCCTGCACGGCCGACGCTCATATGTTGGAACAGGTGGTCTTAAACCTTATCAATAATGCTGTTCAGGCCATGTCGTCAGCAAACAGCTTAAAAGAACTTACAATAGATTCATCAGCAAATGATAAATCTATTATAATAACGGTCTCCGACTCCGGGCCCGGGATATCCGAGGAAATCAGAGACAAGATCTTTGATCCCTTTTACACAACAAAAACAGACGGATCCGGCATTGGCTTAAGCTTGTGCCGGCGCATCATAACAGACCACAAAGGATCAATAAGGATAGAATCAAACAGATGGGGCGGAGCAAATTTCATAATCGAGCTCCCCGTAACCGGAAAAAAAAGATAAAGGTGATCACATGATAAGCTATTCAATATTTGTGGTTGATGATGAACAAAGCTCACGCAATGGGATTACCCTTGCACTTAAAAATACCTACACTGCCCGGGGATTTGAAACAGCAGAGGATGCCCTTGATGTATTCATAAAAAAAGCGCCTGACCTTGTGCTTCTGGATATAGGTCTGCCGGGAATCAGCGGAATTGAAGCGCTTAAAAAGATGAAAGAAATCAACCCTGAAGTCATTGTTATTATGATAACCGCTTTTGAAGACATCAACACGGTTATTTCTGCAATGAAACTCGGCGCTTACGACTATGTTGTAAAACCTGTTCATATGGAAAAACTTCTGGTAACCATAAAAAATGCGCTTGAAACCATACGTTTAAGAAAGGAAGTCCGGTTTTTACAGGAAAAACAGCTGTCAGAAAATATCCCCTGCTTCATCGGAGAAAGCAAGGAAATCCAGAACATAATGGAATTTGTTGAACGGGTTGCACAAAGCCCGGACACACCCGTACTGGTATACGGAGAAACAGGAACCGGAAAAGAGCTCATCGCAAGCTCAATTCATTTTAAGAGCCCTAACTTCAAGGGCCCTTTTATCACCCTTAACTGTGCTGCCATACCTAAAGACCTTATCGAAAGTGAACTGTTCGGTTATGAAAAAGGCGCATTCAGCGGTGCGCACCAGACCGGCAAGACGGGCATGGTTGAAAAAGCAGCGGGCGGCACTCTTTTTCTTGATGAGGTAGGTGATCTCGGTCTGGAAGCCCAGGCAAAATTCCTTCGTTTTCTTGAAGACGGAGAATATTACAGAGTCGGCGGGACAGAAAAACTAAATGTGAAAACAAGAGTCGTCTCTGCGACCAACAGAAACCTTGAAGATATGGTAAAGAATGAACGGTTCAGGCAGGATCTTTTTTACAGACTTGCGGTGATAAAAGTCGAGATACCGGCATTAACAAAAAGAACAGATGATATCCTTCCGATAGCAAATCATTTTCTGATTGAATTCAGCAAAAAGTTCAACAAAACATTTACCGGCATTTCACCGGCTACCGAGGAGGCTCTCCTGAATCATGAATGGCAGGGAAATATCCGTGAACTGAAAAACTGTCTGGAACGGGCGGTTCTAACCGGGAACGGACCTCTGCTCTCTTTAGAAGAGATAGGTCTTTTAAATAATACAAACAAGGAAGTAGAAGAAAACGGGGACATTGAAAATAATCAGGCTGTTATCTCTGAATCAGGCACTGACATCGATTCCATCCTGAGATCAACGGAAAAGAAATATTTTAAAAAAGCTCTGGAATTATCAAAAGGAAACGAGAGTAAAGCAGCCCGCCTTTTAAACCTGAATTACTATACCTTCAGGCACAGAAGAAAAAAATTAGATATTTCCTGAATATTGCACGATGAACTAAAAAACCATAGAAAAACCATTGAGGTATCCTGTATTAATAGGGTTGTGAGACCCGTTAATCAAAAGCACAGGAGGAACCCCAGATGGTTAAAAACCATAAAAGAAATATCACGAGAATCAAGGTAAATAAAGAAAAAAAGGGGCAGCAATTACAGGCAAGAAAAATCTGTGCTTCCACGCCGTATGAGACCTGTAGTGAACCATTGAGCGCATTCGGCAGGGTACTGGCACTGATAAAGTTTCTGGATCTGGTCGGATTTGAGGAGGTCTTTGAGCACTGCTATACAAGAAACCTGCAAGGGGTCCGAAATTGGGTCACTACCGGATGGTGGCAGGCATTGTAATGCTGCTGTTTATCGGGTTCAACCGGATCGGGCATTTCAGTTACATCAGATTCGATGCCATGTTGTGCAGATTTTTACAGGTAGTGAGCTTACCGGTTGTGAGCACATTCTGGCGCTATGTGAACAGCCTGGGAATCAATCAGGGCCGGGCACTTTTAGTGGTGATGAGCGTTTTGCGGGAGCGGGTGTGGCAACAGTGTGGGATCAAACACCAGCAAATAGATATAGACATTGACACGACAGTAAAGACGGTGTTTGGTGATCAGCAGGGAGCCCGGGTGGGGCACAATCCCCGGAACCGTGGCAAGAAGGGATACCGACCCATAGTAGCGTTTATAGAGCAGACCCGGGAATATGTGTTTGGGAAGTTGCGTACAGGCAAGACGGTTATCGGAGAAGAGACAGCCGGATTTATTAAAGAAATCGGCAAAGAGCTGTAGCCCGCCATTTAATCCGCAAGGGGGGTACCGGACTAAAAAGACTGAAAACGTTGAGTATAAGGAATGCATTTATACTCCGATCGGATGGGGATGGAACATGCGGTTCGTG
>Ga0222656_1000044_pt1 | contig 61904 bp, 54 predicted proteins | sample AntAcemetagen472_FD_179808 | JGI IMG/M metagenome (GOLD analysis project Ga0222656, IMG submission 179808) | Saline water microbial communities from Ace Lake, Antarctica - #472 | ecosystem: Environmental > Aquatic > Non-marine Saline and Alkaline > Saline | place: Antarctica: Ace Lake... | reverse complement strand
GCGTTTTGAGCGCATGATTCCTGGGATATATCTCCCCATCAAGTATAATCTGCGAAACGGGAATTTTGCGGGTTGCCTGTACCATAATGCTCCCTTATGCAAATTTTTAACTTTGATGGTCCGGTAAAAAGTCCCAAAAACGTCATGCCGGACTTGATCCGGCATCCAGAACATGTTGAAATTACTGGGAAGCTTGGGGTCAAATCTTTATTCTTTAATACTCCCACCAAGATTCTTACCATGAATGCCAAATCCCCATAAATTCAATGATAAAGATTTGACCCCCTCCCCCCCTTTGGCAATTATGGAACCTGCTTCAACGTCTTCAAGGATTAACTTTGTCTCGATTTCTGTTGAAATTGAAGCTGAGAGGCTTCGGTCAATTTCACGCAATGCCTGAATGAGTTCAGACATTGCGGAGAAGACCCTTTCTGGATTTTCAGTCTCTTTTTTGAAGTCTATTCGTAAAAGATACTCATTTTCCATGGACCCCTCCATGTTGATTTATTTCAAATTGCTAACGACTTGCTCTCCGGCGCGGCGGAGCCGCGTCGGGAGCAGCAAAATGTTAGGTGCTCTTTTCCGTCCCTTTTAGCGCATTCGCATGATAGTATCTCTAATCGCATAAGCTATATCTTCGCCCAACTCAAGTTCCAGCCCGAGTTTAAAGTATTCCTCTGCTGCATACTTAGGGTCTTGTCCACTATTCCTTATCTGCCTCCGTACCAGTTTACAGAATTCCTTTGTGTCGCCAGATGTTATTGGATCACAATCATTGGCCAAGGCAATGAACTCATTGATCGCTGTTAATGGAATATCGGGACCGAGTACAAAATAGCGAAGATATTTGTGAAAGTGAGGATGCCTTAGAATCGCATCTCCACTTGTACCATTTCTTTCAAACACCTCTTTTCTGGATTTTCCACGACCTCCAATATTTAATTCCGGGTCGGTGAAGTAGCACATACGAATCTGCGGTATGGCCTTTCTTTCCAAGAGACTTTGAGCGAGTTGACAGGTTGGTTCAATAGACTCACGCAGTTTATCATGATCCCTTAGGATCGTTTTTTCCGAGAAATAGATTTGATCCCATAAATTCTGTTCGTCGGGAGTTAGAGCAACTCGTTCCATAGTCACATACCTCGTAATTTGAACACCTAACGGCCTGCCTCAGGGACCGACTGATAAGGAGGTCCCTTGCAGGCAAAGGTTGGGTTTCCGTTCGGTCTGAAGCGACGCATTCGGAGCGCTATTCCAGGTACTCGCCTTGCCCACTTGGAAGAACGACTGGGAGACAGAACTTAATTCGGCTAACCGCAGTTTGCTCGGTTCCTTCGTCGTTTTTTTTCCAAGTGATATTGCTCCCAAGAAAACACCGACACCCTCAGCGGAACCTGTCTTTTGGATTGATGTAAGGCCCACATCGAATTCAACCATCTGTGGCTTGCCACTGTTGTAGTGGTTTAACTGCCCAGCCTCTTTGAATTGCACCTTCTTGGGATTTATCTCTGCTCCGTGGTGACCAATCGCAGCCTGAGCCTCGACAACGCCATCGACTATTTGTGTGATAGTCTCTTTAATGAAGTCTTTCAGTTTCATGTATGCCTCTCTGTTGTTTATTGCATCTGGAAACATAACGTCACTCCTCAGGCGAGGCCTTTAGGATGTCGCCTGTAGGGGATTGTTGGCGCTCTGGAATTCTTTCATCGATTTCCTTTTGCACGATTGTGAGACTTACATAACATCTGACAATTTTTGACATTTGTCTCACCACCCTTGCTCCATGCAGTTACATGATCAGCGTCCATTTCGGGAAGCTTCCAGATCTTAGTATTGTTGGCATCATGTCCAAGGGCGCAAAGCGGACAGTTTGATTCACCCTTCGCTTCAGCTTTTTTAGTCTGTGATGCATAAACGGATTTCTTTGTTGCTTCATCAAACACTCGGACATCCAATAATTTCGTATCTGTTGAACCTCCGAGGATGTACTCATAAATGCCCTTTCGGTTTTTGACATATGGATCACCGTAGAGCTTTTGAACTTCGGCTGATACCTTCTCGGGATTGTAAGCCTTCTTGTGATACTCTTCGTACAGTCGTCCCCACTCAAGCCCGCGCATCTCTCTTTCAACATCAGTAAATACACTAGAAACCCAATCAATCACGCTGTTGAAATACATTTTTAATTCGTTGATATTTTTATCAAAGCGGTGACGGCTCATATAATCGCCGATATTGCCTTTGCTGGCCCACATCAGCGCGCATTCTAAAAATTCCTGTCGGTTGGCACTGCCTTTTATATATGCGCTCCATTTTTGGATGTTGGCGTTTTGGCTATTGCTGAACTCCTCCTTGCTGAGCGTTACAAACGGGCCAGAATACACGGCGTTGAGTAATTCCTGATCATTAAGCGGAACCCCGGCGATATTGATTGTCTTAAACCATTCTTTTATCTCACTTTCCGTTCCTTCGCATTCATAAATGAGCAGTTTTGTTTCCAATATTCTGGCTTTCTTGTCTCGTGCCATACCGCCAAAATATTGTTCCATACCATTTTCGTCTTTGATGGCAAATTTGTCCGTCACAAAACGTCCAACACTGGTGATTCGCTGTTGCCCGTCCAGGATTTCCAGATTGTTTTCAGAAACCTTATTGAAGTAAATCAATCCTATTGGGTATCCCTTGAGGACTGATTCAATGACTGCCATTTCTTTCTTTCCACCGTCGGAAGCATAGATATAGTTACGCTGATACTCCGGCTGGATTGTCAGTTTGCCTGATAAACCAAACAATCCTTTTCCTTCAAGTTCGTTATAGATAAAACCATCGCAGATGTCTTTGACAGTGGTGTCGATTGTTAAAGTTGTTTTCATATTCTCGGTTTTCTCCTAATTAAGAGACGAGCATAAGTGGATTTGTAATCACTTCCGATTTTGATTGCACCGCGTCTGTTCAAATCACCAGGGTTTGGCGCATCTTCTTCGGTATATACCTTAGTTTTCAATCCTGAATTGTTATCTCTGTCCGTTATGCCTAAAATCTCAAATTGCTCTGGTGAGTATTTATCAAGAAAGCTAATGGGCACGCCCATAACTCCGTCATAGTCGCTTGGAATGGCGTCAGTAAACGGAACCTCTATGGCATCGTAATTGTCGTATTCGTCATACTTCGTTTTGCCTTTGATGTTCTTGTGTTTGCTGTATTTCAAATTTTCTCTCATTGTCATAAGCGGCAATGGTTGGTGACGACGTCCGTGATCAAGGTTAGTGAACCAACGGACACCCATAACCCGTGCGTAATGAACGCCGTTTTCATCAGTCCTCCAATTACCGATTTCCTTGAAGATATAATGCGGAACTACAAACTCTCGATCCCCACTGCTAATACTTGGTCCTAGCCACAGCTTATTATTTTTGATTAGCGGGAAGATTTCCTTATAGGTAATTGCATTAATGTTGCCAATAATCACGAACTTTTTTTTGTAATCAAAAAGCTGTTTAACATACTCGCGGAAAAGACTGAACGGCGGATTAGTTACCACAATGTCGGACTGTTTCAGTAGATTTATAGATTCATCGCTACGAAAATCGCCGTCGCCGTCCAGTGGTGCCCATTCATTATGCTTGTTTGCCTTTAACTGCAAGGCGACATCCTTTAGATTGAACTCGCCATCGCCGTCTATATCGTGCGCTTCATTGATTATGAAGTTATTGGCTGTTACTTTTGGCCGACCTTTTGATTTTGCGAGAGATTTGTCGTCACCAAACAATTCCAGCTGTGTGTTGGCTACTGGCGAGGGCTTGTAGCTGGTGGTGATCAGCTGTTTCAATCCAATCTTGTTGAAATTTAGCACGAAATAGCGAAAGAAATTGCTCTCATACGGATCGTCGCAGTTGCAATACACCACCTTGTCGCGGAAAACATCGGGGTTGTATTCCAGGTACGCTTCAATCTCTTTCTGAATATCGCCGAACTGGGTATAAAACTCGTCATTTTTTGCCCTTTTGGCGCTCGTAAGATTCTTGTTTGCCATTTTGTTTCCTGTTAGATCGTTTCTATTCTCTTGCCCCAACTTGCGGCATAAGGTGCGAAAAAATGGTGTCAGCGACTATTTTTTAATTCTGCGCCTAAAAAACAACGTTAATTAGGGCCCTTTTTACACAACCCAACAAATGTGGCAACGTCTGTCGCCAGGGTAAAAAGGGCGCTGTCCCTGAAGCCCTCCCGTGTTTACAGCTGTTCAAAAGCACATATGATGTGTTCACGATTGATAAAACACGCTAAATCCCTAACTCCATTATGATACATTGTCAAGGGATAAATTCCGTTGTGTCAGGATTTTTAAAACACTCTGGTCTTTTCGCTTGACTGCGGAGTACATGATTTATAGCATGGCACATCGTATTTGTGGTGTGCGGAGCCGCCGGAGCCGCCGGGCCCTGTGTCATAAGGCAGAGTCTATGGATAAAAGGTTTGAAGGGTCTAAAGGCAAGGAGTGAAGATATTACAGTAGCACCTCTTTGCCGGCTGAATCGAAGGAAAAGCTGAAAACAGATGAATATAAATGATATTGAACTGAAAAGCATAAAGGGGTTTATAGCGCAGGATGAGGCGCTGCGCCTCTACGAACTGGCGAAGGAGGCGAGTCTGATCGGTCCCTGCCTGGAGATCGGAAGCTACTGCGGAAAGACCGCTTCTTATATCGGCATGGGATGCAGGGAAAATGGGTGCGTCCTATTCTCCATTGATCACCACCGGGGTTCGGAGGAACAGCAGCCGGGAGAGGAATATTTCGATCCGGATCTGCTGGATAAAGAGACCGGCCTGATAGACACCCTGAGGATATTCAGAAAGACCATAGGCGATCTCGGGCTGGAAGACACTGTGATCCCCATAGTCGCCAGATCGGAAGTCGTGGCCGGATCATGGGCCACACCGCTCGGCATGGTGTTTATCGACGGCGGTCACACCTTTGAGGCGGCCCTTGACGATTACAACTGCTGGGCCCCACATATTCTTCCGGGCGGATTTCTCGTCATCCACGACATCTTTCCCGACCCGTCAAAGGGAGGGCAGGCGCCCTGGCACATATACAACCTGGCCCTCGAATCGGAAATCTTCACTGAACTGCCGATGGTAAACACCTTGGGAATTTTGAAAAGAAAAGAGGTCAGGCCCTGAAGCTCAACCGCAGGGAACGGGTGGCAGGAGGCGGCGAAGCTGTGGGAGAATATTGAGCCTTGAATCGTTGGCCCATAAAATCTGTTAATCAACAGAATCATTTATGTCAATTCGGTTATTATGCGTCCAGTGCCACGCAACGCAGTCTACCCTTCGCTCCGGCTTGATATAGCCGGCATCGATAAAATCCCCTATGGTCTTGCGAATCAGTCTGGAATCAACGCCGGTTATCTCTTCGATATTCCCGCACAGCATGTCGACAGTCCCATTATCTGACACCTGATTCATGGGAAAATATCCACATGTCTCAATAAGATCCTCGGACAGAAGCCTGTAGACAAGCTGCATCCTGAAATGCCCTTCAACCCTGAAGTTGTCTTCCGGCAGCCCCCTCTCCTCTCTGTAATGGCGCACCTGCTTTTCCCATTCATCATTTATTTCCCTGTCAAATGCCGCCACAAATTCTTCGATATCTTCGGGTGAAAGCGTTGATGTCCTGACGATCGCGCTGTTCGCGTCATAACGAGACCAGTCGTCAGTCAGGATTTCAAGGTCGTATTCCTCAATTTTTTCACGCACGGTAGTCCCCGGAAAAGGCGCAAGAAAGTGATAGCCATAGGGTATCCCGAGGCTTTGTGAAAATTCTTGCGTGTCTCTGAGGGTTTCAGGCGACTCTCCGGGGAGACCCACCATGAAGGATGCGTGGGCGAGGATTCCCACTTCTTTGCATATCTTGACCGCAGCTCTTGCCTGATCAAGTGTTATACCCTTTTTCACGCGCTTGAGCATCTCCGGATTGCCGGACTCTATGCCGAAACTGACGCCGTCACACCCGGTATCCCGCATGAGTTCAAGGATCTCCCGGTCAACAGTGTTGACCCGCGAGAAGGCGCTCCATTTGAAATCAAGCCCGCGTTTTAAGATCTCTCCACATACCTCGCGAACCCTTGCCTTATTTGATGTGAACAGGTCGTCCGCTATATTTATCCTGGAGATGCCGTAAGACAGTATCTGCTCTATCTCATCCATAACAAACGCTACCTTCCGGTAGCGGACCTTTTTCCCCACCATGCGTCTTCCCTGGCAGAATATGCACGCATTCGGGCACCCCCTGCTCGTTATTATACTGACGGGAAAGCCAAGCGCCCGGTATCTCGACATGGGGAGCAGATGCCGCGCTGGCATGGGAATCGAATCGAGATCGTCTATCAGCTTCCTCGGCTCCGTGACAACAATACCACCGTTCCGTCTGAACGCGAGTCCCTTTATATCCGGCCAGCTGCCGCTATCCATCAGATGAGGAACAAGCTCCATGATGGTCTCCTCACCTTCACCCATAACCAGCAGGTCTATCTCCGGATATGATTCAAGAGTGCCTCTCGCATCGAATGACACATGGGGGCCGCCCATCATAGTCAGGATGGAGGGCCGATGCCTCTTGACGGTCCTGATTATATCCGCGGCTTCGGGAAAGTTCATGGTTACAGAAGTGGAACCGACGACATCCGGGTTGAAAGCGTCGACCTCTTTCTTCAGCTTTTCCGGTGTGTAGCGGGATACGATATAATCGATAATTTTTACATGGCAACCGGCCGCTTCAAACACGGCTGCAACGTATGAGACGCCCAGGGGCGGGGCGGGGGCTTCTTCAAGCGGATATGGCGGGGCAATAATAGCTACTTTCACAGGCAGACCGGAATTTTCAGGAATCTCAGGGGCTGAACCCCGTTATTTTTGTTAAGCGATTTCATGTTCTCTCGTGAGCCTTTCTATCAGTTCATCCTTTTCGTGCCACAATTTGCTCACCCAGTCCTGGAACCGTTCTCTGAAATCAGGGTCATCCTGATAATTTCCATATAGAAATTCTTCCGGTATCACAAGCTGTTGTACTCTTACAACAACACGGGAAAGACGCCCGCAGAGAAGGCCCCAGAAATTGACGGGGCCGTCAGGATAGACTACCGTCACGTCAAGCATATTGGTTATCTTCCCTGACATCGCGCTGATGGCAAAGGCGAATCCGCCCGCCTTGGGGCGCAGCAGGTGACGGTAAGGGGATTCCTGTTTCCTGTGTTTTTCGGGTGTAAACCGTGTTCCCTCGATGAAATTCAGTACGGTAACGGGCGAATGTTTATACCGCTCACACGCCTTCCGGGTCACTTCCAGATCCTTGCCGCGAAGCTCGGGATGTTTTTCAAGAAAAGCCTTTGAATAGCGCTTCATGAATGGGTAATCCAGCGCCCACCACGCGGTCCCAATCATGGGCACCCAGAAGAGTTCCTGCTTGAGAAAAAATTTCAGAAAAGGAATGCGGCCGGTAAATATCTTGATCACAACAATGATGTCCGTCCAGGACTGGTGATTGCTGTTGACGAAATACCACTCATCGAGGCTCAGATCATCTATTCCTTCCACATCCCACGAGATCTTCTGCGTCAGCTTGAGTATAAATATGATCCCCCACATCCAGCCTGTGGCTATCCTCATCAGCATGCGCGCGCACACCCGCTGCCAGGCGGGCAGACGTATGATAAATTTCAACAGCGACAGGATATAGACTGGGATCATAGCCAAAAGCAAATCCAGCACCATAAGCACAATCGTCACAACACCCAGAAGGTTTGATCGCAAAAAAGACAGCATGGTGGCGCCTCCTAAAATTTAACTTCTGGAACCGCTTGAGCGGATTCGGGAACATCGAAGAAGTCTGCCTTCGCAAATCCGAACATCCCCGCCATTATGTTGGCCGGGAATGTCCTGATTCTGACATTGTACATCCTCACGGTCTCATTATAGCGTCTTCTCTCCACGGCGATCCTGTTCTCCGTGCCGGCCAGCTCATCCTGAAGTCTTAGAAAATTCTGGTTCGACTTGATATCGGGATAGCGCTCAACGGTGACGAGCAGCCTGCTCAATGCCCCTGTCAACTGGTTATTTGCAGCTATCTTGTCGGGGATATTTTTCGCCCCGCCCACCTTTGCCCGGGCCTCTGTGACACCTATAAAGACCTCTTTTTCCTGTCTGGCAAAACCCTTTACAGTCTCCACAAGGTTCGGGATAAGGTCGAAGCGCCTCTGCAGCTGATTTTCCACCTGGGCCCATGACGCCTTCACTCCTTCGTCAAGTGTTACAAAGCTGTTGTATGTTCCCTTTATGCCGGAATAAAACATCAACAAAATTACGACTATTACTGCAACCGCAATTAAAAGATTCCTCTTGCCTTTCGTCATTTGTATGGTCCTCCTTATTGGTTAGACAACATTTCCAGAAAACTTCTGAATGAAGCAGCGTGCCATCTCTGTGGGGCACAGAGGCCACGCGCTACCCCTTCTATTCCAGTTCATCAACAAACTCCCACAGTTTTCTTACCTCGACCAGATAGGCCGTAAAGATATCGCTTATCTCGGAGGGTGTAAATTTTTTATTTTCTTCCTTCATGTCCAGGCAATTCATAAAGACATTCCTGTCAATCGGAATTTCACGGGCAAGCGCCTCCACAATCTCCCGTCTCGAAGAAGGGATCTCCATGCCCTTGAGGTAGAGAAGCCCCCTGAAGATGGAAACAAAGGCGGTTATCGACTCTCCTGTCAACTCCTTTATTCTCCGGGGTTTTCCGTCCGCTTCCAGAAATCGTTCCCTCAAAAGAAGCAGTTTCCCCTTGATCTCGCGCTCGCACTGCAGCCGCAAATGACGAGTTTCGAAGGATATGTCCTTCAGAACATCCTCGCCATACACGAGAACATATCCCTTCTGCATATTGAGGAATTCAAGCGGATACGAATCGAGAGAAGAGGAAATGTATGACTTTGTCATGAACAGCGGGGTTGCCACGTTTTTCTTCCGCCATCTCGAAACCGTTTCAACTGCCTCACCGAGACGGTCGATGGCCTCTTCGGAAAGGACTATAATAAAGTTCAGGTCCGATTTCCCCGGTCTGTAGTCTTTTCCAGCCGCGCTGCCGTAAAGGATAATGGATGTGAGGTCATCGCCATATATCTTTTTGTAATCTTCAGTGATATTGGAAAACATCTCTTCCGGTTTGTTTATTTTCGCCATCTTTCTCACTTCCTCCGCGATATTTAAAAAAGGCTAAAATCCCCGTCCAGCCCCGCCACCTCCACTCATGCCTCCGCCGAAACCTCCGAATCCTCCTCCAAAGCCCCCGCCGAAGCCCCCGCCACCTCCTCTGCCTCCCATCAGGAGCATAAGGAGTATAAACGGAAGCATCCTTCTTCCCTGTCTGGTCCCCAGCAGAAGGGACATGACAATAAAAAGCATAATAAGAGAGAAGATGCTGCTACCCTTTTTCTCTGCCGATACCGGCATGCGGCGCGTCTGAGGCGCCCCGGTCAGAGACACACCGGCGTCTTTCGCGATCACAGACGATACGGCAACCATCGCACCTGACAATCCCTTGCTGTAGTCGCCTTTCCGGAGCCAGGGCATCACGTACTGGTCCAGGATACCTCCCACGAGACCGTCCGGGAGTACCCCCTCGACACCGTATCCCGTCTCTATCCTGATCCTTCTCTCCTTTACCGCGAGGAATATCAGGACACCCTTGTCCTCGCCTTTTTTGCCGATACCCCATGCCTCATACAACCTGTTTGCGTAATCGCCGGGTTCATCTCCCCCGATATCCTTCATGGTAACCACTACTACCGAAGTTCCCGTCTTCCTGAGGACCTCACTTGCCAGTGATTCCATGGACTGCGTGTACCTCTGTGAAATGACACTCGCGAAGTCGTTGACCGCCCCCACGGGTCTCGGAAAATCGCTGTCTCCATAAACGCAGGTGGCAATCAGGCACACTATTGCTCCCAAAATAAGTGAACCAGCTAATTTCTTTTTCAAATCAGAATTCTCCTCGATGGGATTTATGAAAACCGGTAAAATAGATTCAGCCTGCTCCAGTCACCTTCAAAAAATCATCCGGGATCTCTTTCCTTCAGTCAAAATCGTGATATTGCCACAATTATAAATAACAATGCAACCCTTTTTCACTCCCTGGGGGGAGAAAGGCTTAGGGAAATTCGAAACTGGAGACGAAAAACCGGAAACCACAGATGCCGTGGGGCCTGTTTTCATCTGTTGGTTAATTCCGTAAAAATGTGTTACTGTGCGTCCCGAAAGTGACGGGCTGGCGCATGGATAATAAAAAGATACTGGTGACAGGAGGGGCTGGATATATAGGCAGCCATACCTGTCTTGAATTGCTTGAGGCCGGGTATGATGTAACTGTTGTCGATAACCTTGCTAACAGCAGTGAGAAGTCACTTGAAAGGGTGCAACAGATTGCGGGGAGGTCCCTGAAATTTCATAAAGTGGATTTGCTGGACAGGGGTGCGCTGAGCATGGTTTTTGATGACACCTCAATTGATGCGGTGATTCACTTCGCGGGCCTGAAGGCGGTTGGAGAATCCGTCAGTATGCCGCTTCACTACTATCATAATAACATTACAGGGACGATTCATCTTTGCGAGGTTATGAGAGAGCACGGTATCAGAACAATGGTCTTCAGCTCCTCAGCTACTGTGTATGGAGATCCTCACACGGTTCCGATAATGGAAGACTTTCCGTTGGTGCCCACCAATCCATACGGACGTTCAAAGCTTATGATTGAAAAAATCCTTCGTGATGTTCATGTCGCGGAGGTGGGATGGAACATCGCTCTTCTGAGGTACTTCAACCCGGTAGGGGCCCATCCCAGTGGTTTGATAGGCGAAGATCCGAACGGGATACCGAACAATCTGTTTCCATATATTACGCAAGTTGCGGTCGGCAAACGCGCGGCGCTTCCGGTATTCGGTAATGACTACCCTACTGTGGACGGGACAGGCGTAAGGGATTATCTTCATGTTGTGGACCTCGCTGATGGTCACCTGAGGGCGCTGGAAAAACTGTCATCCGACCCCGGTATTTTTACCTGTAATCTTGGAACCGGGCGGGGATACAGCGTCCTTGAGGTTGTCGAAGAATTCAGAAAGGCTTCCGGCCGCCGTATACCTTGTGATATAGTGGGGCGACGTCTGGGTGATATTGCCGTATGTTATGCCGATTCTTCGAAGGCGAAAGAGGAGATGGGCTGGTCGGCACAGAGAGGTATGGACGAGATGTGTGCCGACTCCTGGCGCTGGCAGTCCCGAAACCCGGACGGATATTGACAACAGTTGTCAGAGATTGGGAAAATGGCTGAAAAAAGATTGGATCCCATTCTGTTTCTTATAGATGGGACAAATTATATATACCGAGCGTTTTACGCGATTCACGGGCTCTCAAATTCCAGGGGGTTTCCCACCAACGCGATCTACGGTTTTACCAATATGCTTATGAAATTATGCCGCGACTGGGCGCCGGATTATATCGCCGTCGCGTTTGACTCGAAGGGTCCCACGTTCAGGCACGAAGCGTACGATCAATACAAGGCGAACCGCAGCGCGATGCCCGATGATCTCCGACCGCAGATCCCGCATATCAAAGATGTTGTTCGCGGTTTTTCCATGGTTGTTATTGAAAAGCAGGGGATAGAGGCGGATGATATTATCGGTACCCTGGTGAAGAGATACAGCCAGCCGGGCATTAAGGTGGTCATTGCATCCGGTGATAAAGATCTGATGCAGCTTGTGTCGGACAACGTCCTGATGGTGGACACAATGAAGGGCATAACCTACGATGTGGAGGGCGTCAGGAATCGTTTTGGCGTCGGACCCGACAGGGTAATCGATATACTGGGTCTCGCTGGAGACACATCTGATAATGTTCCAGGTGTCCCCGGTGTGGGTGAGAAGACGGCGCTCAAACTAGTGAATCAGTTCGGCTCTCTCGAAGGTGTCCTGAAAAATGCCGGAGAGGTTAAGGGCAGAGGGCTGAGCGAAAAACTGAATGAATTTGCCGATCAGGCCCGGATGAGCAAAGAACTGGTTACCATTAGAACGGATGTCCCGATAGAAGCCGACTTGGAGGATCTTCGTTTCAAGGAACCTGATGTGGATGGGTTGAAAGAGATTTTCAGGGAGTTTGAGTTTCCCGCCCTCATCTCGAAACTGAGAATAGAGGAAGAGAGAGAGGAAACGGATTACCGTCTGATCGTCGATGAAATGAAATTCGGCAATCTGTTGAATGAACTTCGACAGTCCGGTGAATTTTCATTCGATCTGGAATTGACTTCGGATGAGGCGATGAGGGCTCAGATTGTCGGGATAGCGGTCTGCAGCGGCGCGAAAAAGGCCTGTTATATACCCCTGTCTCATACATGTAGGGGAGCTGGTGGGCAGCTTGCCCTGGATATGGTGCTGGAGCGCATGGCGCCGCTCTTTTCTGATGACAGCCTGAAGAAATATGGACACGATCTAAAGACGGCATCTCTTGTCCTCTCGCGCAGAGGAATCGTGCTGAAGGGATGGGCGTGCGATGTCATGGTGGCCTCTTATATCCTCAACCCTTCCAGGCGAGGGAATGATCTGGCCGATATCGTGCAGGACCACCTCGATCGCACGATTGCCACCCTTAAAGATCTGACAGGGAGCGGAGCGAAGGCTGTCCCGTTTCAGGCAGTGTCTCTCGAAGCTGCAACGGATTATTCGTGTAGCAGGGCGGACTTTATATTCAGACTCGCTGCTCTCATGGTGGTAAGGATTGAGGAGGCGGGTCTGGGTGACCTTTTTCATGATGTGGAGATGCCCCTTGCAGGAGTGCTTGCCTCGATGGAGAAAAAGGGGGTTCTTCTCGATTGTGAACTTCTGGGAGAAATCTCGCGCCAGCTTGGAGAACTAATCGATGTCTCCGAGGAGAAGATATACAGTCTTGCAGGTGGGGAGTTCAATATAAATTCCCCGAAACAGCTGCAGACGATACTTTTCGACAGGCTTGGCCTACCCAGGGGGAGAAAAACAAAAGCAGGCTACTCGACGGATGTGGACGTATTGAAGAGTCTCGCGAGGTCTTATGACCTTCCGGCGGAGATACTTGAGTACCGCGGCATGGCAAAGCTCAGATCAACTTATGTCGATGCCCTGCCCGCGCTTGTCAACCCGGAGACAGGCAGGGTGCATACATCGTATAATCAGACTGTGACGGCGACGGGAAGGCTTTCGAGCAGCAATCCCAATCTCCAGAACATACCGATAAGGACGCCGGATGGGAAGCGGGTACGTCGGGCCTTCATAGCGCCTGAAGGATGCGAAATCGTGTCGGCTGATTATTCTCAAATAGAGCTTCGTATTCTGGCTCATCTCTCCGGGGACAAGTTGCTTATAGAGGCATTTGAATCCGGCGAGGATGTGCATGCGAAGACGGCCTCCGACATATTCGGTGTATTTCCCGGGATGGTCAGCGAGGAGATGCGCAGGCAGGCAAAGGTGATAAACTTCGGTGTCATTTACGGGATGAGCCCTTTCGGTCTTGCCAGGGAACTGGGAATAAGTCGCGTAAGGGCGAAAGATTATATAGACGGGTATTTCTCCAGATTTTCCGGCGTTCGCGAATTTACAGAAGAGACGCTTGAGAATGCGAGAAAAAATGGATTTGTCACGACGCTTCTTAATCGTCGGCGATACATACCAGAGATCAACAGCAGCAATGTCCAGGTTCGCCAGTTTGCGGAACGGACGGCCATAAACACCCCCATTCAGGGGACGGCGGCTGATCTGATTAAGGTGGCAATGTTGAATATCGCTGGCAGCATTAAGGAAAAAAAGCTGTCCTCATCTATGATTATGCAGGTACACGATGAGCTTGTCTTCGAGGTTCCTGCACATGAAAAGGAGGGGATTATGAGTCTCGTAAGACAGAAGATGGAAAACGTGATAACCCTGAAAGTACCATTGAGTGTGAACATTGCTTCGGGAAAAAGCTGGGATGAAGCGCATTGACGGCGAGATCAGGGGGCAGGAGATAGGAGACGGGAGTGTCTCCTTTTGAGGTGTGATTATGAACTTGATTGTAAACGGTCTGACAGCGCTGGGATTTGAGGGAAAAATGGTGTCATTCTGTGCGGATATCATTGCGGCCTTCGGCATCCTTGTGTTTGCCGGTCTCGCCTATATTATAGTAAAGCGGTTTGTCATGAAGGGTATTATCAGCCTGGTCAGGCAGACCAGTACGGACTGGGACGATATCCTGCTCAGAGAAGGATTTTTCCAGCGTTCCTCGCATCTGGCACCTGCGCTGGTCATCTATTTCATGGCGCCTCTCTCCTTCGTCGGACACGAATCTGTCGTGGCAGCAGTTCAAGGCGCCGCCAGTATATATATGCTGATTGCCGGTTTACTTATGGCGGATTCACTGCTTGACGCAGGTGTGGGCATTTGCAGTTCCAGGGATCTTCCCTACAGGGCATCTGTTCGAGGTTTTGTGCAGGCCTTCAAGATTATCCTGTATATTGTTGTCGGTGTCGTCATTCTCTCCACGATTGCCGGGAAATCACCGGCCTTTTTTATCGGTAGTATGGGAGCTATGACAGCGTTGCTGGTGCTGATTTTCAGGGATTCCATCCTGGGGTTTGTCGCCGGGATTCAGATGTCCGTAAATAAGATGGTAAATATAGGTGACTGGATCGAGATGCCCAAATATGGCGCGGATGGAGGAGTGATTGATATCTCTCTGACAACGGTAAAGGTGCGAAACTGGGACGAGACGATTGTTACTTTGCCAACCTATGCTATGATCTCCGATTCCTTTAAGAATTGGCGAGGCATGTCTGAATCGGGAGGACGGCGTATCAAACGTGCCCTCTATATTGACATGACAAGTATCAAGTTCTGTACGGAAGAGATGCTGGACAGGTTTTCCCGATTTCAATATATCTCAGGATATATAGATGCAAAGAGAAAAGACCTGGTCGAGTATAACGCTGAAAACAAGGTGGAAGATGCGGATGTCGTCAATGGTCGTCGTCTTACCAATATAGGCATATTCAGGGCCTACGCTAATGCGTGTCTTCGAAACCATCCGAAGATTCGCCAGGATATGACCCTTATGGTAAGACAGCTGTCCCCAACGGATCATGGGCTACCGATTGAAATCTACGCGTTCAGCAACGATCAGATATGGGTCAATTACGAGGCAATACAGGCCGACATTTTTGATCATATGCTGGCGGTTGTGCCTCAGTTCGGACTGCGGATCTTCCAGAATCCAACGGGAGAGGATTTTCAAAATCTTCAGAGCGGGCGGGGGTGAGGTCAGGGATCAGAAATCAGAAGGCAAGAGACTGATGCCTGTGGGCGTTGTTGCCTGCGGGTAATAAATAATACACGTTGAGGAGAAGACAGATATGGCGGTTATAGAGTGGAAAAAAGATGGAACGGTTGCGATCATGACTTTGAACAACGGCGAGAACAGGCACAATCCTGTCTTTAACAGAACTATCCAGGAAGTCTTCGATGAGATCGAAAATGACGAAACAGTCTCATCCGTGGTTATCACCTCGAGTGACAAGAAGAACTGGTCTCAGGGCATCGATGTTGAATGGATAATGGGTGCAATGAATAATAAGGAAACCCCGGCGATAAAGGACTTTATGTATGGACTGAACAGGACATTTAAAAGAATACTTAATTTCCCGATGCCCGTTATCGCCTCCATAAACGGTCATTCCTTTGGAGACGGGACCATTATGGCCTGTGCCTGTGATTTCAGGTTCATGAAGGCGGACAGGGGATATTTCTGTTTTCCCGAGGTGGATATAAGCATCCCCTTTCTCCCGGGGATGCTTGCTATAATAAAAAAAGCGATCCCGTACTACAAGCTTGAAGAGCTTGTGTACAGTGGTAAGAGAGCGAGTGCGAAGGAACTGGAGGCTGCTCACGTGATTGTGAAGGCGTCTGAAAACGAAGAGGCACTCCTGGAAGACGCGATAGCCTTCGCGAGGACCTTTACCAAAAAGAGGCCTATATTTGCGGAGCAAAAGAAGCGATTGCACAAGCATATCATAGAAGTCATGGAGAAGGAGGACCCGGAGTTCATAGAACCCCTCAACATAATGGTCTGAGATGGCAAAGAAGAGTGTTATAGTAATTGGCGGCGGCGCGTCCGGCATGATGGCCTCCGGGCAGGCCGCCGGGTTGGGAGCAAATACGCTGCTGCTTGAGAAGATGCACCGTACGGGACGTAAACTTGGCATCACCGGCAAGGGGCGGTGCAACCTGACAAATGTGGCCTCACTTCCGGAAATTATTGCGCACTTCGGGTCAAACGGGACTTTTCTCCGGCAGGCCGTTCATAGCTTTTCGAATGATGAGCTTGTGGCGTTCTTTGATGATCTGGATGTTCCAACTGTCGTCGAACGCGGGGGACGTATATTCCCGTTGAGCGGTCAGGCACGTGATGTGGTGGACGCGCTGATGGGATGGGTGCAAAAACAGGGCGTATTGGTGCGGCGGAAAGTGTCCACGGATGGCCTGCTTATAGAAGGACAGAAGGTTTGCGGTGCGCGTGATTCCAGTGGAGGGACATATATTGCCGATGCTGTTATTATTGCGACCGGAGGTGTATCATATCCCGCCACCGGTTCAACCGGCGATGGATATTGCCTGGCACAGTCGGCAGGACACGCAATAGTGTCCCCGCGGCCCGCTTTGATTCCACTGGAGACAAAGGGCGATATCGCGCCGCGTTTGCAGGGTCTCAGCATGCGCAACGTAAACGTCAGCGTCCTGGTTGATGGCGGAAAACATGATGAGGCATTTGGAGAAATGATCTTCACCCATTTCGGCCTTTCCGGACCGGTTATCCTTTCCCTCAGCGGCAGAGTAACGGACGCTTTGAATCTCGGAGGGTTAGTGACCGTTTCCATCGACCTTAAACCCGCGCTGGATGAACACAAGCTCGACGAAAGGCTGTTGCGCGATCTTGACACACATGGAAAGCGGAAGTTTCAAACGTTGCTCGAAGACCTGCTGCCCGGTAAGCTTATACCTGTCTGTATGGAGCTTACCGGAATCCCTCCGGACAGGAGGGGACATCAGATTACCGCTAAGGAGAGGGGACGTCTGCGGGCATGGCTCAAAGATTTTCGCTTTGAGGTGACAGGAACCCGACCGGTATCCGAGGCCATCATCACTGCTGGCGGAGTCGACACAAAGGAAATTGACCCGAGAACAATGGCGTCGCGCCTTGTCAGTGGACTTTATTTTGCGGGTGAGGTGATGGACATCCATGCCGATACCGGAGGCTATAACCTCCAGGCCGCATTTTCCACCGGCTGGCTTGCGGGAAGGTCAGCGGCATCGCAGTGAGTGATGAAGACATTGTCTGCAAGATCTGACCGATGGTCCTTATCAGCGGAGGCGTGACGGGATAATAAGAATAAGAGACCTTTGAAAAACTATACTTCTTGTCATTTCGGGGAGCACTAGCGACGAGAAATCTTAATGATTCAGGCATGCTAAGATTTCTCCCTTCGGTCGAAATGACAAATAACGGCAGTTGTGCAAAGCTCTCAATAAATAGAGCAAAAAGGACACAATGCTGCCAAAGCGCGCGAAGATAGAGATATCAACTGAAACAGTGACTATAACTGTTCTCGTCGACCTTTAAATATGTGATATTACGATAACTGTGTTTTGGTCAGGGTGGAGAGAGGGCAGAAAGTTGAAAATTCAGAAAGGTATATTTTGAATGATGGGAAATGATAGTAAAGATAAAAGCTGGCTTGTAATTGTAATCGGAGCCAGAAAACGGTATGGCACTTTTAGAATTGCCAGGAAGACACTGATCCTGTTATCTGTATGCCTTATAGCAACGATTATCACTGTAATTGCCTGTAGTTGCTGGCTGAGCAGCAGATCATGCACTGTAAGCAATAATAATTTGACCGGTGAACTTGCGACTGCCCGGCAGTCCATTGACTGCATCAATCGGGAGAAAAGGGAACTTTTATCAGAGGCCGAAAACCTCAGAGCGGAGCTTGAGACATTTCATAAGAAACACGGACTTCTCTCAACCGTCGAAAAAAAGGATGAATTGACATCGGGCAGCGACAGTGGTGGTAATGAAACGCATGAAGAACCATTTGTTTCCCTTGAACAGATACAGATTAAATGTGAGGAGAGCGACAAAACGATCAAAGTCAGATTTATAATAAAGAATGAAGATCCTGAAGGTGATTACGTTTCGGGTTATGCGTTCATCAGTCTCAATCCAACGCCCGATGGCTCCGGCCAATACAAAGTGTACCCGGAGGCGCCGCTTGTCAATGGAACCCCGGAGACGTATAAGCTGGGAGAATATTTTTACATGGCCCGTTTCAAACATATGGAAGCCGTCTTTACTTCCATAAATGACAGAAACAGGTACGACTCGATTTCCATTATGGTCTATGCAAGTGATGGGGTGCTCCGAATTAAAAGGGATTTGACATTATGAATCTGACTGACAAATATATTGCCGGTATCAGAGTCACGGTTCGCCCTTTGATTTGTCTTTGAACTTGAGGGGACACTGCCGGATGCGGTATCCCTGTCATCCGTGGCAATATCCCCCTTGCTTTGATGCCGGTTAATGTTATATATTGCGTATCCGTAAAGCTCCTGGCAGGAAATAAGCAAAGGGCAGGCGGTTGAGGAGATCAGAAGTGCAGGAAAAAGACAAGGATGTCTCCATTATTAACAAGGGTTGCACGGTCAATGGAAACTTGAATTTCAAGGGTTATCTCATTGTGGAAGGTACCGTGGAAGGTATCCTGAATGCCGAGTCGGTTACAACTGAAGAGAGAAGCTTTGTCAAGGCCGATGTTACATCAGAGAAACTTACCATCGCCGGCAGATTTGAAGGGAACATTATTGTTACCGGGATTTTGACACTTCTTGGCACCTCAAACGTACAGGGGACCATCCATTGCAACAGCATTGTTGTAGAAGAGGGAGGCATCCTGAACGGGACTGTCACTCCTTTTTCGAGTTCTGCTATCGATAAACGTTCGGCACCGCAAACCACCGTACCGTCCACTTCATAAATCCATCCCCGGACTCTATTAATTCCATTGCCTGCAAGTGGAAGTGTGCGAGTGGCACTGCGTTGAAATCTATCTATTTTGAGGGTTTTTCTTCGGGGACGAGAATTTCCGTCGTTTCTCTTACGAGGAAAGCTTTCTTTCTCATCTTATCCACAATCACTTTCAGATCTACGTGACGGTCCTCAAATGTTACTGTGATTGTTGATGTTGTGGGATTCAATTTGAAATCAATAACACCGGGTGTATTTTTCAGGACAGAACTTACCCTGGCTTTCCCGGCTCACCCCCAACACCCGGAGACATTCAGGTTGTAGGTCCTTTCAGCGGCAACAGACGCTTGCGAAAGGACCGCAAACCCGGCGCAGAGAATGAGTGCGGCAATAATCTTTCTCGTAGTCATTTGTTACAGGTCTTCCACTTTCTTGTGTATCTTCAGCTTTCCTTTACTGATCATGTCTTCCTTTGCCCCCTCTATCCATGAGAGGAGATATCTTTCCTGTTTCAGCTTGAGGAGGTAATTTTTAATGGAGTCTTTCTTTGCCACCCATTCTTTTTCGTCTAACGTGCCCTCCTCTTTGAATTTGATTACAAAATACTTCCCATTGATAAGAAATACCTTGCCAGGGAAGGGCTCTTTTTCGGATATCCCGACGAGGGCATCTTCCAGTTCCTGAGAGTTGCCGATTTTCGGTATGTCGGGACCGGGCTGAAACAATCCGGTTTCCGACAGTTTAAGGCCTTTGCTTCTCGCGAGCTTCGCTATACCCGCCCCACCCTTCAGGTCGCCGAGTATCCCGTCGGCCTTCTCCCGGCATAACTGTTTGCGTTTATTCTGTGAATAATTCTCCCTGACCTTCTTTGCGGCTTCATTGAACTCGGGGATATAGGAAGGTTCCAACGATACAAGCCTGAATACATAGTGTGCGGTGCCGTCGGAAAAGACGCGCCCCAGATCACCTTCTTCCAGATTGAATACATATTCACTCAGGTCCTGAATGCCGGCTAATTGACCGGTGGGTGGGACATCGAGGAAGAACCCTGATGTTTTTAAAGCGAGCCCCTTCGCCCCGGCATATTCTTCAAAGTTTTCCTCCTGGTAGATTGTGTCGTGCGCCTCCTTTGCCTCTTCAAATGCCGCATCCATGCCCTTTATCGATTTCAACCTTGAGATAATCCCACCCTTTACTTTTGCGAGGGGTTTTGTCTTTCCGTTATCCTCGAATTCACTTTTGTGATTTTCGTAATATTCCTCTATTTCATCATCCGATATATCCAAGGCTTTGCCGAATGAATCCCCAACAAAGCTGAAGTACTCGATAACCCCCTTTTGAGGTATCCGGAACTCCTCGCCATGTTCTTTAAGATAGTCTTCAAGCTCTTGTTTGGAAGGCTGAACCCTGGTCCTGATATTGTCAGGGGCTAATTCTATGAAATTTAAATTAACCTTCCTGCTTTGCGTATTGTAGATATCTCGGACTTCTTTTTCGGAGACTTTTGCCGACTCCTTAATAAGTCTTTCAAGTTTTCCTGTTTTAAGGCCTCTTTTTTGAATGGCCTCAAAATCCTCCGGGGTCAGCCGCTGGTAGCGAAGAACTCGCTGATACAGATTGTTGTTGAAGACGCCATTTATCTGGAAGGCAGGATAATAGAGGATGGATGCCTTCAGTTCATCATCGCTTACATCAAGCATCAAATCGTTGGCTTTAGATAGTATTATCGCGCGATTTATGAGATTGTCCATTGCCTGCTGCTTCGGGTTCATCTTCTTGAGCATATCGTCTGTTAGATTGTCACCATATCGCTGACGATAGAGTTCCAGCAGGTTCTGATGCTCATTCTTGAACTCTGCGTAAGCTATCCGAGACCCGTCAATCTCCGCGATGGCCTCAGCCGCCTGTCTGTCGCGCATTGACCCGAAGTAGAAGACAAAGACGATGATTATGATCCCCAACACAACCTTCATTAGCCAGTTTTTGGCGTGTTTACGCATTAATTGAAGCATATTTGACTCTTTACCTTTCCATTTTCTGATAGGACTAAGTAGTATAGTAGCCCTCAAAATGCAATGATTTTCTGAATGGCGGCAGACTTCTTGCGGATCTGTCAACGGTGATGTGCACCACATTTTATTTGATTAGGTCGTTGAAATGCTGTATAGGGCGAAGATAATTATGGTGAATAGGGAGGGGATTAACCTTGTTGTTTGATTATATTCTGGGCTTGGTATCGAACGATCTGGCCATTGATCTGGGAACGGCGAATACTCTGGTTTATGTAAAGGGGAAGGGAATTGTCCTGGATGAGCCCTCGGTTGTCGCCGTACACAGGGATATGAGAGGAACAAAGAAAATCCTTGCCGTTGGTACAGAAGCTAAGAAGATGCTGGGTAAAACGCCTGGAAACATTGTGGCCATAAGGCCCATGAAGGAGGGTGTGATAGCTGACTTTGAGATCACGGAAGCCATGCTGCGGCACTTTATTCTTCGTGCTCATAATAGAAGGTCACTTGTGCGCCCAAGAATCATAATCTCCATACCCTCGGGCATTACGCCGGTTGAAAGAAGGGCGGTCAAGGAAACCGCTGAGTCGGCAGGGGCGAGGGAGGTATTTCTTATCGAAGAGCCTATGGCAGCTGCGATAGGAGCCGGTCTGCCCATAACTGAGCCTGTGAGTTCCATGATTGTTGATATAGGGGGGGGTACTACCGAGGTTGCGGTAATTTCGTTGGCAGGGATTGTCTATTCGAAGTCCGTCAGGGTCGCGGGAGACCGGATAGATAACAGCATCGTACAATATATGAAGAGAAAATACAGCTTGCTTATAGGTGAAAGAACAGCAGAAGTGATAAAGACTACTGTCGGATGTGCGTACCCGGATACCGAGATAAAAACAGTGGATGTCAAGGGGCGGGATCTTATATCGGGCATTCCTAAAATTGTTGAGATAAGCTCTGAAGAAGTTATGGAGGCATTGTCGGAACCGTTAGGTGTGATACTTGGTGCCATAAGAGACACCTTGGAGAATGCCCCCTCGGAGCTGGCAGGCGATATTGTAGACAGAGGCATAGTGCTGGCTGGGGGCGGTGCGCTCCTGAAGAATCTCGATGTACTCCTCAGGGAAGAGACCGGGTTGCCCATAACGATAGCAGATGATCCCCTCTCTGTGGTGGCCAGAGGTGCCGGCAAGGCGCTGGATGAAATGGAAACGCTGAAAGAGATAGCCATCCAGATATAGTCATCAACGACCCAGGCTTACCAGGATTTCCGGCCTTCGTCTGCCGGGATTCATTATCTGCTGATTTTACTGACCCTGGTGTTTAGTCAGCAAGAAGAAATAACTCATACACCTTGCTTGTCCTTTTGCTTGTTTTCTGTGTTGTGTCAAAGCATACATAACCCGTTATGCGTGCTTCAACACGCCTTGAAAACAAACAAAATTACGGCGCAATCTGTATAACTTATTTATTCTTGATTCCTTAGAATCTTTACTCACAGTGGCCGCCTTCATTATGCCGGCACTGGAGCAGGATTGAGTAAATGCGAAGTCACAATCCGGAATGTAAACGGGATAATTTAATTATCTGTTTTGATCGCTGCTTCCTGATTGTGCCTTTGTTGCCTTAATGTCTCTCCCATCTTTAGGATAAGAAATGGCAGCTCCTAAGAGACCTTATACTATCATTGTGGCCCTTGCCCTTGTAATTATTTCCCTGATAACCTTTTCTCTTATCAACTTTGGATCATCTGAAAAAACAGGCCTCCTCAAAAAGACTGTATTGGAAATAGCCGCACCCTTAGAGGATGCAGCCAATTCGGCATTCACCTCCATCGGTCTGGCATGGGAAAGGTATGTCCTTCTGGTGGGGCTGGAGAGAGAAAACAGGGAGCTGAATGCAAAAATTACCTCTTTAATGATAGAGGTAAATAATTATCGAGAAATGTCCATCGAGTATGTAAGGCTGAGAAAACTCATGGACATAGAGGATGATTCAAAAAATTCGACAGTTGTCGCCAGAGTAGTGGGGAGAAACAGACTCTCAGTGTTCAAAACGGTATTGATCAACAAGGGAACTGCTGATGGAATTAATATCGATTTTCCGGTGATGGGTGCAGAGGGTGTGGCCGGTAAAGTAATAGAGACATCCTGGAACGTATCAAAAGTCCTTCTTCTCGTAGATTATAACAGTCATATCGATGCCCTTATCCAGAGAAACAGGTGTCGGGGTGTGCTGCAGGGCAGTGGCAAATCCGGGTGTGAATTGAAATATGTTCAGAGGTCCGACGATGTAAGAGTGGGAGATGTGGTAATATCTTCCGGTCTTGCCGGAGTTTTCCCCAAGGGACTGGTTCTCGGAAAGGTTGTCGAGGTTGACAAAAAAGAGGCCGGTTTGTTCCAGAGAATCGGAGTTTGTCCCGCTCTCGATATTGCCAGACTGGAAGAAGTCCTGGTGATATCGACGAGAATGGGAGATGACAGATGATATATTATCTCCTGTTACCGATTTTTTCACTGCTTGTATTGATAATTCAGACAACGGTTGTTGACACACTCTCTTTCGGTAAAGCGGGGCTGGAGATATCATTGATACTGGTAGTATATGCAGGTTTGCACCTGAGTGTCATCAGGGGCATCGCATTATCCCTTGTCATCGGGTTTTTCCTGGATTGCACTACAGGAATCGTGCCGGGGTTTTTTATGTTCAGCTATGTGCTGATATCGTTAATTTCTAATACGATTTCACACAGGGTGTATGCAAGGGACGCGATCTTCATCATTGCCTTCACATTTATGTGTGCGCTTCTCGGGAAGCTTTTGATAGTCTTGATGTATAAGGTCCTGTACGGCATCAATGTGTTTTCTGGTATATTGTACGTCTCGTTTCTCCAGGCCGCAGTTACCGGGTTATTCGCGCCAGTCTTTTTTATCCTCTTTTATCGTCTTGAGGTTTTTCTAAATGTTTGGGAGACAAGATCGCCTGACCGGCTATGATCCGGGAAGATACAGAAAAAAAATCCAACTCGTTATATGGCTGGTGTTCCTTGCCTTTTTCATCCTGATCGTTAGACTGTGGTATCTTCAGGTTGTCAGGGGAGAAGAGCTGAGGAAGCGCTCGGAGGGCAACCGGGTACGCATCCAGGAGATCAAACCACTCAGGGGATTGATCATGGATGTGGACGGAGATACCCTTGTGGACAATCAATCCTCTTTTGATATATCCATAATTCCCGAGGCCGTAAAAGACATGGAAAATGTTTTGAACAAAATATCGAATCTTTGCGATCTGGGCGAGGACGCGATGTCTGGCAGAGAAGCCATTTTTAAGTCCGGAAAGCCATTTGTTCCGGTCAGAATCAGGAAGAATATTGACAGAGATAATCTGGCCGCAGTGGAAACAAATTCCCTGAAACTGCCTGGCGTAGTCGTTGATGTTGTCCCGGTAAGGGAGTACGTGTATGGAGAGATGATGGCTCATATCCTCGGATATGTTGGGAAAATAAGCCGTTCTGAGCTTGGGAGGGATATATATTCCGAGTACGGGGCAAATGACATTGTGGGGAAGTATGGGATTGAGAGATATCTCGATGGATATCTCAAAGGCAAGAGCGGTGGAGAACAGGTGGAGGTGGATGTTGCCGGAAGAAGGCTGAACGTACTCGGTGGCATCAAACCTGTACACGGCAATAATGTTGTCTTGAACATTGATGCCGACCTACAGAAAATCTGCTGGGATGCCTTTCAAGAAAAGGCGGGGACGACGATTGTCATGGACCCGCGCAACGGCAACATTATGGCATTGATAAACAAGCCGTCCTTTGAACCGAACCTCTTTAATCGTGGAATATCCGGGGGAAACTGGAAAGATCTGATGGCCAATCCGCTGTGCCCTCTGCAGAACAGGGCTATTTCTGGACAATATCCTCCAGGCTCTACCTATAAAGTGGTTGTCGCGGCCGCGGCGCTTGAAGAGGGACTGATAACAGAGGATACCAGAATATTTTGTGACGGCACATACCGGATGGGGGACAGGACCTTCAGATGCTGGAAAAAGGGTGGTCATGGCAAGATGGACCTGCACCGCGCCATAGTAGAGTCGTGCGATGTCTATTTTTATACTCTCGGAGAGATGCTTGGTGTTGATAAGATAGCGGAGTATGCCGTGAAGTTTGGTTTCGGATATAAAACAGGAATATCTCTTCCAGGAGAAAAGAAAGGGCTGGTTCCCACAAAGAAGTGGAAGCAGAAAAGATACCGTGAATCCTGGCAGAAAGGTGAAACCACCTCGTTGTCTATAGGTCAGGGATTTTCTCTTGTTACGCCAATTCAGTTGCTCAGGGCTTATTGCGCAATAGCCAATGGCGGAATTCTCTATAAACCCAGGTTGATAAAGGGGATTAACCGGACGGACGGACAGGTGGTCAGGGAATTTCCTCCAGAAAAAGAGAAAACAGTTCAAGTCAGCAAAAAGACCCTCGATATATTGAGATATGCCCTGTGGGGAGTGGTTAATGAACCCCGCGGCACGGGAGGGGCATTGAGAAGAAAGGAAAAGGATGTCTGCGGTAAGACAGGCACATCGCAGGTCATCAGAATGCGGGAAGATGCGAGTGATGATATAAATGATATTCCGTATAAATTCAGGGATCACGCCCTGTTTGCCTGTTTTGCGCCTTACCAGGATCCGGTAATAGCTGTCCTCGTTATTGTGGAACATGGAGGCCACGGCGGGTCTGTCGCAGCCCCCATTGCACGCAGGATCATAGACGGGCATTTTAATCTTGAGAGACAAAAGCAGGGGATGTGATGATTAATCGACGATTGTTTGCCAATTTTGACTGGATTCTGCTTGGGCTGGTATTTCTGGTGAGCGGAGCAGGGATTTTGAATCTTTATTCAGCCGGTTATAACCTGGGCGTGGATAGGGAGTTTCTTTATACGAAACAAATGGTCTGGGTTCTGCTGGGACTCATTATGATGATTATCGCATTCAGTGTGGATTATCGTATTATTATCAGGCATGCCTATCTCGTTTATGTAATTTCTGTCCTGCTTCTTTTCCTGGTTTTTTTCTTCGGGGACGTGTCACACGGTTCACAGAGATGGCTGGAACTGTGGGGGCTTTCTTTTCAACCGTCGGAATTGATGAAACTGGCAATCATTGTTGCCCTCGCAAGGTTCTTTGATGACAATATAGAGAAAGGGTATAATCCTGGTAATATTGTAATTCTCCTGGCTATCGTAGGGATACCCTTTTTTATGATAGCAAGACAGCCGGACCTGGGCACAGCATTGTTTCTGCTGGTGCTGTCTTTTTCCGTAGTGATTTTTGCTAGGTTAAGCAGGAAATTTCTTATATACTTTACAATGGCCGGTATGATATCAGTCCCTATTGGCTGGTTTTTCCTGCAGGGTTTCCTGAAAGGTTATCAGAGAGAAAGGATACTTACCTTTCTGAGCCCCGAGAGGGATCCCCTCGGAGCAGGTTATCATATCATACAGTCATTTATTGCCATTGGTTCAGGGGGCATCTGGGGAAAGGGCTTCCTGAAAGGAACTCAGACACAGCTGAGATTCTTGCCGGAGCAACAAACGGACTTTGTTTTTTCCGTTTTTGCTGAGGAATGGGGCTTTGCAGGGGTATTTGTCCTGATGTTTGTATTTTTCGTGCTGATACAATGGGGTTTGACGATCGCGCGAAATTCCAGAGATTTGCCAGGGGCGTTGCTGGCTTTTGGAGTGACAATGTTTGTCTTCTGGGGCATATTTATCAACGTCGGTATGGCTATTGGTATATTCCCGGTTGTGGGGATACCGCTTCCGTTTTTCAGCTATGGAGGTTCTTCGATGATTGCCTTGATGACAGGAATGGGTTTGCTGATGAACGTGAGTATGAGAAGGTTTATTCTTCAATCATAACAGTTTGTGAGTTCCGCAGACACCCCCCTGGGGAGGAACGCGAGGAGGAGATCAGGGATAATGATGAACAGAGAAAAAAGCAAAGATGAGGAAATAAAGGCCTTTTTGGGTAAGGGCGCGCAGTTTACCGGAAAACTTGTACTGAGTGGGTTGGTGAGAATCGATGGTGAATTCAAGGGTGAGGCGATGGGCAGCGGGACGTTGATCGTAGGGGAAGGCGCCTATGTCGAGGCGGATATTGCGGTTGACAATACAGTGATTGCCGGTGAAGTGAAGGGCAATCTCGATGTCAGGGAAAAGACAGAGATCTTAGCCACAGGCAGACTTCTGGGTACCATGAAGACAACGATCCTGGTGGTGAAAGATGGCGCTGTTATTGATGGTGATTGCCAGATGTCGAGCAAAGATAAGGATAAGGGCAAGGGCAAGAGTGAGGATAACAGTAGCCAGAAACAAATGAAAAAAGTAGAGCCTCGCAGTGACTTTGCGGAGGAGGTATAGGTCATTACAGCCACCGGATACAGCAATGGAAAAATCCGGAATATAAAAAATGACCGCCGGTCAAAAAAACCTTGACAAGGTCGTATAAGTTATGGTTAGTACTTCCCGATTTTTGAGGGGGTCAGAAAAAGATTCCCCGGTGCTGGTTAAAATCATAACTCAAGGAGCGGCGCACGGCAATGGTAGAGCTGAATTATACAGTCTGGGTCCAGATGGCTAATTTCTTCGTGTTGATCTTATTACTCAACTTCCTTCTTTACAAACCTGTTTTAAAAATAATCGAAAAAAGAAACAAAAAGATTGAAGAATCGAATGATGAAGTAACATCACTCGACGAGACAATCGAGCGGAAAATGGCGGAATACGAAGGTGAAATACGCCATGCGAGGGCGGAAGCTAATGTTCAGAGGACTGAGATTGAGGAAGAAGGGACAGAGCAGGGGCAAGTGATAATCGGAAAAGTAAGAGATGAGATCTCCGGGAAAATGGAAGACTTCAATGTGAAACTGCAGAACGAAACAGGTAAAGCCAGGGACGTCCTGCGAGATCAAACCAGAGCGATAGCCGGGGAGATTTCTGAAAAGGTATTGGGAAGGGGTATATAGATGAAACGCCTTTTAGTTGTTTTTGGTTTAGTCTCGATGTTGTTATTTGTTTCAGCTACCCATGCCGTTGCTGATGTCAGCAAGTCGGATGACCCAGGTCTGCAAAGCGAAGAAACACTGCAGAGCATAGGCGCGAAGGATGGTGTGGAAATAGAAGCCCAAGATATTGCCATGGAGGATATTGCTGAAGAGAAAGGTCATGGAGAGGATCATGGAAAAGCAAAATTTATCAATTTTGGCTGGAGGTTTCTTAATTTTATCATACTGCTGGTAGTTCTTTACAAACTTTCAGCCAAGGCTATCGGCAACTTCTTTGCCGGCGGCAGAGAATCCATCAGGGTTTCGCTTGATGAGGCTGTGACGGCGAAAGAAGAAGCCGAAAAGAGGCTCAGGGAACATTCTGAAAGACTGGACAAGGCTACGGCGGAGATACAGGGAATCGCCGAAATGATAAAGGCACAGGGACTTGCCGAAAAAGAGAAGATTATCGAAGAGGCGAAGAAAACTGCCGAGAAAATGAAAGAAGATTCAAAGGCCAGGATGGATCTGGAGTTTAATAAGGCCCTTAATAATCTCAGGACGGAGGCCGCAGGGCTCTCTATTACGATGGCCGAGGAAATTTTGAAAAAGAACATCAAAGAAAAAGATCACGAGAACATGGTCAACGATTTCTTAGACAGGATGGTGAGCCGAAATTGATTGGAAGCGATATTGCAAAGAGATATACGAGGGCGCTGTTTGATATAGCGCAAAAGGAAGATAAAATCGAGGTCATCTATAATGAGCTTAAAGGCTTCTCTTCAATTTTGAAGGAAAGCCCGGATTTGGCAGAATTTTTTGTCAATCCAGTATTCGACACCTCTGATAAATCAGCCGTTATTGGAAGCATTCTTGATAAGGTTGGCATGTCGACCACTACCTCGAATTTTCTGAATCTGCTGGTGGATAAGAGAAGGATTGACATACTCGAGCAGATTGAAGAATGCTACCAGAAATACATGGATGATGTTTTAAATAAAGTAAGGGTTGGCGTAAAAACGGCATTCCCACTGTCAAATGAACTTTCCGCGAGGATCAAAAAACAGATGGAAGGTATGACTGAAAAGAATGTTGAGATGGTTGTTGACGAAGATCCATCATTGCTCGGTGGTGTTGTGATAGGGATCGGCGACACCCTTTACGATGGCAGCGTCAGGGCTCAACTGAACAGCATAAGGGAACTCATAAGGGAGGAGATGTAAGGGATGGATGCAATCAGGGCAGAGGAAATAACGCAGGTAATTTCCAAACAGATAAAAGATTATGAAAAAAAGCTGGATGTCAGCGAAACCGGTACCGTCCTGTCGGTTGGTGATGGTATTGCCAGAATTTATGGTGTGGAAAATGCCATGGCTATGGAGCTCCTTGAGTTTCCCGGGGGTATATTGGGAATGGTGCTCAATCTTGAAAGAGACAACGTTGGTGTAGCCATCCTGGGTTCGGATATACATATCAAGGAAGGTGATGTAGTCAAGAGGACCGGCAGGATAGCGCAGGTCCCGGTAGGTGAGGCTGTGCTTGGTCGCGTTATTGATGCCACGGGGGAGCCTATAGACGGGAAAGGTCCCATTGAGACGGATACCTACAGCAGAATAGAGATGGTCGCGCCCGGTGTTATCGACAGGCAGCCTGTCAACCAGCCGGTCTATACCGGATTGAAATCAGTTGATGCCATGACCCCGGTCGGAAGGGGCCAGCGAGAACTCATCATCGGTGACCGCCAGATAGGCAAGACGGCAATATGTATAGATGCTATTATCAGGCAGAAGGATACAGGGATCAAATGTATCTATGTTGCCATAGGCCAGAAGAAATCGACAGTGGCACAGGTGGTGGAAGCTTTAAGAAAGCACGATGCCATGAGTTATACATGCGTCGTATCAGCTTGTGCCAGTGATCCCGGAACACTGCAGTATATTGCGGCGTTTGCTGGATGCAGCATCGGAGAATACTTCAGGGACAATGCGCAGGACGCCCTGATTATATATGACGATCTCTCCAAACAGGCAGTGGCCTACAGGCAGATATCGCTTCTCCTGAGGAGGCCTCCCGGACGTGAGGCGTATCCCGGAGACATCTTCTATAATCACTCGAGGCTCCTGGAGCGAGCCGCCAGGGTAAACGAAAAACTGGGCGGCGGGTCACTTACGGCGCTCCCCATTATCGAGACTCAGGCGGGTGATGTGTCCGCATTTATTCCCACGAACGTTATTTCCATTACCGACGGTCAGGTCTTTCTTGAGCCGGATCTGTTCTATGCCGGTGTCAGGCCTGCCATTAATGTCGGTATATCCGTTTCGCGGGTTGGCGGAGCGGCGCAGGTTAAGGCAATGAAGCAGGTGGCCGGGACACTGAAGCTCGACCTGGCGCAGTACCGCGAGCTTGCCTCTTTCTCGCAGTTCGGGAGCGACCTTGACAAAGCGACTCAGTCGCAGCTGGACCGGGGAATCAGACTTGTTGAGATTCTGAAGCAGCCCCAGTATCAGCCGATGTCTATGGCCCAGGAGGTAGTGGTTTTGTATGCTGGTGTTAGGGGATTTACGGATAAATATCCTGTGGAAAGTATCAAGGATTATGAAAACCAGCTTCTGAGTTTTGTTGAAAGCAAACATTCGGATTTAATGGCGGAGATTGAAGAGAAAAAGGAACTGAGTCCTGAACTGGACAACAGGATTAAGGAGATGCTGGCAGAATTTGGATCGACATTTGTCTCCGAGTAGAGAAACGAAAATCTGAGTACATCTGTATATACTCGAGTTGGTACAGGGGAGTGGTAGTTAATGGGTGCATCGTTAAAAGACATTAAAAGACAAGCCGTAGGTGTAGAAAAGACCAAGCAGATTACCAGGGCTATGAACATGGTGGCCGCCTCCAAGCTGAAGGCGGCGCAGGTGAAGATGGAGAGTTTCAGGCCCTATGCGGCTAAGGTTATGGATGTATTTGACAGCCTGGCCGCGAGGGTGGTTTCGAGTACGAACCCCCTGCTTGCCGTGCGGGAATCCAGCAGGGTCAGGGTTATTATGATGACGTCGGACAGGGGACTCTGCGGCGGTTTTAATACGAATATAATAAAAGAAATCCAAAAATTCACAAAAGCGAAGACGGCTGAGGGGAAGGAAGTATCCCTGGTTACCGTTGGAAAAAAGGGGCGAGATTCATTCAGGAAAAAGGGAAACATCGTCGGTCAGCATGTGGGTGAATTGAACAGGTTTGATATAAGCCTGGCTGCGAGTATTGCTGCAGAGGCCATGCCGTCATTTGTCGCAGAAGAATATGACGAACTGTACTTGTGCTACAATGAATTTCGAAATGTTGCCTCGCAGAGGCCTACGATTATCAGATTGTTGCCGGCATCCCCTGCTGGTTCAGATGAGGGAGAAACTGAATCTGCGGTAGATTACATCTACGAGCCTTCCGAAGAAGAACTCCTGGCCCATATTATCCCCCTTTATCTGAGGGTGCTAATCTACAGAGGGCTTCTGGAGACATCGGCCGGTGAGCATGGCGCCAGGATGGTAGCAATGGATAACGCCACGACCAATTGTGAAGAGATGATACAGAGCCTCACGCAGCAGTTTAACAGAGCGCGGCAGGCGGCTATTACCGCTGAGCTTATGGATATTGTGGGTGGCACGGAGGCCCTGGCGGCCGGATAGCAGCAGTACATAAAAGGATAGACATTACTTAAGGAGATGGGAATGAATATAGGAAAGATTGTGCAGGTAATTGGTCCCGTGATCGATGTGGAATTTGAAGAGGGGAATCTTCCCAGCATATTGAATGCTCTTTTGATTACGAACCCGACAATCAACGATCAAGAGGATAATCTTGTTGTGGAAGTTGCCCAGCATCTTGGTGACAATGTGGTCAGATGTATCGCAATGGAGATAACAGATGGTCTCGTAAGGGGGATGGCTGCCAAGGATACCGGCGCCCCCATAACCGTGCCAGTCGGAGAGGCTTGTCTGGGAAGGATCGTCAATGTTATCGGTAAACCGGTTGACGGCCTGGGACCGATAAGCTCCGAGAAGACCATGCCTATTCACCGCGAATCCCCTTCGTTCCTGGAGCAGGATACATCGGTGCATGTCCTTGCAACAGGCGTCAAGGTTATCGACCTCCTCGTCCCATTCCCCCGTGGCGGGAAGATGGGAATGTTCGGTGGAGCAGGTGTTGGAAAGACGGTTGTTATGATGGAGATGATCCATAACATCGCCATGCACCATGGTGGAATATCGGTATTCGGTGGTGTCGGCGAGAGGACAAGAGAAGGGAACGACCTCTACCTCGAGATGAAGGAATCCGGGGTTATCGAAAAGGCGGCCCTTGTGTACGGTCAGATGACTGAGCCTCCGGGAGCGAGGGCGCGAGTGGCGCTCACGGCCCTGACGGCGGCGGAGTACTTCAGAGATGAAGAGGGTCAGGATGTGCTCCTCTTTATCGATAATATATTCAGATTTACCCAGGCGGGCTCCGAAGTGTCGGCCCTTCTCGGGAGGATGCCCTCCGCTGTTGGATATCAGCCCACGCTGGCGACTGACCTCGGAGAACTCCAGGAGCGAATCACTTCGACAAACAAGGGCTCCATTACGGCGGTACAGTGTGTCTATGTACCCGCGGATGACTTGACCGACCCGGCGCCGGCAACCACGTTTGCCCATCTTGACGGGACGGTCGTTCTCTCAAGAGCCATTTCAGAGTTGGGAATCTACCCCGCGGTTGATCCACTTGACTCAACATCACGGATTCTTGACCCCAACGTTGTGGGTGCGGAGCACTATAAGACGGCGAGGGATGTTCAGATCATCCTTCAGAAATATAAAGATCTCCAGGATATCATTGCTATTCTTGGAATGGATGAGCTTTCTGAGGAAGACAGGCTCACTGTCAGCAGGGCGAGAAAGATTCAGAGATTCCTCTCACAGCCCTTCTTTGTGGCCGCCCAGTTTACCGGCACGGATGGAAAGTTCGTGGCTGTTGAGGATACTGTCAAGGCATTCAGGGAGATCCTGGACGGGATACATGATGACCTGCCCGAGCAGGCATTTTACATGGCTGGTGGGATCGAAGATGTCAGAGAAAAAGCAGCTAAACTTGGTGAAGAATAACCCGGAGGATCGTTAGATGGCCGATGAGCTGATGTTGGAGATAGTTACACCTGAAAAGCTCGCGTTCAGCGATGTTGTCGGTGAGGTGACATTATCGGGAAGCGAAGGGGAATTCGGGGTTTTGATTGGTCACGCGCCGCTTTTGAGTTCTATAAAATTCGGCGAGCTCAATTATACAAAAGATAATAAAAAGAAGTATTATTTTGCCGGTGAGGGGTATGCGGAAATAACAAACCTCAAGGCAACTGTTCTGGTCGAATCAATCGAGGCTGCGGACTCCATAATCATCGAAGTAGTGCAGAAGGAGAAAGAATCGGCGGAAGCGCAGATGGCTGGTATAAACAAAGATGATCCCGGTTACGAGAGGATCAAAGCTGTTCTGGGCATGGCTGAGGCAAAGATTAAGATAGCGGAAAAAGCGTAGGGAGGCTTTCTGCATGTCCGGGCCAGGTAGAGTTTAAAATATTGAGGCCCCTGACAATCCCGTATAAACGTGAACTTTGCTCCGCCTGTTAGGTAGCTCTCCGATTGTTTAGTAAATTAGAAGTTATTTTCTGTGCGTTCCACGCAGACAGGCGGCGGGAAATGCGTTCGCTGATCGATTCAAGCCAGGGTGAGCAGATGTCCTTGGCTTGTTTTTTCTGTGGAGGAGGATTAGACTCGTGGAGAATTCGAGGGAGTGCTTATTGAAGGCTCTGACATTAGTCATGATTTACGTCCTGGGCGGCCTTGTTTTTTCCGGTTCCGCTATTGCGGCAGAGGCAACGTCCCATGGCGTACATAATATCGGGACAGAACTCCCCGTGTGGACGGCACTCCCCTTTGCCGGGATTCTCTTGTCGATAGCTCTGTGTCCCCTCCTGACCCCCCATTTCTGGCATAATAATTTCGGGAAGATTTCTGCCTTCTGGGCTTTGCTCTTTGCTGTTCCCTTCCTCTGGACCTATAGCAATGTAGCCATCTACCATATACTCCACATTTATCTTATAGACTACATCCCCTTTATTATACTGCTGTGGGGTCTGTTTACGATTGCCGGGGGAATTGTCGTGAGAGGTTCACTGAAGGGCACCCCTGCGGTGAATACAGTTATGCTGCTGATAGGAACGATTCTGGCTTCGTGTGTGGGTACGACAGGCGCGGCTATGGTTATGATACGTCCGGTCCTCAGGGCGAATAAAGACCGTCTGAAAAAGACTCATATTGTCTGCTTCTTTATATTTCTTGTCGCAAATATAGGAGGATCTCTCACGCCGCTGGGTGACCCCCCTCTGTTTTTAGGGTTCCTTCATAATGTTCCATTCTTCTGGGTGACAACGGGTTTATTGCCACATATGTTGACCGCCTCGGGAATCCTGCTGGTAATGTTTTATATTATTGATACGCTCCATTACAGGAAAGAGAAGATACCTGTTAACGCCGGGGATGTTGAGGAAAAGATTCCCTTCAAGATTGAGGGTATTATCAACTTTGTGTTTCTCGCTGGCGTGGTCATGCTCGTGCTGATGAGTGGTTACTGGAAACCCGGGTATCTTATGATCTCAGGGGTGCATCTGGGATATCAGGGTATTTTGAGAGATCTTGGAATTATAACTATGGGGGTACTTTCTCTGGTATTTACATCCAAGGTCTTGAGAGAGGCCAATGACTTCAGCTGGTTCCCCATAATGGAAGTGGCAAAGCTTTTCGCCGGTATCTTTATGACAATCATCCCGGCGCTGGCAATATTGAAGGCTGGTAATGCAGGCGCCATGTCCGGTCTTGTGTCTATTGTAAAAGAATCGTACCACTATTTCTGGGTCACAGGTGCCTTGTCATCATTCCTTGATAATGCCCCCACATATCTTACCTTTTTCAATCTTGCTATCGGTAAACTTGGAATGACAGAGGCTATGATCCCCGCCGCCCTTGCGGCGAAGGCAGCCACGGCAAATCCGGAATTTATAAAGTATTTGACGGCTATTTCAGCGGGAGCAGTTTTTATGGGTGCAAATACTTATATAGGCAATGCCCCGAACTTTATGGTCAAATCGATAGCAGAGGAGGCCGGGATAAACATGCCCAGTTTCTTCGGATATATGATTAAATACTCAATTCCTATTCTCATGCCTGTTTTCATTCTTGTAACCCTTATATTCTTTTAGCGGGGAGACGCAGGTGTTGAGAGAAAGGCGTATCCAGCATGAACAGGGAATATAGCGAAGTGGTTGTAGAGGGATCACTTGACCTCGTCAGGGGATTTGTGGTCGGATTTCTTGAGGGTAGAGAGATCCAGGGTGAGGCGATTTTTGGTGAGGATCACCATGTGGAAAATGAAGGCAAATTCGGCCAGATGATGCGTTTTATCGGCATCAGGGAGAGCCGCATTCACCTTATCATCGGGACCGGATTTCTCAAGCTGCTTGAGTCAGCGCTGGAAAAGCGAAAGGCGGAGCTTGCGCTGAAGGTAGTATCCGAGAAAGCGATTAATCAGGCGTCATTCAAGTTTCGTTACCGGGCTTTTACCAAGGAGTTGGGGGAAGATCTGTCGGCCTTGTTCGGTGATCTGCCCAGTAATCTCCAGGTAAGCGATTATGAACCCAGCGAGACAGTGATACCAGAGGGTAAGGGGGTAGAGGCCTACACGCCCTTGCACGAATATGAACTAAAGGCCTCCGGAACAGTATTTGGTCCGGTCAAAGAAGTGATTGATCTCTATGGCAGGGCTGAGCACTACGATATGGTTGAGCTTGAAGCGATAAGACTGGAATATGACAAGGTCCCGGCCGTTTGAAAGGTCGCTATCTGTTAACGCCTGATGCGAATATCCAGGGCGTGCAGTATGAAGGTATGAATGTTTTTGTAAACCTGACATCAGAAAAGAACTTTGTCAGGATACCATCCGCCATCTTAAGGATTTCTTCGTCGTAATCAGAGCAACACTGAACTGTGATCATGCCGGCAGGGTTCAGACAGGCTTTGATCTTCGTGAAAAGTCTGTCAAGAAAAGTTTCCCTGTCCATGGCAACAAATGCCTCCGGGCGCATCGTCAGATCGTAGATGATGGCGTCGAACCGGTGGTTACTCTCAAGGAAACTGATAACGTCGTCGTTTATGATTTCAACCCTTTCGTCGTCGAATGCGTCGTGGCATACACCTCTCAGATATTTCCCGCACGCGGTAGTAACCTCCCCGTCTATATCTATCAGTGTGACCTTTTGCGGGTTGTATTTCAGGAGTTCGTAGAGAACCCCTCCATCACCCCCGCCCAGGATTGCCACATTGTTCAGGGGGATTCCGGCCTCGACAAGGGGAGACACCATGCTTTCGTTGTAGAGAAAGGCATCCTTCTCGGCTATCTGAAGATCGTTATCAAGGAAGAGCATTCTTCCGAAATCCCTGTTGTCTATAATCCTGATATTTTGATATTTTGATATACAGCTGAAGATATCCTTATCAATATGGTACCTTATATCAAATCCGCTTAGATTGTTGTCATCCGTTATCCAGTTCTGGCTGTTCACCTCGATTGGATTCCCTCTTGAGATCTCCGCAATTCGCGTGCTGCCGGGAGTAAATCTTTCCTTGAAATAATCAAGGAGGTTAAGAGATTTGTGGTTGTCGCGGGAACAGGTGAAAATATCCAGAGACGCGTGCCGTGCTTCGGGATATGTGTGTATCGCTACGTGTGACTCGCTTATGACAGCGATTGATGTAATTCCAATTGGATCATAACAGTGGCTGCTGAGGCTCACGAGGTCCAGTGCGCAGACGTCAATCCCATCGCGCATTATCTGTTCGATCACTTCGCTGTCATTGAGTATATCCGCCGAGCAGTTGAAGAATTCGGCAATTATCTGTGTCCCCTGTGGTTTCATGGTAACCTTCATATGAATCAATTAGTTAATCAACATTAAGGCGCGGTCTTTATATAAAAAAAGCATGTCGGGTGTCAAGAGAATAAAGGTTTTCCGCCGGAGCCATTCAGTCAGAGGGGAGGTGCGGCACCGAGTTATTCATTGACAAAGTGAGGTGGTCATTGTACTTCTCTGAGCAGCAAAGTGAGTGGGGCAAGATACCATGCATGACAGGTTTATAAGGATTGCGGCAACGGGTCTGGGCAGCGGGCTTTTGCCTTTTGCTCCCGGAACGGCGGGAACGCTTGTGGGGATATTTGTGTATTTGTTGTTTTCCTGTTTCCCATGGCCGTTTTATCTCCTGTCGATTATCGCTTTCACGTTTCTTGCCGTTTACGTTTCGCAGGAGGCGGAAAGGATATACAATGAGAAAGACCCGGGCCGGATTGTTATTGATGAAATAGTGGGTTTTCAGGTCACCATGTTCCTGATTGCGCCGACCGTCTGGCATATATTCTGGGGATTTTTGTTCTTTCGGGTTTTTGACATAATCAAGCCATTTCCCATACGCCTCTGTGAGAGGACGCTTCCTGGAGGCTATGGCGTGGTGGGGGATGACATAGTCGCAGGCATTTATGCAAACATAATGCTGCTCCTGCTTATCAGGTTTGCGGTTTAGCGGAACGCAGTCCCGTTGAATCGGGATTTACAAAGTAATAAAAGGAATGAAATGGATATCGGAATACTGGTGATAGGAGATGAACTGACAAGCGGCATGACAGTGGATACAAATTCGTCCTTTATCGCGAGTGAGCTGAATGCACAGGGGTGGCGTGTATCGGCCGTAATGGCCGTGGGTGACGATGAAAATGCCATCAAGGGAGGGCTTGAGTATCTTTTCGGGATCTCCGGCGCGCTGGTCGTCACGGGGGGGCTCGGTCCAACCGTGGATGATATAACAACGGAGGCTGTTGCCGGCGCGTTTGGCCTGGATTTATACACAGATGAAGCAGTCCTTGAACGGCTTAAGGAACGATTCGACAGGATTGGCCTCCCGTGGACTGAGAATAACGCGAAGCAGGCCATGTTCCCCGAGGGGGCCGCCATTATAGATAATCCTGTCGGTACCGCCTGCGGCTTTCTCCTCGAGAGAGACGACAGGCCTGTTGCCGTTATGCCCGGAGTTCCAGGCGAAGCTAAAAAGATGCTTTCAGACGGAGTGATTCCCCTCTTCAGGGAAAAGATCGAATGGCGTGAACATGTTACGAAAAAGACGATAAAGGTATTTGGACTTACAGAGTCACAAATAGATCAGGCCCTTTCGTATGAAGATATGGAGATTCCGGGAGTGAGTGTCGGCTTTTACCCCAGGTTTCCGGAGATACGTCTCGTTGTCACATCCAGGGGAGAAGACGGCGGGCTTGCGGAAGAGAATCTAAGGGTTGCATGTGAGAGGATAGAGAGACAACTGTCCAGATATATATTCGGTTACGGAGACGATACCATGGAAGGAGTGGCGGCCGGGCTCCTGACCGGGAGAAAGCTGACACTTTCGGTGGCCGAGTCTTGTACCGGAGGGCTCATAACCGACCGTCTGACAGATGTGCCAGGCAGTTCTGTGTTTCTGGAAAGGGGTGTTGTTACATACAGCAATACATCAAAAGTTGAACTCCTCGGAGTACCCGCCTCAATCATAGAGAGCCATGGTGCCGTGAGTGAAGATGTTGCGATACTTATGGCGGAGGGCGTAAAAAAACTCGCGGGTACGGATATTGGACTGGCCACAACTGGTATTGCGGGCCCGACAGGCGGAACGGAGGAAAAACCCGTGGGGACTGTCTTTGTCGCCCTGTCAACAGGGCGGGGCACCACGTGCCGCAGGTTTCAGTTCCGGTGGGATCGCAGGAGAATAAAGGAGATGACTTCGCAGATAGCTCTGAATATGTTGAGAAAGTTTCTCATTGAAGAGATAGATTGACGTGACAATGACATAGTATGTAAAATCACAGATAAGCTCCGGCGTTGATTCACGATATGCCTGGATTCGCAGCGAAGAGACTTTTTACCTGTTTATCAGGATTGAAAACAATTGTCATGAATGACAGAAAATCCATGAGGGCGTTTCTTGCAATAGAACTTCCGCCGGATATAAAAGAACTGATAGAGGAAATGAAAGAAAGGTTGGTCCCCGCGTTGAAGGGGATAAGGTGGGCCAGGCCCGAAGGAATGCACCTCACGCTGAAATTCTTAGGCGATGTGTTTCAGGATGATATAGTCCGTATTTCAGAAGTTGTCGAGAGGAATGCCAGGGACATTGCCCCCATCGGACTGAATGTCGGGTTGCCCGGGGGATTTCCCGGCTTGAAGAAACCGAGGGTATTATGGCTCGGTATCGGCGGGGATGTGCGAAGGCTTGCTGTCCTTCAGTCTGATATTGAAAATGATTTGGAAAAGAGTGGTTTCCCGGCAGAAAAGAAGGCATTTAAACCGCACCTTACGCTGGGCAGGTCCATGTCGCGCGGCGGGATAATATCGGGAGCTGAAGAGGCGAGTAATATAGCAGGGGAGGCGGGTATGCACCGGTTTGACGCGCGGGAACTGATACTCTTTAAAAGCGCGCTGAAACCCGGCGGAGCGGTATATACCAAACTTGCCACTTTTCTATTTGGAGGGCACTGATTTTTCATTTTGGATTATTAATAACATTTTTTGACGAACGGTAAGTTATGCCGGTAAGGAGAGGTCGCTATGGTATCTGAAACGGACAAAGAGAAGGCTGTTGATCTGGCCATAAGCCAGATTGAAAAGCAGTTTGGCAAAGGTTCCATCATGAGGCTGGGTGGTGATGAGATTATATCGAATGTCCCGGCCATATCTACGGGTTCCATAAGTCTCGATCTCGCACTTGGTGTCGGCGGCGTCCCCAGGGGAAGGGTTATTGAGATATTTGGTCCCGAATCGGGAGGAAAGACCACACTCGCGCTTCATATTGTCGCGGAAGCGCAGAAGGCAGGTGGACTCGCGGCGTTTGTTGACGCGGAACACGCGCTGGACGTGAGTTATGCCAGAAATATCGGCGTGAAAACGGATGATCTTCTCATATCCCAACCTGATACTGGAGAACAGGCGCTTGAGATTGCCGAGGTTCTCGTGAGAAGTGGCGCGGTTGATGTCCTTGTCATAGATTCGGTCGCTGCACTGGTGCCGCGCTCCGAGCTTGAAGGGGACATGGGTGACGCGCAGATGGGCCTGCAGGCGAGACTGATGTCACAGGCGCTCAGAAAGCTTACCGGAACTATAGGCAAGACCATGACCACGGTTATTTTTATCAATCAGTTGCGTATGAAGATAGGAGTATTCTTTGGTAATCCTGAGACAACTACCGGCGGAAACGCGCTCAAGTTCTATTCAACCATGCGTTTGGATATACGCAGGATCTCCGCCATCAAACAGGGACAGGATGTTATAGGAAACAGGACGAGGGTAAAAGTGGTAAAGAACAAGGTCGCACCCCCGTTCAAACAGACGGAATTTGATATTATCTTTGGAGAAGGTATTTCGAAAAGCGGTGATCTCCTTGACCTGGCGGCTGACGACGGAATTGTTGAGAAGTCAGGCGCGTGGTATTCGTACGGCGGGGAAAGGATAGGACAGGGCAGGGAGAACACCAAAGACTTCCTGAAGAATAACCCGGATATAATGGCCAGAATAAGAGAAGAGGTCTACCAGAAATTCGGTCTGAAGAAGGACGGGGTAAAGGTAGAGGATAAAAAATAGTGGACGATGATCCTTTGTATGAAAAGGCAAGGCAAAAGGCGTTGCGATATCTGTTATACAGGGGAAGAAGCATCAAAGAAGTTCAGACGAGACTCGCGGAAAAGGGTTTTGACAGTGCCATAATCAAGAAGATTGTTGACAGGTTTACCGATCTTGGGTATCTGAACGACAAAGATTTTGCAAGGCAGTGGGCAAGAAGCCTCGCCGTCAGCAGGCTGTGGGGTGACAGGAAAATAGAGGCAAGCCTTTTTGAAAAAGGAATCTCCCGCGATCTGATAAAAGAAGCGGTTGTCGAGGCAAGAGAAGAGAAAGACGAAAAGCGCGCCATAGAAGAGCTTGTTGAGAAAAGGCTACGCAAGGAATCCGAATTCGGGGTCTTTTCATATAAGGGCAAGCGAAGAGTGACTCAAAGCCTCGCTGGCAGGGGATTCCCCGTGGGGCTTATACTGGACGTGCTGAAAGAAATGGGTGCGGGCTATTGTGAGCCTTGAGACCTGAAACAATGTTGTAGACTTGCCACACTGTGGGCAACCTCTTTGTGGGGTACAAAGGCCCCACGCTATACAGTAAGTTACTTTCCTTTATTTATCATGCCCCGACCGGTCGGGGCGTACAGTCGAATCATTTTAAAGATCTGATCCGCCTGCTTCCGAAAAAAACAATTGACCGGACACCACAACCGGGCGAAGTTCTATTATCTTATTATCGACTATAAACCAAGGGGGGGGGACATGGCAAAAAAAATAAAGCTGATGAAAGAGGAGATACAGTCGAATTATTCTGGCGGTGACGCTTACGATCTTATCATTATCGGTTCCGGTATCACCGGTCTCAGTACCGGACTGATGTGGCTCAAAAACGTACCGGGCAAAAAAACCCTCATCATTGAAAAGAATCCTTATCCCGGCGGATACGTTACAGCCTATCGCAGAGGAGACTTTGTATTCGAAACCACCCAGCTTGTGCCGGATGTTTTAAATGTCCTGGAATACCTTGGTATCGATCTGAATTTGAAGCAATACACCGGTGTGTTCATGCGACGCATGGTGATAGATGATGGAAAGGTAAAGGAATACCGGCTCCCCGTCGGGACCGAGAATCTGACCGCCTACCTGGTAAGTCTTTTCCCTCAGGATGCCGCCAAAATCGAGAAGTTCATGAACTACTGTGCTGATATGTTCGCTCAGGTTCGCAAACTTAAGGCCCTGCCTACCTTAAAGGATATGATTTGTACGCCTTTTGTTGCACCAAAGGTGGTTGCCAATCTTAACCGGACCTATTCTTCAATGCTCGACAAATTCGAAATAACCAACACCGATCTCCGTGAGATCCTGGAAACCTTCTCCGCCTTTTCCGGTGTACCCTCGGACAGGGCTTCGGCCATCATGGGTGCCGGGGCGATGCTCTCGTCGGTTACCAGATGTTTCCGGCCCTACGGATACTATGACGAACTCCCTGCCACGATGACCCGGTTATTTCAGGACTGGGGAGGAGAGATCCGCCTCAATTCCAAGGTTGAAGACATCGTGGTAAAAGACGGTAAAGTGACAGGCGTGAAAGTCGATGGTGCTATGATTCGGGCTGAAAAGGTAGTGACCACGATTGACCCCATGGTAGCCATGCACAATCTGGTAGGCGATGAGAATTTGCCGGCCCCATATGTGAAACGCCTGAACGGGACCATAATGTCGCCTTCTTCATTCAATATAGCCCTCGGTCTCGATGAAAAGATTGATATGACAAAGCTTGACCTGGACTACCCTTATAACGTGCTCTCCACCGGGTTGGGCACAACTGAGAAACTCTTTGATGCCTTTTTGCGCGGGGAAAACGCGTTCTCCAGGGACTGTTTTCACACCGCTGTTATCTGCCCGTCCCTGACAACGGGAGGCAGGAATACGGTCACCATCCGGGGGGTACCCTTTGGTATGCGCGACTGGCTGAATTGGAGAGAGAATGATCCTGAAAGGTATAAGAAAGAAAAACAATATTGGGCGGATTTCTTTATCGACATCATTGAAGAGTATGTTATCCCCGATCTGAGGAAACACATCGAGGTCATGGACATTTCGACTCCGGCCACCTATTCGCGCTATTCCGGCTCGCCAACGGGAAGCATCTATGACATGGCAGCGCTGGTAACCCAGTTCGGCCCTAAAAGGCTGCCCATGAAAACCCCCATAGAAAACCTGTACCAGCCTAAATTTGCTCATGGCATCTACGGCGGTATGATGAACGGGATACAGGTAGTCGATCTCATGCTGAACCGGGCATTTAACGACGGAAACTCTTTGTTCAATCCCAAGAGCTGATAATGGGAGGATTCGCGGAGGCTGTTTTTGCTATATTGCGGGAATTCGTATAGTCAGAGAAATTCCAGGGAGGAGAAATTTCAGGGACACAATACTAAATTATTGACAATATTGGAATGAAATATTTAAGTTTGTGTTTCAGGAAAAGGACTATCAGGAACTCCGTCAGCATCAACTAATGGACTGACCCCCATGAGTTGCACAGACCAGTGATGTAATTAGAGTACCCTGACAGGGGTTTGACATACAAAACCGTTTTTCTTATATTTCCCTCGTCAAAAAGCAATGCAACTATCAAAAAATGGTGAAAATATGTCAATATTTGAATGTGAGGAGATTTGGGAAATCTTACATAGAAAGAGAGCGATCTGCCGGGCATTAATCGTTCTCTTTTTAGTTTCATCCGCCCCAGCCTTTGCCCAATCCACCCAATTTCCCATGCTTGAAAATTATTTGCCATAGGGGAATTCGGGGGACACATCACTTAATTTTTCAAAATAGTTTGCAGTCCTATATTTGTAAGGTGTAATAATGACAGCAAGTTCAGCTAACAGGCGGTTTTACAAGGGACCGCTCGCGTTTCAAGATTCCGGGCGTTAGAAGTGAATTTTAAATAGGTGATGACATGAAAAATCTGTTTAAGAAAACGGCTAATGCTGCTATCCAACGTTTGATTATTCGCCAGTGTTTTCCCGTGTAGTACGCCTTTTTAGACGGCTCCTTCCGGCAGCTTAGCCTGGCGATTGGCCCCGATGATTGACAAGACTGTATAGAGGGTGCTATCGTAATACTTAAATGCTATCGATAAGGGGACCTCATGCATACCGTTACAGTTTCACCAAAATTCCAAGTAGTTATCCCAAAATTAATAAGGGCTGCATTGCGTCTTCGCCCCGGCCAGAAAATGAAGGTTATTGAGTATGATGGACGAATAGAGCTTATACCCGATCGGGACATGTCTGAGCTAAAGGGATTCCTTAAGGGAATTAATACCGAGTTTGTTCGCGAGGGCGACAGATTATGAATATTGTCGACTCCTCAGGATGGCTTGAATATTTTTCAGGGGGAACGAATTCTGAAAAATTTGCGTTCCCTCTTTAAGACCCATCGTCTTTAATTGTACCAGTGATCACCATATATGAAGTATTCAAAGTGGTGTTGCGTGAATCTGGCGAAAATGAAGCTCTTCAAGCCGTGGCTGCCATGCATAAAGGTACGATTATTGATCTTACAACAAGTATCGCAATCAATGCTTCCAGGCTGAGTTTGCATTATGGCCTTCCCATGGCCGACAGTATTATTTTATCTACGGCTCAATCGTATGAATGTTTAATCTGGACACAAGATTCAGATTTTGAAAATATACCCGGTGTTAGGTTTTTTCCCAAAACAAAGACTGGGTCAACAGGTGGTTGAATTCTGATCCAAAAAACCGGATTCTTTTCCAGGTTATCCACAACGTTAAAAATTCGGAGGACATACACTTAATTCTTCGAAATAATTTTATGGACTCATATTTGTGAGCGTATAATAATGTTAGAAATTCTGCCTTACCAATAACTTCACCTGACAGCGAGCAATGGCAGATGAGTTTTACATTCGGCGGAGAAAATTTAACTTGCAGTCTGGCAACCGAAACAATAAATTAGAGCTGCGTGCGGTTGCAAAACGCTGTGTTCTGGATGTTTAACTTTTTAACCATGGGCCTGTTGAAGGGCTCTATGAATTAACTTTGTATAGGAGACATATGTTAATGACAGGCAGTGAGATCAGAGAAAAGTTTCTTGAATATTTTAAAGAACGGGGGCACGCGGTCGTAGCCAGTTCATCGCTTATTCCGAAGGAAGATCCGACGTTGCTCTTCATCAACTCCGGCATGGCCCAGTTCAAAAACCTTTTTCTGGGTCTTGAGAAGCGCGAGTACACGAGGGCCGCCACATCGCAAAAGTGTGTCAGGGCCGGTGGAAAGCACAATGACCTGGAAAACGTCGGGTTTACCGTGCGGCACCACACCTTTTTCGAAATGCTGGGCAATTTTTCCTTCGGAGACTACTTTAAGAATGAGGCCATAGAATGGGGATGGGAGTTCCTCAGGGATGTCATGGGCCTTCCCGAAGACAGGATGTGGGTGAGTATCTTCAGGGATGATGATGAGGCATTTGAAATATGGAATAAAAAGATCGGGGTGCCGGCGGAGCGTATAGTTCGTTTGGGAGAAAAAGACAATTTCTGGATGATGGGTGATACCGGTCCCTGCGGCCCCTGCTCGGAGATATATTACGATCTGGGTAAAGATGTGGGATGCGGAAGGCCTGAATGTGACCTGGAGTGTGAATGCGGGCGCTACATGGAGATATGGAACCTTGTGTTTACGCAGTATGACAGGGACGAATCCGGGACATTGACTCCGCTGCCAACCCCAAACATAGATACAGGTATGGGACTTGAACGACTGGCGACGGTTATGCAGGGGGTGGAAAGCAACTATGATTGCGACCTCTTCCGGGACATCATTCTGCACATTGAAGGTGCAACCGGCAAAAAATATAAGGATAACGAAGAAGACGACATATCTATCAGGGTCATAGCCGACCATTGCCGGGCCGTAACTTTCCTGATCAGTGACGGAATTCTTCCGAGTAACGAGGGGAGAGGGTACGTTCTTAGAAGGATACTGAGGAGGGCAGCCCGGCATGGAAAGCTCCTCGGTCTTGAAAAACCCTTCCTGCATGACATGGTTCCCGTGGTTATAGAGGTAATGAAAGACTGTTACCCGGAACTGCTGGACAAGGAATCGTATGTAAGGAAAGTTATTGTTAATGAGGAACAGCGTTTCATGGAAACCCTCGATTCCGGTCTGCGGATACTGAATGACGAAATGGAGTCACTGGAGAAAAAAGGGGAAAAAATAATCCCCGGCGGGATAGTGTTCAAACTCTACGATACCTTTGGTTTTCCTACCGATCTGACGGGGGATGCCGCGAGATCGCGCGGCATGTCACTGGATATGGAGGGTTTTGAAAAATCCATGGAAGTCCAGAGGGAGAAGGCAAGAGAATCGTGGAAGGGTAGCGGCGAAGAGAAGGTCGCGGATATATACAGGGCTCTTTCCATGGATGGAATTTCCACACAGTTCGATGGGTATGAATGTGATAACGTAACTGCCTCCCGTGTTGTCGCAATCCTCAAGGATGATAAAAGGGTCGATTCCCTCTCTGCAGGCGAAAGGGGAGAGATATTTGTGGATAGAACCCCATTCTACGGAGAAGTGGGCGGGCAGACTGGAGACGCAGGTGTCATAGAAGGGAAGGACTCGCTCTTCGAAGTATGGGACACGCAAAAGCCCCTTGACGATCTCTTTACACACATAGGCAAACTCAAAGAGGGACAGATAAAGGTTGGTGAATCTGTTGATGTAAAGATTGATTCTGAAACGAGAAGATCAATAGAGGCAAACCATTCCGGCACTCATGTGTTGCAGGCGGCACTTAAAACCGTGCTGAGCGATCATGTTAAACAGTCCGGCTCTCTTGTGAATTCCGAGAGGCTACGGTTCGACTTCACCCATTTCGCGGGTATAGAAGATAAAGAGATGGAAATGATCGAGAGGGTGGCCAACGAGTATATAAGGGAAAACGTGCCTGTTGACACGAGGGTGCTATCCCATGCGGATGCCTTGAAAACAGGCGCCACAGCGGTGTTTGATGAGAAATATGGAGATACGGTAAGGGTGGTCAGAATGGGAGACTTCAGTATGGAGCTGTGCGGAGGCACGCATGTCCGGCGCACTGGCGACATAGGTTTTCTGAAGATCGTCCATGAATCGGCGGTTGCCGCGGGTGTGAGGAGGATAGAAGCGATGACCGGCAGGGAGGCCGTGCGGTATGTGGAGAAAATGGAAAGGGCGTTGAAGGATTCTGCGCTTCTTGTGAGAACCAACCCGCTGGATCTTTCGGAGAGGGTCGACAAGTTGTTGAAGCGTCAGAAGGAATTTGAAAGAGAAATCGAGGCCCTCAAGGGGAAACTGGCGGCGAAGGATTCCTCTGACCTTCTTGATAAGGTGAAGCAAATAAAGGGTGTTAAGCTGCTCGCATCTGTGGTTGATGTGCCTGATGTGCGGACCCTTCGTAATTTCGGAGATAAGGTGAGGGACAGAATTTCCTCCGGTGTTGTGCTGCTTGGGAGCAGAGTAGGGGATAAAGCCATGCTCCTGTGCATGGTGACGAAGGATCTTACGAGCCGCTATAACGCGGGTAAGCTGATAGGAGAACTTGCGCCGGTTGTCGGGGGAACCGGAGGCGGGCGTCCCGACATGGCCCAGGCCGGAGGATCCAAACCTGAGAAACTGGAGGAGGCGCTTGGCAGGATGGAAGAGATCATGCTCAGGGACTGAAAACGGTTTTCTGACACATAGTGGAGACAAGAAGGGGGGAACATGGATTTTGAGACCATTTTATATGAGATAAGTGAAGATATCGCTGTCATAAGACTGAACCGTCCTGAAATGAAAAATGCCATATCTTTTGAGCTTTCAGAGGAGCTTGGCAAGGCGGTCGACCTGGCCAACGCGGACGATAACATCCGTTTTATTGTCCTTACCGGTATCGGAAAGGTATTTTCCTCGGGGGCGGATTTCAGTGATCCGTCGAAAACCATTGAGATGATCCGGAGAGCATTTGACGTCAAGTCCGGAGAATCTCCTGTACTGAAACTGATCAATTCACCCAAACCCACCATCGCGGCGGTGAATGGATATGCCCTTGGACATGGTGCTGAGTATGCGCTTATGTGTGATATTATAATCATGTCCGACAGGGCCGATTTCGGGTTTATCGGGCCGATTAGGGGGGTCACCTGTCCTTACGCGATGATAAGGCTTGCCGACGAGATTGGAAGGGCCAGGGCAAAAGAACTGATCATGACCTGTGAACGCATATCCGCCGCAGAGGCATTGAGGATAGGCCTTGTCAATCAGGTAGTGCAACATGACAAACTTATGGATGCGGTTCTGGACATGGTGGCCAGGATGCGCAAAGCAGGTCCTCTGGCGATTCGATACACAAAGGAGGTTATAAACCGCAACCTGGAAGGGTATGAATTAAGTGCCGATATCTTTGAAGAGATCATCAAAAGCAAAGATGCAATTGAGGGTGCCATGGCATTTTTCGAAAAGAGAGAACCCGACTGGACCAGCCAGTCGTAATACATTCTCCCAGGAAGCTCCACTATTTATATTTTTATTGTATGGGCATAGGAGGTGTCTGTATGGCCAAATTTTCTGCTGATTATGGAAGCTTTAGAAGCGCGGACGGCTTGGATCTCTTTTACAGGAGATGCCAGGCCGACACCGAGAAGGCGCGGATGATAATCGCCCATGGTTTGGGTGAGCATTCCGGACGTTATGACAATGTTGTTGAAAGGCTCCTTCCCCTCGGCATAAGCGTATGGGCGCCGGATCACAGAGGGCATGGACAGAGCGATGGTCGCAAGGGCCATGTATCTTCCTTTTCCCAGTATGTGGAAGACCTTCGCAAACTTGTTGAAATTGCCAGGGATGGAATGGCCGGAGATGTAAAGATTTTTCTTCTGGGGCATAGCCTGGGAGGACTTATCGCACTGCGGTTTGCCGCCGGTTTTCCGGAAATGATAGATGGCGTGATCATCTCTTCCCCATCGCTTGGTGTAACTGTGGATATACCTGTCGTCAAGGCATTTGCCGGCAAAATTATGTCTACCATCTGGCCGACTCTCAGTCTTTCCAATGAACTGGATGCATCAAAGATCAGCCATGATGAAGGTGTGGTTCGCTCATACATAGATGATCCTCTCGTTCATGATCAAGTGACCGCCCGCTGGTTTACCGAGTTCCTGTCGGCCATGGAAGCCGCGAATCTATCGGCCCCGGAGATGAAGATTCCTCTGCTGATGCAGCTGGCGGGTGATGATCACCTTACGAATGTGGACACATCGGCAAGTTTCTTTAAAGCCTTAAGCTCGGAGGACAAGACACTTTACGTCTACGATGGCCTCTACCACGAGATATACAATGAGAGAGATGAACAGAAAAAACAGGTATTAGATGATCTCGATACCTGGCTCCTGAAACATATTTAATAGAAGAGGTATCTGTAAATGGCGGAATATGTTGGCGCTGTGGATCAGGGAACAACCAGCACCCGATTTATTATCTTTGACCGCAGCGGGAAGATCGTCGGGCTCGATCAGAAGGAACACAGACAGATCTTTCCCAAACCGGGGTGGGTGGAACATAACCCCCTTGAGATATGGAGAAATACTGAGGATGTTATCCGTGGCGCGCTGGGTAAGTCCGGAATCAGTGGGGTGGACCTGGCCGCGATTGGCATTACAAACCAGCGTGAGACCACGGTTGTCTGGGATAAGGATAATGGCGAACCTTACACCAATGCCATAGTCTGGCAGTGTACGCGAACAGGGGAGATTTGCAGTGAATTGACCGGCGACGGGGGTCAGGACAGGTTCCGCGAAAAGACCGGATTGCCGGTAGCCACCTATTTTTCAGGGCCGAAGATCAAGTGGATACTGGACAATATTCCCGGTGTGCGGGAAGACGCCCTCAAGGGTAAGGCCCTCTTCGGCACAATGGAAAGCTGGGTAATCTGGTGGCTTACCGGCGGGCCTGACGGTGGTGTTCATGTGACCGATGTGACCAATGCCAGCCGCACCATGCTCATGGATTTGAATTCACTTGAGTGGGACGATGACATCCTGAATATCATGGATATACCGCGCCGGATGCTGCCGGAGATTGTCCCCTCCAGTGATCGGAATTACCGTGGTGTTACATCCGTGGACGGGCCGTTAGGGGCACGTGTTCCGGTATGCGGGGCACTGGGAGACCAGCAGGCCGCGCTTGTTGGCCAGACCTGTTTTGAAAAGGGAGAAGCCAAGAATACATTCGGGACCGGCTGTTTTCTGCTGCTCAACACAGGTACGACAGCCGTTCCCTCCAGTCAAGGCCTGATTACAACGCTGGCCTACCAGATAAATAATGATAAACCCGTCTATTGTCTTGAAGGTTCCATCGCGATAGCCGGGGCCCTTGTGCAGTGGGTGAGAGATAATCTTGGTCTTATATCCAGCTCATCAGAGATCGAGGCACTGGCCAGCACGGTTGAAGACAATGGAGGAGTCTATTTTGTTCCCGCGTTTTCAGGACTCTTTGCCCCATACTGGCGCTGTGACGCGAGGGGTGTCATCGCCGGACTGACACAGTATGCGAACAAAGGTCACATTGCCCGGGCGGTGCTGGAAGCCAACGCCTATCAGACGAAAGATATAGTTGAAGCCATGAACAGGGATTCCGGTGTAGATCTGTCCGTGCTGAACGTGGACGGAGGCATGGTACACAATGAAATGCTAATGCAGTTTGTGTCGGATATGCTGGGGGTTCCTGTTATCAGGCCGGTGGTATCGGAGACGACGGCACTCGGAGCCGCCTACGCCGCAGGGCTTGCTGTGGGTTTCTGGTCTGATATTGGCGAGCTGAAGCAGAACTGGTCCGAAGAGAAGAGGTGGCTTCCTGTCATGGAGCGGACAGACAGGGAAGGGAGATATCTCGGCTGGCAGAAAGCCGTGCAAAAATCATTCGAATAGGTTGAAGAGAAAAGACCGGGTTCTTCTTCCCAGACAAAAAATCCTTCCTCCTTGCGCAAGGCGAGGGATTCTGGTGCAAAACATCGAGATACGCGATTGGTTAAAAGAAACGTACAATTCGGTTTAGAGTAATGTTCACAAAGATCGTGAATGCGCAGCGTGTGATTTTAAAATGAATATCCCGCGGTGCGATCAGCGTTGTTTGGAAAATGTCTGCGAAGTTGCGATAAGAAAACTCAAAGGGGGAAATATCATGGCGGATATTTCTCAGATCGACTACCGGATTTTCGACAAACCTGAAATCCTGAACTATCTCTTCTATCCGCGTCGCGAAGAGGGCTCTTTCAGACCGGGAGGGGATGTTCATGAGTTACAGATACCGGTGGACGATCATGTAACCATCGGCGCCCGTTTTTACCATGCGCAAAAGTCAGCCCCAACAATCCTCTTTTTCCATGGAAACGGCGAGATCGTGGCCGACTACGATGAGATAGGTCCCATATATATACAGACGGGAGCCAATTTTCTCCCAGTCGATTACCGGGGATATGGTCGCTCCACAGGAACCCCCACGGTAACGGGTATGATGCGTGATTCTCATGTCATTTTTGAATATATTTCGGACTGGCTCGACGAAGGGGATTTTACCGGTCCTCTGATAATCATGGGCCGATCACTGGGCAGCGCGCCGGCACTTGAACTGGCCGAGCAGTATAAAGATCGAATCGATGGCCTCATCATTGACAGCGGATTCGCGTACCTGCTGCCGCTTCTCCGGTTAATCGGCGTTTCACTTTCCAGGATGGACATTACCGAAGAGGACGGCTGCCGGAACATTGAAAAGATCAGAACCTTTGAAAAACCTACGCTGATTATTCACGCTCAGTTCGATCACATCATTCCCTTTACCGACGGTGAAGCCCTCTACGGGGCCTGCGTGTCCCGGAACAAGCGCTTTCTTATGATTCCCGAAGCCGATCATAATACGATATTCATGAGAGGATTCCGGGCCTACATGTCGGCAATAGCGGATTTTCTTCAACTGATTACCGGTTAATCCAGCCGATTCTCATGATTCCTGAAACCGACTATAATGCGATATATTCATGCAAATATGGTTATATAAAATATCCCTTGACAGGATCGGAAAATGCATATAGTGAACTGTGAAGTTGCACTTTAAGCTTTATGAATTCACGATCCTCGTTCATAAGGAGGCTGCCTGACTGAAGATATTTTCAGGGTGGTACAGTAAGGATTGGACAAATATTCTCATGGGTTTCCTGCGACAGACATCTGTATTGAGCTTGAAATCTTAAAAAAACTCTTTACCGAAAATGACGAGCATGGCCGAAAAGAGAGAGATTCAGATTTTAAGAGTTTAAGAGGGTCGCCTTAAATATATCATAAGCAACATGTTGAATCATCAGTATAACATTATCGGAAATGGTTGCGGCCGATACCATGGAGAGGAGAAAACGGTATGGCAGATTATGATGCGATTGTAATTGGAGCGGGTAATGGAGGGCTTACGGCCTCCTGTGCTCTGGCCCAGAAGGGTTTGAAAGTCCTTTTGCTGGAGCGGCACAATATTCCAGGCGGCTGTGGAACGAGCTTTTGCCGGGGACGCTTTGAATTCGAGGTGGCGCTCCACCAGTTGAGCGGTCTCGGCACGCCGGAAAAACCGGGGCCACTCCGACTGACCTTTGACAGCCTCGGGATTACAAATGATCTGGAATTTGTGGAAGCCCCTGATCTCTACCAGGTGGCAATGCCGGACGGATTTCGTCTGCCGCTTAAAACAGAGATTCCTCAGGTAATCGAGGCAATCCAGCAGAAATTTCCGCATGAGAAAAATGAGATAAAGAGCTTCTTCGATCTCATGGCACAGTTTGCACAGGATATGATGGGTGCATTTATCTTTCGCGATCCCGAGCCGTCCCGGAAAAAATATCCCACCCTCTATGCCTATGCGATTCGCGATGTGGAATCTGTCCTGAATGAAAGATTTAAGGATCCCCTGCTCAAGGCGATTCTTGGGGCCTACTGGGGATACCTCGGGGTTCCACCGTCCCGCCTCTCTTTTGCGTACATTGCCATGTTATTCTTCCAGTATTCTGAATTTAAACCCTTTCATGTGAAGGGCGGATCCCAGGCCATGTCCAACGCGATCTTCAACAAATTTCTCTCCTATGGCGGTGATGCACGTTTCAACTGCGGCGCGAAGAAAATAGTGATAGAAAAGGGGGCGGTAAAGTCGGTTGTTACGGAAGATGGAGACGAAATATCCACGAATTACGTCGTATCCAACGCCTCCCAGGCCTATACCTACATCCACATGATAGATCGGGCCCACGTTCCCGAAAACGTGATCACGGAGATCAAGTCACGAAATGTCGCCATTTCCGCATTTACCATGTTCATTGGCTATGACTGCGAACCGGAGGAACTCGGCATTACCGAATCGATGAACTTCCTCATTGCCAACCCAGACACCTCCGCTGAGAAAATCATCAATAATATGTGGAATGTGGGTATCAGCGACGATTTCATGGCCTTTAGCTGCTATGACATTACTGACCCCGATTTTTCTCCGCCGGGAACGTGTCAGACGAATACGGTAACACTGAAATACGGTGACGCTTGGCTGAACATAGATCCGCACAAGTATTACGATGTGAAGTTTCAGTGCGCTGAAGGTATGCTTCATCGTATGGAGCAGATCTACCCCGACCTTCGAAAGCATATTGAAGAAATCGAGATCGCAACGCCGATGACCTTCATGCGATACCTCGGTCATCCCGGAGGCTCAATCTATGGATACGAGCAGCTCATAAAAGACTCCCTTTTCTTTCAGCCCGATCGGAAATCACCGATTCAGGGACTCTACTTCGCGGGAAGCTGGGCGGGAGATTGCGGTTTTGAACCCACGCTGAATTCCGGCAAGGCAGTAGCAAGGTCAATCACACGACAACTCGGGAAATAAGAGGAGAAGAACTATGAAAAGAGGAATATGGGAGGAATTTGACGGATACAATGAGATTATCAGTGAAGTCGAGGCTACCCGGAAGTACCGTGAAAACATAATCCCCGTGAAGTACGAGACGGCTCCGTTTGTCGAACGCCTGCATCCAGCAAAGCTCAACCTTCGGATAGCCGATATCATCGTGGAGTCATCTTCAACGAAGACCTTTCGTCTCGTATCGGAAAACCATTATCTGCCCCCCTTTATGGCAGGGCAGTACATCTCGCTGTACCCGACCATCGGCAATATCCTTACGGGTCGTCCCTACAGTATATCGTCCTCACCGAACCAGATTGGATATTACGATATAACTGTACGAAGGGTTGAAAACGGACTAGTATCAAACTATCTTCTGGACGAGGTAAAGATCGGTGATGTCCTGGAGTGTTCGGGACCAGCCGGTAATTTTTACTTCAATCCCCTCGTCCATGAAAAAGCGATGGTCTGCATCGCCGGTGGCAGCGGCATCACCCCCTTTATGTCGATGATTCGAGAGATTGTCGAGAGTGGTCTCGACCGCACGGTCTACCTCTTCTACGGAAACAAAAATACAGAGGATATTATCTTTCACGACGAACTGACCGAACTGTCACGCTTTTCACAGATCATTTACACTCCGGTCATCGAGGAACCTTCGGATGACTTCACAGGCGAGTGCGGGTTTATTTCCGGTAAGGTGGTCAGCAAAATTTCAGGAAACCATGGAGATAAGACCTATTTTCTGTGTGGGCCCCGAGGTCTCTATGACTTCTGCTTGCCTGAACTGGAAGGTCAGGGTATTCCTGCACGAAGAATAAGACAGGAGATGTTCGGCCCGCCGATAAACATCGATGAATATCCGGGATGGCCGTCGGAAGTGACTGCTGCTGATATTTTCACGGTGTCCGTTACAGGCAAAAAAACATTTGAGGCAAAGGCGGGGGAACCGTTGCTCACGGCGCTGGAAAAAAATCAAATCACCGTGCCGTCACTCTGCCGTTCGGGTGAGTGCAGCATGTGCCGGGTGAAAGTTATTTCCGGTACAGTATTTCAGCCTCCCGGCACCATGGTACGGAAGTCTGATCGAGAATGGGGATTTGTGCACTCCTGTGTTTCCTATCCCATTGAGGATCTCGAGATCCTGATGGTTACCTGAGAAGTCCAGGGAGTGAAGTAAGAGCGGATTGTGTTGCCGTGTCTCAGGGTTCCTCCCTTGAAAACAGAGCTAAAGCGATGCTGATAATGAGAAAGATCCGCCCGAGGGCGGCTCTTTCTATGCCTATCTATAGGCGATTCCCTGTCAATTCTTTTCCTTAGATTTCTTTCCGTTGAGGCTTTTCTGGATAATTGTCTGGATGTTTCGTTGAAACAGTCTCCGCATAATATAGCTGTGCATGATATCGACTCGTCTCGCCACTTCCAGCGTTAAACGCCTGTTCTCATCCCGGGACTTACCCTTCACGAGACGCTTCCGAAGAGCCGCTTCATGCTCCATAATCTCCTTGCCCAGCCGCACGTAAAACTCCAGCTCCTTAAACTCCAGACCAAGCTCCGAGATCTTCTTTAACAAATCACGACCGAAACGAATATCCTCCTCATTGAACAGGATACGCCCCTTCTCCTTCACATAGGGCATCAGAAGTCCGGTCTTCTCCGCCTCATGGAACTCAGCGGAAGTAAGGCCCGTCCGAGAAAGAAATTCCTTTTTTTCCACAAGATTGTTCGCCGTACCGAACACCACATCCTCAATAGATTCGGCCTCCTCCAGACTCATCCCTTCCTCATCCATACGCCTGATCACATTCTTGATGATCGAAAGTGGATAATATCGTTTCTCCTGCAGATAGCGTATCGCCTGAATCTTCTCCACACAACTCTCATCATAGTAGGCCATACTCTTGTTTACTTTATTCGGTTCAGGAAGGAGCCCCTGACGGACATAATACCGTATCGTTGACGGCTGTACACCGCTTTGTTTTGCAATCTCTCCGATCTTCTTTTCCATAAATCATAATCTCCATAGTTAAGCGTAACTTTAAGCTTCTATATAGACCATTCTTGTCGCTGTGTCAAAGAAGATATGTCGCTGGCTGGACGTTCTTCCTTCGATTTCTTCCATTTCATAACCACCCTGATTATTATGTTCACGCAATTATCATAGATAGTTATGAGTATATAAAAAACCTTGACAGAACAAGGAAATGCATATAGTGAACTGTGAAGTTGCGCTTTAAGCTTTATAGTATAAACGCCGCCCGGAGAATATCCGACCCGGAGCGCTACAAAAACCCGCACTGAAGGAGGAACATATTGAAAACAGTACTGGCATTTAACGGAAGCCCCCGAGGAGCAAAGGGAAATACGGAAAAAATTCTTCAACCCTTTCTGGAAGGTGTCCAGGAAGGGGGGGCATCGGCGGAGACACTTTACCTGAAAGATCTCGACATCAACGAGTGCAGGGGGTGTTACGCCTGTCATATGATAACACCGGGAAAATGTGCCATCAAAGATGATATGGGAATGGTCCTGGAGAAGGTCATGAAGGCCGATATCATCGTCTTTGCCACGCCACTCTATGTCTTTACCGTAAGCGCCCTCATGAAGGTTCTCTTGGACAGATTTATGATTCTTGGCGACCTCAAACTTCTCTATGTGGATGATGGGCTTACATCCCACCCGCCCCGCTATCCTGACAAGAAATGGCAGTGGGTCCTGATATCAAATGCGGGATTTCCCGAACGTGAACAGTTCAAGGCGCTGGAGCTGACCTTTGAAATGTTTAGCTGGGCCTTTGGCGGTGGAACTCATGTCGCGCTTGTCGGTAAGATTCTCAAGGGGATGGGCGAAATACTGAAGGTGAAATCGTTGTTGCCTCAATTTCAGTGGTTCTTTGATGCCTGCAGAATGGCCGGGAACGAAGTCGTTCAGAAGGGAGAGATTACGAAGGAAACCCAGGAAATCCTCGATCGGCCCTTTCTCGATCTTCCCGTCAAAGACTTGGTAGCCATGAGCAATCAATACATCGAAAAAGCGACAGAGGTTTTCCAGCGGAAGAAGTGAGATCACGATTATCATAATGGAAGGTTAAAAAAGAGAGTGACTGTCTGGCGGGACGGTCACTCTCTGTGATTGTGAAGGGGGATATATTCCTCAGATCACCGCTTCGGTCTCAGCTTTGGTACTTTTCCATATGCAGCTTCCGTACATCACGCCGCAAAATCTTGCCGATGGCGCTTTTGGGAAGTTCATCAATGAACTCGATCCCTTTGGGCACTTTATACGCACCAAGATTTTCCTTGCAGAACTGGATTATCTCTTCCTCCGTGGCAGATTCACCCTCTTTGAGGACAACGTAGGCCTTGACTGTTTCGCCGCGGTACTCGTCAGGGATGCCTATGGTACAGGCCTCGAGCACCTTGGGGTGACTGTACAGAAGATTATCAATTTCTGTGGGATAAATGTTGAAGCCGCTTGCAATGATTAAATCTTTTATGCGATCGACAATCTTCAGATATCCCTCTTCATCCATCACTCCCACGTCACCCGTGTGTAACCACCCGCCCCGGAGAGCCTCTTTTGTTTCCGCCGGTTTCTTGTAGTAGCCCTTCATCACCTGGGGGCCTTTAAAACAGATCTCGCCGCTTTCTCCCAGGGGTACATCATTGTCCTTATCGTCGACCAGCCTGATATCGGTATTGCATACGGGGATGCCCACAGTACCCACCTTGATCTTGCCCCCCCAGGGCGTCACCGTCGCCACGGGGCTCGTTTCGGTCTGTCCGTATATCTCGAGAATGGTCGATCCCGTCAGTTCCTTCAGTTGCCTGATGATCTCGACGGGCAGGGGAGCCGCTCCGGAGATGAAACCCTTTATAAAGGTTACGTCGGTCTTCTTGAATGTCGGCTCTTTTAACATTCCTAAGTATAGGGTGGGAACACCGCCTATATAACTGGGTTTGTATTTCCTGATCATCTCGGCCAGTGTCTTCGGATCAGGCCGGGGAATCAGTATGTCTGTCAGGCCCGTCCACACACAAAAATTCTGACAGAGATATCCCGCCGTGTGAAAAATAGGGAAGATATAGAGGAGGCTGTCCTGGCCGTCTATCAAGTCGTAGAACCAGCATCTCAGCTGCTGCACATTGCTGGAACAGTTGGCGTGGGTCAGCATGACCCCTTTGCTGACACCGGTCGTACCTCCCGTATAGACAAGGGCGGCAAGGTCGTCCCACTGTGCCTGAATTTTAACGGGAGTATCGGGATATTTTCTGATGAGGTCCATAAACTGATACACGCTCTCTTGTGGTTCCACCTTCCTGTACATCTTTTTTTTAACGAAGGGGTACAACTGTTTCACCGGGAATGGAAGAAAATCGTTGATGTGGCAGGTGATAATTCTTTTAACTCCCGTCTTGCCTTTCAGCGACAGCGCACGCGGCAGCAGGAGATCCAGGGTGATCAGCGTTGTCGAGTCGGAATCGTTGATCTGATATTCAAGTTCACGTTCCGTGTACAGGGGATTGATCACGACGGTAACGCCGCCTATTTTGTAAGTCGCATAGTTCGCAATCACCAGCTGGGGAATATTAGGAAGCAGCATGGCCACCATGTCTCCCTTTTTCACGCCGAGATCGATGAGCGCGTTGGCAAATCTGTCAACCAGAGCATTAAACTCTTTAAAGGAGATTTTTTTGCCCAAAAAGTTCAGAGTAAACACTGACGGAAAACGCCTCGCATTTCTTTCAAGAACTTCGGGCATGGTAATTTTCTCAATGTCAGCCTCACCGGGAACACCGGAAACATACGATTTGTGCCAGAATCGTTCAAACCCCATAGCTACTCCTTTTCTTTCTTATTATTTATCTGATTCACGATCGATCAGACATGGTTTTTCTATAGCGAACAAACACCGCCGAAGTCTGTGCCAACAGACATTGCGTCACGATTGCTTTTCCAGCTCCTGTTGCCGCAGTTCTTTTCTCAGTATTTTACCGATGACCGATTTCGGAAGCTCTTCGACAAACTCATAGATCTTGGGTACTTTAAAGGCTGCAAGCCGTTCACGGCAGAAGGCATCCATCTCTTCCGATGTTGCACTCTCATCCGGATTCAGCACAACAAAGGCCTTGACCGTTTCGCCCCGGTATTCATGTGGGACTCCGATAACGCAGGCCTCCAGGATTTTGGGATGTTCAAAGAGGACTTCATCTATTTCTCTGGGGTAGATGTTGTACCCGCCGGCGATAATCATATCCTTTGTTCGATCAACGATATACAGAAAGCCGTCCTCGTCCAGTCTCCCGATATCGCCGGTGTGAAACCACCCATCTCTCAAAGAGGTATCTGTTTCTTCAGGCATATTAAAATAACCGGCACACATCTGAGGTCCCCTGAAGACTATCTCTCCCTCTTCACCGATGGGCAATTCCTTCTCGCCCGTTTCTATATCGACAATCTTCATGTCCGTATTCGGCAGGGCCACCCCAACACTGCCCGGTTTGTGTACACCTCGCCACGGGGTCATATGGGTAATGCCCGTTGATTCGGTCATGCCGTACCCCTCAATTACGCCTATCTTTTCACCGGAGGCGGCTTTCAGCGCCTGTATCGTTTCCACCGGTAGTGGGGCGGCACCGGAGAAGAAGGCCTTGATGAAGGACAGGTCGGCCTTTTTAAACTTGGGAAGATTCAGGATTCCGGTAAAGATCGTGGGGACGGCAAGGAAGATAGAGGGTTTATATTTCAGGGCCATGTCGAGGGCTATATCCGGGTCCGGTTTCGGAACGAGGATTATTTCCCATGCCCTGTAAAGGCAGACACACATGACGAGGAGGAACCCTGCCATGTGAAAAAAGGGAAAGAGGGCGATCTCGCTTTCCTTCCCCTCTTCCATGTCGAAAAGCCAGGTTCCCACAATCTGCACAACCGATGAAATGTTTCTATGCGATACTATGGCGCCCTTCGAAATCCCCGTGGTGCCTCCCGTATAGGGAATGATGGCAAGGTCATCGAGATCGGGATGCGTCACCGGGACCGTATCGGAGATCTGCTTCATCAGATCCAGGAACTGATAATATCCGGAACTTTTCTTGTAGGATGCATACATACCCTTTTTGAGGATCGGAAATATCTGTTTTACCGGGAAGGGAAGATAGTCGTTGATGTGGCATGTAATAATTGACTTTAAGCTCACTTTCTCTTTCAGTTCGAGCATTCTCGAGGCGAGGAGGTCGAGGGTAATGAGGACCGTGGTGCCGGACATGGAGAGTTGATGTTCTATCTCCCGGTCCGAATAGAGAGGATTAACGGGAACGGCCGTTGCCCCTGCCCGCCAGATCCCGAAATAGGAAATAACGATCTGGGGGACGTTTGGAAGCAGGAGGGCAACACGATCCCCCTTTTTAACCCCGATATTCTGGAGGGCCTGGGCGAAGCGACTCGACAGTGAGTCGATCTCCCCGAAAGACATTTTTTTGCCCATGAAGATCAGGGCCGTTTTTTGGGGATATTTCTCTGCATTCCGGGAAAGAAATTCGGAGATGGTACTCCTGTCAAAATCCAGAGAAGACTCGATTCCGGGAACGTAGGCCTTATGCCACAATCTATCGAATGCCATTGTATGCCTCCTTAGGGTAGGGGTTATCGCATCGTTTATATGGCATGCCGTCGCCTGGCTTGATATCGAATAGCGATCAGCAGCGGGTCTATCTGTCAGCAAAGACCGGTTTGCGCTTTTCGATAAAGGCGGCGACACCCTCCTTTTTATCTTCACTCTCGGCCAGTTTTCCGAGAAATCTTCTTTCCATTTTCAGGCCCTCAGCGAGAGGCATCTTTACCCCTTCAATGACGGCCTCCACGATTGAACGAGTCGCCAGCTGGCCCTTTGTGGCGATCCTTGAAGCGAGTTTTATAGCTTCATTCATCAGTTCACCGTCGGGAACCACCGCATTGACAAGACCAATTTTGTCTGCCTCTGCCATACCGATAAATTTCCCCGTAAGCATTAATTCGAGAGCTCGTGCGGGACCAAGCAGACGGGCGCTTCTCTGCGTGCCGCCAAATCCAGGCAGGATGCCAAGCCTGATTTCAGGAAGACCCATCTGAACAGACTCAGCTGCGATTCTCATATGACATGCCAAAGCCAGTTCAGTGCCGCCGCCGAGGGCGAGACCGTTAATTGCCGCGATTACAGGTTTCCTTGAATTTTCGATCATATTCAGGAGACCTTGTCCCCGCTGTGCCATGGATTCGGCTTCTGCCGCAGTGTTGATTCCCTGCATCTTTTTGATATCGGCGCCCGCAATGAAGGCCAAGCCTTCCCCCGTAATGATAACTACCTTCACTGCGTCATCGCCGGCAATATTCTTAAAGGCCCCTTCCATCTGTTCTATGAGTTCCTCGTCGATGGCATTCATGGGAGGGTTATTGATTTTCATTATGGCAATACCTTTTTGATCAACCTCATATCCGCACTTCATTGCAACATACCTCCTTATTTAACGTTTGCTTATGTCTCTGCCAAAGGGATTGGCGAGAAGAACATGAAGTATAAAGTATAACTCTAAGCTATGCTATAGCCCCAGTAACTGCCTGTCAAGAAAATTTATAGAAAATTTTTTAGACAAGAAGTTCCTGTGGAAGAAAAGACATTTCAGCAGGGTGATAATTGGATGTTTGCCCCTTTCTCCATGTAAATCGTCCGGCAAACGCATATGAAAAAGATGTTCGCTACACAGTAAAATATTTCTTGACAGTGCCTGGGCGAAGCGGTAATAAAGTCTAAAGCGAAGCTTTAAGCTTCATATCAGATGGGGGTATTAAACAACTTTTATAAGAGGAGGTGTCTTGTGAAGAAAGAAGATTATATGTGGAATTATCGTGATCCCTATGAATGGATGGAGAAGGTAAGGACCAATAGTTTTCCTCCCATGATTATCACCTGTGCAGTGACGGGGGGCGTCCAGGGCAAGGAAAGCAACGAAAACCTTCCTGAGACCTTTGAGGAGCAGGCGGACGCGGTTTACGAGGCATACCAGGC
>Ga0222656_1000020_pt1 | contig 89153 bp, 85 predicted proteins | sample AntAcemetagen472_FD_179808 | JGI IMG/M metagenome (GOLD analysis project Ga0222656, IMG submission 179808) | Saline water microbial communities from Ace Lake, Antarctica - #472 | ecosystem: Environmental > Aquatic > Non-marine Saline and Alkaline > Saline | place: Antarctica: Ace Lake... | reverse complement strand
CATCGACTTGTTTGAACCGTGCTTCAAATTGCTCCATAACGCCTCCCATTTCTCTTGTATGGGGTGTTATAAAACAATTAAAAGGTAAAGTCTAGATTTTTTATTTAGTGCAATATCGGCCTGTTAAGCGATGCTAAGCCGTTTAGCGCCATAAACTACAAAAACCTGTTTCGTATAGTGCGAAATATAAGTTACAGTGATAAAGAAGAATAAAAAATCAAAATTGTTGTACCAAATCAAAGTTACTTTATTAGGAAGCAAGCCTCCAATATGGAGAAGATTGATTGTCAAAGACAACATCAGATTAGATCAACTACATTCTGTTTTGCAGGTAGCAATGGGATGGTTTAATTGTCATTTACATCAATATAGAGTTGGAAGCTCTTATATCGGAATTCCAGACCTGGATTTTGATATGGATGTAACAGATGAGCGGAAGGTTTGTTTACAAGACATCATTTCCGATCCAAACGATAGCTTTGTTTATGAATATGATTTCGGTGATGGTTGGGAACACAAAATCGTTCTCGAAAAAATTCTACCTTTAGATTTTTCTGAATCACCTGTAGTCATTAAAGGAAAAAAGGCATGTCCTCCAGAGGACTGCGGGGGTATTTGGGGATACTCCGATTTTTTGGATGCAATTCAAGATCCAAGACATGAAGAACATGAATCTATGATAGAATGGGTTGGTGGGGAATTTGATCCTGATGCGTTTGATATGAAATTTATTAACAAAAAACTTAATGATCTGAAATTATAAGTTTTCTGCTTTACAGGCAGCCAAGCTCTATAAAATACCGGAATCAACAGTTGAGAAAATACTCGCAGATTCGGATTTAAGCGATGGGGATCATGAGTTGATCAGAAATGTGTCAGGTTTTAACTATCCGATAAAGCGGAAATAATATTTGAGAAAATGAATGAAAACTTCAAAAAAGCTCAAGAAATTATCAAATAAAGGCTTCAGAGGATATCCAATAGCAACTGTCGCTTACTATGGCCCTGACGATAAGCATGCTACCAAAGTTGCTGTTGGAATAATTCCTTACGAAAATGCAAAGCCAAGCGTACTTGAGAGATGGTTCGATGAGGTTATTGATGTTCGAGTTGATAAAATAACAAATGAACAAATTATTAGCTTTATCAAAGAAAACCGGGCAAAGTCTGTAGTGATCGCTGATCGAATTTTAGGATGTCCTCACGAGGAAGGTGTAGATTATCCTGACGGTTCTACATGTCCCCAATGTCCTTTTTGGGCAATTCGTGATCGTTTTACAGGTGAAACCATCCAATAAAAATTTGGCAATGACCTTTGATAAACTCGTAAAAAGTCCAATTTAGACGGTTTCGTAAAAAGTTCAAATTCAAGGCGTGCAAATTTTGCAATTATGAGGCGTACTTATCGTACGTTGAATGATTGCGAAATGCAGCACAACGCAGAAGTTGGACTTTTTACGAGACCGTCACCTTTATACAATAAATATCAAGCCTATATTTAACCCTTGGTGTGGTGATAAACGAGAAAACAAGGGGTACGGGCTTTTCCTACTAATGGAGGGATTAAAGCGTGAGTAACGAAATCGATAAAGTCATCTATTCGATGATAAACGTCAGCAAGTTATACGATAACAAACCGGTTTTAAAAGATATTTCTCTGTCTTATTTTTACGGCGCCAAAATCGGCGTGATCGGCTTGAACGGTTCGGGCAAAAGCTCGCTGCTGCGTATTCTTGCCGGAGTGGATCCGGAATTCAACGGCAAAACCGTTCTGTCCGACGGATACACCATCGGCTACCTGGAGCAGGAGCCCCTGGTGGATGTGGACAAGACGGTTCGCGACGTGGTGGAGGAAGGGGTTCAGGAAACCTCGGATCTTCTCAAAGAGTTTGAAGAAATTAACATGAAGTTTGCCGAACCCATGAGTGACGATGAAATGAATCAGCTTATCGAGCGCCAGGGTCAGGTTCAGGAAAAGCTGGACGCACTGAACGCCTGGGACTTGGACTCGCGCCTGGAAATGGCCATGGACGCTCTGCGATGCCCCCCGGAAAACACGCCTGTCAGCGTCCTTTCCGGCGGAGAGAAGCGCCGGGTGGCCCTTTGTCGATTGCTGTTGAAAAAGCCCGACATTCTGCTGTTGGACGAGCCCACCAACCACCTGGATGCCGAGAGTGTGGCCTGGATGGAGCACCACCTGCAAAAATACCCGGGAACCGTCATTGCCGTGACCCACGACCGCTATTTTCTCGACAACGTGGCCGGGTGGATCCTGGAACTCGACCGGGGCGTGGGTATTCCCTGGAAAGGCAATTATTCCAGCTGGCTGGAGCAAAAACAGGAGCGCCTGCGACGGGAGAATAAATCCCAAAGCGCTCGCCAAAAAACACTGGAGCGCGAACTGCAATGGATCCGCATGTCGCCCAAGGGCCGCCACGCCAAGAGCCAGGCCCGCATCAGTGCCTACGAAAAACTTCTCACTCAGGAACCCGAAAAGCGGGAAAAAGATCTGGAGCTTTACATTCCACCGGGTCCGCGCCTGGGCAATGTGGTTATCCAAGCGGAAAATGTCACCAAGGCATTTGGGAACCGCATGCTTATGGAAAAGATGGACTTTCGGTTGCCCCCCGGCGGTATCGTGGGTATCATCGGACCCAACGGTGCCGGAAAAACCACTCTGTTCAAAATGATCACCGGTCAGGAAACCCCGGACCAGGGCAGTATCCGTCTGGGGGATACGGTCGAGCTGGCCTACGTTGACCAGGACAAAGAACTTGATGCCGGCAAGAGCATCTGGGAGGAAATCACGGGTGGTGAAGACCGGATCCAGCTGGGCCAGCGGTTGATCAACTCGCGGGCCTACGTGGCCCGGTTCAATTTTTCCGGCACCGATCAGCAGAAGAAGGTGGCAATCCTCTCCGGGGGCCAGCGCAACCGGGTACATCTGGCCAAGATGCTTAAGCAAGGGGCCAATGTCATTCTCCTGGATGAGCCCACCAACGATCTCGACATCAACACGCTGCGGGCTCTGGAAGAGGCCCTGGAGAACTTCGGCGGCTGCGCGGTGGTCATCAGCCATGATCGATGGTTTCTGGACCGAATCGCCACCCATATCCTTGCTTTCGAAGGGGACAGCCGGGTGGTCTTTTTTACGGGCAACTGGTCCGAGTATGAAGCCGACCGTAAAAAGCGTCTGGGTGCGGATGCCGCCCGCCCGCATCGCATCAAGTATCGACGGTTGTCCAGATAGGCGAAAAGAAAAATAACTTCCCTTGGGCAGGCTGGGCAAGCAAAAAGACCATTTATGGTTGGACACTAACTTGAGATTCAGGTTTTGAAGTGTTGGATTTTAAGGTGATTGTTACCGCAAATCCTTCGGGTTTGAGGTTTCGGGCGGAAACCGTGCCTTTGCAGGTTTCAATGCAGGTTTTTACGATAGCCAGTCCAAGGCCCACGCCGCCGGAACAGCGATCCCGAGAGGGTTGGGGGCGAAAAAACGGTTCGAAAAGCTGTTCCACGAGGTCATGGGGTACCCCCGAACCGGAGTCCCTGACCTCGATAGTTGTTTTATTTCCGTTTGTTTTGGCCGAAATCTGAATCGGTCCCGCATCTCCGGCGTATTTTACGGCATTTCTGATAATATTTGCCAGTGCTCGGGCCAGAAGCTCGGGGTCTGCGATCACCCGGATCTTGGGACTGATTTTCGTGATGATTTCCGTTGTGGGCACACGCTCCCGTTGCACCGCCCGTTGCACTACGGGAAGCAGTTCAACGGTTTTGAGCATAACCTTTGCCGTGTCCATTTCGGCCCGTGAAAAGGAAAGCAACTCGTTGACCAGGTTCGACATGTGGGTCACATCTTCCATCACATCGGCCACCTGCCTTCGGTTGGTTGCATCCACGCGGTGCTCCAGTATGCCGAGCCCGAGCTGTATCCGGGCGATAGGGGAGCCCAGTTCATGGGCCACATCCCCCAGAAACCGTTTCTGGCCTTTCACAAAACCGCATAAACGCGACGTCATGTGGTTGATGGCACTTGCCAGGCGCCCGATTTCATCGGCCCTCGGTTCATTGATGCGAACATCAAACCCTCCCTTTGCAATTTCCTCGGCCGCGCGAGTCATCCGGGCAAGCGGTCCGGTGATGTTTCTCACCAAAGGAATCCACAACAACACTGAAATCAGCATCACCGCCGCCGCCACAATAATCCACGGCAAAGGATCGAAAAAAAAGCCGTTTCCCGTTATGGAATCCGACACGGCAAGAAGTACGGCGCGCACCGGGGGGCGCGATGGGGTGAGGGACACCGGGATCCGAACCCCGGCCCAGTATCGCGTGGGATTTTTCGTTCGCATCATGAAGCGATGCTTTTTGACATGCCTATCGCGGGGGTTGCGCGGCTGTAAAAACTCGCCCTTTGGGGGTCTCTGCCGGAAAGCGCCCATGGCCATTTTCATCACCGCCTCAGGGATATTCATATCCTTTGATAAAGATTGGGAACTGTTTTTAAGCAAGAGAGCAAAGTCCACCTGGTAAATCTCTGCATGCCGGGCGAGCACATCAGACCAGTTCGCGGTGGGCTCCTGATTCAGTTCATGGGAGATCAGCCGCCCGGCGGTTCGCAATCGATCCGATGCCTGTTGACCAAAAATAGCATGCAGATCTATCTGGGATCCAAAGGCAAAGAACACGGCCAGGACCGCCGCTACAAGGGCCAGGTTCATAAAAAACCAGAGGAGGATTTTGGAGAATAACGATGAAAAAGGCTTCATAATTCCTGACTCCTCGGGTCTATAAACATATACCCGGCGGACCGAACGGTTTTTATGAATCGGGGGTTTCGGGAATCATCTCCCAGCTTTCGCCGCAGCGAGGAGATATGGACATCCACGGAGCGGTCGAAAACATCGTAACTTCGACCGGAAACGGCATCCAAAAGCTGGTCCCGTGTTAATACCCGCCCTGAAGCCTTGGCCAGGCACATCAGAAGATCGAATTCGATGGGGGTCAGGGTTAATATATCAGCGCCCAACCGGGCCGTTCGGGAGGTTGGGCTGATTTGGAGATCTCCCAGAATCAAGGCTTGATCCATGGCATCGGGACCGGGGTGAGGTTTGGATTTGAAAGACCGGCGGGTCACGGAGCGAAGGCGCGCTAAAAGTTCCCGGGTGGAAAAGGTTTTGGGTAAATAATCATCGGCCCCCATTTCGAGTCCCACAATTCTGTCCGTCTCATCGCCACGCGCGGTGAGCATCAATACCGGTATGTCCGATTCCTTGCGCAACCGTTTCAACACTTCGAACCCGTCCATCTCCGGCATCATGACATCGAGAATAACCACGTGAAAATCGCCGGCCAAGACCCTTTCCAGTCCATGGGTTCCGGTGTGGGCAGCATCCACATCATAGCCCATAGGCTCCAGGTAGTCTTTGACCAGCCTGCAAAGCTTTTTGTCATCATCGATAATCAAGAGGTTAATTCTGGACGTCGAATTTTCCTGATTCTCCATAACCGCACCCCATAGTAATATCCGTCTTACCTGCTCCTATTATTTATATTATTCATTACATCAGTGCAATATTCTTTACAAAACATTTACAATTTTGCCCTAAAATCAACATAAATTCTTTACATTTATTACTTATATTAAGATCAACACAGAGGAAAAAATTCCTTGAAAACCAACAATCTCAAACAAGGAGGTACACCATGAATTCGAATCTTAGGCAAAAATTCTTTACCGGCGCAATGGTTCTTTTGGTCACGGTATTTTTCATTCCGGCTTTTGCGGGAGCGTTTACGCCAGGCCAGTGCAAGACAGACAAAGGATTTGGCATGAAAAAGCATCACGTGTCGCCCTTGGGAATCTGGCAGAATCCGAAAATGGTTCAGGAGTTGGGACTCACCGACGAACAGGTCAAAGGACTCCGGGAAGCGGATTTTTCCCATCGTGAAAAGCATCTGCAGTTGAAATCCCAACTCGACGGTCTTCACCTTGAAATGAAAAAATTGTTTTCCGCTGACCCCGTGAACGAGTCGGATATTCTCCAACTCTCCCAAAAGATTTCAAATCTTAAAGGCAAATTGTTTGTCCGGAAAATTAAGTCTCGCCTGACAGTTGGAAAGCTGTTAACTGCGGATCAACTCAAAAAACTGAAAAGATTTGACTTGCGTCACTCTGGAGCGCACAGTAAAATGCATGGAAAGGAAAAATATCGCAGGACTCCGCCTGAAATTGAAAGTGCAAACCCAAACAAATGATACGGCATCTCATTATTACCTCCGACGGTTCGGCCTCCCACATATATCAGGAGGTCGAACAGGGGGGATGATTTTTGATCAGAAAAGGAGTCCGCTGGATGAAAACTTCTTCCGGAGAATAGGGCGTTCACCTGTTGTTGATATCATTTCTAAGATCGTCGTAATCACCGGAATTTTAATGTTATTTCACATGGGCTCACCATGTGCCTGGATTTTTCCACAGGCTCGAAAGGAGACATTATGAGAGCTGCAAGACTCATTATGGGAGGATTGGCATGGATGATTATCGCCATGCTCTTCATACCTCCCGGAATACCTGCGCAGGATTACGAGCAACCAGAGCAAACAGACAGATTCGGGAAGGAAGAGCTGGATCAGATGCTTGCGCCGATCGCTTTGTATCCGGATTCGCTGATCGCCCAGATACTGATGGCATCGACTTATCCGCTGGAGGTGGTCCAGGCCGATCGTTGGATGCAACAGAACAAAACGCTAACCGGCGATTCGCTGGACGACGCCCTGAAGGAAAAATCCTGGGACCCCAGCATAAAATCGCTCTGTCATTTCCCTGACGTGCTTTTTGCAATGAGCGACAAACTCGACCAAACCAGTAAACTGGGAGATGCCTTTCTGAGTCAAAATGATGACGTCATGGCGACCATACAGGATTTGCGACGAAAAGCCGAGACCCAGGGCAATCTCAAAACAACCAAAGAACAGAAAGTCATCCACGAAGAGGATGCCATTAGGATCGAGCCTGCCGACCGGAGGGTTGTCTATGTGCCGGTCTATGATCCGCTCTATGTTTATGGTCCGTGGTGGTATCCTGCATATCCGCCCTATTACTGGTACTATCCGCCCGGTGTAATTATTACCGGCGGTTTTATCAGCTTCGGACCACGCTTTTTTATTGGAATCGATTTATTTGCATGGAGCTGGTTCGACTGGCATAATCACTATATTTATGTAGACGTGCATCGAGCGAGACGATTCCACAGATTTCCCAACAGGCAATATTCCGACCGCCGGTTTTCCTGGCGGCATGACCCTGTGCACAGAAGAGGCGTTGCTTACAGGGACAGAAGAACTAGTGAGCGATTCGGAAAGAGACCCTATCGAAGAACGTCGCCTGGCCCGGAAATGAGGGGGTACCCGGTAAGAAACCATAAAAAAAGGGCGGTTGAACCGTCAAGGAACTCCATCAAACGCCGGGAACCAGCGAATGTGTCCCCGATAAGAACTGAACGAGAAAGGACCCGGCGGAACCAAGAACAACGGAAAAAAGCGGATGTGCCTCGGGTAAAAATGGAACGAGAAAGGATCCAGCGCACCCAAGGACAACGGAAAAAAGCGGATGTGCCTCGGGCAAAAATGGAACGTGAAAGGATCCAACGCACCCAAGAACGCCGGGAAAGCGCTGGCACACCCGGAGCAAGGTCCGGGGGAAAAAAACTTCATATACCTGAAGGCCGGGATACTTCCTTCCGTGGTGTTGGTAATGGAAGTTTTGAACGCAAGGCAAGCCAACGCGGGATCCAAAGTCGACAGGGGGGAGACACGAAACATCAGGGTGGCAACTTACAGCCCCGGGGCGGTGGCTCCCGGAGTAGCGGTCAAGGCAGCGCGCGCCAAGGTGGTGGATTCCGCAGATAGCACCCCAAAGGAATTATCGTGAATTCTTAGGAGGATTGCTATTTAGTGCCCGAACGAAAACTAGGATTTTTCGTTAAGATCAAGGAAGACGAAAATTTTAACCACAGGAATACGGGTAGTATTTCGAGGATTAAAATTTGAGTCTGACGCAGATATTGGCGGAAAAGACAGTTTTCATTCAGGCACTATTTAAAAAAGGGAGGAGTTATGAATTGCATTGCATCATATAAAAACAATGAGGAGCGTTGGTTGACGGTGATGGCGTGCCTTATCTCCGGCACCCTGTTCTTGCTCTGGGCCGCTTCATGTTCGCATGAAGGAGGCATGCCGCATCGCAGCTTTTTGTCGCCGGAAAAGGCGGTGACGTCTCTGGTTACTGCGGTCAGGGCAAATGACATGGAAGAAATGCTCGCCATTTTAGGTGCCGGGAGCAGGGAACTGATCTTTTCCGGTGATGACGTGGCAGACAGGACCGGACGAGAAAAATTTCTCAAGGCCTATGACCGGATGAACAACCTTCAAAAAGTGTCAGCAGACAAAGTGACGCTGTGTATCGGCAAGGACAACTGGTCCTTGCCGATACCCATCGTGAAGGCAGGCGCAACATGGGTATTCGACGCGGAACAAGGGAAACAGGAGATTCTGAACCGGAGAATAGGCAGAAATGAGCTGCATGTTATGGACGTGCTTCATTCCTATACCGACGCACAGCATGAATACGCGAGCAGGGATTGCGGAGGCGGCGGAATGGTGGAATTCGCCCAGAAGCTCATCAGCACCCAGGGCAGACGCGACGGGCTCTACTGGGAGGTGAAGAAAGGCGAAAAAGAGAGTCCTCTGGGGCCTCTGGTTGCGCAGGCGGCAAAAGAAGGATACGCTGATGCGGACCTTTCGCCGTTCCATGGGTATTATTATAAAATTCTCAAGGGCCAGGGCAAACATGCCCAAGGAAGCGCGTACGATTATGTGGTTAAAGGCAAGATGCTTTTAGGCTTTGCCCTGGTCGCATATCCCGCGGAATACGGCAATTCCGGAGTCATGACCTTTATTGTGAACCAGGAGGGGATCATTCATGAAAAAGATCTTGGCCAGGATACCACGCGTATGGCTGAGGAGATGAAAATTTTCGATCCTGACGAGAGCTGGAAAATGGTAGAAGAGACATTACCCAGTGTCCAATTATAAACAGCATCTTTCGGTCCCCGGCGGCGTTCTCGTTCGTTTTCAATCCTCGAAATAGCGCGCTATGCCTGTCGGAGATCCCGTGATGTTTTCGGGGCGGTTGAAAACTCGCTCGGGCCTTGCCGGAAACCAAAATCTACCATTTCTGGATTGACACTACCTAAGCAAGACAAATAACCGGTTTTTCCATATAAGCGGGGGCGACTAATCTCGTAAAAAACAACATACATGATGCCTGTATTTTCAAGAAGTTGTAAAATTCCAGAGACAAAAAAAGGGAGTTATGTTAGATCCTAACCCCCTTTTTTTAAATCACAAATCTGACAATTTAGAATGCAGTATATCGGCCATGTGAACAATATCCATAGCAATTTCTATACCTTCATCCGTGCTCATTTGGTCAATTGTGACCCGGACCCTTTCTTTATTCCTAATACGTTCGTACTTTGTTAATCTTTGAAACACATTGCTAAATTTAAGGCGAATTTCCTTCGGCAACTCTTCTGTTTCGAGACGCATTAAATGGTTAATAAAGGCATCTCCAACTCTTTCTTGAATATTTTTCGGGCTGGTGGCCATCCCGGAAACTGCAGCGGCGAATTTTTTGTTTACATATGCGTATTTCATATCATCCTCACGTTCTCCCTGATGTCATGGTGTGTTTTTCCTCCGGGTATGAATAATATTGACGCTCAAAAGCTTGGCCAACATCTCATTTTGCGCTAACATTACGGCAGAATTTTTATCAATAGAAACAACATTGATGCATTCGTAAAAAGTCAAAATATTCAAAAATCGTCCTTATAACCTATTGAAATAATTAATGGTGAAATGAATAAAATGCCATTTTTCGGACTTTTTACGAGACCGTCAATATTGCGCTATTCTAAAATTTCAAGGACCGTGTGTTTTTTTTCCTTGGCAGAGGCAGCACTTAATATCGTACGTATGGCTTGAACATTCCGGCCCTTTTTCCCGATAACCTTCCCAATATCCTCTTTGGCAACTCTAAGCTTTAATACCGTGATTTGGTCTCCCTGTATTTCTGAAATCTCTAGCTCTTCCGGTTTGTCAACCATTGTCTGCACAATGTTCTTTATCAGGTCTTTCATGGCTCCGTCTCTTTCGTTGGCTGTTAAGAATTATAAAATTATGAATGAAATGTTTTTTCAGAGACTTAAACGGCAGTTCCATTTTTGAAGTTACCTTAAACAAATCGCCATGGAAAGTGCCGGCCTATAGTGCTTTAACCTTGACGGCCTGGGCCCCCCTTGAGGTCTCTTTTATTTCAAAAGATACTCGATCTAACTTTTGAAGACCGAAATGGCCATGGTCTTCAATACCATTATTGTGCATAAAAATTTCCCCATGGTTTTCGGTTTGGATAAAACCATAGCCTTTTTTCTCACTGTACCATTTTACCGTTCCTTCTTTCATACGCAACCTTTCTTTTAAAACCTTTTTAGAATGTTATTTTACATCAGAGCCTGTTTCAAAACGTTTTAGTTTGGTCAAGATCAAGGCGGGCGGAAATTTTAACCACAGGAATACAGTTAGTATTTTGAGGATTAAAATTTGAGCCCAACACAGAGATTTGTCAAAATGGGACGTTTTGAAATTGGCTCGCTTGGTTAATCTTAAAATGTCAAGCCCATGGCTGATTAAAAAACATTTCAAGACCATTTATTTGTCTTTGCTATTTTAATTACATTTTATATACATTACAAGTCTTATGAGGTTATTCTTTAAACAAGGTTGAAAATAAGCAAATCCCATCAAGATGGTTTGTGCAGATTTTAAGTGTCAAATAGATATAATTAATTCCTTGTAACTATTCGGAAAAAAAGTTATAAGCTTCTTTCACTGATTTTTTTGAACGAATCATTAACGTCAAATAGTTATCCTTTTCAATACATATAAAATATCATGGGCCTACTATCATCACGCGTTTCCGTTACATGCTATAAAGTCTCGGGTCAACTGGACGGTTCCGTTCATGAAACCGTCTACAATGGTCTTAAACAACATGCAATTCCCAAAATTGAAGATGATGATTCGGAAACTTTGGTGGGATGGACATCCTTTGATAATCCCTATGCGCCTGATTTCGAGGGGTATTCATTTGTTTTCGGCGCCCACATGGTTTTTGCTTTAAGGATTGACAAAAAATCCATTTCCCCGAAACTCGTTCAGAAACATTATGCTCTGGACGTTGCCAAACATCTTGCAGAGACCGGACGTAAATTTTTATCCGGCAATGAGAAAAAAACCGTCAAAGAAAATGTCATCAAATCCCTGGGCCGCCGTATCCCGGCCATACCGAACGTATATGATGTGGTGTGGGATTATCAGAAATCCTCCCTGTGGTTTTTTTCCAACCTGAAATCAGCCAATGAGGTGCTGGAAACACTTTTTATCAAATCCTTTGGCCTCGCGTTGATCCGATTGTTTCCCTATACAACGGCAGAGCTTGTCGCCGGACTATCGGACGAAGAGCGCGATCTTTTGTCAAAACTGGCACCGAGCCCATCTGAGGAGTAACCCATGCTGGATATCGCCGTAGCATATAATCGTTACAAATTCTTAGGAAATGAATTTTTGACCTGGTTGTGGTTCATGATTGAAACCGATCAGGACGGGTTGCGCCGGTATGACCCGGACCTTGTATCCTTGAACATCGGCAGTCGGTTGGTGCTTGAAAATACGCATAACAACGCCAAAGAGACCGTTACCATTAAAGGCGATGATGCCAACCTTGAAGAAGGCCTGCTGGCCCTGACAAAAGGGGCCGTTGTTACCGAAATACACCTGTCCTATAAAACCGGGGCCCAACGCTGGCAATTTGGCCTCAAAGGAGAAAGCCTCAACATCTCCAACCTGAAACTACCGGAGACCGGACCCGTGGAAACCCCGGAAGATCTTGAAGGCGTTGTTATGGAAAAAGCGTATCTGGTGGAAAAGGTTATTGGGCTGATAAACACTCTTTTTTCCCATTTCGTCAAGCTTCGGGTATCCAATACGTGGCCCAACCAAACCGTTTCACAAATTCGGAAGTGGGCATCATCATAGAGCAATCACATCCCCGATATGGACCACGAGCCAGGGGCCTTGCCAATGTAATTCCCGGAATTTCTATAATCGGTTGGAAAGAGAAACACGCCGTCGTGAAGCGTTCTCCCTGTATCGGGATTCAAATGCGTTAATCCTTTCGGTTGAAAATATGTACCTTGACATTTTTTTTTCAGCAAGTTAAATAGAGACGGCTTTATTCGAGGTTGGCAATATGAATGAAGCCGTCTCTATGCGGGAGTGCCTGAATTTTCATATCTGAAAAAGGATTGCTCTATGAATCAAGAGTTAACTCCGGAGGAAGAAGAGGCGTTAAAGCATGTTGCCTCAAAACTCGAATCCTACGAAGAGCAAAGAGGAAATCTTATCCCAATCCTCCAGATGGTCCAAGAAACGGTTGCTTATCTTCCCCCTGAAGCCATAAAAATAGTTGCGGAGCACCTACAAATTCTTGAATGCGAGGTGTATGGCGTTGCAACATTTTATAACCAGTTTCGGTTTCACCCCCCCGGCAAACATCCCATCAAGGTTTGTCTGGGGACTGCCTGCCATGTCAGAGGCGGTGACATTATCCTTGAAAATTTTGAACGAAAGCTTGGGATACCTTCCGGTGAAACCACCCCTGACAGAGAATTCAGCATTGAAAAAGTGGCTTGTGTGGGATGCTGTGCGTTAGCGCCCGTGGCAATTATTGATGAAACCGTTCATGGCCATATGGCGCCCAGCAAGGTGGAAGGACTTCTGATGCGGATTGAAATAGAAAAAGAAATGGAAGAAAGAGCAAAGAAAAAAGATGAATCCGGCCAATAATGAAAAAATAGATCAGACATTCGACGCCATTTACAAAGAAGCCGAGAAGCGTCGAAATGAATTCAGGGAAGACCCTGTTCCTAAGATACATATTGGCCTGGCCACCTGCGGCATTGCATCCGGCGCCCTTGAAACCAAAAAAGCATTTGAAGACGCGCTTGAGGAATACAATATTGACGCCCGTATCCATACGGTGGGATGTTTGGGACATTGCTATGCGGAACCGGTGGTTATCATAGACCATCCGGACTCGGGATTTCCACCGATTTTCTATCACGAGGTGAGTGCGGGCAAGGCCAAGATGCTCACCAAGCTTTTTTTAAAAGAAGGCGATCCCCGATTCGAGCACGTTTACGGGGCCATGGAAGAAAACGATCTGATTCCTTCGGTAATGGAATTTACCCGGTTTAACCGGGAAAAGCGTGTGGTCATGGAAAAATGCGGGCATATTGATCCGGAAGACATTTACGACTACATTGCTGAAGGCGGATATTCATCCCTGGTCAAGGCCTTAAAACTGAATCCCGATGAGATCATCAAAGAAGTACAAAACTCCGGTTTGAGAGGCAGAGGGGGTGCGGGATTTCCCACGGGCAGAAAATGGGAACTGGCCAGACATACCGGAGAGCAAGAAAAAATAGTCATCTGTAATGCAGACGAGGGAGATCCCGGCGCATATATGGATCGAACCATCCTGGAAAGCAATCCCCACCAGGTTATCGAAGGCATGGCCATTTGCGCGTATGCGGTGGGCGCGAACAAAGGCATTATTTATGTCAGGGCGGAATATCCGCTTGCCGTCAAAATTGTTACAAAAGCGATCCGGCAGGCCACAGAACTGGGTCTTTTGGGGGAATCGGTTTTGGGAAGCTCGTTTGATCTTGAGATCGAGGTCTTTCGAGGATCCGGGGCGTTTGTCTGTGGTGAGGAAACGGCCCTGATCCGATCCATCGAGGGGTATAGAGGTATGCCCCGGCACCGTCCACCATATCCGGTTCAAAAAGGTCTGTGGAACAAGCCCACGGTCATTAACAATGTAAAAACTTTGGCCTCGGTTCCTCCGATACTGGATCATGGCGCGGACTGGTACAGGGAAATCGGCACCGAAAACACTCCGGGCACGGCTATTTTCTCCGTGGTTGGCAATGTGGTTCACGCGGGTTTGGTTGAAATACCCATGGGCGTGTCTTTAAGATCCCTTATTTTCGATATTTGCGGCGGTATTCCGGATAACAAAAAATTCAAGGCCGTTCAGATCGGGGGACCGTCCGGCGGTTGCCTGAATGAAGATTTTCTGGATACCCCCATTGATTTCGATTCGTTGACCGAAGCCGGGGCGATGATGGGATCCGGCGGCATGGTTGTCATGGATGAAGATACCTGCATGGTGGAGGTGTCCCGCTATTTTCTTGATTTCACCCAAAACGAATCTTGCGGGAAATGCACATTTTGCAGAATCGGGACCTACCATCTTCTTAAAATACTGGAGCGGTTAACCAGAGGCGAAGGTGAAGACGGCGACATTGAACTACTGGAGAAGTTGAGTATAGACATAAAAGCCGGGTCCCTTTGCGGGCTGGGTAAAACCGCCCCGAATCCCGTACTCACGTCAATTAAATATTTCAGGGAGGAATACGAAGCCCATATCTATGAAAAACGGTGTCCGGCCCTGATGTGCCGGCCCATGATCGCCTTTTATTTTGATTTGGACCTGTGTGCCCGGGGGTGTGATGCCTGTGCCACCTGTTGTCCGGTGGAAGCGGTATTTACCACCAGCAATCGAAAAAAGGGAGTTGACCAGGATCTTTGTGTAAAATGCGGTGAGTGCATGGTGGCCTGCCCGCCGGAATATGATGCGGTTCGAAAGGTATCCCCTCCGCATCTGGTTCCCCATATCGAAAAGCCGCCGGAAAAAAAGAAAGAAGACTAAAACTTAGGGGCTTCGCCCCGCCTGCCATTGCAAGGCACGAGCGGGCAGGCCCAATTGGAATAATGGAATAATGGAATAATGGAATAATGGAATACTGGGTTTGAAGGATTTTTTTATAATTATAATGTTTTACTTCCGCCTTTATCCCCAATATTCCAACATTCCAGTTTTCCATTTTTCCATTCGGATGAAATAAACAGATCGCTATTAATAAACCTGTGTTTTTAATAGGTTGTAGAATTTCAGAGGCGCTTAATTATGCCTAAATTCCTGGTGGATAATAAAGAAATTGAAGCAAAACAAGGGACAACCTTACTTAAGGCCTGCCTGGACAACCAAATCTATATCCCGAACCTCTGCTACTTGGAAGGCATTGATCCCCCTTCCGTGTCGTGCCGGATGTGTTTTGTTGAAATCGAGGGTGAAAGACAGCCGGTAACCTCCTGTACCGTTTTCGTAAAAGATGACATGGTTGTCAAAACAGACACCCCTGCGGTACGGCAATTGCAGCGAACTGCGCTTCGACTTCTTTTATCGGTTCACCATGTAGACTGTAAGAATTGCCAGGCCAATAAAAAATGCGAATTGCAGCGAATGGCAAAATTCTTAAAGGTGGGATTAAAACCCAAAAGCCTGGGCATACACCTAAAAGAAATGGAGATAGACCGGAGCCATCCTTTTTTGGATCATTATCCTAATCGGTGTGTGTTGTGTGGAAAATGTGTCCATGTGTGCCGTGAAAAGAACGGCCAATCTGTGTTGACCTTTTCAAAGCGAGGATTTGATACGGTCATAAGTTTTTACGGAGTGATGGATCTGGCAGCATTTGAGTGTGAAAACTGCAATGCCTGTGTTGATATCTGCCCGGTGGGTGCGCTATCGTTAAAGGAAACCCAAACCCAAAAAGAATCTGTTCCCAATCTGCAGGAGGTGGAGGACCCCAAGACCGCCTAAACTTTGAATCAACCGTTACACCTGCTTTATAATTTTTATAATTTTCGGTCGATACTCATCCTTTTTGGCCATCTTGTTCCCCTTTGACTTTACGAATATAACGATGAGCCCGAAAAACAGAAAACCGGTGATGACCGACAATAATGACGCATCGAAATTAAAAAAAGGCGCCATTTTAGTGCCGATGAAGGCGCCTGCCATCAAGAACAGAATCGGCAATACATAAAGCATAAACGTCGCTTTTAACAACGGGGAGGTTTCAAAGCTAAGCACGACCTCTTCACCCACCTTTGCCCCGGCATAATTGATGGCTTGCACTTCCATTTCCTTGCCCCCGCCCATGGCATTACAGGAAGCCCGCGCTTCACAGGCTTCACAGGCATGGGTTTTTGTTGTTTTTACCCATGCTGTTGTGGAATCGATCTTAGTTACAATACCTTTTTCAGTTGCCATAATATCAATATTGGAGTGGTGCTAGTATTCTTTTGGCATATTATTGAGCTGGGCCAGTGTAAAGACAGGACCGTCCTTGCACACATATTCTTTGCCGATGTTGCACCGGCCACATATTCCGATGCCGCATTTCATTCGCATTTCAAGGGACATGATAATATTATCATGGACATAACCGAGCTTGTCTAGCACCGGCTGGGTGAACTTGATCATGATGGGCGGTCCGCAAATAATGGCATAAGTTTCTTCATTGCCCGGCGGTGCTTTTTGATCGGTAATGGTCGGTACAAAACCGATATTATATTTCCAGCCCGGGTCGTCGGTGCTGTCCACGGTAATGTGCATGTTGATATCATCGCGTTTTTCCCACTGGGCCAGTTCATCCCTGTAAAGGAGCATACCCGGGGTGCGAGCGCCGTATATCACATGAATATCTTTAAATTTTGGACGATTGTCCAGATCAAGCATATATATAATGGATGAACGAAGTGTTGTAAAGGCAAAACCGCCGCCGATGATAACAACATTTTTGCCTTCCATGACATCCCAGGGGTACCAGTTTCCCAGAGGACCACGGATCCCCATAATGTCGCCGGCCTTCATGGCGTGAATATGGGAGGTTACCAGGCCTACCTTGTTTATGGTGAACATTAAAAATCCTTTTTCCGTGGGGGATGACGCAATTCCTATGGGGATTTCCCCTTTTCCGGCCACGGAAAGTTCGGCAAACTGGCCGGGGGTGTATGTGAATTTTTTTAGGTCGTCCGGGTTTATAAAAACCAACTTAAATGTTTTAAGATTTTTATCTTCGGTTTCGGTTATTATCTCTTCGATACGAACCGGATAAGGCAAATAGGGATTTTGCACTGGTGTAACCCCCTTTGACGATTGAATATTTATAATACGTTAAAATATTGTCTTTCCCGGTATAAAATTTAATCATACGTGACGCTTGGTTGAAACCGGGTTATGAATCCAAGGGCAACGCTTCATAACTGTTCATCAAATCACAAACCTTGCGGATATCAATATTAACCGGACAGTGACGAATGCATCGACCGCAGCCCACACATTGAATGCCGTTTCCATATTTATCCACATAATACTTGAGCTTGTGCATAAACCGCTGGCGGACCCGCTGAATTTTGGTGTTTCTGGGATTGTGACCGGATCCGTGCAGGGTAAAGAGCGGATACATACAGCTATCCCAGTTGCGCATTCGTATGCCTGAACGTCCAAAGGTTTCGTCCTGAATGTCAAAACACCAGCACGTGGGACACACATAGGTGCAGGTTCCACAGTTGATACAGGCAAAAGTCACTTGTTCCCAGAAAGGGGCTTCAAAAAGTTCTGTTGTTTTTTTATCTTTTAACTTGTCTGTTGAAATCCTATCGGTTATTTTTTCCTCTGCCGCCTGCTTCATGGTTTCGATCTTATGGCTTGCAGCATCTGAATCCGCTGTTGAACTCCAGCCGGCGGCGGTTAAAAACTTTTCTCCTTTTTGGGTAATTATTTTTAACAAATAATGATCTTCCGCATCAACAAGAAGCAGATCCAGTCCTTGTTCACTAAACGGACCGCAACCGGCGGTGGTGCAAAAGCAGGTACTGCAAGGGGTGTTGCACGCATATCCGACCCAGGTGGTTGCTTCATAAGATTGAATCCAGTACGGGTCTTTATAGTCGGGGGTGTCAAAGTTCGCTTTGACCAGAAGAAACGCCTTGGCATCGCAAGGCTTGATACCGATAACGGCTCGCGAGGAATAATCTTTGTGGATTTCCTTTAATATATGATGATCCTCCCGGTTTTCATCCAGAGTAAATTCGAACAGTTTTTCAGACTGGGGATAGACCATGGATTTTGCCGAAAGCCGGGTATTTAATAAATTTAAATCCGGAAGCTCACCTTTGACAAGTTCCCTGAAATTATGAAATTCATCTTGTTTGACCGGACCGAATAATCGATAAGAATCATATACCCGCTCAAGTCCTTGGGCCCAATCTTGCTTATTAATGGTTAGGACTTTCATAATACATGCCTTTATTGTCATTGATCAATGGTCACTTGTCATCTGTCATTGGTTTGTGGAGCAGGCTTTCCAGCCTGTTGAACTTATCATTGAGCTTTCACACTGACTATCTTATAAAATCATCCGGATCATCGGGTCTGTAGGTGTCAAGAGGCGGCCGCTGTTCCAGTGTCATGCCGGCTTCCCAGTCGAAGAGTTCCAGACAATCTTTCTCCATTTTTTTTGTAAACATACGAACGTTTATTCCCATGGGACAGGCGCGTTCACATGAACCGCAATCCGTGCACCGGCCGGCACAATGATAGGCCCTTAAGAAATGGAATGTTCGGGTGTCTATGGGATCGATGCTTTTGCCGACCCACTGGGGCCGTGATTCGTCCACGAAGCATGTGGGGCAGTAGCAAAGGGGACATGCATTTCTGCAGGCATAGCAGCGGATACAGGCCGAAAGCAAGTTATCAAAATATTTCCATTTTTCTTCCGGGGACAAGGATTCAATTTTACGGATATCCTCATATCTGTCTACATCCTTTTGCTCCTCGACAAGATCTCCAACAAGTTCATCATGTATTACCGGATTGCGGTGAATGCACAATGCACAATTATCCTGCAATACCTCTTTTTTGTTCAAGGTTTTTTCAAAACCCCGGCCTTTGATGGTGATGCAATCATCCGCCTCGATCACATTTTCTATTTCAGTTTCAAACAGTGCCTGAATTTTGCGCCGGTCAATCATTCCCTTGCACGGCACGCCGATAATAACCAGTTGGTCCCGTTTGATTTTGTTTTCAATAATATGGGTGACAATGTTTCGAGAATCACACCCTTTGGCAACAATACCGATTTTTTCCTGTCTGTCCGCAAGATAGTTTGCAAGATTGATTCCGCAGTTGCTGTCCCACACAAAGGTGTCAACGTCTTCGGGCGTTTTGACTACACAGGGTTCATTCATCATAGGAACGGTTCCCCGGCGGAAGCCGATGACCATATCAACTTTGCCTTCTTGTAACAGCCGGCGGGATATCTCCTTTATTTTAGCGATGTACGCGAGCATGTTACGCCACCTTGGCTTGTGTTTTTATAAAATTCTTACTGGGCCCCAGAGCCTTGACTGCCGAGGTGACCTGGTTTACCACATCAACGAATTTGGTGGATTCCGCGGAGGAAATCCATGAAAAATGCAGGCGGCCGGGTTCGATTCCCATATATTCAATTAAGTTGTTGAATAACGCAAACTTTCTGCGGGCATAATAATTACCTTCCAGGTAATGGCATTCGCCGGGATGTCACCCGGAGACCCAGACGCCGTCTGCTCCCTGCCTGAAAGCGGCTAAAATAAACTTAGGGCTCATGCGGCCGGTACAGGGAATACGGATCACTCGGATGTTGGGCGGATATTCCATTCGACTGACGCCCGCCAGATCCGCAGCACCGTAACTGCACCAGTTACACAAAAAACTGACAATTTTGGGTTCCCAATGTGACATATTGAAAAGCCTCCTAATACCCAACCCGGACGATTCGGAACTAAAAATGGATTGAAAATTGAATATTGGCAATTGACTATTTAAGGAAGTCGCTTCGCTCCATATATTGAGATATTGATAATCATAAAAAACTGGCAGCACTCCTTAAATATTCAATCTTCAATCGAAAATATTCAATTATTCGCAATAAAGAAATTATGATGTTTAATTTTTTTGCTATTAAAAACACAAAATTTGAAAATAAGCACCTAAGTTTTATCCTACGTCATTCAAAGCAAAAATCTGCGCAAAAATCTGATCATTATCGAATCCTTTAAGATGAATCGCGCCCGATCTGCAGGACGCTGCACATAACCCGCACCCTTTGCAAAGCACGGGATTGATCTGTGCTCTGCCCGGAAAAAAACGGTCATCTTCAGGGATAAAAGAAGCTGCCGAGTAAGGACAGACGGAAATACATACCCCGCAGGAACTGCAATGGACAGGATCGGTCATGGCAACCGTTCCGCTCATAAATATATTTTTGCGTGACAGAAGGGTTACGGCACGGGATGCGGCCGCAAGCCCCTGGGCGATGGATTCATCAATGGGTTTGGGATAATGGGCCATCCCGCAAAGAAACACTCCGTCCGTGGCGAATTCCGAAGGTCCCAGCTTGGCGTGTTTTTCTACAAAAAAGCCGTCGTCATTTATGGGCACTTTAAAAAAATTAGCAAGTTTTTCATCCCGATTCGGCACGATGGCACAAGCAAGGGTTACCAAATCGGCGGAAATCTCCAACGGTCGATCAAGAATATGATCCCTTACCCTAACCCTTAGTTGGCCTTCGTTCAGGTCAACCTCGGGCTTGTTGTCCAGTGAAAATCTGATAAAGATAATCCCCGCCTTGCGAGCCTTTTGGTAACGGTATTCCTGCTCGCCGTATGTCCGGATATCCCGGTAAAGAATAAACACGTTCATATCCGGGCGGCGTCTTTTTAATTCCAGTGCACTTTCAATGGAATGGGCGCAACAGACCCGGCTGCAGTATGGTCGCCGGGGTTCCCTTGAGCCCACGCATTGGATAAATACTGCCGAGGTGAGATTCTCTATGGTTGGATCTTTTTCTATAAATTTTTTGTCAAGATCCAGGTTTGTAAGGATTCTCGCGTCCTTGCCATAGTAATATTCCTCGGGTTTCAATTCCCGTGCGCCGGTTGCCAATACGGCGACGCCGTGTTTTAAAATCTGTGTTTCGCTGTTTGAAAAAAGCTCGGATTCAAAGTTTCCCACAAAGCCGTCCACATGGGTAATGGTTGTATTAAGATGAACATGAATTTTTTCATGCTTGTTGATGTCATCCACATAGTCGTTAATTTTTTCTCGGATATCATCCCCTGCCGGTGTCCGGAATAGATTTACCGCCTGGCCGCCAAGTTGCTCACTTTTTTCAATAAGATGGGTTTCGTATCCCTGACGGGCAAGACTCCTTGCCGCGGCCATTCCGGATATGCCGCCGCCCAAAACCATTGCGGTTTGATTGACTTCCAGCTCGGCCTCTTTGAGGGGTTCCATGAGGGCAACCTTTGTGACGGACATTCGAACCAGATCTTTTGCCTTTTCTGTTGCCAGCGCCGGATTATTTTTATGAACCCATGAATCTTGATTGCGGATGTTGCACATTTCAAAAAGATATTTATTTAACCCGGCGGTTATCAGTGTTTCCTGAAATAAAGCCTCATGGGTTTTCGGCGTGCATGCGGCGACCACAACCCGGTTCAGCTCTTTTTCCTTGATAACCTTTGCCATGGTGTCCTGGGTATCCTGGGAGCAGGTATAGAGGTTGTTTGTGACGTATTCCACGTAGGGTAATGATGCCGCGTATTCAGTTACAGCAGGCACATCCACGACACCGGCGATATTAATGCCGCATTTGCAGACAAAAACGCCGATTTTGGGGCGCTGGCCGACAATGTCCGTTTCGGGGATGACCTCCGGAGTTTTTGTTAACGTATGACGAGCCTCACTTAATATTTCACCTGCTGCGGATGCAGCGGCGCTGGCATCAACCACGGACTGGGGGATATCCTTGGGACTCTGAAACGCACCGCAGACATAGATTCCTTTCTTTGACGTTGCAACAGGCTCAAAAGAATCTGTTTTGCAGAAGTTGCCGTGGGTCAGCTCAACACCAAGCTTATTCGCAAGTTCGATAACTTCGGGAGGTGTTTGCAAGCCCACGGATAAAACAATCAGGTCAAAGGTTTCGGATTGAAGCGTTCCGTTTTCAGTGATATAATGAACGGTAAGGTCATCGTCAGCAGCAGGATCTACGGTGTGTACGCGGCTTCTGATAAAGCGGACACCATGTTGATTCCTGGCGGACTCATAAAATCTTTCAAAATCCTTGCCCGGGGTCCGCATATCCATGAAAAATATCGCGCAGTCAAGGTCGCCGCCGGCATGCTCTTTGGCGATGACCGCCTCTTTGATGGCATACATGCAGCATACGGAGCTGCAAAAGGCATTGCCGCTCCCGTTCAAATCTCTTGACCCGACGCATTGAAACCATGCGATTTTTTTAGGTTCCTTGTGATCGGACATTCTGACAAGGTGTCCTTCGGTAGGACCGGAGGCGGAAAGAATCCGTTCAAACTCCATGGATGTGATGACATTCGGATGAACGGCGTATTTATAATTGTCGAGTTTAGATGGGTCAAAAGGCTCAAAACCGGGGGCAAGGACAACCGAACCTACCTCAATTTCATCAATCTGCTCGTGGTCTTCGTGCAATATGGCATCTGCCATGCAGGCCGTCTCACATCCTTTGCAATTCATAACGCCTGCAACCTTCAAACAATGCTCGCTATCCCGTATGGCCTTAAGGGGTACCGCCTGTGCGTAGGAAATATAAATCGCTTTTCTTTTTGCCAAACCCACGTCATATTCACTGGGCAGGAGAATCGGGCAAACATTCACCCTCTCAATCGCCTGTTCCTTACAGACGTCTATACATTTCCAGCACCCCGTACAATTCAATGTCTCATAAATGGGCTTTTCACAATTGCATATCTCAGCCTGCTCATGAGAACAGGCAATACCGATAAGACGCAGCCCTTGGGTGTTTATTTTTCCCATTTCCTCCAATTCACGGAGTGCCCTCACATCACATCCTCTCACTACTGCCGCGATGCGGAAATCCGGACGTCTGCTGAGTATCAGTTGAATGGTTTTTGCAAGGTTGTATCTGGGCTCGATCTCCAGGTCTTGGAGTTCTTCGGGATCGCGAAAAAGATAGGGCCCGATGTGTCCCCATCTATTCATAAGTCCGAGGACGCCGTCCCATCCTTCATTAAGGATATTTCTTGCTTCTCTTTTGATCCTTTCTTTCATTATTATTTCCTATTGAAAAGACCCATAACTCTTGCTAATCTTGCTTTCTGATGTTTACCGCACAGACTTTAAAGCCCGGTATTTTTGCTATGGGATCAAATTTTCTGGCCGTGAGGGTATTGACGGCACATTCTGAAAAATGCATGGGAATAAAGACGATTCCGGGTTTAACCTCGGTAGATATATTGGCTTTAATGGATATCTCTCCCCGGCGTGACCTTACGTTAAGCCATTGCCCATCAGCGATATCCAGCTTTTTTGCATCTTCAGGATGGATGTTCACATAACCCGTAGGAGCTTCTTTATTTAAGATATCAATTTTTCGTGTCATGCTCCCCCCGTGAAAATGGAAGGGAATCCTTCCTGTGCTGAGTAAATAGGGATATTCACTATCCGGAAGCTCGGCAGGTGGAATATAATCCAATGCAAAGAATCTCCCCTTTCCGCGCGGGAAATTTTTTTCATGAAGGAAAGGAGTTCCGGGATGATTTTCATCCGGACACGGCCAGTGAAGCACCTCACCCTTATCAAGCCGTTCATAAGTAATACCTGCATAGGAGGGGGTTACAGAGGAGATCTCCTCCATAATTTCTTTGGGCGAGTCAAAATCGAACCCTGTAACGCCCATTTCTCCGGCCAGTTCTGAGATGATTTGCCAGTCAGGCTTTGAGTGTCCTATGGAATCTATGGCCTTTCTGACCCGTTGAACGCGGCGGTCTGTATTGGTAAAGGTCCCTTCCTTTTCAGCAAATGAGCTTGCCGGAAGGATCACGTGGGCAAGTTTTGCGGTTTCGGTCAAAAAGATATCCTGCACAACCAATAAGTCCAGGGCTTCCAGCGATTCTTTTGCGTGTTTGGTATCAGGATCAGACATCATCGGATTTTCGCCGACCACGAGCATTCCCTTAAGGGAACCTTCTCCGGCAGAATCCATCATCTCCACCATGGTCAGACCCGGAGTGTCAGGTAACGATAAATTCCATTTCTCCTGGAACAGAAGTCTTGCACTCGGGTCCGACACCGGTTGATAGCCCGTCAGGACATTGGGCAACGCTCCCATATCACAGGCCCCCTGGACATTATTCTGTCCTCTGAGAGGGTTGACTCCAGTGGAAGGACGACCGATATTTCCGGTTACCATGGCAAGGTTGGCTACGGACTTGACGTTGTCCGTTCCTGTGGTGTGCTGGGTTATGCCCATGGCATAGAAGATCATGGCTTTATCCGCCTTGCCGTAAAGAAACGCTGCCTTCTCCAGAACTTCCTTGGTAATACCGGTAATTTCACTGACCCTTTCCGTCGGATATTCCTTGACCTTTTGTTTCAGTTCTTCAAATTCCTCTGTCCTTTCCCGAATGAAGACGTCATCAATTAACCCCTTTTCAATAAGAATATGAATCATTCCATTGAGAAGGGCAACGTTGGTTCCGGGTTTCAGCTGGACAAAGAGATCCGCATATTCTGTGAGGGGTATCTTTCTGGGATCGATTACAATGAGTTTTGCCCCCTTTTTTTTGGCCCGAATGATTCTGCTTGCTACCAACGGATGTTGACCGGTGGTGTTGCTGCCGATGACAAGGATACAGTCCGTGTCATCGATCTCAGCAATTGAGTTTGTCATGGCGCCCGCACCGAATGCAGCGGCAAGACCTGCCACCGTGGATGAATGTCAGAGGCGTGCACAATGGTCGATATTATTGGTTCCCAGAACGCCCCTTGTAAATTTCATTATAAGGTAGTTTTCTTCATTGGTGCATTTTGCACTCGACAGTACGGCAAGGGCATCCGAACCATAGTTTTCTTTGATTCCAAGGAGGCCATCTACCACTCGCTTATAAGCCTCCGACCAACTCACTTCTATAAAGTCATCACCCTTTTTGATCAAAGGCTTTGTCAGGCGATTTTTGTTCTGAATAAATTTATAGGCATTTCGACCCAGGATACACAATTCCCCCTTGCTGACAGGATGCGTCTTGCAGGGAACCACATCGGTAATTTCTCCTTCCAGGACTTTTAAGTAGAAATTGCAGCCGGTCCCGCAAAACGGGCAAGTGGTTAGGACCATATCAAACATCACAGGTTATCCTCTTTGACGACGTTTTTCTTCTTTCAACAAAGTTGAGGATTTCGTTCTGAGCCTCATTTTCCAGGCCGGGAATCACCTGGAAGACCTTTTCGGGAGGGAGGTATCGCACAAAATCTTGTATGGTTTTCAATGGAATTTGGGCGGGACATGTATTCTCGCATTCACCGCATAGCACACAGGTGTCCCATACACGATAGGCTCTGAGAAGGTGAAAGAGAGGAAAGGGAGGGGGCACCCGGCCTTTTTCAACCCATTTCGAAAGATCCAATCCATCCGGTTCTTCTACATAGACGGGGCACATATCGATGCATCCATAGCATTTGATGCATTTCGTGAACTGGTCCTGCCAGAATGCTTTTCGTTCCTGTTGGGTCATCCCCAGAATTTCCTGAAGGAGTGTGGGGTGCTTTATTATCCTTTCATCTGGTATGGCCTCAAATCTTTTCTGCACAATATTCGTCAATGCATGATTTTCCGGATTTTCATCCATACAGGCCCTTACACAATCCCCACAGTGAATGCATTTGTCTTCATCGATTTTAATCCGATCAACCCATAATCTTCCATCGACTTCTTTGGGAGGATTGTTTTTATCTATATTTACTGTTGCACATTCTCCGCAGCCCGTACATTTTTCAAAATCAACATATCTGGGCATTCTGCGGATTTTTACCTTGAAGTTTCCCTCGTCTCCGTGGATTTCTTCTATCTTAGAACACGTGTGAAGTTCGATGTTTAAGTTCCGGCCGACCTCGACCAGTTTGGGTGAGAGAATTCACATGGCACAGTCATTGGTGGGAAAGGTTTTGTCCAGTTGTGACATTACCCCACCGATGGCAGGTAACTTTTCAACGAGATGAACATAAAATCCCGAATCCGCTAAATCCAGAGCGGATTGCATTCCGGCAATCCCGCCGCCAATGACCATTACCGCTCCGATGACATCCTCAGACATGGTTTGATTCTCCTAATAAAATAAAGAGCAATTTTTTGAATTTATATAGCATATCTTTAATACAACCGCAAACAATTATAGGCTGCAAACAGCCATGTCAATAATTTTATAGCTAAATCTTGCAAGCATTGAGTTTGCCTGATATGCAATGCTATAAACGTACCGTTAACATCTTTTAAAAGCACAACTTACGAAGATTTTAGCATGATATTTGATTTCAACAGGTTGTTAAATCTCCCAGAGGGCGGCCCAATGATGAAAAATTATAAAAAAAGAGCCATTGAAACGGCTGAATTCTTGAGAGCCCGTATTGCAAAGCCACCCCGAATCGGCCTGATGACCGGAACAGGCCTTGGACAAAGCGCGGAGTTTTTAAATATATCCGCAGTGTTTGACTATAAAGATATCCCTCATTTCGCGACATCAACCGTTGAAAGCCATGCGGGCCGGCTTCTTTTCGGCCACATGCACGGCAAACAGATCATCGCCATGCAGGGCCGTTTTCATCTTTACGAGGGCTACTCAGAAATGGAGGTGTCGTTTCCCATCCGGGTCATGCAGGAGCTGGGGGTCAAGGTTTTGATACTGACCAATGCCGCCGGAGGTCTTAATCCCGAATTTACTGCCGGTGACATTATGATCATTGAAGATCATATCAATTTGACCGGGTCAAATCCTTTGATCGGATCCAATGAAGATAGTTGGGGAATCCGATTTCCGGATATGATCCATGCATACGACAAAAGCCTGTCAGCCCTTGCGGGAACGGCCGGCAAACATGCCGGTATCCCTCTGAAGAAAGGGATTTATGCCGGACTTAAGGGGCCGTCACTTGAAACACCGGCCGAGGTCCGCTTTTTAAGAACCATCGGCGCCGATGCGGTGGGTTTCTCAACCATACAGGAAGTTATTACGGCAGTCCATGCCGGAGTGAAGGTGCTCGGCCTGTCCACCATAACCAATGTTCACGATCCGGATATGCCGGTTCCTGCAACCGTTGAACAAATCATTGCCGTGGCCGGACAAGCCTCTCCCCGGCTGGAAATGATTATCAGAGATGTTGTGGGGAATATTTAGTGCCTGAACGAAAACTGTCTTTTCCGCCAATATCTGCGCCTGTCCCGTGAAATGCTGAGCCTATTTCTCTGGGGTCAGACTCAAATTTTAACCTGCCACCGAACTTTGGTGGGTTAATCCTCGGAATAATCCTTGGTTTTCCGCCAATAGCTCAACAGATAGCTGTTTTAAAACCTGACGTGCGTTCCGGATATTTTTCATGTTTAAGAAATTATGGGATTTGCTACAGGGTACACACATTTGAATCCCAATACAGGGAGACCGCTCCGCGACGGCGTATATCTCTTTCCAACCGATTGAAACTTGTGCATAAGCACCCGTAAGCCCGAGCCGCGCCAAAGTTATTGAGAACAATTCGTCGCTAAATTATCCTATTGATTTTTTTAGGTCATCATTTCGTTCGGCTCGGTCTAACGCGTGCTAACGCCCTTCAAACAGTCAGTCGGTTTCCAAGAGAAACACGCCGTCGCTACGCTGGACAGAAATCAAATACGGTTGCCCCGGGGCTTGCTAAAACAGACCTTGTCTCAACCATTTATATGCATTATAATGAATTTAGTGGCTTTGCCCCAGTTGGAATAATGGAATGATGAAGTAATGGAATGATGGGTGAGCTTGTCTTTAACGAAGTTGAAGGTGACAATTAGAATGGGTTATTTCAGCCCTTATTCACAATATTCCAGCGTTCCAGCGTTCCATTATTCCATTTTGATTGCAGAAACAGGTCCCCATAAAAAACGATAGTTTTTAATAATTTGAAGATGTTACGAGAAGTTTAATCATTATGTATCTTGCAAGAATGAGAATAAAAGATCAGACTCACTATTATATTCGAGAAACCTACCCTGACGGTAGGTGCTTAAAAAGTCGAGATGTTTTCCATCTGGGCACGGACCCCTCCAAACACATCATTTATCTCGGTGCACACGGTTATTATTATGATGAGGCGATCGAAGAAACGCTGGCACAATTTGGGCTGTATCCGGATCAGGATGAATTGGACCATATATTCTGGGACTTTCTGAATCCTGAAATAAAACGGGTAATAAAGGGGTTTCAGCGGTCCTTCGACAACGCTAAGACAGATTTGCCGGAAACCCATCCGCGGGTTCATGTATTCGACAAACGGCGTATCCATTATCTAAAATTTGCTCAAATAGACCAACGCAACCTAAGTAAAATGCCGCTCAAGCTATTTAAAGTGCTCCACGGGAAATCACGTGATGAGATTGAGCAGTACTTTCTGGTTGAAGAGCGCATTCTTCAGCCCAACGAATTGAGAACATACGTTTACACCATTTTTGATCTTCAGCGTTTTTTTCTCGAACTCATTGCCGCTCAAAGGCCTCATGATTTAAACCAAATCAAGATGGATGAATTTTTTGTTGATGCGGTTTGCCGGCTTAATGATGATAAAAAATTTTGGGCCGGCATGGAGACGTCAGACAGGTTGCAAGACTATTTGATCAAATATGTGATCATGTATTTCGATAACGAATTTCTCCGGCCTTCCCTTTTCCAGGATTACCTTAACGAATTCATGAATCGTCACCGGACTTACCTTCCGCCGAAAAAAGTGCGAGTGAACATGGAGGAGGCCGCAAGACTTTTTGAAACAAGGTGGGAAAACTTAAAGAAGATGGATCTCAAATGTTTTAACCGTCTATACCGGAAGATGGCCTTAAAGCACCATCCGGATAAAGGGGGGAGCCCCGAAGCATTTGTAAAGTTAACCAAATACTATCACGGCCTGTTACGAAAGAAAATACCATAACCGATAGGATCATATCTCCGGTAGGCATCTTAATTATTTGAGGGGTCAGGGAGTTTTTCTTTTAGCGCCCCAAATTAAGCGGAATGAATGATCAGCAACGAAATCGTACACTGTTTGAATGCATTAGGGATCGTTGCAAAAAAACAGCGCTTTTATAAGTTTGTAATGAAAAGATAAAAAAGGATATCTACCGAATCCATTTATTTAAATATTGATATACTGTTTTTTCGTTACGAGCCCTTATTCATGAGTTTGTACGGTGTAGTTGCGGATTATTCATGGAGCGATTACATTGGAACAAACTCCCCGACCTATCAATTATTTGAGAACTTACAACTGGTTAAAACAAAAGGAAAACATCTATGACTGATGTCTTACGGATCGATTATTCCGCCTTTGACCGTCCCGAGATTCTTCGGTTTTTATTTCATCCAAGGCCTGAAGAATCCACATCACCACCCAGTGAGAATGTAAAGGACTTTGACATACCCGTAGAAGACGGCCTTTTCATCGGTGCACGACTTCACGGCTCAGATAAAGCCGCTCCCGTAATACTCTTTTTTCATGGCAATGGAGAGATTGTATCAGACTATAACGATTTGGGCCCCATGTACTCGAGTATCGGCAGTAATTTTTTGCCTGTAGATTACCGCGGGTACGGTCGCTCAACCGGAACGCCCACCGTAACCGGGATGATGCGTGACTGCCATGCGGTCTTCGATTATTTGAGGCGGTGGTTCAGTACCCATGGATATACCGGCGCCTTGATTGTCATGGGACGGTCTTTGGGCAGCGCCTCCGCCCTTGAGCTTGCAGCAAGCTATCCGGATGAGATAGACGGACTCATTATTGACAGCGGGTTTGCCTATTTTACGCCTTTGCTAAAATTGCTCGGAGTGAATATCAAGGCCATGGAAATCCGGGAGCAAGCGGGGCTTCGCAATATCGATAAAATTCAAAATTTTTACAAACCTTCACGTTTTATCCACGCTGAATATGATCATATCATACCCTTCAGTGATGCCCAGGCCCTTTTTGATGTCTGTCCCGCTTCAGATAAAAAATTGCTAAAGATACCCGGAGCCGATCACAACACCATATTTTATTATGGGATGAATGAATACATGCGCTCGGTCAAGGATCTGGTACAAACACTGACGGTCTCGTAAAAAGTCCAACTTCTGCGTTGTGCTGCATTTCGCAATCATTCAACGTACGAAAAGTACGCCTCATGATTACAAAATTTGCTCGCCTTGAATTTGAACTTTTTACGAAACCGTCTAAATCGGACTTTTTACGAGTTCATCAACACAAGTCATAATAAACAAAGGCTTAGATCTCGCTCTAAAATAAGTTCACATTTTGGATGCAGACGCATTTGATTGCGCTTCAGCGTAGCGACGGCGTGTTTCTCTTGGAAACCGACTGACTGTTTGAAGGGCTTTAGCACGCGTTATCCTGAGCCGAATGAAATTATGACCTAAAAAATCAATGGGATAATTTAGCGACGAAGTGTTCTTAACACCTCTGGCACGGCTCGGGCTTACGGGTGCTTAAGCACAAGTTTCAGTCGGTTGGAAAGAGATACACGCCGTCGCGGAGCGGTCTCTATGTATTGGGATTAGAATGCGTTTGCTCTGGCAGACGCATTTTAATGACTTGAAGTGGTTTCATAATCTTCAATCAGGTTCAAGGTCAAGGCGGGGCGAGGGATTCAACCGGAGGAATATATTTAATATTTCGAGTATTGAATCCTTCGGCCCAACACAGGAATTGGGCCTGAGGGGAGGTTTTGAAACCACTTCTTGACATATATTAAAATATTATTTAATAATATGATCAAGGTGCCGAGTTGGCTTAATAGGGAATCCCGTGAGAATCGAGAGCGGTCCCGCCGCTGTGACCGGTGACGAAATCTGCAACATGCCACTGACTGCTTTTAACCAGGTGGGAAGGCGCGGAAACTAGGAAGAACCGGAAGTCAGAAGACCTGCCTTAAGATATACTCATCTTGAGACCTTTGAAAAATGCTCAATTTGTATAGGTTTCATCTCTGCGGTGCAACAGAGTGTATATTAATAAATACGATAAGGGTCAAGTAAACTGGGTGCAGCCCTTCAAGCTTTAAGAGTTTGAAGGGCTTTTTTTTCCTCTGATACCGGTAGCGGAAGCACTCACAAAGGGAAAAGGAGGGGGGGTAAAGGCAGAAGTTTCCTTTGGTCGCTATCTCCCGACCAGGTGTTACCCCCCTCCTTGACCCTTAACTTCCATTTTTGACCAAGATTTAATAGTATACATGCATGCGGTTCGCAATAGAAAAGGGGAAGAAACTCATGAAAATGGATATTTTTGAAGGAATGGACGCACCGGAACTCAGAAAATATATCGAATTTCTCCTATGGCACTACAGAGTGGTTGATGCGTTTTGGTTTCTCTATATGGCGGAGCGCTTTGACCAGCCCACAGCAGAGCGACTTAATGAGAAGGTGTGGGGACGGGTTTCCTCAATGGCCGCAAAAGATCTGATCTCCCGGTTTCACATCCGGGAACGAGGGCTTAAAGGTTTTGTGAAGGCTTTGAAGTTGTTCCCCTGGTGCATCCTGGTCGGATATGAAATTCAAGAATCGGACGGGGAGGTGATCATCTCCGTGCCGTCCTGCCCCACACAGGAAGCCAGGCTCAGGCGCGGTCTGGGAGAGTTTGACTGCAAGGAAATGCACCGGGGTGAATTTACAAGCTTTGCTCAGGTAATAGATCCTTCCATTGGAGTTGAGTGCCGTTTCGCTCCTCCGGATCCTCATCCTGACGATATGTTTTGCCAATGGCGTTTTTATATTGAAAAACAAAAAAAACCGGACTCTACCTCCCACTCCTTATGATCAACAGACTGGCGGGTGTCCACGTCATCACACCCTGCAGGCAAATCAGAACACGCGGCGCAAGCGCCTGCGTTGCGCGTGGCCGAAATTCAAAATCACAGCCACGACCTCACACGAATCGACATTTCTCTGGCCCGCGCCATAATTTCAGTAATATCCAGCGTTAGTAAGTTACGATCTTCCATAACCGGTTGACCGTTGATAATGGAGTGGCTGACATCGTTTCCCCTGGCGGCGTAGACCAGGTGAGATGTTGCATTATACATGGGGGTGAGATGAGGTTTATGAGTGTCTATCACAATGACATCCGCCTTTTTCCCGACTTCCAGAGAGCCGGTGACATCCTGAAGCCCCAACACCCTTGCTCCATGGATAGTGGCCATTTTTAACACGGAACGAGCGTCCATGACGGTAGGATCAAAGGTGTTCACCTTGTGAAGTTTGGCGGCCGTATCCATCTCTGAAAAAAGGTCCAGGTTGTTATTGGACGCGCAACCATCCGTTCCCAATCCTACGGTCACGCCCTGTGAAAGCATTTGGGGAATCGGGGCAATACCGGAAGCCAGCTTCATATTGCTTTCCGGATTATGAACCACGTTTACCCCGTGTACGGCCATTGTTTTTATATCCGCATCCTCAATATGAACGCAATGATCTGCGATCAGGTGAGGGCCTAAGAGCCCCAATGAGTCCAGATGTTTTACCGGTGTTTTTCCGTATTTTTCTTTTATTTCGGAAACTTCGGTTAATGTCTCTGCCACATGGATAATTAGCGGCACCTTATATTTTAAAGCCAGTTCATTAGACGCGGTAAGGAGTTCCGGGCTGCAGGTAAAAAGGGAATGAGGTTCTACGGCAATGGATACCAGGGGATCCTTTTGCCATTTTTGAATCAACGATTCGGTATACTCCAGACCTTTTTCCACGGGTCCGTAATTTGGAGAGGGAAAATCGTACAAGACTTCTCCCACCAGACATCTTATCCCGGCTTTTCGAGCCGCCCTTGCCACCTGGTCTTCAAACAGATACATGTCACAGAATGTGGTTGTGCCGGACAGGATCATTTCTGCAAGGGCAAGCAGGGTTCCGGTGTAAACAAATTCCGCATCCATGTTGCGCTCTGCCGGAAAGATGTAGTTGTTTAACCATTCCATGAGAGGAAGGTCATCGGCAAGCCCCCGAAAAAGGCTCATGGCTGCGTGGGTATGACAGTTCACCAGGCCGGGAAGAATCAGACCGCCCCGGGCATCTATGACCTTTTCGGCTTTAAATGACGTGGGCGTTCCGGTCCCGATTTTGGAAATACTGTCGCCGCGAATACATAAAAAGCCGTTTTCAAAAATAGAATTTTTTGAATCCAAGGTCAAAATCGTGCCATTTTTTATGATAATATCTGCCTGCTTCATGAGTTATCCTTTCGGCGATATGTGTTTTGTCCTAATCCGCTCGGCATCCGTGCTGTTTTTTTACCCGGAGTGTTTTTATTCGTCAAGCGATCTTGACAAAAAAATAGGATTATATCATGAAGGGTTATCGGGGAATTTACAAATATATTCCGTTGAAATACGAACGAAAAGTTTTTAAGGCCTACTCTTAAAGGAAACAAATGGTTTTTGATATTGTCATACATAACGGTCTCATTATCACGGTTAATTCTGATTTTGACATCATTGAAAACGGCGTGGTTTGTATAACCAAAGGAAAGCTCGAAAGAATTGAAGCAGGGGCGAATGATAAGCCTCTGCCTGAGGCAAAAGAAATAATTGATGCCAACGGCGGCATCATTATGCCCGGCCTGGTAAATACCCATACTCATCTTCCCATGACATTGTTCAGAGGGCTTGCCGATGATCTTCCTCTGGCGCTATGGCTGGATAAATTCATCTTTCCGTGCGAAGCAAAATATTTAACCCCGGAAACTGTCCGGGTTGGGACACTTTTAGCTTGTGCGGAAATGCTGCTATCGGGAACAACGACCTGCTGTGACGGATATTTTTTCGAGAATGACGTTGCATCGGCGGTTTATACATCAGGAATCAGGGGTGTATTGGGACAAGGCGTTATCGATTTTCCCGCGCCGGGCGTGCCGGATCCGTCAGACAATATCAGGAATACGTTGGGGTATGTCGAAAAATGGCAAGGTGTATCTCCGTTAATAACCCCCTCGATATTTTGCCATTCTCCGTATACCTGTTCCGAAGCGACACTAAAAAAGGCCAAAGCCGCTTGTGATTCAAAAGCACTTCTTTTCCAGATACATGCGGCTGAAACCAAAAGCGAATATGTACGGATTCAGACCGAACAGCACACGACTCCGGTCAAGTATCTGGATAGAATCGGCATCCTGGATGAAAATACGCTGATGGTTCACGGCATATGGCTGGATGATGATGACATCGAGATCATCGCAAAACGCCGGTCAAAGATTTCTCATAATCCCCAGAGCAATATGAAGCTTGCCTCAGGCATTGCACCGGTTCCGAGTCTAATAAACGCCGGCGTAACCGTGGGTCTGGGTACGGACGGGTGTGCCAGCAACAATGATTTGGATCTTTTCCGGGAAATGGACACTGCCGCCAAGCTTCATAAGGTGAATCTTTTCGATCCCACGGTCATGGATGCCGTGACCGTATTGAAAATGGCGACCCGAGAGGGTGCAAAAGCCATAGGCGTTGATAAACATGTCGGCTCCCTTGAACCGGGCAAGCAGGCCGATGTCATTATCGTCGATACTGACAAACCCCACCTGATTCCCATGTATAACTCCGTATCCCACCTTATCTATACGGCTCAGGGTTCGGATGTAAGAGATGTGATGGTTGCCGGAAGAATTCTTGTCAGAAATAAGAACCTGCTGACCCTAGACCTGGAAGATATATTGGAAAGAGTTACCCGATTCAGCCGGACCATAAAGAAAAGAATTTAGGGGCTTTGCCCCGCCTGCCATTGCAAGGCACGAGCGGGCAGGCCCAATTGGAATAATGGAATGATGGAGGAATGGAATGATGGGTTTGAAGGAGTTTTTTACAATTAAAATGGTTTATTTCCACCTTTACTCCCAATATTCCAGCATTCCAGCATTCCGTTCCGATGGCACAAAGAGCTTGCCATTAAAAGACTATTGATTTCATATGGTTGTAGAAATTTCGAGACGCAAATTGGTTTAAAGAGGTTATATGAATTTGAAAAATATGATCAGATCGGCACGGGGCCGAAAACCGGTTGATCTTGTTTTGGCCAATGCACGGATCATCAATGTCTTCTCAGGGGAAATTTTTGACGGTGATATTGCTGTTGCCCACGGGTGTATCGTCGGGTTCGGTTCGTATGATGCTAAAAAAACGGTGGATATGGGAGGACGCTTTGTGGCTCCCGGTTTTATTGATGCCCACGTTCATATTGAAAGTTCAATGACCGGTATTACCCAGTTTGCCCGTGCCGTGGTTGCTTGCGGCACCACCACCGTGGTGGCGGATCCCCATGAAATTGCCAATGTGCTCGGTGCCGAGGGAATAGACTATATGCTTGCCTCGAGCCGGGGTCAGCCCATGAATATCTATTTTACTCTTCCGTCCTGCGTTCCCGCCACAACCATGGAAACTTCGGGTGCAGCACTTACGGCAGAGGATCTGTTGCCGTTTATGGGCCATGATCAGATTCTGGCATTGGCCGAAATGATGAATTATCCGGGGGTAATCCATGAAGATCCGGAAGTTTTGAGAAAAATAGAGATGGCTAAAAAAGGCCACAAACCCGTGGACGGTCATGCGCCCGGACTTTCCGGTCATGACCTTTGCGCGTATATATCCGCGGGAATTTTGAGTGACCATGAATGTACCACGGAACGGGAGGCAAAAGAAAAACTTAATTTGGGAATGCACATCATGATCCGGGAGGGGACGGCCGCGAAAAATCTGGAAGCATTGATCCCGGTGGTAAACGAACGAACCGCTCGGCGTATGATGTGGTGCACGGATGACAGACATCCCCAGGACATCCTGGAAAAAGGGCATATTGATTCAATGGTTCGTAAAGCCATATTTGCCGGCATTGACCCTGTGATTGCGATTCAAATGGCCACGATAAACCCTGCCGAATATTTCAGGATCGAAACTGTTGGTGCGATTGCCCCGGGCCGAAGAGCGGATTTGGTGGTGTTTTCAGATCTTGACTCCCCATACATGGAAGCCGTGTATTCCGGCGGCGTTCTGGTGGCTGAAAATGGCAAGATGTCACCTGAAATTGCCCCCCCCGATCCTGTTCTTGTACCGTCGTCCATGAACGTAGACACGAAACAAATAGATCTTTCCATCCCGGCGACAAAAGGGCGCATCCGAGTCATGGATATCGTGCCGGACCAGGTAATAACCGGGCAACGCATAATGGAGGCGATGATATGGGAAGGCAAGGCCGTTGCCGACACCTCTCGTGATATTTTGAAAATTGCGGTTGTTGAACGGCATACCGGATCGGGCAATGTGGGAAAAGGGTTTGTCAGAGGGTTTGGCTTGAAACGGGGAGCCATTGCATCAAGTGTGGCCCATGACTCCCACAATATCATTGTTGTGGGAACCAATGATGATGATATGAAGGTTGCGATCCGGGCCATCGTCAAAATGGGAGGAGGTCTGGCGGCAGTATATGATAAAAAGGTCTGTGCTGATCTTGCCCTTTCCATCGCAGGGCTTATGTCCTTAGAACCCATTCAAGCGGTGCGTGATAAGATAGACCGCCTGATCCATGCTGCCAGGGAGTTGGGCACAGGACTTGCCGATCCTTTTATGACACTCTCGTTTTTGGCACTTCCCGTTATTCCCGAGCTAAAAATCACGGATAAAGGGCTGGTTGATGTTGCCCGGTTTAAGATCGTGTCTTTGTTTGTGGATTAAATAGGACGGTTTCGTAAAAAGTCCAATCTCTGCGGTATTCATGGATAACCCCACGTTATTTTTTATATAAATTCCCCACAAAGACTGTAAAGCTTGCGACCGTAAAACTCGCCCAAAAATGGCAAAGACATTGCCGAATATTGTCGCAATACTCCGGGTCATGCAATTTGCTTGTTTAACACAACCTGCCGGAATTTAATCAATTCTAGATTTTTTTCTATGTGTTTGTAACTTTTGCATGGTTTTTGCAATAACTCAGCTGAACCGTGTTGCGATTATAGAAAATAGAATACACAAGGGCTGACATATGAAATTAACGTCTTTTATCCAATTTATTTTTGTACTGATAATATTATACCTTATTGGAGGATGTGCGGATAGAATGCCGTTTTTTTTTAACGGCAAGGTTTTCCGTTATCCGGATTCCAAGATTGTAAACCAAATGCGCCTGAAGGACGGGTGTTATGCCGAGCTTGAAACCAACGATTCATGGAAAAACGTATTAGAATATTACAAATGTCATATGAGCAAAACCGGCTGGTCAATACGGGTTGAACGAGAATTTGCGTCACCCGATAGCGATGACCCGAAATCAGCCGCTTTTTTGGTTTTTTTTAAAGACAATGAAGGAGTAATGATTGATACCTATCCGTCGGTTAGCGGCGATAAAACACAGATTGCTTTGTTTATGGGGGACATTGATGAATAATAAAGGTTTCACGTTAATCGAACTGACCGTTACCCTTGCCCTTTTGGGTATAATGGCAGCCATTTCCATACCCAGTTATTTTTCCTGGCTTCCCAGGCACCGGTTGCAAACCTCAGTAAGACATATTTATGATGACATGAACATGGCGAGATCTATGGCAGTAAAAAACAATACAGCCGCGGTTGCAATATTTGACATTTCGAGCGACACGTATACCGTTTTTTTAGATGCATCTTCACCCTTGAACTGGACCTTGGACGCAGGCGAAATTATCGTAACTAACGGTACATTAGAAAATAGTGTAGATATTTATGGCTCTACAGATACAACAAATAAATATGGGTTTAATACTAGGGGGTTGCGCATATCTAAAAGTTCGCCACCTGTGGCATTCCCAGATTATCAAGTATATTTAAAAAATTCCAGCGGAGTCTTTATGGGAGTTCGCGTAACTATCGCCGGCAGTCTATCAATTATAAACAGCACGGATGAAGGCACTACCTGGTCTTAACGATAGTTTTAGGTTAAACCCGGTTTTTCATGATTGAGGATGAGCAATTGCCGGACGGGGTTGCTTATGAACTCAATTTTTCCAAAAGATATCTTCTGTTTTGTTCAAAAATATCATTTTTTTCTTGACCCCTTCCTTTTTCTGAGATAAGAAACCCGACTTAATTATATTCTATCTGGTTACAATGCGCTTTACGCTCCTTGTAAGCAAAGGAAAAAAAGCGCACGGTGATAACATTTCAGGCCTGTGCCTTATTATTGCAGAATAAGATTTGTGCTAAAACAAGCATAATTTCAGCACAATTGAGGTACGGCCTAAAAAAGGATTCGGAGGCACGATCAGATATGCTGACAGAATATTATCCTATCCTCTATACCGTAATTCTCGCCATTCTCTTCGCCGGCGTGACCGTCTTTCTCTCACATATCCTCGGCCCCAAGCGTAAGTTTAAAGTCAAAAACGAGCCTTATGAATGCGGGCTTCCCAGCGAAGGCGCTCAATACACCGATACCCCGGTCAAATTTTATATCATCGCGTTGCTCTTTCTTGTTTTTGACCTCGAAGCCGTCTTCCTGTATCCGTGGGCCGTCTATTACAAAAAACTCGGCCTGTTCGGATTCGCGGAAATGCTTATTTTTATGCTGATTCTTCTGATTTGTTACATTTATGTATGGAAAAAGGGAGCGCTGGAATGGGAATAGAAAATTATCTGCAGGGTGAAAACTATATGGTTACAAGTTTGACGAAACTGGTCAACTGGTCACGGAGCAACTCCGTGTGGCCGTGTACGTTCGGCCTTGCATGCTGTGCCCTTGAGATGATTGCAAGTACACTGTCCAATTTTGACATTTCCAGGTTTGGCTCCGAGGTTTTCCGTCCGTCACCCCGGCAGGCGGACTTACTTATCGTTTCAGGGACACTGACTAAAAAGATGTCGGTTATGGTTAAAAGGGTATACGATCAGATGGCGGATCCCAAATGGGTCATCGCCATGGGGTCTTGCTCTTCTTGCGGGGGTGTGTTTCAAACCTACGCCGTGGTCCAGGGGGTGGACCAGATCATACCGGTGGATGTTTATATACCCGGTTGTCCTCCGCGTCCTGAGGCGGTACTTGCCGGTCTCATGAAAATTCAGGAAAAAATAAGGACGGAAAGACTGGACCAGAGGCCGGATTTTACCGGTTGAACGCTGAAAAAAAGGATGGAAGCGAATGAGTTACAAAAACGTTATCCAAACTATCAATAAAAAATTTCCGGAAGCGCTTGTAAACGAATGTGAAAACAAGGGCCAGCGGGAGATCACTTTGGCGAAAAGCCAGTTTTATGAAACCATGCGTGTGCTTCAAGAAAACCCTGACCTTCCCTATGACCTGCTCATCGATATACTGGGAATTGACTATACCCCCAGAACGCCCCGTTTTGATCTGGTATATGTTCTCTTGTCAACAAAGGATTTCAGCCGCCTCATTGTAAGACTTAAGGCGGAAGAAGGGGAAGAAATACCGAGCGTGAGCAGTATCTGGCACTCCGCAGACTGGGCAGAAAGAGAAGTTTATGATCTTATGGGAATACCATTTTCAGACCATCCTGATCTAAAACGCATCCTTACCTGGAAAAATTTTGAGGGGCATCCGTTGCGCAAGGACTTCCCCCTTGAGGGAAAGGACTTTGACAAACCGTTTGATCCGGAAACCATCGAGGATTACACGTAGAGGAGGCTTTCTGTTTTCACACGATAATCGGTTTTTTCAAATAACGATTTCAAATACCTTAGTAAAAGACGAGTGTAGAAATCATGGCTGAAAGCAAAAAAATGTACCTGAACATGGGACCCCACCATCCCGCGACACACGGTGTACTCCGCATCGAACTGGAACTGGAAGGTGAAACCATTGTAAACGCAACTCCCCGTATCGGTTATCTGCACCGTGGGATCGAAAAACTTGCTGAAAACCGGAACTATCAACAGATAATCCCCCTTACCGACAGGCTTGATTATGCATCAGCTTCGGCAAACAATATGGGCTACTGCGTGACCGTGGAAAAACTGATGGGAATCGAGGTGCCCAAGCGGGCCCAGTATCTCAGGGTGATCATGGCAGAGCTTGCGCGAATCATGGGCCACCATCTGTGGATCGGCACCCATGCCCTAGACATCGGCGCTATGAGCGTCGTTTTTTACGCGTTCAGGGACCGGGAAATGATTATGGACATTAATGAAGAGGTCGCCGGATACCGGCTGACTCCCACTTTTTTCCGTATCGGCGGAGTGGCTCATGACGCAACGCCCAAATTCATAGAAATGGTGAGAGATTTTGTAAAATGGTTTCCCAAGGGGCTTGACGGTTACCATAAGCTTTTAACGGAAAACAAGATATGGACGACGCGGACCATGGACATCGGAACCATTTCTGCGGAAGAAGCGGTTAATTACGGATTTACCGGCCCCAGCCTCAGAGGGTCCGGGGTGGCCTATGACCTGCGAAAGGCATTCCCGTACAGCAGCTATGATGATTTTGATTTTCAGATACCGGTTGGGGATAAAGGAGATGTATACGACCGCTACCTGGTGCGTATGGAGGAGTTCAGCCAGTCCCTTAAAATTATTGACCAGGCGATTGAAAATTTGCCTGAAGGACCGGTAACTGTCGACAATCCATGGATAAGCAACCCCGAATTAGACGAAGTGCAAAAGGATATCAGTGCGCTGATCCGGCGTTTCATGATCCACGTAAAAGGCCCCGTCGCTCCTGAAGCGGAGGTCTATCATGCGGTTGAAGGGGCCAAAGGAGAGCTCGGGTTTTACCTGGTTGGCGACGGGAGTGAACATCCTTACCGGCTTAAAATAAGGTCTCCATGTTTTTACCTGGCCAGTGCGCTTCCCCGTCTTATGATAGGGCATATGGTGGCGGATGCCATCGCCATCATCGGGAGCATCGATGTTGTTTTAGGCGAAATCGACAGGTAAGGCTTAGGATTTTACATATACAGATAGATTTCATTTATACATGTGACCGGAAAAGGGAAAGATGAGTATGGTCAGGTTAACGATTGACGGAAGTGAGGTTGAGGTTCCCGAGGGGACGACGATTCTCAAGGCCGCTGAAAAAGCAGGTATTCATATTCCAACCCTCTGTTACCACAAGAGGCTGCCGCCCCTCGAGTCGTGCAATATATGTATTGTTGAGATTGAGGGAGAGAAAGAGCCTGTTAATTCCTGTGCGGCTCCGGTTTCAGAAGGCCTTGTTGTCACTACGGATTCAAAGGCTCTCCATGAGCAGCGCACGGTAAATCTAAAAAAGATATTGAAACACCACCCCCTTGACTGCCCCGTATGTGACCAGGCCGGGCAATGCGAACTTCAGGATATCGTGTACGAACTCGGTATCGAGGATGTCCCGTATGAACCCCGCAAGGTAAAAAGAGATGATACCTATTCCACAACACTGATCCGTTACTGGGCAGACAGATGTATCCTGTGCGGACGATGCGTTGCGGCATGCCGGGATCTCAAACAGATCGGGGCCCTATCAATGGAGGGGGAGGAAGAAAATGCCAGGATTGTCGTGGATCCTGATAAATGCAAGTCCTGCGGGGAATGCCTCATGGTATGTCCCACCGGTGCCCTGACCGAGAATCTGTCCAGGTACAAGGGAAGACCCTGGCTGGTCAAGAAGGTTCAGACTACCTGCACCTACTGCGGCTGCGGTTGTCAGTTTGAGTTGAACGTAATGGACAACCGGGTGATCGGCGTTACTACTGATGTGGACACGGGTGTAAACCAGGGCAGCCTTTGCGTCAAGGGGCGTTTCGGATATGAATTCATCGGAGACGAAAGCCGTCTTAAAAAACCGCTGATAAAAGAAAACGGTTCTTTCAGGGAGGCAAGCTGGGAAGAGGCTCTTGATACCGTGGCCGAAAAGTTCAAAGCCATTCGTGATGAGCACGGCCCGGACAGTATCGCCGGACTTACCTCGGCCAAGTGTACCAATGAGGAGAACTTTCTTTTTCAAAAATTCATGCGCGCGGTGATCGGGACCAACAACGTGGATCACTGCGCCCGGCTCTGACATTCTTCAACGGTGGCAGGTCTTGCCGCCACATTGGGAAGCGGGGCCATGACAAACCCCATCAGCGATGTTCTCAAGTCCGAAGTTATCCTGGCCATCGGAACCAACACCACGGATAATCATCCCATCATTGCCAACTACGTGATGGAGGCCATCCATCAGCACGGGGTAGATCTCCTTGTGATCGACCCCAGGCGTATCGAGCTGGTGGATCATGCCACACTCTGGCTGCGACACAATCCGGGCTCCGATGTTGCGTTGATAAACGGGCTCATGCACATCATTATAAAAGAGAACTTGCAGGATCAGGCTTACATCGATGAGCGGATGGAAGGTTTTGAGGAGCTGAAAAGCTGCGTTGAAAAATATACTCCGGAACACGTGTCGTCAATTACCGGGATTTCTGATGAAGACCTTCATGCCGCGGCCCGGCTCTATGCAAAGGCCGAACCTGCGGCAATCCTTTACACCATGGGGATAACCCAGCACATCACCGGCACGGATAACGTCAAGTCTTGTGCCAACTTGGCCATGCTTTGCGGGAACGTGGGCAAGGAAGGCGGCGGAGTCAATCCGCTCCGAGGCCAGAATAACGTCCAGGGTGCCTGTGATATGGGCGGCTTGCCCAATGTCTTTCCCGGGTATCAGGCGGTGACCGTGGATGACGTGAGGAAAAAGTTTGCAGATGCATGGGGGGTGGAAGGCTTTCCGTCCACGCCCGGCATAACCGTCACTGAAATGTTCAGCGGTGGCGAGACCGGACAAATAAAAGCCCTATACGTCATGGGAGAAAATCCCGTGCTGAGCGATCCGGACAAACATCATATAGAAAAAGGTATAGAAGGGTTCGAATTTTTTGTGGTTCAGGATATATTCCTTACGGAGACGGCAAAACTGGCCGATGTTGTGCTTCCTGCAACCTGTTTTGCGGAAAAGGACGGAACGGTTTCAAACACCGAACGCAAGGTCCAGAGAGTTCGAAAGGCTGTGGAACCTCCGGGAGAAGCCAGAGAAGACACCTGGATTATCAGCGAAATCGCAAAACGGATGGGCTATACCATGCCCGCGTCAACACCGGAAAAAATCATGGAGGAGATAAACCTGTTAACCCCGAGTTATAAGGGGATCACCTACAAGCGAATCGAAAAAGGCGGGATTAGCTGGCCGTGTCCGGATGAAGACCATCCCGGGACACCCGTGCTTCATATGGGAAAATTCGCCAGAGGCAAGGGACTTTTCTTTGCTATCGATTACATACCGCCCGCCGAGCCAGTCGATGACGAGTACCCGTTTTTGCTCAGCACCGGTCGGAATCCTCAGCACTTCCATACCGGAACCATGACCCGGCGCGGCACCGGCCTGAATCGTCTTTGCCCGGAAGCTATTGCCGAAATAAACCCCGTGGATGCGGAAGCGTTGAACATATCAGGCGGGGAATTTATAGAGATTACATCACGGCGGGGTAGCATAAAAGTCAAAGTAAAGCTCACAGAGCGTACCCAACTCGGGATGGTTTTTATGCCGTTCCATTTTCATGAAGCTCCGGCAAACATCCTGACACATTCAATTGTCGACCCGGTGGCAAAGATACCCGAGTTTAAGGTCAGCGCGGTCAAGATTAAAAAAGCTGCATGAGGGAGTAACCCAGATGGTTGAATATTTAATAATTCCTGTAATCAAACTGATTGTGATATTCAGTGTGTTTCTTTTGATAGCTGCTTACACAACCTATATGGAACGGAAGGTGCTGGGACATATGCAGCTGAGATACGGACCCATGCGGGTCGGGTTTCACGGGCTCCTCCAGCCGATTGCAGACGGGATCAAGAACTTATTCAAAGAGGATCTTATCCCGGAAAACGCAGACAAGACCGTCTTTGTGTTAGCCCCTGCGATCAGTATTGCGGTCGCCATTATTCTGCTTTCCGTGATCCCTTTTGGTCCTCCGGTCACGATTTTCGGACGAAAAATCAACCTCTACCTTGCCAATCCGTCCATTGGCATCCTTTTTGTTCTCGGATTCTCAACCCTTGGTTCTTACGGAAACATTCTTGGGGGATGGTCTTCAGGGAACAAGTACGGGTATATGGGCGGGCTGCGCGGGTCAGCCATGATCATAAGCTACGAAATTTCAATGGCATTTGCTGTGATAAGCATTATCATGATTACCGGCTCCTTTAGTATCGTTGACATGGTGAATGCCCAGACCGGAGTGTGGAATGTTTTTAAGCAGCCGATCGCCTTCCTTGTTTTTCTGATCAGTGGAATTGCTGAATTAAACCGGACCCCCTTTGACATGCCCGAAGCCGAGTCCGAGCTATGCTGCGGATACAACGTGGAGTACAGCAGTATGAAATTTGCGCTGTTTTTCCTGGCCGAATACATACACATGATTGTTTTCGCCTCCCTGGTCGCAACGCTATTTTTGGGAGGATGGCACGGCCCGGCCTTTGTTCCCGGCGTGGTCTGGTTTTTTCTAAAGATGTTTGCCGTCATCTTTCTGTGCATCTGGGTGAGGGCTACTTTTCCCCGGTTGCGCTACGATAAGGTCATGAAGCTTGAGTGGAAGTTTCTTCTTCCCGTGGCGCTTCTTAATGTTCTGGTCACGGGACTGGTGATGGCAGTGTTATGATGAGTTCTGCTTTTTATGAATTCGTCAAATATTATATACTATCCTGAAAAAACGGGTAAGATAATGAAAGAGACCGATGTTATACATGTGAGTAAAGATCGTCCTGAAAATGGAAAATACGTTAAGCCCCTTTTTAGAGGACTTTCTTTTATATTCAAGAATTTTCTTACAAAGCCGGTGACCCTTCAGTACCCCACCGAGAAGACACAACGGAGCCAGCGCTGGAGAGGTCTCCACAGACTCGAGGTTGACGAGAAAGGGGAACTCAAATGCGTGGCATGCGGCCTGTGCGCCCGGATTTGTCCATCCGAGGCCATCACTATTGTTCCGTATGAGGAAGAGGGAAAGACACGATATCCTAAAAAATTTGTCATAAATGAACTCCGATGCATATTTTGCGGGTTTTGTCAAGAGGCCTGCCCCAAAGGGGCCATTACATTGACGGAGGTTTATGATTATATCGACTACAACCGGTCAGATTTTATTTTTGATATTGAAAAACTGAAAACCCCGGAAAAGTTTCGGTTCACGGGAAAATAACTCAACGTACGAACATCTTCTCGACAGGGGATGTTCTTCGAAAACAGTATTTAAAAAAGGCTTTTGCTCATGGAACAGGCACTGATATTGATTTGTGGCATCATCGCCATCGCTACCGCCGTAATGGTCATATTCTCCCGAAATACCGTTCACAGCGCCATGTGGATGGTGGGACACTGCTTTATTCTTGCGGTTCTGTTTCTGTTATTAAAATTTCAGTTTATCGCAATTCTGCAGGTGATTGTTTACGCAGGCGCAATCATGATGTTTATCATTTATGCGATTATGATGCTGAACCTGCGGGTTTCGGATGAAAGTGCAGAACCTTTGAAAAATGTTTTAAACGGACGGTATTTGCTGGTGGCCCTTTTATTGATCGGGCTGTTTATCATCGGGGTAGGATTCGGTCCCATGGCGTTAAAAGGATCCATGACGGATCCGGCCATGATAAAATTCGGAGAGGTGGAACTGCTTTCAAATTATATATTTGCCGAGGGACTCCTTCCCTTTGAACTGGTGTCTGTCCTTCTGACGGCGGCAATTGTGGGTGCTGTTTACCTGGCGAAAAAAGATTGATTAATCGATTATTTGTTCGAAAAATAAGGTATTACTGTAATGGTTGAATATCAAAACATCTATCTCACTTTATCGGCGATACTATTTACAATAGGTTGCGGCGGGGTGATCACCCGCAAAAACGCTATTGTTGTGTTTCTGTGCATAGAGATCATGCTCGGGGCTGTTAATCTTGCCTTTGTCACCTTCAGTCGAGCCAATAGTTCCCCTGAAGGGATATTCATGGTGATGTGCATCATGGCCGTCGCGGCGGCCGAGGCAGCGGTCGGACTGGCAATTTTTGTCCTTTTGTACAGGAAAACCGGATCCATCAATATAGACAAGTTTAATTTGCTAAAATGGTAAATAGAGGTTTATGCAATGTTTGATTATGTATGGTTGATTCCTACCTTGCCCCTCATTGGAGTGCTGGTAAATGGTCTTTTCGGCCGTCGTATAGAAAAAGCAAATAAAAGTATTATACACTGGATCGCCTGCGGTTCGGTGGGGCTGGCTTTTTTCGTGACATTGACCATTTTTGTTCAGATGCTAAGGCTTGAACCGGACAAGCGTTTCTACGATTACATCTGGTTCACATGGATGGAATCCGGAGAATTCAGTGTCCCAATGGGATTTCAGATCGATCCCATTTCAATGTTTATGTGCATGTTCGTCACCGGGGTCGGCTTTTTGATCCATATATATTCCATCGGTTACATGTGGCATGATGAGCATGATGAAGGGACGTATTTCAGATACTTTACATACCTTAACCTCTTTATGTTGTGCATGATCATCCTGGTGCTGGCGGACAACTTCCTTTTGATGTTTTTGGGCTGGGAAGGCGTGGGGTTATGCTCATATCTTTTAATCGCCTTCTGGTTCAGTACCAAGGAGTTTGCGATTGCGGGTAAAAAGGCCTTTATTACAAATAGAATCGGCGATTTTTTCTTTGCCATCGGGATGCTGCTGCTGATCGTGAATCTTGGAAAACACGGGATATGGTCAATAAAATACGCGGATGTATTTTCCCATGCTTCCCTACTGTCACCGGATCTTATCACGTTGATATGCATTCTGTTTTTCCTGGGATGTACGGCCAAATCCGCCCAGATTCCTCTATATGTCTGGCTTCCTGACGCCATGGCCGGCCCCACTCCGGTCAGCGCACTGATCCATGCCGCCACCATGGTCACCGCGGGCGTATATTTTGTGGCTCGCTGCAACATTCTTTATTCCATGTCACCGCTTGCCTTGCAGATTGTTGCCATTGTGGGCGGGATGACCGCATTTTTTGCCGCCACCATCGCTTTGACCCATAATGATATCAAAAAGGTGCTGGCCTACTCAACGGTCAGCCAGCTCGGGTACATGTTTCTGGGTCTGGGAGTGGGCGCCTTTACCGCAGGCCTGTTTCACGTTTTGACCCATTCTTTTTTCAAGGCCCTTCTCTTTATGTGTTCGGGATGTGTCATACATGCCATGAGCGGTGAACAGGATATGAGGTATATGGGCGGGTTGCGCAAGAAAATGCCGGTCACCTTTTATACCATGGTCATCGCAACCCTGGCCATCATCGGGTTCCCGGGATTTTCCGGTTTCTTCAGTAAAGACGAGATCCTATGGAAGGCCTTCAGCAGCCCTGGCGGAAATTTTATGCTGTGGCTGATGGGCGTGCTTGCCGCAGCCATGACCGCTTTTTATATGTTCCGCCTCATTTTTATGACTTTTTTCAACGAATGCAGGGCATCTGAAGAGGTGAAAAAACATATTCACGAAGCCCCCAAATCCATGACCGTCCCTTTGATGATACTGGCCTTTCTTTCCGTGGTGGGCGGGTATATCGGCATTCCCAAGTCACTCGGCGGGAGCAATCTTGTGGAACATTTTCTTGAACCGGTTATGGGGCTCGGGGACGGAAAACTCTTTCAAGACGCTACCGGCACGGCAATAATGCACGGGGCGGAAACCGCCGGCCATCATTCATACACGCTTGAATATATCCTTATGGTCATTACCACATTCATTGTACTTGGCGGAATTTTCACCGCATACATGATGTACATGAAAAACAGGACCATTCCCGAGAAGCTCGCTGCAAAGAACCCCTTGCTCTACAGGCTGCTGCTCAATAAATGGTATATTGACGAACTGTATGAGTGGAATGTGATCAAACCGCTACATACGTTCAGTATCTTTTTATGGAAAATTACCGACGCTATGATCATAGACGGCCTTGTAAATAAAACGGCTCAATTTTTCATGTGGTGCGGCAGCATGCTGCGTCACATCCAGACCGGTTATGTGCAACGCTATGCGGTCACCTTTGTAGCGGGTACAGTGGCGATTGTCATGTATTATGTTTTTTTACTGTATATTTAGGATGAGATGTCGTTTGGTCGTAACGTAGGTAAGCAGTTAAGATGATCCAAATTTATATGGACAACATCTGAACATAGCAACTTCTGGAGATGACAGAATGAACCAGCTTAATTTCCCGATTATTAGTTTCACTATTTTCTTTCCTCTGGCCGGGGTGTTTTTGCTTCTTTTTATCCGAGGTGATAAAGAAAAAAATTATAATCTTATGCGCAAAGCCGCGTTTGTAATATCCCTTTTTGAATTCGCGGTTTCTCTGGCGTTTCCGATTTACTTTAATTCCGAAACGCCGCATATGCAGTTTGTGGAGCATGTTTCCTGGGTCAAGAGCATGGGTCTTTCTTATTTTGTCGGTATAGACGGAATAAGCCTCTGGCTGGTGGTGTTGACCACTTTCCTTGTTCCCTTATGCCTTCTGTGTTCATGGACGTATATCCAAAAATATGTAAAAGCGTTTCTGATCAGCATGCTTCTTCTTGAAACAGCGATGATCGGGGCGTTTGTATCTCTGGACCTTGTGGTCTTCTACATTTTCTGGGAGCTTATGCTCATCCCCATGTTCCTGCTCATCGGGGTTTGGGGCGGAGCCAGACGAATCTATTCCGCCGTCAAGTTTTTCCTGTACACGGCGGCCGGAAGCCTGCTCATGTTTGTGGCGATTATCTACCTGTATTACTACAATTACGAGGTCACCGGAATTGCTACGTTCAACCTTTTAGAGCTGTATAAGCTGCATATACCGATATCCATCCAGTTCTGGCTTTGCATGGCATTTTTCATTGCCTTTGCCATCAAGGTTCCCATGTTTCCGTTCCATACCTGGTTGCCGGATGCCCATGTGGAAGCCCCGGCCGCCGGAAGCGTCATTCTTGCCGCCGTTCTTCTTAAAATGGGAACTTATGGTTTTTTGAGATTTGCAATGCCGCTTTTTCCATATGCATCACACCAGTTCCTTCCGATTGTCGCGGTTCTGGCAGTTATTGGAATCATTTATGCGGCACTGGTGGCATGGGTCCAACCGGACATGAAAAGCCTGGTGGCCTACTCCAGCGTAAGCCACCTGGGATATGTAATGATCGGGCTTTTTGCCTTAAATATACAGGGGGTTGAAGGGGGCATTTATCAGATGCTGAATCACGGGATAAACACGGGCGCTCTGTTTATCCTGGTGGGGATCATCTATGAACGGAGGCATTCCCGGATGATGGAAGATTTCGGAGGTCTCGCAAAAGTCATGCCGATCTTTGCCACGTTCCTTATGATTGTCACCCTTGCGTCGGTTGCCGTGCCCGGAACAAACGGTTTTGTGGGAGAGTTCATGATCCTTGTGGGCGTTTTCAAAACGTACCCGCTTTTTGGGGTGTTTGCCGTCTCAGGAATGATCTTTGGGGCTACTTATATGTTATGGATGTATCAGCGGGTCATGTTCGGACCTGTTGACAAAGATGAAAATAAAAATATTCCGGATCTGAACCTGCGTGAGATAGTCACGATGGTTCCCATTGCCGTGCTTATTTTTGTAATGGGAATTTTTCCGGGATATTTCATGAGAAAAATGGACGCTTCGGTCTCGCTTTTTATCAACAGATTCAACAAAGACTTAGCAATGTATGTTCAAGAGGCGACCGGAAAAACCAATACTCACCTGGCGATAAAAAATGCGGCTCTGATACTATCTCAGGATCGATCCTTAGACCAGGATGAAATATTAAAAGACAAGCCTTTGTAACATAGAGGCTTTTTTGCACAATAAATTTGGAGGAATTAATGGAGACATTGGATTTCATTCTGCCGGCAATAAGCTACCCGGCTGTTTGGCCGCAAATTATTCTTGTTGCAACTGCATTGTTCGTACTGCTTATTGATGTCTTCAAGCGGAAAGCAAAAACTGCTTCCATCGCTTTTATATCACTTGCCGGTTCTTTGATCGCACTGGCCTGTTTGATTGTGACATGGCCGACCAGTGGCGGCTCTTCTTTCAGCGGTATGGTGTTTACAGACGGCTTTTCTTTTTTTATCACCCTGATCGTCTTGCTGATCTTGATTTTGACGATCATGATTTCCATTAATTACCAGAAGTTTTTTTCACGGATAAACTGCGGAGAGTATTACGCCCTTATTCTTTTCGCCACTTGCGGAATGACTCTAATGGCGGCCGGAGGCAACCTGATTCTGATTTTTGTTGCCCTTGAAACCATGTCGGTTTGTATTTACGTTCTTGCGGGTTTTCATAAAGATAAGCTCCGCTCCGCTGAGTCGGCGTTAAAGTACTTTCTGCTTGGGGCCTTTGCCTCGGGGTTTCTTCTTTACGGATTTGCACTGATTTATGGAGCCACGGGCACTCTGGACATTGCAAAGTTGGGCAACTTTATGACGAGTCATCCTCAGATACTGCATTCAAAACTCCTTTTTGCCGGGTTGATTATGATGACGGTGGGTTTCGGCTTCAAGGTTTCCATGGTTCCTTTCCACATGTGGACGCCGGATGTTTATGAAGGCGCCCCTACAGTGATAACCGGATACATGGCCACCGGCGTAAAGGCCGCTGCTTTCGCAGCGCTGATCCGGGTTATCCTTGTCCCCCTAATTTCTCTCAAAGGGGACTGGACTTCCGTCATGTGGATTGCTGCTCTCCTGACCATGACCGTCGGGAACATAATCGCACTTGCTCAGGACAACATAAAACGTATGCTCGCTTACTCAAGTATTGCCCATGCCGGATATATCCTCATAGGGTTTGTGGCAGGCACCAGCCTTGCCCAGGCCGGGATGCTGTTTTACCTTCTGGCATATGCGTTTATGAACATCGGGGCCTTCGGTATTGTGGCGCTTCTCGGGAAAGAGGAAGGGGAATATGACCAGATCTCCGATTTTGCAGGGCTGGGGTTTAAATACCCGATGATGGGGGTGGCCATGGCGGTCTTTATGTTTTCTCTTGCCGGAATTCCGCCCACTGCCGGATTCATGGGTAAATTTTATATATTTACCGAAGGCATAAAAGCCGGCTATGTATGGCTGGTCATATTCGCTGCCATAAACAGCGCCATTTCGATTTACTACTATCTCAGGGTGGTAGTGGTGATGTACTTCCATACTTCCGAAGGGCTGGTTACCATGCCGAAACCTTCTCGGACCACCGTACTTGCCTTGGCAATTGCATGCTGGGGAGTTCTTTTGATGGGAATATTCCCCTCATACTTCTGGACCTTTGCAACCAATTGCGTTTTTACCCTTATATAATGCCCGAAGGAAACCTATGATTTTTCGTTAAGATCAAGGGCAAATTTACAGGATAGCAGATTTGGACAGCTGTAAAGCTGCCCGCAAGGGCGAGAGGCATGGATGCCCCGAGTCAAAACGATAAGTTTAATCCTCAAAATACTCAATGTATGGATGACTGCCCCGTTGCGTTTTCTGATTTTTTCTTTAATTCTTTCAATAAAAGTCCAACAGATATTTTAATATAGAACTATCCAAACTCCCTGAAAAACAACATCTTTTAATCATTATTTTGTATTGCAACCCTATTTTAAGAAAAGTTTCAACGGATATAATTCTTGCAATTTAAAAATTTATGATTAAAATAGCACGGTAACACAAAATAGGAGTTGCTGAAAACCCCGCGGTGAATTTCAGGACTTTATTTTTAATTATTTTTGATAAAAATATTCATAAAAAATAGATATTTAAATTCAATTTAAATTGATTTGTGGGTGAAACACACATTAAATAACTTGAATCTAAAAAATATGAAAAATTTTGGCGAACATGATTTAGTCTTTTTCAATGGCTCCAACCGGGCAATTTTTATTGCCATTGGGTGTTATTCCTAAATTATCCTGGAGGGCGGAAATGACGGAAGCGTCTCTGATCGATTATATGTACATATTTCTTTTCCTTGTGGTCGGTTTTATCGGAGGATTTGCGCCGTTCATTGTGAACTGGTTCATCCGTCCGAAACGGACCCATCTGAAAAAATCCCTCAACACCTATGAATGCGGAATGGATACTTACGGTAACGCATGGGATTATCGTTACGGCATCGCATACTACCTTTACGCCCTTATCTTTCTGGCGTTTGATGTTGATATTTTGTACCTGTTTCCGGTTGCGGCATCTTTTGACAAGGTTTCGGGTGCTCGTGGCGTGATAGAAATTTTTATCTTTATCGGCATCTTAACCCTGGCCATTGTGTATGCATGGGCCAAAGGAGTCTTTACATGGGAGAGAAAACGAACCCTTCGGTAAGTAAGCCCGATTTGGAGTCCTATACGCAACGGATTAAGGCGGAATGCTATGCCGGCCTTTCCCACGGCCGTATGAACCTTGACGCCGGACCGTTACTGCGCATGGACCTGATCGACAAATTGTTGAAATTGTGCCAGGCCAATTCCCTATGGCCCATGACGTTCGGGATTGCCTGCTGTGCCATCGAGATGATGGGAACCGGCATGGCCCGGTTTGACATTTCCCGTTACGGAGCAGAGGTGTTCAGACCCTCGCCCAGGCAGTCCGACCTGATGATCGTCGCCGGTACGGTGAACCGGAAACTCGCTCCGGTCCTGCTCACCCTTTATGAGCAGATGCCTTCTCCCAAATGGGTGATTGCTATGGGCAACTGCGCGATTTCCGGCGGTCCATTCAATGTAAAGGAAAACTATAATATTATCGAAGGCGTGGACAAGCTTATCCCGGTGGATGTGTATGTTCCCGGCTGTCCTCCCCGGCCCGAAGGTCTATTGGAAGGCATCCTCAAGCTTCAGGAAAAGATTACGGGCGTGCGTCATCCCATGCCCCAGAACCGCCATCCGGATTCTCCCCAAAGGAAGGTCAAAGGATTGGAGTTATGATGGGGACATATGAGAATTTCAAAACCAATGTGAGAAATCTCGGGGGTGATGTCACGGAGACCGATTTTTATCAGCGGGGGTATCATCTGGACGTTGTGCTGACCGTGAACACGGTTCGAGAATTTGCCCAAACCGCCTATGATCAGGGATTTTATCTAGTTTTTGTGACCGGGTTTCATGTCCTGCCCGAGAACAATGCGGGGATCAAAACTTCCGGACTGGAAGTGGTTTACCAGTTTGCAATGTTTGACCGGCTTTGTCGCGTTAAGGCCCGCGTGTCCGTTCCAGAGGATCTGACCGTTCCCAGCATATGCCATATCTACCAGGGAGCAAACTGGCATGAACGAGAAACCCGTGATTTTTATGGGATACGGTTCAGCGACCATCCCAATCTCGAGCCCCTTCTTCTTTGTGAAGAAGACAAAGATTATCATCCGTTGTTAAAGGAAGAGAAGAAACTAAAATCATTTGAGGAGGTTTCCTGGCCGGCCCAACATCCGGATATGGCCGATATCCAGATCGAACCCTCATCCGACGTATAGTCGTGTAGACATAGATCATGCGTGAATCACAGTTTCAGGAACATAATCGATTTTTTTTAAATATGGGGCCGCAGCACCCCAGTACTCACGGGGTTCTTTTGGTGGTCCTTGAGATGGACGGGGAGTATGTACTAGATCCGCAGCCGGTCTTAGGGTTTATCCACCGCATGCACGAAAAAATGGGCGAGTCCAGACCCTGCCAGGGGTTTATGCCCAATACTGCACGCATGGATTATGTGTGCGCGCTGCCCTACAATCATGGATATGTTTCTCTTATCGAGAGAAAGGCGGGCATCGAGGTGCCCAAACGGGCGGAGTATATCCGGGTGATCACTTCCGAATTGAACCGGGTGGCCAGTCATTTACTATGGCTTGGGGCATACCTTCTGGACCTGGGGGCCTTTACGCCGATCCTCTATGGGTTTGACGACCGGGAACATATCCTGGATATTCTGGAAGATGTCACCGGTTCCAGACTCACGTATTGTTACTACCGGTTCGGAGGCGTTTACCAGGATATCGACGACAAGTTTGTGGAATCTACCCGGGCCTTTATCAAACGGCTGCGCAAACGCTTCGATATTTATGAAAAGCTGGTGACAAAAAATATTATTTTCATCAAACGCGCAGAGAACATCGGCATAATTTCGCGGGATATGGCCATTCGATACGGTATTACCGGTCCCAACCTCAGGGGGTCGGGCATCGCGTATGATATCCGAAAAAACGAACCCTACTCGGTCTATCCGGAATTTGATTTTGAAGTGCCTGTGGGAGAAAGAGGCGACTGTCTGGATCGATATATGGTGAGGGTTCGCGAAATGGAGCAGAGCTTAAGGATTATTGAGCAGGCCCTTGACACGCTGCCGGACGGTCCGGTCCGGTCCAAAGTTCCTAAAAAAATCAAGCTTGCTCCCGGCGACTGCAATTTTGCGGTTGAAGCTGCCCGGGGAGAACTCTCCTACTACCTGGTGGGTGACGGAACTTCGGTTCCCTATCGTTTAAAAATAAGGGTTCCGTCGTATTCAAACTTAAGCTGTCTTCCGGAGCTGGGTGAAGGAATTCTGCTTCCCGATCTGGTGTCGATCATGGGAAGTATGGACCTGGTGATACCGGAAATAGACCGATAACATACATAAATGCAAGGACGATAAGCGCTAAAAACTTTAAATTTTAAGTCATGGAAATCATCTCGACATTACCTCCTGAATTGATCCGGATGGTGTTCGCAGCAATCATCATCATTTCGTTTATTTTTCTCAATGCCATTATGATGGGCTATCTGGAGCGAAAAATCGCAGGGCATGTGCAGAGACGCCCCGGCCCCATGGAGGTGGGACCTCACGGCATTTTACAGTTGGTTGTTGACGGTGTAAAACTTGTGGGCAAAGAGTTGCTCATTCCCGTGAACGTTGATCGCACCCTTTTCAGGCTTGGGCCGATTCTGTCATTCACGCCGGTCATTCTGCCCCTTCTTGTGATTCCCTTCAGTGAAAAACTCCAGGCAAGGGATCTTAACCTGGGATTGCTGTTCATTGTCTCCATGACCTCCATAAATGTCATGGCGATTTTGGTGGCAGGATGGGGCTCCAATAACAAGTATTCCATGTTCGGCGCCATGCGGGCCGTGGCCCAGTCCATTGCTTACGAAATTCCGATTTTACTCTCCATGCTTGCGGTGGTCCTCATGACAAATACCTTTAGCCTGAAGGAAATTGTAGGAGCGCAGCAGAACATCTGGTTCATTGTGCTACAACCCCTTGCCTTTATTATCTATATTATTTCCGGAGTTGCTGAAACCAACCGTGCGCCCTTCGATCTTCCGGAAGCTGAAAGCGAACTCACCGCCGGGTTCCACACCGAATACAGCGGTATGGGGTTCTCGCTCTTTTTTCTCGGAGAATATACCAACATGTTCACCGTGGCGTCCGTGGCAACGGTTCTTTTTTTGGGAGGCTGGCACGGACCGCCCCTGCCCTATGGCGAGTATCTGGGCATTGTCTGGTTTTTCTTAAAGGTTTATTTTCTGCTGTTTTTTATGATCATGATTCGGTGGACCTATCCCCGCGTGCGTTTCGATCAGTTGCTGAACTTTGCGTGGAAGTATCTGGTGCCCTTTTCTTTGGTCAATATTTTGATAACAGCGGTGGTGGTTAAGCTATGAAGCGCTATTTTTCAGATCTGTTTGTCGGCGGAAAAAGCCTGGTGGACGGCCTGGGGGTAACCCTTAAGGCATTGTGTCAGCCCATGGTTACCGTTCAGTATCCCAGGGAAGAGATCGATATCACGCCTAATTTTAGGGGGCATATTGATCTTGTTCTGGATCCGGAGAAAAATACGTTCCGGTGTATCGCCTGCGGAATGTGTGAACGATCGTGTCCCTCCGAGTGTATCCAAATCAAGGGTAAAAAGGTGGAGGGTAAAAAGAAAAAAACATTGGCCTTTTTTACGCTGGATTTCACAAAATGCAGCCTTTGCGGAACCTGTGTGGAAATCTGTCCGACCCAGGCCTTAGAGTTTTCCAACGAATATAATCTTGCCGCCTTTTCCAAGGAAGCGTTTCACTATGACATTCTCAAGCGGCTGGAGGAACGGATCATATGACGTTTTACCAGTACATTGCCGAAGGGCTCTTTTTAGTATTCGTGCTGCTGATCATCGCCGGAAGTTTTATCACCATCCGGGCGAGAATTCTTATGCATACGGTCTTGGGTCTTGCCGTGGCGCTTTTGGGCGTCGCCGGCATCTATTTTTATCTGGGAAGCATGTTCCTGACCCTGATGCAGATTCTCATCTATGTGGGGGCGGTCTGCATCGTTTTGATTTTCGGCATTATGGTGGGATCCACCCCCACGGAGATTGCGGAAAAAACCATTAAAGACAAAAAAAATATATTTCTTGCCGTATCCGCAGCGGCCGCCGCCTTTTTTCTTCTCATGATCAGCATCTTAAAGACCGAATGGGTACCGGCGCCGGATCAACTCAGGGATTTCTCGGCCAAGCATCTGGGGGAAAGCTTCCTCTATCAGTATTGCCTTGCATTTGAGTTGATTTCGGTGATTCTTCTCATCGCCATCGTCGGAGCCATAATCCTGGCCAGAGAAGGCCGGGAAAATGATAAAAATCCATGGGCTACTCCGAACCATGGACCGCCCCATGTAAAAGAATTAACCTCTGTAACGGAAAACAAGGGGGACCCTTTGGCATGATACTGATCAGCGACAATCTTTACACCTATCTGATTCTGGCGGTGTTTCTGTTGATCGTCGGTATCTACGGGTTGATCCAGCACAAAACTTTTATTGGAATGCTGGTTTCCACGGAACTGATACTCAACGGCGCGGGAATAAATTTCATGGCGTTCAACCGTTTTCTTGCCCCGGATCCGGCCGTCGGTCAGATAATTACGTTGTTTATTATGGGGATTGCCGCAGCAGAGGCGGCCATTGTGGTGAGTTTTATCATTGCTGTTTTTCGTAAGTATCACTCCATCGACCCGGATGATGTTATAGAATTGAAAGGATAGATGTGTAATTCACTGATGTTGGTTAACAGCGGCCATTTATTACTTTTCATCGAAATTCGAAGGTCTGGTTTCAGGTGTCGGGTGTCAGGTGTCAGGATGACGAACGTAAGAGCTGGCACCTGAACACTGACACCTGAAACCTGGATTGCTTGAGCTAAATCACCAACAATCTTTATTTACACCCCAAGGATAGGAGACCCGGTAAAACGGTCAGATGTTAGAAGCTTTATGGGCATTTTTATGGAATACATATGGAAACAATCATAAGCAGTAAAATTATTTTGACACCCCTGATTCCCATGATTACGGCGCTTCTCATCATGGGATCCAAGAACAGACCCAATTTAAGGGAGTCATTTTCCGTATTCGGGGCGGTGCTCACCTTCCTTTCCGTTGTATACGTGTTGCCCCATATTCTTGCAAAGGGGTCTTACGAATATACACTTTTTACCCTTTATCCCGGGGTCAGTGTGAAATTTCATCTGGACGGGCTTGGCGTATTATTTGCCGGGACCTCTTCGTTTTTGTGGATCATGGCGGGATTCTACTGCATGGGATATATGCGCGGTCTGAACGAACATGCGCAGACCCGGTTCTATTTTTGTTATGCGGTTGCGGTGGGCGGCGCCATGGGCGTGGCATTTTCAGCCAACCTGTTTACCCTGTATCTTTTCTACGAAATCGTATCCGTTTTTACCTATCCTTTGGTGGCCCACCACCAGGATGCGGAAGGGTATCACGGGGGAAGAAAATATATCGTCTACCTGATGTTTGCCTCCAAGGCGTTTCTGTTGCCGGCAATGATTCTGGTGTATGTGCAGTGCGGCACCCTGGATTTTGAAATGGGCAATGTTGTCTCCGGCATTTTCCCGAACGGCGCCGGGTCCACTCTGGTGAAAATCACCTATATCCTGTGCCTGTTAGGATTCGCCAAATCCGCCATCATGCCCATACACGGCTGGCTGCCGGCGGCCATGGTGGCCCCGACCCCGGTCTCCGCCCTTCTCCATGCGGTGGTGGTGGTCAAAGTGGGGGTGTTTTGCACGGCCAGAGTGATGCTCTCGGTTTTCGGGGTGAACCTGCTTGACGTTCTGGGTCTGGGAACCTTTACCGCATACCTGGCGTCGTTTACCATTATCACGGCATCGGTGGTGGCACTGACCAAAAACAATCTTAAGATGCGGCTGGCGTACTCCACGGTGAGCCAGCTTTCCTATATTATTCTGGGCGTGGCCATGCTGACGCCCAACAGTATTACCGGCGGGCTTATCCATATTACCAACCACGCATTCGCCAAAATTACCCTGTTTTTTTGTGCGGGCTCCATTTTCGTGGCCACACGAAAAAAAGATATCACGGAGATGGGCGGGGTGGGATGGAGCATGCCCTTTACCATGATTGCTTTTGGTCTTGCGTCGTTGAGCATGATCGGAGTCCCTCCGGTTAGTGGGTTTGTGACCAAATGGTATCTGGCTTTAGGCACGCTGGATGTTCATAATATGATTCTTCTCACCGTTATTCTGGTGAGCAGCCTGCTCAATGCCGTATATTTTGTTCCGGTCTTTTTCACGTCGTTTTTCGGGAAACCGCTGCCCGGAGACACCACTGACGGCAGGTTCCTGGAGGGATCTCCGTTGATTATGTTTATGGTCATTCCTCTATTTTTAACGGCTGTTGGGTCCGTAATGTTCGGCGTGTATCCGGATCTTTTCATTAATATAATCAATTTGATGCTGGGGAGATGATGAAAAGAATACTCGAATATTTAAATAAACATTCCAAGGTGTTGAGGAATCTATTTTTTGCGTTTTTGCTGGGGGCGGTGGCCTACGATTTCTTTGCAACACGGCATGGAGCGCATTTTTTCGGCGATTCAATCATGGGGTTCTGGTCTGTGTTTGGAATCTTTGGATGTCTGGGTATGATTGTCGTGTGCAAAGGGCTTTCTCATGTGTGGTTAGAGAAAGAGGAAGAGTATTATGATAAATAGTACGATTTTTATGCATCCGGCCACCTGGTTTCTTATGGGAGCCTTTTTTCTGCCCGTTTTCAAACGAATGGGGCTGATGAAAGTGGTGCTCATCGCTGTGCCCCTCATGGCATTTTTACAGATCCAGTGGCTGCCTGAAAGCTTCGGCCAGGTGTCGTATCTGGGGATTGACCTGGTTTTCGGAAGAGTGGATTCGTTGACGCGGGTGTTTCTCCACGTGTTTACCCTCATGGCCATTATCGGGTGTGTTTACGGGCTGCATGTCAAAGAGACGGGCCAGCATATTGCCGCCTTCCTTTATGTGGCCGGTTCCCTGGGGGTCACCCTTTGCGGCGACTATCTGACCCTGTTCATTTTCTGGGAACTCATGGCCGTGGCATCCACCTTTTTGATCTGGTACCGGAAGAAGAAACGATCGGTGCAGGCCGGATACAGATACCTGCTGGTTCACGTGGCCGGCGGGCTGATCCTTCTGGCGGGTATTTTTCTGCGGTATAAAAATGTCCACGATTTGAGTTTTGTCCGCATTGCCGCACAAGGGGCTACCACTGCCGACTATCTGATCATGATCGGCTTTATGCTAAATGCCGCGGTTCCCCCGATCCATGCATGGCTTCCGGATGCGTATCCCGAAGCGTCCGTGACCGGTGCGGTGTTCATGTGCGCCTTTACCACAAAAACCGCGGTGTATGTTCTGGCGCGGGCGTTCCCGGGGTTTGAGGCCCTGGCCATACTGGGAGCGGTTATGACCCTTTACGGTGTGGGATACGCTGTGGTGGAAAACGATGCCAGACGCATCCTTGCCTATCATATTGTATCCCAGGTGGGATACATGGTTTGCGGGGTGGGAATCGGGACGGCCATGTCCGTTAACGGGGCCTGCGCCCACGCGTATGCCCATATTATATACAAAGCCCTGCTGTTTATGGGGGCCGGGGCAGTGCTGGAGATGACCGGAAAATCCAAGCTCAGTGAGTTGGGCGGGTTATATAAACGCATGCCCTGGGCCATGATTTTCACGGTTATCGGAGGGATATCCATCTCCGGGTTTCCTTTAACCAGCGGGTTCATCAGCAAATCCATGATTATCGCCGCTGCGGGCGAAAGTCACCGGACCATTTTAATGCTCATGATGACCTTGGCTTCCGTGGGCACCTTTCTGTCCGTGGGCATCAAACTTCCGTATTTTATCTGGTTCGGAAAAGATTCCGGGGTTCCGGCCAAAGAGGCCCCGTGGAATATGAACCTGGGAATGGCCATTGCCGCGTTTCTGTGCTTTTTCATGGGCGTTTATCCCGAATATCTTTACAAAATGCTCCCGTTCCCGGTGTCTTATCATCCCTATACGGCGTACCATCTTTCCGAGACGTTGCAACTCATGGGATTTACCGGCCTGGGCTTTTACATCATGGTTAAAAAACTTACCCCCGCACCCAAAATGAACCTGGATCTTGACTGGTTCTACCGCAAGGGCGCCCGCGTCTTTATGTGGATCGCCTCCCGGCCCGTGGATGCGGTCAATAACTGGGCAAACCAGGTTTACCGGACCGTGGGGTTTAAGATGACGCTGGCGTTTGCCAGGGCCTTATCCTGGTTTGACTGGGAAGGCATCGACTGGGTGATCGACGGCTCCGCACGGGGGGTGGTTAAGGGCGGCGACAAGCTCAGGACGCTCATGACCGGGAAGATACAGCAGTATATCGGCGGTGCCGTGGCCATAACCTTTATCGTATTAATTTTGGTGTTATTGGTATAAGGCGTAAATTTTTGTAGATCGAGGACAACTCGTGTATGGAACAATATTTGATCTATAATACCTTATGGTATCCTATTCTGACGGTTCTGGTGGCGGTTCCGTTGTTCGGGGGATTTATCACCCTTGGGATACGGGGGGACCGGAACCTGAAAATCTGGGGTTTGCTGGTGACGGTGGTCACCGCGGTGCTGTCATTGCCCTTGTTTTTTTCTTTTGATCTGACAACGGCAAACTATCAGTTTGCCGAGTCCAGAAATTGGATTCCATTTTTAGATATCGGCTATGTTCTGGGGGTGGACGGCATCAGCGTTCTGTTGGTGCTTCTCACCTGTCTGGTGATGCCGCTGTGCATCCTTTGCTCATGGAGTTACATACAGGAGCGGTTTAAAGAGTTTATCTTCGTGTTGCTCTTTATCGAAGCTTCCATGATCGGGGTGTTTATCAGCCTGAACATGGTTCTGTTTTTCATTTTCTGGGAGGCCATGCTGGTTCCCATGTATCTGATTATCGCCGTCTGGGGCGGACCGCGCAAAGACTATGCCTCCATCAAATTTTTTCTATATACCCTGATCGGAAGCATATTTCTGTTTGTGGCCATCATCGCGCTTTACGTGACCACCGGCACGTTTTTTATCCCCGAGTTAATGACACATCAATATAGTTTCAGTTACCAGATATGGATTTTTTTGGCGTTTACCCTGGCCTTTGCCATAAAGGTTCCCATGTTTCCCTTGCATACCTGGCTGCCCGCAGCTCATGTGGAGGCACCCACGGCGGGGAGTGTTATTCTGGCAAGTATCCTTCTTAAAATGGGGGGGTACGGGTTTTTGCGGTTCTGTCTTCCCATCGCGCCTGCGGCCACGGTTGCCTGCATGCCCTATTTGATCGTGGTTTCCATCATGTCGATTATTTTCGGCGGGTATCTTGCCTTGGGCCAGACCGATGTCAAGCGGTTGATTGCCTACTCCAGCGTGGGCCATATGGGGTTTGTGACCCTGGGAATTTTTCTTCTCAGCAATGTGGGAATCAAAGGCGCTATTTTGCAGATGGTAAACCACGGCATCACCACGGGGGCTTTGTTTATCCTGGTGGGAATGATCTATGAGCGAACCCACAGCAGAGAGATTTCAGACAATTCCGCCCTGGGGATCATGATGCCCATATATGTGAGCTTTCTGGTGATCTTCTCCCTGTCGTCGCTGGCATTTCCGGGAACCAACAGCTTTGTGGGAGAATTGCTGGTGCTGATTGCCTGCTTCACCAAGTACAAGATCGTGGGCGGGTTTGCCGTGGTGGGAGCCATCCTGGCAGCGGCCTATATGCTCCGGCTGGTTCAAAAGATGGTCTGGGGGGATTCGGACGGGCATGCGCACCCCGGGGCTCGATCGGAGCTGTTTGACTTAAATTTCCGGGAGACGGCAACCCTGATGTTTCTCACCGTTTTTGTGTTCTGGATCGGATTTCATCCCACTCCCTTGCTCGACGTTATGGATGCCAGCACTGCCCATCTGGTCAAGCAGGTGGAGTCCGGCATGCACACGTCTCCGGCCGGGCATCATGCGGTCCTGAACGGATTGGGCGAGATGGTTAAAAACCTGTTGGCGTTTAACCATTGATGAACGCGTAAAAAGGAGTTTTTAAAAATTATCGAATGATACTGTTTCTACCCGAACTGGCACTAATCCTTATGATCCTGGTCTTTTTTTCGGTGTCATTGGCAACGCCGAACCAGAAGCAACTGCAAGGCATGGGGCTGTTCTTGTCCGCGCTGGCCGTGGCCTCATCCGTATACACTTATGGACAGAACGGCACCCTTTTCTTTGACGCGTACCGCATCGATGCGTTTTCGCAACTGTTCAAGATCATCATCACCTTCGGGCTGTTTATCGTAATTTATCTGGGAGAGGGGCTGTCCGGCATCGGCACCAACCTTAAACCCGAATATTATCTATTCCTTACGCTGAGCGCTTTCGGTCTGGCATGCATGAGCAGCGCGGTGGAACTGATTACCATCATCCTGTGTCTGGAGATCGCTTCTTTTGCCCTTTTTATCATCATTCCGTTCCGCAAACACGGGGCGTACCGCAAACCCATGGAAGCGGGAATCAAGTACGTGCTGTTCGGTGCGGCGGCCTCGGGCATCTCCCTTTATGGGATCAGCTATATCTTCGGCATGACCCACACCACCTATCTCGCCGATCTGGTCACCATCATCCCGGGAATGATTTTGCAACAGCCTCTCATAATGATCGGTCTGGTGATGCTGCTTTGCGGCTTTTTTTACAAGCTGGCGCTTTTTCCCATGCACTTCTGGGCCCCGGATGTGTACGAGGGGGCGGCCAACGAGACGTCGAGTTTTGTGGCCACCCTTCCCAAGGTGGGGGCCGTTGCCCTGTTGATCCGGCTGATTTTTTTGGCGGGCGTGGATTCGGGCCAGTTTACCTGGGTTTTGGCCATCCTTGCCGTGCTCTCCATGACCTTTGGAAATCTGTTGGCACTGGTGCAGACCGATATCAAGCGTCTTCTGGCATACTCCAGCATCGCCCATGCGGGCTATATCATGGTGGGTCTGGTTTGTGCTACCGAACTCGGGTTTGTCTCCGGCATTTATTATATCGCCGGTTATCTGGTGATGAATCTGGCCTGTTTTTTCGTGATCTACAATCTGGCGCCCAACGGGGAAAATATCAGTTTTGATGACTTTAAGGGGCTGTACAAGCGGTCGCCCCTGCTGGCCTTCACCCTGGCCGTGGGCGCTTTCGGCATGGCCGGCATCCCGCCCACCATTGGATTTACCGGAAAGCTTTTCCTGTTTACCGCGGCCATTAAAAAGGACATGTACGCGCTGGTCATTCTGGCGGTCATCAATACCGGTGTCGCGGTGTTTTACTATTTGAAGATGGTGAGGGCTGCCTATTCCAGCGTCCCATCCCCCATGCCGAAAATCCAATTGAAATTTTCCACCACCCTTTTAGGAATTTTCTTCATCGTGATCATTCTTTATCTCGGAACCTTTCCCCAGGGATTTATCGATGTTGCCAAAGAAGCGGTGGCTGCGGCCATATAGTTTTCAAAAAATCTGTTGAATTCACTTTCCACTTCTCTGAGTGGACTGTTCCATCCTGGCATGAGATTCCAAAACCACTTTATTTTATTGGCTTTTTTAATGCCATGTTTTGAGCTTGGTTAAAGGTTTCCTGACAACACAGTGGTTTTCCTTCAAAACCATGCACAGAAAAATGTGCATCAACACACAATTTTCTGTGCATGGTTTATTTGTTTATGCTTTCCCCGATTTTCATCCCATCCAATTCACGCGTTATGGAATGTCTGCACATTCCATCATGACTGTCTGAAATCCGATTTAAATAAAGGTGTTGTTCGAACTTCAAAATGAGAAAGCTCTACTCGAGTTCTGCTGGTTTTAAGAGAAAAATATTTTTGGCACAGGTGTTGCAAAAAGTTTTGTGAACCTAGACTTTTCATGAAGAATTTGTTTTCAAAATCTGATTTCTTATGTCTTTCAGAGAAAAGGAGGTAACGCAATGGATAAAAGAAGAATCTATATCAGCGATATTCATATGAACGCCGGCAAAGGATTTCAAGCGGCCAAAGGCGAACATCCCTACGAATGGCTTGGGCCAGATGAAGCCAAACGATTTGCTGCGTTTTTAAACTATATAAATGACCCGGATACCGTTCAAGAAGTCATCATCATCGGCGATTTGCTTGATGACTGGGTATATCCCGTTGATATGGTGCCGCCTTCTCTTGAGTCCATCGTGAAGGCCCCCATCAACAAGGAAATCGTTCAAGCGTTGAAAAAATTAGCTAAAAATAGAAGATCGCGGTCCTCTACTTACCCGGCAACCATGATATGGGTGTAAATCGGGAATTGGTTGGAAAACACTTTCCTGAAATGATTTTTGGCGGCACAGCTCTTTATAACAGTGTGTATCGTAGCAGTCGTCTGAGAGCCGAACACGGGAGTGCCTATGCAATGTTCAATGCACCGGATACTATCAATAGCCCCGGCAACCGGTTGCCTCTGGGTTATTTTATTAGCCGGGTCGTTGCAACCAAATCCCGCGATACAGGGTCAGCGGATCGTCATTACTGGACGTATGCCGACGACCTGTTGGAAACCCTTGGGCCCCAGAGACTCGCCGCAAGTGTTTTTGAGGCGGTTCTGGAAGAGGCTGGTCTAAAGGAAACAACCAAGATATACATGTCCAAGAGAAACGGCAAAGCCGATTTTGTGACCGCCGGACAGGTCAAGCAGAAATATGCGGCCCTGTATGATCAATGGCAGGAAACATACGGAGCGGGCGTGGCCTTTAAGGTGCTGTTCGCTGAAATCGGTTTTTTGGAAAACTTGGCCGACCGATTGTGCAAGAAAAGCGACACCAATGTTGTTATTTTCGGACACAGTCACGATTGGAAACTGGATAAGGATAAATGGTTTGTAGATGACCGGATTTACGCCAATTGCGGTACATGGTGCGACGATGAAAAACCCTGCACATGGGTGGAATCCCAAAAAGACCGAGAAGTGCGGAAGCATTTCATACGGGTGATGGACTGGAAAAATGGACAGCCCAAAGTGCTGCAAGAAGAGGATGTGACCCTATGATCAATGAGAATAAATTTGAGTTGGCAGTGATAGCAGGCTTGGACGCGGATATGAAGATGTTAGAGAGTCATTTAGAAACCGGGAGAGAAAAATGAAGTTACCAAAAATTGGCGATACAATAGGTACAAAAGAAGCATTGGAATTATGCCGATATTTTAGTCTAAATTATCTGGTTGAACGTATTGAATCCGATCCAACAAGCTATAAGGATTGGAAGTTCGACGGATGTTCGGGTTTACCGGATGAATTAATGGGTTTGTTTACCGGCTGCAATTGGGAAGACATTACCTATAAATGCTGTTTGCCGCATGATCTTTGCTACGGGTATGGTGAACTTGGGAATAAAATTGAGAGAAAACGAGTCGATATAAAATTTTACAGCGACCTGGTGACAAAAGCAGGTATGAATGAATGGGCCGCATCTGCTTTTCTTTCAGCGGTGCGGATAGGTGGAGCGGAAATATTCGGGTTGTCATTTTCATGGGGATTCGCCCATAGATAAAAATCGGCGAAGCTTGCTTTTGGGAAAGACATTGTCGCGTCTTGAATAGAGAATAAAAATTTCATAAAGGGATCTATGTTTGGGCTTCATCAAACTGCCAAAAACCGATGCGTGTCAATAATCAGATGATGATCCGGAATATGATGACCCACAAAAACAGACTGATAATGCAGCCAATAATGACACCTTTGAGGAAAAATATTGGGTCATCATGAAGTTCTTTTCCTACAGTGTGATGGATCTTTTTAAAGTTTTGAAAAGAGTTGGTTGTTTGCATTTTTTAGTACCCCCTTTTTTTATTCAATAAGCAAAACCTATGCCAGGGATCTTTTACAGGCGATTCTGTTTTAAATACTATTTATTTTAATAAGTTAGTCAGATCTCTCCGATTTTCTCCCCTACATCTTAACTATGTAAATATTTCCAAAACAACTTAGAAATGGTTTCAAAACTTCCCCTCAGGCCCAATTCCTGTGTTGGACCGAGGGATTCAATACTCGAAATATTACATATATTCCTGCGCTTTAATCCCTCGGGCCGCCTTGACTTTGAACCTGATTGAAGGTTTTGAAACCACTTCTATGCATGTGGCAAAATTGACGTTGTTGAAATGATGTGACCGCCAGCTATAACTCGCAAAAAGTTAATGCGGGTTTTATACAACATTTGGTGTTGATAGATCAAACCGAATAGTTTATGCATCTTTTTGAATTCACCATGGTCAAAGGAGATGATGTAGATAACATGGACTTTACAAGAACACTGTCTTTAAGAAACACTCGATTTACTGAATTTTTGATCCGTAAGAATGCTCTCGACCCGGGCGGTTTTAACGGATGGGTCTTTTGTCCCGGGATGCTGTTTAATTCAACAGACAAATGGTGGGGAGATCAGGGGAAGCGTGATAAGCCCCATGAGGGCTTGGATTTATGCCTGTACAAGGATCGGGAGGACAAGATTCTTCGTCTGGGTGAAAAGGCAAAGGTCCCCGTAATATATGACGGCATAGTTGTTGGGATTGTCGATGATTTTCTTGGAAAATCGGTGATCATAGAACATTTGTTTTCCGACTATGATAACAATAGGTTATGTAGCATTTACGGTCATACAATCCCGGAAGACACTCTTTGCGTCGGCAAAATCGTCAAGCAGGGGGATGTCATTGCAACCTTGGCGGACTCGAACACGTCCAAAACAGGCATCTTTCCCCATTTGCACATCTCACTCGGGTGGACATCCAAAGAAATCTCATATGACAGCCTGGATTGGGAAAACATCGGCGATCCAAATACGGTGACGTTGTTGGATCCCCTGCAGGTTATTGATTAGCATTAACTGGGTGTGAATCACGGCTGTTGGCAATATGAAAATTCATGTTCGTCCGCGCTACGCATTTAGCTTTGGGGAAAAGGTGTCAGGTTTCAGGTGTCAGGGTCGAGAAACTTGAAGAGCTGAAACCTGAAACCTGAACACTGACACCTTACGATTGAACTCAATAACCAACAATCTTGATTTGCACCCGCATTAACTCATATTGGGTCGTGAAAAATACGAAACGCAAGTTAACAGATCCAAAAGTGGAGGCATTGTGGAAAAACTAAAAGGTTATCAGAAGAAATATCTGAAGGGTCTTGTCCACGGCATGAAACCGGTGGTTTTTGTGGGCCAGAATGGACTTTCCCCTACGGTAACCCGGGCGGTTCATGAGTCGTTGGAAAAACATGAGCTTATTAAGGTAAAATTTGGTGATTTCAAGGAAAAAAGCCAGAAAAAAGAGATGGCCGCCGTCATTGAAAAAGAAACCGCATCCGAGTTGGTGGGGATGATTGGTCATATTGCAATTTTTTATCGTCAGCAGAAAGATCCCGAAAAAAGAAAGATCCAAGTTCCAAAGCGGAAACCGGGTTAAATTATAAATTTCTATTTTATCTGATATATGATAAGAGCCTGTTTTGCTCGTAATTGCTCCCGGTGCCCTTGCTCATATGATCGCAAGAGGTATGGAGCGAAGGAAAATATTTAATGACAAAGATCGGAATACAACATTACCATGCCTACGGAAACCGTTGATACCATAATTATCGGAGGCGGCCTCAGCGGTATATATGCCGCCTATCTGCTGTCCCAAAGAAATAAATCTTTTGTTCTTCTTGAAGCCCGTGAGCGTATGGGCGGCAGGATTTTAAGCCGCGAACATCACGGGCTTTTTTGCGATCTCGGCCCCTCCTGGTACTGGCCCGAGGTTAACCCGAAAATGGCGTACCTTATTCAAGCTTTGGGACTCAAGGGGTATCGCCAGTTTGAAGAGGGTATGGGCCGTTATCAAATCCCCGATGGCGCCGTGCATACGGTCAGGGGGTACCCCATGCAACCCTCCTGCTGGCGGCTTTCCGGCGGCATGACGGCACTGATCACAAAACTCTGTGAGAATATTCCTGAAGACGCCATCAGGCTCAATCACCCGGTCTGTACCATCGAAAAAAAGTCCGCCGGTGTTCTGGTCAGCATCGGCGAACTGGAGAGAGAGCCCTGGACCCGGTTCAGTACCGGCAAGGTAATCCTGGCCCTGCCGCCGCGCCTTGCCGCCGCTACCATTCTCTTTACTCCCGACCTGTCTCATAATTTGACTCAGGCGATGCTGAGAATGGGGACGTGGATGGCGGGTCATGCGAAATTCTGCGCCCTTTACCAAGAACCTTTCTGGCGGCAAACAGGCCTGTCGGGCTATGGTTTCAGCGAGCGCGGTCCCATGGGCGAGATCCATGATGGTTCCAACAACGGCCAGGGCCCCTACGGACTGACCGGCTTTCTCGGCATTCCCGCGGTGCAACGCAACCATCAACAACGTATCACCGAGGCGATTCTATCGCAACTTGCAATCATTTTCGGCAAACCCGCGGCGCTACCAACGGCCGTCTTCTACCAGGATTGGGCTTGCGAACGATTTACCGCTACCCAGTTCGACCAGCCGCCCATGTACCAACACCCTCTCTATCACCCTCCGGCAGGGAAAACCTCCATTTGGGACGGTACCATCCATTTTGCCGGCACGGAAACCGCCGACCAACACGGCGGTTATCTCGAAGGCGCCCTGACCGCCGCCGAACGGGCGGTAATGAACCACTAAGGGGGGATATAGTGAAACAGGATAGGGGATAACATCCGGATCATTTGCGCACGCAAGGCTCTACGCTATGAGGTAAAATAATATGAAGGAGAAATATGATTTTAGTAAAGGCAAACGTGGTGCCGAACTTCCTTCCTCCGGGAAGCGCCGAGCCGATTTTTTGGTTCTCACTTCCCGGCGCCTCGGTTTTTAAGTTTGACGGGAATGATTGTCAATTTAGATCATTTTAGCGAAACTCTATTTCATGAAATCGAGAACCTAAAATCCAACTACTTTAATTCTCATCCAGAATATCTCCAAGTTTCCGATAGTTCATCTTTTCTTAAAATACAATCTGTCGCGCAAGATTAAAATTTTCTTGACACCACAGTGGTTTTCCTTCAAAATTGTTAAAACTTATAATTGATGGAAAACCCCCATTAACTTGCTGCCAAGAAATACGCTTTGGTTTTCCTTCAAAACATGAAAGCGAGCCGAATGATGGAAAACAGTTTGTTTTTCAAAAAGATGACAGATAACCAAAGGCGGGTGTTCATTGACACGGTGCAGCTCTATGAAGTTTTTCTGGATGCCCACAAAAAATCCCTTTCTTACGCCGGCGGTATGCATTGGAAAAAATCCAAGGGCCGGGAATATTTATTCAGATCCAGAGATCGCTACGGCTATGGAAAGAGTTTGGGGGTACGATCTGCGGAAACCGAGAAAATATTAGATGAATTTCGGAAAGCCAAAAAAAGTTTCAAGGAACGGATGTCCGTTTTAAAAGAACGGTTAAAAGAGCAGGCAAGATTTTGCAAGGCGGCAATGATCCAGCGGGTGCCCAGGATTGTCACCAATATTTTAAGGGTGTTGGTTCAGCAAAATCTACTAGGGAAAAATATCGTTGTCGTGGGTACGAATGCGTTATATGCGTATGAAGCGGCCGCAGGCATTTTTTTTGACCGTCCGATTATGGAGACCAAAGATATGGATATTCTATGGGATATCCGGCCGAAACTTACGCTGCTGGCTGATGATAAAACAGAACCCGGAGGCTTGCTGACGCTTCTCAGAAAAACGGATCGCTCCTTTGAACTTTCCAGTTCTCAACGATTTCGGGCGGTGAACCGGCATGGATATATAGTTGACTTGATAAAAGCTGAGCCGAAAAGGGTGATGACTATAGAACCACGGCGAATGGGTGGGCCGGGAGATTTGGAGGCCATTGAAATTAGGAACTTGCACTGGTTGCTTAATTCTCCGAAATTTTCTCAAGTTGTGATAGGAGACGATGGCTATCCTTCTGAAATGGCGGTACCTGACCCCCGCGCTTTTGCGCTGCATAAATTCTGGTTAAGTGGTCAAACTGACCGGGAACCAATAAAAAAACAACGGGACAGGGATCAGGCAATGGGTGTGGCCCGACTGGTCATTCAACACTTACCGCAGTATGCTTTCAAAAGATCAGATCTCAAAATGTTTCCAAAACAAGTCGTTAAAGAAGCCCAACAGCAAATGTCAGAAATAGAAGGATTCCCTGGTTTTGAAATCGAATATCATTGATTTGCCCGAGCTGCGGGAACAAACCCATGTGTTTAAAGACCGAACCCATGCCGGTCAAATTTTGGCGAAGATGCTTGCGGCCCATGACACGCAGGCCGGGATCATTTTAGCCATACCGGCCGGCGGTGTACCGGTGGGCGTGGTCATGGCTGAAACAACAGGGCTTGATTTTGACGTGGCCGTGGTCAGCAAGATCACCTTGCCCTGGAATACCGAAGCCGGCTACGGGGCGGTGGCGTTTGACGGCACGGTTAAACTGAATGAAGATATGCTGCTGCGCGTAAACCTGACCGCCGAAGAGGTTGAACAAGGAATCCAAAAAACCACGGCCAAAGTTGTGCGCCGGGTGACAAAACTACGGGGCGCACAACCCTTGCCGGACCTCGGGAATCGATCCGCAATTCTGGTGGATGACGGACTGGCTTCGGGATTTACCATGCGGGTGGCGGTGGCAGCATTGCGCAATGCCGGGGCCGACCGGATTGTTGTGGCCGTCCCCACCGGTCATCGCCATTCCGCGGAAATGATCGCACGTGAGGTTGAAGCGCTCTATTGTGCCAATATCCGAGGCGGCTTGAGTTATGCCGTGGCCAGCGCCTACCGGCACTGGTCGGATGTTGCCGAAGAAGACGTGGTAAAAATTCTGGAACAATTCAAACCAAAAGACCTTTGATTTGCCGAGGGAAAAACACGAAATAAACAAAGCCCGAAATTTTAATATGTTATTTTTCGTGTTTCCGTGATTTTTTTTATTTGGCCTTTACGAACATTTGAGAGGATAAAAATATGGAATGTAAAATCGATCAGAATATTAAATCATGTAATTGCAGTTATGAACCGTGTTCACGCAAGGGGACTTGTTGTGATTGTATAAGCTACCATCTAAGAGCCCGTGAACTTCCGGCCTGCTGTTTTCCGGATGATGCAGAACGAACTTACGACCGCTCTTTTGAGCATTTCGCCCGTCTGGTCGCTAATAAAATAATATAACCCCCCTATTTTCTTCATCCCAACTACCCGGATTGCTCAGCCCGGTGGAGTGCAATAGGTATATGCTTCGAAAACTGTACAAAGTCCCGGTCGGTCGTGTATATTGAAAATTTGTCTCTGACAGCCAAAGCGCAAATCAAAAAATCGGTATTTGATCCTTGTATCCCTTGTGAACGGCATAGATTGAAAAATTTTGCAGCGGTGACATATTGTTTGCGCTCGATTGAGGTTAAAGAATTCCCACAAAATTCCGAATTATATTCTCTATAATATCATTGTTTTGTAAAATTTTATAAAAAATGCTATAAGGTAATAAAGTTGCTTTTAGAAATAGGCTGAATTTTAACCGTATTTCACATTTCAATAGTAAACAACGCTACAAATCAGACAAGGAGAGCCAATGAAGCATATTGATAATATACAGCTTACTTCAAAGCAGCTTCAAGCTCTGAGTGAAATTAAGCGAAGGCTGCTGGAGAAGTTCGATATCAAAGCTTTCATATTGTACGGCTCAGTTGCACGTGGTCAGGCGGATGAGGAATCAGATGTGGATTTGCTTATCGTGACTTCGAAACCTCTGATTCGCTTTAAACGCCATGAGATCACCAATGTAGTATTCGAAGTGAATCTTCAGTTCGATACGACTTTCAGCACATTGGTTGTTGATCTGAAATCATGGGAGACCGGTATCATTTCCGTCTTGCCTGTACGGGATGAAATCATTCGTGATGGTATTCGGGTATGATCACTAAAGAACAACGTACAGAAATGGTTCGCTATTGGTGGCTCAAGGCTCAGGATAGCTTATCTTCTGCTCGACGGGAGTTCGAGGCCGGTTGTACGATCAGATCTTCGAGGATCGGCAAGAGGGTGATTACGTCGTTTTTGTCTCCTTTGAACAGGAGTATGTTCTGTTCCAATTAGCTCAGTGCTCTGAGTTTTTGGATGAATTGGGTAAGCTGTTGTCATCCTTAGATGAATACAAGTAAGAGGCAGAACAAGGGTGCCAAGCTGAGGCACAACCATACGATGATGAAGCAATCCAAACCAAGAGACCTTTGAACCGCAATACTGATCACCATTTATAAATAATTATATTATTAATATATTATGGTATACGTTAATACCGAACCGTAATTGACGAATCGTTAATAACGCATTACTTATGGTATAGGTCCTTCATCTTCCATAAAAGCATCCTTGGATTCTCTTGTCAAAAAAGGAATACTCTATAAAACCATCGAGGGAAAGTATCAATTTTCAGATACTTTCATGCCATGCTGGATAGATTATATTGGGGATAAGAAGCAAGGCTGGTAAAAAAATGGGATAAACCGGCAAGTATGTTCTTAAGCAGCCAACTGACTTCCGCCCTCTGTCCCCTGTCATCCGACTTCCGACATCTGCTCTCTGATCCCTGACTTCTGATTTCTGACTTCTGACCTCCGACTTCCGACCTCTGGCCCTTTTCCCTCTTCCCTCATCCATCGTCCTTCGTCCAGCCTCCAACTTCCGACCTCCGACCTCTGCTCTCAGACCTCTGACATCTGGTCCTTCGCCCTCTGTTCCCTTATCCTAATTTTCCTTAACATATCTGAGCCTCAGGCGTAGTAAACTAAATAGTTTCCATCCAGAAATGGCCCTTTTCCGCAATCTCTGCGCCCCGTAGCTCCGGGAGATGGTACTGGGGTGGTTGATTAAAAACAAAAAGCCTACGGCAAAGAGACAAAAAATTGAATTGTGTGACCGACCTGAGTTTCATAAGAGCGTTAGGCACGTTCTGCACGATGTTCCGGAAGTCCCATGAACAGATGAAAAATAGGCAAAAGTGGTCAAAACACCTTGATATCGTATAATAATTTACACTAATCAATGATCAAGGTTTTGACCCCATTCATTAGAGTGTTCCTGTTTTAAGCTATTCGGTAATAAACTTATAATTTTATGGACGCCCCGGAAGTCCATCCCTTATTAAAAAACTTTGCGTCCATCAGAACCATTTGACATCACCCTGCTTTTCCTTTAGATACATATCTATACCTATTCATCCAGATAAAATCAGATTCTCTTTAATCAACACGCAAGGTGTCAAAGCATGGAAGACCGGTGGCTCTCTGTCCATGAAATAGCGGAATATCTTGGCATCAAACGCGACACCGCCTACAAGTGTATAGGCAAAAAGCACATGCCTGCCCACAAGGTCCTTTGCCTCTGGAAATTCAAAAAGGAAGAAATCGATGAGTGGGTCAAAAGCGGCAGCGTCGGGAAGACTGCTGGCCATTGAAGAAGAGAAAATTGCACGCTGATGGAGTTATAATCCTATGAAAACAGTCAAAGATGCATGCGAACTGCAGTCGAATGCGTTGTCGATTAAGCTCAGCGATCAGATTGAGCAACTTGACGAGTTGATAACCGCAGAGGGGGATGGCAAGACGTTTTTGGAGAAAACCTACATCACCCAAGGTATGCAGGACCTCATCAGTGAAGGGCTTGCTCGTTTGGCCGGCGCCTCTTCCCAGGCTGTTTTTCATCTGAAACAGGCCATGGGTGGTGGTAAAACCCATCTTCTGGTCGGCTTTGGTCTGCTTGCCAAGCATCCGGAACTTCGGAAGACCTACTGTGGAGGGATTCCACAGGCATCCGCTTTCGCGAGTGCCGACGTTGCCGCCTTCAGCGGCCGTAACAATCCTGATCATTTTCTCTGGGGCGAGATTGCGGGCCAGCTTGGCAAAGGGGATCAATTCAGTCCATTCTGGACCAGCGGTCCCAAGGCGCCGGATGAGAAAGAATGGCTCAAACTTTTTGATGGTGATCAGCCTGTTCTCGTCCTGCTTGATGAAATGCCCCCCTATTTCCACTATCTTGACACCCAAAAGGTGGGAAACGGAACGGTGGCCGACATCGCAACCCGCGCCTTTGCCAACTTGCTGACAGCCGCAGGCAAAAAGAATAATGTATGCGTGGTTGTCTCAGATCTTTCGGCAGCCTATGATACCGGGGCGAAACTCATCCACCGCGCCCTTGAAGATGCGCGCTCCGAACTGGGCCGTCAGGAGCGCAGCATCACGCCGGTGGACCTTGCAGCAAATGAGATATATGACATTCTGCGCAAGCGTCTGTTTAAGTCGCTTCCTGATAAGGCAGAGATCGAGGACATTGCGGCAGTCTTTGGCCGCAAGTTGGAAGAGGCCGCCAAATCAAAGACCGCCAATCGTAGCGCCGAGGCGGTTGCCGACGAGATAGAGGCGACTTACCCCTTTCACCCACGACTCAAGAATGTCATTGCGCTTTTTAAGGAAAATGAGCAGTTCAAGCAGACCCGGGGTCTCATCGAGTTGGTGTCGCGACTCCTCAGATCTGTCTGGGAACGGCAGGCCAATGATGTCTTTCTCGTCGGCCCCCAGCATTTCGATCTGTCAATTGCCCAGGTCCGTGATAAGCTGACCGAGATTTCCGGTATGCGGGACGTGATTGCCAAGGATCTCTGGGATGCGCAGCAATCCGCCCATGCCCAGATCATTGATCTTGCTGCCGGCAAGGAAACCGCTACTCAGATCGGGGCGTTGCTTCTATCTGCCAGCCTGTCAACAGCGGTCAACGCGGTCAAGGGGCTTACCCGGGAAGAAATGGTCGAGTGCCTGGTTTCACCGCTGCGCGAGCCGTCCGACTTCCTCGCAGCTTTTGATGAGCTTGAAAAAATTGCCTGGTATATCCACCATACACCGGAAGGTCGTTACTATTTCGACCGGCAGGAGAACCTTACCAAGCTTCTGCAAGGCCTGGCCCATGATGCCCCGCAGAACCAGGTCGACGATTTGATCCGCCATCGCCTGCGGGACATGTTCGAGGCCTCCCGCAAGACTTGTTACGAAGATGTTCTGCCACTCCCCAGGCTGGAGGAGGTGGCTGACCGGGTACGCCGCGGTCGTATGCTGCTGGTGGTTAGCCCGGATTCAAAGATCCCGCCTGAGGAGGTCCGGAAATTTTTCGAAGGCCTGAGCCAGAAGAACAATCTCTGTGTTCTCACCGGTGATAAGACAGCCATGGGCAGTGTTGAAAAAGCAGCGCGCCAGTTTTTTGCCGCCAGGAAGGCAGACGGCCGTATCCCCACGGGGCACCCGCAGCGGGAGGATCTGGAACGAAAACAGCAGGGTTATGAGCAGGACTTCAACTCCACCATCCTCAACCTTTTCGACAAGGTGCTTTTTCCGATTAAGCGTTCCGGTAAACCGTGCCAACTTGCCTCAAAGGCACTGGACATGACCCGCGATGCAACCAAGCCTTTCAACGGTGAGGAGCAGATTGAAAAAACCCTGACTGCCAACCCGTTGAAGCTCTATCTTGACGTGGAAAAAGAGCTCGACGCCATCCGTGACAAGGCCCAGGATCTGCTTTGGCCGGAAAACATAGACGAGGCACGCTGGTCCGATGTTGTCGATTGCTATTCCGAACAGGCCGGCATGTACTGGTTGCCGCCCAAAGGACTGGACACCCTCAAGTCCATTGCCTGCAACCGTGGGTTGTGGGAGGATCTTGGCAACGGCTACGTCACCAAGAAGCCTAAAAAAAAACGTACCTCCGTGCAGATCATTGCCGAGTCCGGTTCTGACGACGCAGGCCGGGTCCGGTTGCATATCAATCCGCAGAACGCCGGTCCGGCACCCCGCATCTATCTCGCCGAAGACAGACCGGTCAGCGAGGCGAGCACCCAGCTCAAAGACCAGGTTCTCAACACCTCGGCATTGCGGGTGAACTTTTTGGTCTGCGATCCATCCTGCCAGTACGAAACCGGCGCTCCGGTAACCTGGACCAACAAACTCGTCCTCCGCAACAAGCTTTCGGAAAATGACGGCATACGCAGTATTGAACTCTTTGTTGCTCCCAAAGGAGAGATTCGCTATACCCTTGATGGCAGCGAACCGCGTGACGGCACGGTCTACGAAGATCCAATTGCCATTGGTGACGGCGAAATCCTGCTGCGTGCCTTTGCCGAGGCGGAAAAGCTCGAAGCCAAGGCGGAATTCCGTTTTCAGGCCAAGGGCAAGAAGGGTGTTCAAGTTGACGAGGTGAAGCCCGGCCGCCTTGTCTCTCGTACCGGTCGCAAGCTTGATTCACGGAGCAAGACCTTTGAGGGATTGAAACAGGCTACCGAAAAATCCGTCAGCTTCGAGGGAATTGTGTTGACCGTTGGTCAGGGAAACCGGATGATCGCCGTCAATGTAGGGGAAATCCAGGTGGATGCGGAATTTATCGAGGCACTTCTTTCTAAAGTATTAGAGAAGTTCACCACCGACACCCCTGTAACCATGACCTTCCGCAAGGCGCATTTTGCCTCAGGCCATGACCTCATGGATTTTGCCGGCAAACTCGGCATGGAGCTGCAGGCTGAGGATGTCGAGCAGTGAGACTCTCGCAAAGACGCAAAGGTGTAAAGAAAGATGAACAAAAAAGAAAAAACTTCATACCTTCGCGTCTTGGCGACAGTAAAACCATCGACTTCGGCGCTCCGGATAGTTTTGGCGCCCACCTGTTTCGTGTCCTGATTCCGACTGCGAGAAAAGATTCGGTGGTTATTGTCGAAGACTATGGATACCGGGGCGAAGAGGGCGGCGTACCTCGCGAGGAGGAACGGGTTTTGCTCAAGCGTCCGGTCTGGTCGGCCATCGCCGACCCTGCTCGCCGCGAGTTTAACGTCCGGCTCAAGGCGGCCAGGGTACCCGTGGGCCGTTGGCATACCGGAACCACCTTGGTGGATAGATTGTTGGGTAAGGAACTATGTGTGCTGGCCTGGGCTGCGGAAACCGCAAACACCGAGCAGTTCCCGATCATCTGCAGTAAATGGGCGGCTCTGCGCCCCGAGGAGCGTTGGTGGCTCTTTGCCATGACCGTGGCCGAGGCCGGCCTGCCGATGGACACCCGGCGCGGCTGGCGGCGCGCTTTGTTTCACGCCCTTTCCGACGGTGAAAAACCGGCACCTGGAAGGAAACGCCGGCCCCGGCAAAAAGATTTGTTTGAGTTGCCCTTGTTCAAGGATTTGAAATGAGTGAAGCGATAATCCCATTTTCCCTCAAGAATGCACCCGCTCTGATAGAACGGCTGTTGCCGGTGCAGAAGCTTTCGGCTGAGGCCTACAAGGAGCAGATGGCAGGCAGTGGGAAGACGCTCACCGCCCTCGGATCCTATTGGAAGGGGCGGAAGCCACTCATTTTGAACAAAGCTTGCATCCTCGGCTGCCTGTTGCCGGCCACTGATGACCCCGCACGTGATCTCGCCATATTCGAGAAGTTGATGGCCATGGATGACGAGTCTTTTGTTGCCCGTTGGAAACGACGACCAAAACCAAAGGAGATCCTGAGTACACTATCCATTGCGCGTATCGCTGATTATTTTACTACCAATCCGGAAGATGTGCTGCCAGCATCCGCACCGGTGGATTGGTCAAATCCCGATTACAATGGAGTGAACGTTACATGGCGTGAGGATTTGACTGAATTGGAGCGGCGCCGTCTGGAGGTGCAGATGTTGCCCAAGGCACCCTATCGTGAACAGGTAACAACTGCGAAGCGACCGGAAGAGGTCATGGATACCGTACACGATCATATCTGGGACACGGTCAACGACCATCTGGGTACAAACGCACATTCGTTTCCCGAGCTGGTTGAGCAGCTTGGCATTATGCGCTTCGGTCATCGGCCACGGTTTGCCGATACTTTCTGTGGTTCAGGTCAGATTCCATTCGAGGCTGCTCGGCTTGGCTGTGATGTATATGCGTCCGATCTCAACCCGGTTGCATGCATGCTTACTTGGGGTGCCTTAAATATCATCGGCGGTTCACCTGAAAGCCGTGAAAAACTAACTAAGGATCAACAGAACTTGGCAAGCCGAGTACAGGCTGAGATTGACAAACTTGCTGTTGAAGATGATGGTAACGGTTGGAAGGCCAAGGTGTTTCTCTATTGTGTAGAGGTGCGCTGTCCTCAGAGCGGTTGGATGGTGCCACTTTTACCGAGTTTTGTGATCAGCAAACCAAGAACAGGTGAAAAGATTAATGTTATCGCCGAATTGCTCCCTGATTCAAAACAAAAACGGTATAATATTGTTATTCGTTCCGGTGTGACAGACAACGAACTAATGGCGGCAATGCAAGGGACAGTCCGTACCGATGGACGCGGTCAGGATCCTTATGTGATTCACACTGTTGAAGGAACCGAATACCGCACAAAAATTTCTACACTAAGAGGTGACTACAGGAAAAACGACGGTACCAATGGCAACCGTTTACGCATGTGGGAAAAGCACGAGTTCAAACCACTTCCAGACGATATTTTTCAGGAGCGGCTATACTGTGTCCAGTGGATGTGTCAAAAAAAGAAAGCCAATGGTAAAGAATATGAATTTCGAACAGTTACACTTGAAGACCTCAAGCGAGAGCATATTGTCGAAGAATTTGTTGGAAAGCATTTTGTTGAGTGGCAGACCAAGGGCTGGATACCGGATATGCGCATTGAACCAGGTTATAACACCGATCAGCCGATTCGTGAGCGCGGCTGGACTCATTGGCATCACCTATTTAACCCCCGTCAGTTGTTAGTGGCAGGGCTGGTGAATCGGTATAACGATGCAATGCTAAAATTTGGTATAGGGCGAGTTTTAAATGCCAATTCACGACTTAGTCGATGGGACAATGTCAGCGGTGGTGGCGGATGTGTACAGGCTGTATTCGACAATCAGGCATTGAATACGCTTTTCAACTATGGATGCAGATCTTTTGCCAATGCTTCAGGTCTGTTGACGAAGACAATAAAGCATTTTCCTTTATTAGCCGCTCAGAAGGAATATAAGATTGACTCTGTTACTGCCGATCACATACAGGCATTGAATGACGTTTACGTCACCGACCCGCCTTACGGTGATGCAGTGAAGTTCGAGGAGATTCTCGATTTCTTCATCGCCTGGCTTCGCAAAAACCCGCCCCCCGAGTTCGCTGACTGGGTGTGGGACAGCCGCCGTTCGCTGGCCATCAAGGGGGAGGGCGAGGATTTCCGCCGGGGCATGGTGGCGGCATACAAACGGATGACCGAGTGCATGCCGGACAACGGCATCCAGGTCATCATGTTCACCCACCAGTCCGGCGCCATCTGGGCTGACATGGCTAATATTGTCTGGGCCTCCGGCCTGCGGGTTACCGCGGCCTGGTACGTGGTCACCGAGACCGACAGTGCACTTCGTACCGGCAGTTATGTCAAAGGCACGGTGTTGCTGGTGCTGCGGAAAAGACAGGGCACCTTAAAGACCACCCGCGATGATCTGGCCTGGGAGATTCAGGAGGAGGTTGAAGCACAGATAAATGCCCTGACCGGCCTCAATCAGGAGGCAAAGGGGCTTTACCGTGACGAAAACGTTTTTGAGGACGCCGACATCCAGATGGCGGGCTACGCGGCGGCCCTGCGGGTGCTTACTCGCTACGCCATCATCGACGGCCGGGATATGACCACCGAGGCAATCCGGCCGCGGGTCAAGGGCGAGCCCACCTTTGTGGACGGACTTATTGCTTTTGCCGTGGACACCGCCAACCAGTGCCTCGTGCCCCGGGGCATCCCCAAGGGCCACTGGGACAAACTGAGCGGCGCGGAACGATTCTACCTCAAGATGCTCGATCTGGAAGCCCGGGGCGCCAAGACCCTGGATAACTATCAGAACTTTGCCAAAGCCTTCAAGGTGCGCGATTTTCAGGCCTTCATGGCCAGCCGGAGAGCGAACAACGCCCGGCTGAAGAGCGCGGTGGAATTCGGCCGGGTCGAGATGGGCGAAAGCTCGGAGCTGTACCAGTCCGTACTGCGAGCCGTGCTCTATGCCGTCATGGAACTTGCCAAAGACATGGACGGCGATGAAGTACAGGCCCATCTGACCATGAATATTCCCAACTATTACGGGGATATGACCCAGCGTGAGATGGCCGTGGAGCTGGCAGACTACCTGGCCGGACGCCTCGAAGAATTGCGGCCGGAAGAGGCCAGCGCTGCAAGGGTGCTCAGGGAACTGGTCAAAAGCCAGCGATTGGGATAAGTGAGGATTGCATGACAACACCATCGGCCCAGCCGAAAATTTACCATATCACCCATGTCGACAATCTTGCCTCCATTGTGGCTGCCGGTTGCATCGAAGCGGATGGGCGGCGGGTTGAGCAGGGTGGTGGCCAGACATCAATCGGTATGACCGAAATCAAACGGCGACGGTTGTACGAGATAGCGGTTGCGTGCCATCCGAACACTATGGTTGGAGAGTATGTGCCATTCTATTTTTGTCCCCGCTCAATCATGCTTTATATTCTTCACATGGGCAATCATCCTGATCTGATCCATTATCGCGATGGGCAGGAGCCTGTTCTGCATCTGCAGGTGGATATGGAAGCAGCCATTAACTGGGCGGATCAACACAGGGTACGCTGGGCTTTCTCTGACCGAAATGCCGGCAGTTACTATACTGATTTCTATAATAGCCGAAATGAGTTGGACAAAATAGACTGGACGGCGGTCACATCGACCGATTTTCGTGATCCGTTGGTCAAGGAAGGTAAGCAGGCTGAGTTCTTGATCCACGACACCTGCCCCTGGCATCTGGTGGAAAAAATTGGCGTCTTGAATGAGAGGATACGTAATCAAGTTAACGCCATCATCCGGAATGTCCAGCATAAACCGGTCGTGACAATCGAAAGAATATGGTATTATTAACCGTATAAGGAGGCACTCATGATTGAATTAACACAAGGTGACATATTATGCGCAAATGCCGAGGCGCTGGTGAACACCGTGAACTGTGTCGGGGTCATGGGTCGGGGGATTGCCCTCCAGTTCAAGAAGCTTTTCCCCGAAAATTTCAAGCGTTATAAGGCGGTATGCGACAAGAAGGAACTGCAGCCGGGTAAGCTGTTCATCTATGATCTCAATCAACTCTACAATCCACGGTATGTGATCAATTTTCCAACCAAACGCCACTGGAAAGGCAAGAGCCGGATGGAGGACATCGAGGCTGGACTCCAGACACTGGTTGCAGAGGTGCGCAAAAGAAACATCCATTCCATTGCCATTCCCCCCCTTGGTTGTGGCCTTGGCGGCTTGCGCTGGGAGGATGTCCGGGCCAGAATTGAAGAGGCCTTTCAGGACCTGACTGATGTGCAGGTTCTCCTCTATGAACCTAAAGGGGCGCCTCCTGCAGAAAAAATGGTCCATTCCAAGAAGGCACCGGGCTTGACTGTCGGGCGGGCCGCGCTGCTCGTTTTGATGCGCCGTTATCTTGCGGCGGTCATGGATCCTTATGTGACGCTTCTGGAGATCCACAAATTGATGTATTTTATGCAGGAGGCGGGAGAGGGATTGAAACTTAAGTACAACAAGGGTGTCTATGGACCGTATGCCCAGAACTTGCGCCATGTGTTGACCCTTATGGAAGGGCATTTCATTAGCGGGTATGGCGATGCGGAGGACAATCCGGAACGGGAGATCAATCTGCTTCCCGAGATTCTTCCACAAGCGGAGAGTTTTCTTGAAGATCATCCTTCCACCCGGAACCATTTTCAAAGGGTTGTCGATCTCATTTCCGGCTTTGAAACACCATTCGGCATGGAACTTCTGTCTACTGTCCACTGGGTCGCAACCCGTGAAGACGCCAAGACAGCAGCCCAGGCGGTCAGTAAAGCCTATAGTTGGAATGACCGCAAACGAATGTTTCAGGAAAAGCATATCAGACTCGCCTGGGACATCCTTGAGCGTAAAGGATGGCTACAGGATCATCAGACGGTATGACCGCTATCAACCGCTTCTCATCGCGCCGCCAGAGGCTCGACCATGCTTTTCTCGCTGATCGGCTTCGGGGGGCAAAGTCCTATAAGCGTATCGCCGGTTATTTCCGCAGCTCGATCTTCGAACTGGTAGGCGAAGAGCTTGCCTCTATCCCCAAGGTACAAATTGTCTGTAACAGCGAGCTTGACGCGGCCGACGTGACCGTGTCGAAGCATGTCCGCGAAACAGCACTCAAGGAACGTTGGAACGAGGCCCCAGCCGAGGTTGAGGCGCTGCTCCACCGGGATCGCTACCGACGGCTGCATGATCTCTTGACCAGCGGACGGGTCGAGATACGGGTGGTGCCGAAGGACCGCGTTTTTATCCATGGTAAGGCTGGAGTTATTGAGGCTGCCGACGGCGTAAAGACCTGTTTCCTCGGTTCGATCAACGAGACAAAGAGTGCCTTTGCCCAGAACTACGAGATCCTTTGGGAGGATCCGTCGCCGGAAGGTGTCGCCTGGGTCGAAGAGGAGTTTGACGCCCTCTGGCAGGACGCCTATCCTCTGCCCGATGCCATTATTGAAGAAATCAAGCGCGTTGCGGATCGTGTGGAAATCCGATTTGATGAGGCAAAAGCTGATGAACTGCCTGCCGCGGCCCTGGCCGAGAGCCCGATATACCGCGGCGGTGAACAGCTCCAGCCGTGGCAGCGCTCCTTTGTTACCATGTTCATGCAGCACAGGGAGACATACGGTAGGGTTCGCCTGCTGCTTGCCGATGAAGTTGGGGTCGGCAAAACATTGTCGCTGGGAGCAAGCGCCATGATCTCGGTTCTGCTTGGAGATGGTCCGGTGCTGATTCTCTGCCCTTCGACGTTGACGGTGCAATGGCAGGTGGAATTGTACGATAAGCTCGGCATCCCGAGTGCGGTCTGGTTATCCACCAAAAAGGTTTGGTTCGATCCCAAAGGGCATGTCATCAAGACGCGCGGCGCTGAAGACATCACCCGCTGCCCGTTGCGTATTGCTATTGTTTCCACCGGCCTGATTTTTCACGACTCGAATGAACGTCAACATTTGCTCGAACGTAAATACGGAACGGTGGTTCTTGACGAGGCACATAAGGCGCGCAGGCGTGGCGGTCTTGGCCAGAGAAAGGACGAAGCGAACAACTTGCTTGATTTCATGCTGAAAATCGGACCTCGCACAAAGAACCTGCTGCTTGGCACGGCAACTCCCATCCAGACCGAAGTCCACGAGTTGTGGGACCTGCTGCGTATCATTAATGCCGGTGCGGATTTTGTCCTCGGCCGTGAATTTAACAGCCGGTGGGCCGACGATGAAAAAGCGCTGCCAGTGGTGAAGGGCGATGAAACGCCTTTGGAAGAAAAAGATGCTTGGGAATGGTTGCGCAATCCATTGCCGCCTGCCGGCGAGAATGCTCTTTTTGCAACATTGCGTCTGCAACTGGGGATGCCTGAACAAATTTTTTTTTCCGATCAGGGTTTTGGATCGCTGAGCTTTATTGAACAACAGGCGGTTGGTCAAGCCCTGGAGCCCGGATTTCTGCAGGAAAATAACCCCATTATTCGCCATACAGTTTTGCGACGCAGACAGACCTTGGAAGATGCGGGTCTTTTGGAGAAGGTTGGCGTAAATATCCACCCCAATCCGGATGCGCCTGCCACGGCTTACGCCGGCGTAGGGTTCAACGGCCTGGGGCTTATGACAAACCTGCCATTCGATCTTGCCTACCAGGCCGCGGAATCGTTTACCATAGCGCTCCAAAAACGGACCAAAGCTGCAGGATTCATGAAAACCATGCTTCTTCAGCGGATCTGTTCCAGTTTTGCATCCGGCAGGGCAACGGCTGAGAGAATGCTACGTAGGGAGATTTTTGAGGAAGAAGAGCAGACGCCGCTGTTGGAAGAGGTAATGAGCGTGCTCACAGATGAGGAAGCCAAATACCTTCATACTATCTTTGAGGAGCTGTCACGTCCGGAAGCACGTGATCCAAAGCTTAATGCGGTGAAGCATTTCCTGACATCGTATCCCAGTGAGGGAAAAACCTGGCTTGAGCACGGCTGCATCATTTTCAGTCAGTATTACGATACCGTATTTTCGCTTGGTGAGGAGTTGGCAAAATCTCTCACAGACGAAGTTGTCGGCGTATACGCGGGGACAGGTAAAAGCGGATTGTTTCGAGGAGAGGATTTCGCTTCCGTGGAGCGTGAGGAGATCAAGAGCGCTGTCAAGAAACGGGAGATCCGGCTGGTTGTGGCGACCGACGCTGCCTGTGAAGGATTGAACCTGCAGACCCTTGGTACGCTCATCAACGTGGATTTGCCCTGGAACCCATCGCGGCTGGAACAGCGACTGGGTCGTATCAAACGTTTCGGCCAGGCCCGGCGTAGCGTGGACATGCTCAATCTGGTCTATCATGAGACACAGGACGAAAAGGTGTACAAGGTCATCTCACGCAGAATGAAAGACCGGTACGATATTTTCGGCGGTCTCCCGGATACGATTGAGGATGATTGGATTGAAAGCGTCGAGAAGCTCGAAGAGATGATGGACGAATACATACATCTTCGCTGGCAGGCGAATGACGTCTTTGAGATGCGATACCAAACAACAATCGACCCGGACCGGGACCGCTGGGAACTCTGTTCCAGGGTTCTGGCAAGAAGAGATGTTGTTGACCGTCTTTCTATGCCGTGGTGAAAGACACTCTGCCATAGTTTTGCTTTTCCATGTGTGACTTTGGGACATCCTATGTGAATGGGGACAAACCTTGATCATTGATTAAAATAGAATAGAGAATACCAGGGTTGCATCTTAATTATTTAAATTTCTTATCCGTTTTTCGAGGACACGGATGAAATATTCAGATTGAAAACTTTATGTGTGTAAGATTATATTAAACCAAGATGTAAAGGGACTTCCATTATGAAAGAGTCCATACTTTCTTACCAACAAGAAGATTCAATAAAACTCCTGTGTCAAATTGACCTCAAAAAACTTCTTCCTGCCCCGAAACAAAGAGAACGATTTAATAAAAAATGGGAAGCTTTTAAAGAATCAGATCCCTCCAATAATGAAATATTCAAATTAAAAGGAGACCGGTTAAAATATCCTACCGAGTATAATAGAATTAAATCAAAAAGAGGTGAAAAATGGAAGATATCAAATTCCCACAACATTTTCGATTCATTATTCCAATTATAGAGGTGTTAAACGAATTAGGTGGATCTGGCCGGGCCGGAGAAGTCGTAGATTTGGTTATAGAAAAACTTAACATATCCGAGGAAGAGATTGCAGAAACAATCAAAAGTGGTGCTTCAAGAATTAAAAATCAGATCCAGTGGGCAAGATTGCTATTAGTTAAAACTGGTTACTTAGATTCATCTCAACGTGGAGTTTGGTCTCTCACAGAAAAAGGCCTAAAAGCAGAATTAACCGAAAAGGACCTGATAGAATTATACGAAATGCGAAAGCAATGGGGTAAAGAGTATAGAAAATCAAAATCTAAAGGAAAAATAATTAAAGATGAGACTTCAGACGGTGAACAAGGTGATGAAGAAGAAATTGAGATTGAAGACTTTAGATCTTTACTTCTAAATACATTACTGACCTTACCTCCATCAGGGTTTGAAAGATTATGTCAAGAACTTTTGAGAGAATCAGGATTTGAAAAGGTTACAGTGACGGGAAAATCAGGAGATGGAGGAATAGATGGAATTGGGTTGTTTCAAGTCAATCCATTTGTTACCTTCAATATATTATTCCAATGTAAGCGGTACCAAGGCTCTGTTTCTGCATCCCATGTAAGAGATTTCAAAGGAGCTGTAATAGGCAAAGCAGAAAAGGGAATTATTCTAACAACAGGGACTTTTACAACTGAAGCTAAAAAGGAAGCTCAAAGAGAACGCACTGTACCAATCGAACTTATTGATGGCGAAAAACTAATTAAAATGTTCGAGGACTACCAACTTGGACTTAAGCCTATAAAGACGTATGAGATTGATGAAAAATTTTTTGATAAGTTCAGGAATCTAATTCCTAAACAATTTGAAATTCATATAGGAGGTTATTCTGGAACTTCATATAGTGTAGAAAAAAGAGGAGATACATTAGTGTATAAATGTTATGGCACCAGTCGTAACATCCAAGAATCCATTGTGATTCACCCGTTGAATGAACAATGGAGAAAGTTTTGGATAACATGTGATGAAATAAACATATGGAATTGGGAAATAAGATATGAAAACCCAAAGATAATTGATGGATATAGCTGGAAGGTACGGATTAACATTGATGGGAAATCAATCGATTCCAGTGGAAGTAATCAAAAACCTGGGGGACTTGATGAATTATTCATGGCTGTGAGCAAATTATTGGGCGGTTTATCATTTAATTAGGTACTGCTGTATAATTTTGAACGTTTATTCATACACATATTAGCTTCTGATACCGGATTTGCACCGAATCCATTTTGGGGGTATGAGGAAAAATGTGTTTTGGCTGGATCGAAATTTCATAAAAACTTCAGAAACCCATACTTTGGTTTCCTCGTCATTATAGCCTTCATTTTTTGGGTTCTGGTATCAAAATATGGCATTGCTTCCATTAGTGGGGACTTGGGAGCTTTAATCTGGACTTTTTTTCATTTCATAGTGAATCCTATTTTGGGACTATTATTATCGATATTTCTTGTTTGGATAGCAATCAAGCAAGATCAACTTCATGCAAAAATTATTTCCCTTATTTCAACAGCATTACCTTTGTTTATTAGCCATGCTGGTTTTACAGGGAACATTTGGTTTGTTGAGTTGCTGGGTATTAATCTCAAATAAATAAATTGAAAAGCTCATAACATCCGCCTTGAGCAGACGGCAGGAAAATCGCGGCTTTTCGTAGACATTGTAGTAGCTGGGTCTGCTTTGGGTCGCTGCTCAGGCGAGGCGTTAGAATTCTATATTGAATGTTCACAATGTATCGTAACATATTCTTAATGCTTATTTTTATGATGGCTTTCTATAGCGTCATTTATGCAAATGAAAAAGGTATATTCGATAAAGAATTGTCAAATACACTGAATGAATACTATCAATCAGAGAAAAATGGAGATTGGGAGCGGACTTATTCCATTAGAACGCCATTGTATCGAAAAAGTATTCTGTTGAAATTATACAAAAATAAAATGATTCAGGATAGCACTGGCTGGACGTTGATTGACTTTAAAATTATTGAGAAAGCAATTGAAGGGGATTATGCTGCATTTAAGATTGAATTCATTGAGGAAGTCCCTGATGGTTATTTCCCAAATAAATTTAAAAAGGCAATCAGACTAACCGATATTTCGACATGGGAAAGAATTAATGGAATTTGGTTTTGCAGGGATGCTTGCGATAGAACTCATTTGAGCATGAACGGCGACTTGGTCATGGAAAATGACCAAGCTCCAATTAATTTATTAACGAAGTGAACAAATTCTAACCTATCGCTTGTGAGGACGGCGAGGACCAGGCCGCCTCACAGCTCATCGTTAGAGCGCTCAAGGAGCGAAAGTGAAACGCATATTTGTACCAACTGAAACAGGCACAGACTGGCAGCGTCTACTCGGAAAACCAAAGCTTCACTGGAAGAAGGGGCGATCTGCGATGTCCGCTGCCGCGTGCTGGGAAGAAAGTCAGCCTCAGCTTCCATTCGAGATAATCCAAGTCCTCGAGGGTAGTAAGGAGCGGTCGCTTTCTAATCTCGAACTGCTCGTAGCAATTCCAGAATGGGAGGTTGAGTTACCTGGCGGCGACACCGCCTCACAGACCGATATTCTTGCAATTACAAGAAATGAATCCGGCCTGGTCATTCTCGGAGTAGAGGCCAAGGTCGATGAACCATTTGGCCCAACCTTGCAAGAAAAGAAGTCTGATGCCTCCGAGGGGCAGCTTGGCCGCATTGCCTATCTCGAACAAGAACTTCGCCGTATCGTACCATTCGAAGACCATATTCGGTATCAGCTCCTGCACAGAACTGTTTCTGCAATTTTGACTGCCCGAGCATTTCATGCGCCTGTTGCTGTAATGTTGGTCCATTCCTTCAGTAGAGTTTCGAAGTGGCGTGACGATTTCGAGGCTTTTTGCAAAGGACTTAGATGCACACCACTGAGTCTTGATTTACGTGAAGTTCCGAATATCGAGGGGCCAAGACTGATCCTTGGTTGGTGCAAAGGTAATGAAAAATACTTGGAGGTTGAGTTGCCGAGCGCGCTCTAACAAATCACTGCACTGGATTTTTACTCCGCTGCGCTCCGTAAAAACCAGAAAAGACAACGGGGTCAGACCCTCATTCTTGACAGTTTTTCGATACAATGTGAAGAATCAAAAGTGATTGGCATCAAATTTTGAATTGAAAAATAATTTTATTAAATATAATATCAACCACTTAGAATTTCCATCAAACGACGAATTGTGGTTATATGCCCGACAACCAATGCATAACTGAACAATTTTCTGTGAAGTTCATCTTGCGCCTGTTAGAAGCAAAAAAAACATGAAAACCATAAATAGAACTGTTGTAACAATAATCCCGAAAAAGCTGTATATTGACTGGGCTAATAGCTTTGATGACGATGGTTTCTGAATGTAATTGAATCGGTT
>Ga0222656_1000008_pt1 | contig 121995 bp, 145 predicted proteins | sample AntAcemetagen472_FD_179808 | JGI IMG/M metagenome (GOLD analysis project Ga0222656, IMG submission 179808) | Saline water microbial communities from Ace Lake, Antarctica - #472 | ecosystem: Environmental > Aquatic > Non-marine Saline and Alkaline > Saline | place: Antarctica: Ace Lake... | reverse complement strand
ACAAACGCATCAACACTTTATGGAATTTCAATGCACGATGGCATTAGTAAAATTATTTCTCTTAAGATTTAACTTTATATTTCTCAACATATTCTTTTCTTTTAATTTCATAAAGTTTTAAATAATCCTTTTAAATAATCCTTTTTATCATTTCTATCAAAAATTGTCATTTCTTGAATTAGAAATAATTCTTTTAAATCATTTCTTTGTATTAAGTCTGTTAATTGTTCTGTCATTTTCTATATTTGATTCTAAAAAAAGAAAAAGGAGAAAGTAAATAAAATAAAAAAAAATTAAAAATTAATTTAGTAGTAACTTTCTCCGAATTCGTCTGTTTTTTCAGGTTTCTTTGTAATTAAAACAATTAAAACAACTAACAATACTAAAAATACTATTGCTAAAATAACTGTTAAAATAACAACTGAGTTTGATACAGAATCTGATTCTATTTTGCTGTCAAAAGTAACTGTGCTAACAAGTTCACCATTAATTGTGAACACATTAACTTTAGCTCCACTTTCAGGTGAAACTTTAATTACTTTACTTGAACCAGCAGCCACAAAAACAACACTTTCACTAACACTAGCAGACTCAGGGATAATTTTGTAACCAGCTACTTTATTAGTAGGGTTTACAATCCACAAGTCATTACCAGAAGCGAAAACATTTGTTTCAAAATCATTTTCTATAACAATCTGCTTAACTTTTGAAAAAGTTACATCATCGTTTGTAACTGTTACTTCAAGTGTGTAGATTCCAGATTCAACTTCAAAAGGTATCTTCAAAAAGATTCTACCATTTGTAGTGTCGTCATCATCTTCATTTGGAGTTCCCCAAGCATTACATATTGCATCACTTAAACAATCGCCTTCTTTTAAAGGAACTAAATCCCCAAGGTAAGAAGTTTTCTCAATGCCTAATTCAGATATGCTTGCAGTTATATACAAATCATCTAAGTCATTGTAACCAACATTCTTAATAACAAAATCAACAGGGATATTCTCTCCTGCTTCAATATTACTAGTTGTTGAGATAGACTTAACAACAGGGTTGTATGAAGGTCTTTGAACTCTCAAAACAATATCCTCAATCTCTGATTTGAATTCTCCATTCCAGATTTTCAAGTTAAGAGTTAAGTCATCACTCAAAGATTCTTTAAGTTCAAAAGGAACTGTAAGTTTCAAAGTCTTTGTATATGTCTTACCATCTTCAACTTCAAAAGAGTCTGTTCGTGCATCAACATCAAGCTTGTTGCCTTCAATCTCTGCTTTAACTCTAACATCAGTTGCATTTACTTGCGAATCAAAGAACACTTGAACAACAATTGAATCTCCAGCAATAACACTTATTTCAGTATTATTCTCAATCAAAATACCGTTAATCTTTACAGATTCAGCAGTTGTTAAGTCACCAGTAACAGCACCAACAGTGTATGAACTTATTGTAGCTATCAAAAATAAAGCAATTGCAGTTGCCAAAAAAGAAACCATAAGGTTTTTTTTATTCATTTTCATTTCCATTTTTAATTGTAAGAAAACTTTGTTTTCTTGAATTTACTTAATAGAAACACTTTATAAACTTTATGATGACGACAGAAAGTATTAATCAATAAGTTACTAATTGTCTGGGCAGAGAGTGAAAATTTATAATTTAGAGTTAATTTCTAAAAAAAATAAAAAACCCAAGGTTTCCCTCGGGATTTAAAATTATAAATTTAGAAGTTTTATTTTGGTATCTGTTGTTGCAAAATTATTTGCAACAATCACTTGACACTTTGCGTCTTCTGCAGATTGGATAGTTACTTTTGTAACTGTTCCGTCAATTACAATTGTGTGCACAGGTTTGTCGGCTCTCTTTAATGCATTGTTCAAACCTTTAACTGAAACTTTTTTTATCTCATTTAAAGATTCATCCAAAAGAATTGCCTTGTCTGTTCCTTGGTTTTCATCTGAAAGTTTTTTCAATTTTGATTTGTCTTCTTCACTTAAATCAGCTGATTTAACTTGGCCCTCTGTGTTTACATCCCCTTCCACAGAGGGTACACCCTTGGGTGCCCCGACGTTCTGTTTCTCAAAAACTTTCTTATTTTTATAAGAATACTCTTCAACAGAAACCTTCTTCCTTAAGTTCATTAAAATTTCTTTGCCTGTTAATTCTTCAACTTCCTTTCCATCAGGAGCAACTACAATGTATTTCACATTAGCATTCTCAACAACATTCTGGATAATTAAGTTTCCTCCTCTATCTCCGTCAACAAACAAAGTAACGTCTTTTTCTCTACTTAATTTTCTTATTGACTCTGGAAGTTTTGTCCCGTTCATCGCTATTACATTATTAACTCCATTCTTCATCAAGTTAAGAACATCTGCCCTTCCTTCAACAACAATTACTTCTTTTCTATAAAGGTCTCCGCACGGAAGTTTTTCATCCCCATATTCTTTAATTCCTGCCATCTTTGCAGAATCTTTTATTTCATTAGAAATTTCTCGTGAATCTGTTGAACCCTCAATTCCTTGCATAAGTTTCTTAGCCCGCTCAAGAATATAATCTCTCTTGCTTCCTCTAACATCTTCAATTCTTTCAACTTCTATTTGAGAATCGCTCGGCCCAATTCTTTCTATGGTCTCAATTGCAGCAGCAATCAAAGTTGTTTCTGATTGGTCCAAGGCAGTAGGAACTTTAATAGCACCCATTGTTCTCTTGCCTTCTCTTTTCAAATCAACTTCAATTCGCCCTATTTTCCCTTCTTTTTGAAGTTCTCGCATTTCTAATTCAGAACCAAGTAAACCCTCTGTTTGCCCGAATATAGCTCCGATTACATCAGGTTTTTCTAACGCACCTTCTGCTTCAAAATTCGCATGTATCATATATTTTATCGATACTGGACTTATTTTAGCCATCTTTTATTTCCTGTAAAAGTGGCTAATGAAAATTTTATATTTACTTTTGCCATTATTTTTTTCTCTGTTATTTAATTCCATAAAATCTTATGGTTTAGTTCGAAACTGAAATTTCGGACTAATGAGGAAATCGAAGATTTCCACTTTTGTTTAGAAAAATATCTAACTACTTCATTTCAAATAGCCAAATGCTAAAAAGTGAATGTGAGGTGAATAATAATCTTGAAATATTCTTCTAATAAAAATTATTGTTGAAAAGGGTTTTTAAAAGTTTCTAAAGAATTATTTCTTTTTTGTAATTTCAGTACACATTCCAGCAGCCACAGTTGAACCAGCGTCTCTTACAGCAAATCTGCTCATAAATGGATTATCTTTCTGAGTTTCCAAACAAAGATTTCCTTGTGGCTTAAGTCTAACTTTTGCAGAATCTCCGTTTTTCAAGAAATCAGGATTTTCTTTTATTGTCTCACCTGTTCTTGGGTCAATCTGCGCAATTAATTCAATAAATTGACAAGGAACTTGAGCAGTGTGTATGTGGAATACAGGCGTGTATCCTTTTGCTAAAACACTTGGGTGATTAATAACTGTGATTGTTGCAATAAATTCTTCAACAACAGGAACTGATTGAGCAGCGTCGCAAATAACATCTCCTCTTGCAATATCTTTTTTTCCAACTCCTCGAATATTAACCCCAACATTATCTCCTGCATCTGCTTGAGACAATGTTTCGTGGTGCATTTCAATTGTCTTTAATTCCCCTTCAATTCCTGTTCCGGTTCTACCAGGAAGAACTTTAACTTTCATTCCTTGTTTCATAATTCCAGTTTCAATTTTTCCAACAGGAACAGTTCCAATACCTGTAATTTCATAAACATCTTGAACAGGCATTCTCATTGGAAGGTTCTTTGGTGAGTCTGGTTCAGGGAACAAATCAAATTGCTCCAAAATTGTAGGTCCTTTGTACCAAGGCATCTTTTCAGATTTCTTAACAATATTATCTCCTTGTAATCCAGAACACGCAATAAAAGTTGTTGTTTCTGCATTAATTCCAACACCTTGTAAAAGTTTCCCAACGTCTTCTTTAACTTTATTGAAAGTTTCTTCTTTATATTCAATTGCATCCATTTTGTTAACTGCAACAGAGATATTCTTAACACCCATGGTTCTCAATAACCATAAGTGCTCTGTTGTTTGTGGTTGAACTCCAGAAGGTGCAGCAATAACCAAGAAAGCAGCGTCTGCTTGCGAAGCACCAGTAATCATGTTCTTGACAAAGTCCCTGTGACCAGGCGCGTCAATGATTGTGATTTGCCATTTTTGGGTCATTAATTTCTTATATGATAAGTCAATTGTAACTCCTCTTTCTCTTTCTTCTTTAATATTATCCATAATGTAAGCAAACTCAAAACCAGCTTTACCATGTTTTTCAGCTTCGTCTCTAAGTTTTTTCATTTCTTGCTCAGAAACAAGCCCGCCATCAAACATTGTTCGTCCAACTATAGTTGATTTTCCAGCGTCGACATGCCCGACAAAAACAACATTCATGTTTGGTTTTTCTTTAGCCATTTTGATTTTTTGTTAAATGGGTAGTGGTAATCTTTCAATTTCCTCTTGCCATAGTTAGTTAATAAAAAAAAGGTTTAAAAATCTTTCGTTAAAGTTTTTACGTTGAGCACCAGACAGAGGTGAGGCATAGAAATCTTTCGTTAGAAAGATTTTAGCTAAAGGCAAAATTAAAGCTGTATAAAGTTTTTGGTAAAAAATTTATCTAACAATATTGTTCTTGATTAATGCTGTGTTTTAAAAAAATAAACGCTTGCAATTGCAAGTAATATACTAAAAAATAAAAAGAAATAAACTTTTATTGGAGTTGGTGATAGAAAAGACATTGGAGAAGAATAACTAGCATAAAGAAAAGATGTAATTGACAATAAACCTAATATTAAACCAATCACTCTATGTCCCATAAAACTAAAAAATCCCATAATTTTTATCCGAATCATTTATATTTAAAACTTACTGATTTTTCCCTAACCCTTCACACAAAAATAAAGTTTATGTTTTTTGTCTACAAAAAATATCTACAAAGTTAATCTATCTTTGTGTAGAAAAATTTCAAAGAAATTTTTCAGGGTTTCTTTACTGATTCTTACTCAAGCCCTTTCTATTCCTGATCCTCTTTATAATATCTTCTTGTAAATTTGTTGGAACTTTTTCAAATTCTTGTTCTGCCAAAGATGATGTTCCTCTTCCTTCTGTCGCACTTCTTAAATCATTTGACCATCCAATCATTTCTGCAACAGGAATCTTTGCTCTCATTGAAGCCTCTGTTCCTTCTTGTTTTACTTCAATTATTTGTCCTCTTTTTCCTCCAACCAATTTTGTAATTCCTCCTAAAAATTTATCAGGCATTTCAATAACATGAATTTGCAATGGTTCTAAAAGTGCAGAGTTTGCTTTTTCCATGGCGCCTTTAATTGCTTCTCTGACAGCAGGATAAACCTGCGCAGGACCACGGTGAATAGCGTCCTCGTGAAGTCGAATATCCATTAGAGAAACTTTCATTTTTGTGCAAGGTTCACGTGCCAAAGGACCAGCATCAATAACCATTTCAAAAGCATCCAAAACCATTTCAATAACTTCTCCTATATGAACTTCTCCTCTTGTTTCATCCATGAAAATATTCCCTTTGTAAATATCTCGAATATTCCTGATAGCATTACCATCCCATCCTAAATTCGTGAGAACCTGTGAAGAATCCTGGTTCTTTTTTTTAATTCTTCCTTCACTTAACTCCCCGCTTCTTATTGCGTCATAAATATTATCTTCTAATGGTTCAACTATCATATAGAAACTATTGTGCTTGTTAGGGCTTCTTCCTTCAACACTTGGTGATTCTTTTCCAACAGTTTCCCTATAAACAATAATCGGCGCAGAAGTCTGCACATCCAAACCTTTCTCACTTTTAATTCTGTTCTCAATAATTTCCAAATGCAACTCACCCATACCAGACATAAGGCTTTCACCAGTTTGCTCATTAATTTCTATTTTAATCGACGGGTCTTCTTTACCAACTTGCTTTAAAACTTCAACCAGCTTCGGCAAATCTGCTGCTTTTTTAGGTTCAATAGATTTTGTAACAACAGGGTCAAACAAATGCTTAATCGCTTCAAAAGATTCCATCTCTTCTTTACTAACTGTCTCACCAGTAAAAACATCTTTTAGTCCAACAACTCCAACAATATTTCCTGCACTAACCTCGCCTACAATAATTCTTTGTGCTCCTTTGTAAACAGAAACTTGTTGAATTCTGACTTTTCTCTTCGCTAAGTTCATGTAAAGTTCATCGCCTTGTTTGATTGTTCCTGAAAATAATCTTCCGCACGCAACTTCTCCTGCGTGTTTATCGACGACAATTTTTATTGGAACAAAAGCAGGGTCGCCTTTTGGGTCACAATTTATCAATGATTTTCCAATTTCAGAATCAGTTTCCCCATGCCAGATTTTCGGAATCCTATATTTCTGAGCATCAACAGGATTTGGGTGGTGCTTAACACACATCTCTAAAACAACTTGGTGTAACGGAGCTTTCTTAGCCAATTCCTTTTGATTTTCATTTTCATAAGAATCAATAACATCTTTGAAAGTTATTCCATTCTCTTTCATATACGGAAAACTCAAAGCCCAATTATGAAACGCAGAACCAAATGCAACACTCCCCTCGCCAACACCAACTTTCCATTTTTCCTTGTAACCTTCAGGCGCAATATTTTCAATCAACTCATTAATATGGTCAATAATTTTAATAAATTTCTTTTCCATTTCCTGCGGAGTCAGTTTAACTTCCTTAATCAACCTGTCAACTTTGTTAATAAATAAAACAGGTTTAACCAATTCTTTTAATGCTTGTCTCAAAACAGTTTCTGTCTGAGGCATTATCCCTTCAACAGCACAGCATAAAACAACAGCACCATCAACCGCCCTCATTGCACGTGTAACATCCCCTCCAAAATCAACATGCCCAGGAGTATCAATTAAATTAATCAAGTAGTCCTCTCCATCAACATTATGAATCATGCTCACCGATGCTGAATCAATTGTTATTCCTCTTTCTGATTCATCAACATGAAAATCCAAAGCCCTTTGCTTTCCTGCAGTTTCTGTAGATAACATCCCAGCACCAGCCAAAAGATTATCCGAAAAAGTCGTCTTGCCATGGTCAATGTGCGCAGCAATTGCTATGTTCCGAATTTTATCTTGCTGTTTCATTAAATCTTTAATTTCTGCCATTTCGTATTTTCCATTAATTTAATCTCGAAAGGGTTCTTGTGCCCTTTGGGTACCATGTTAATATAAATTAATTGAGAAATTGGTTTATAAAATTATTCATTAAGAATTTTAAAACTACCTTGCAGAGTCGGCTTGTGCTTCTGCTTCTCTTTTTTTCTTAATTGCAAAACTTTCCTGATTATCTTCTGAAGCCATAACAATTTCATCTGCTAATCCTTGTGTAATTGTCTTTTTTTTATTAAAAGCCTTATCTGAAGCCCCATGAACAATATGTTTCAAAGCCAAGTTAACTCTTCGCAACGGAGAAACATCAATTGCCTGCGGATATCTTGCGCCCCCGTATTCAATCGCAGTAATCTCATCTCTTGGAGCAGAATTTTCAATAGCCTTCACAAAAACCCCAATAGGATTCTTCCCTGTCTTTTTCTCAACCAACTTAAACGCATTTAAAACTATTTTCATGTTCTTAGAATATTTTCCTGTCGAACGCCCTAAAATAATCTTGTGTTTCTTCCCTCTATGTCCTGCAACAGAAAGTTTATTCATTAATCTCTCAACAATATTTGTTTTTGTCTGCCCAAATTTTTGAACATTTCGTCCTTGTGATTTCAAAATTAATTTTGGTTGAAGATTAATTACAGACCTCAAACCCTCGTCTTCAACTTTTATTTCACTAATATCATACAAATCAAAAATTTTAAATTGAGGTAATTGTGTTTCTGTCATTTTGTTTTTGGTTCACAAATATATTTTCTTTGTTTTCCTCTTTCTTTTATTAGTCTTAAATTCTGTTCATAATTTTTAAGAAAAGAGGTACTTCCGCAATTTTCTATATCTCCAATTACAACTTTAGGCATGATTTCTTCCCCTTCTCCTAATATTCTTAAATATCCTATTTCTTCGTCAAATTTTCCTGTTTCAAAAGACATTTTATCTCCTACCCTTCTCAATCTTTCCACTAACAAGTCTTGCTAATGGCTGATCATTTACTTTAATAACTTGAAAACGAATTCCACGAATATCTCCTTTTGCTCTTCCCTGTTTCCCACCAATTCTTTCAATTATAACTTCGTCATGCTCGTCAATAAATTTCTGCGCAAGGTTTCCAGGAATAAAAGCTCCAACTGTTTTTCCATTTTTAGTAAGCTGAACCTTGCAACATTTTCTCATCGCTGAATTTGGCTGAGCCGCTTCCTTTTGAAACTTAGAAAGCACAAGCCCTTTTGCTTGACTCGCACCTTTTAGTGGGTCTGATTTAGAAAAAAGATTTAGAGTTCTAACTTTATACTTTCTATCTTTCCACCGAAATTTTGTCCGATTCTTTATTTCTTTCTTTGCACTTTTTAATCCCATATTATATTGTTGAAAGAATTAGTTTAAAAAGTTTCTGTAAAGAATATTCAGACAATCCTAAACTCTTTACTAAAAAAATCCTTTACTATTCCCTGCATCTCAATCATTCTCCTTTTATTTCTTCCAATCAACGCCGCCTTGCTATGACTGCCTGCTGTAAGAATTATTTCATTATCTGTAACTTCTAAATCATTGAACTTCACAGGATTAACAATCGCTTCAATAAATTTCTTAGCATCTTGAATTCCCCTCGGATTCGGAACAACCTTAATTCTTTTTCTAAGAATCTCGCTCATCTTTTTTATATTCTGTCCCCCTTCACCAACAGCCTGAGAAACAAACCTCCTAGGAACACAAAAAACAATCGCTTCATTATACTTAAAACAAAATCGCGTACTAACCCGTGTAATTTTATTAAAGAGATTCAGATATCTCATGTCCTGCATATTAATTGTTCTCACCATTTTAGATATTTTTTTTAGAAGGAGTCAATTTATAAATCTATTGTAATGGAAATTATTTTATTTCTCTTAAATTTTTTATAAAATCATCTGCTTCTTTTTTATTTCTTTACTAGAACCCTCATAAATCTTTTTAATTAATTTCTTAAGAAAAAATTTTATAAATATTTAGTTTTAAATTATTACTTATTAGTCTGCTCAACAATTTCTGACTTAGCTGTTTTTTTATCTATTTCTTCTTTCTTCAAAGCCCCAACTATTTTTACAAGAAGTCCTGGTAATCCTGTACCAATTGGAACTGGTTGATTAAGAATTATGTTTTCAACAACTCCAGATAGATTATCTTTCCCGCCTTTGATTGACGCGTTCACAAACTGTTTGACAGGCATTTCAAAAGTTGCCCTTGCCAGTATCGACGATTTTTGAGCAATTATTCCCATTCTCGTGACCCCTTTTACTCTCCCTGTATGAGTCATAGCGTCGGCAACAAATTTAAGGTGCCTACCATCAATGTCTAATCCTTGTTCATTAAGAACTTTGTAAACTTCATTAATTATTAATTGCCTAGAAACTTCAATACCAAATATATCTGCAACTTCATATAAGTCATTCGAAATCGTCCTCGCTTTGTCAACTTCTTTTAACTTAAGTATTTCTTCTAAATTAGTTCCCAATGTCATAACCATATAATCTTTTTCCCTTTTCACAACCAAAATCTGCTCAACACCTTTTACCCCTGAAATAATTGTCTGCTTAAGTTTTTCCTTAAGTTTGTAAATTTCCTTAAAATTCATTTCAGACGCATTTAAAATTATTGAGTCTGTTTTTTCTTTTGCATCAAATCCTAAATCATTAAGTCTTTCAACAACTGTTTTAGCAGAAATATGAGTTTGCTTAAGTCCTTTCTTATCAATCTTGATTTCAATTTTCTTGTCGCTAAAATTCAAATTTATTTCAGAAGTTATTTCTTTCAAAGTTACTTCTTTAATTTTCTCTGCAAAAATTTTCGCATCTTTTTCATTGTTATATTGTTTCTCTAAATAAATTTCCATTTTTGGAGAAGAAGGTTTTTTTCTTGCATCAAAAACTTCAATTATTCTTGGAAGGCCAGAGGTAACTTGCATTTCTGAAACACCTGCAAAATGAAAAGTCCTAAGAATCATTTGAGTTGAAGGTTCACCAATAGACTGTGCAGTTACAATTCCAATTGCTTCACCTGATTCAAGTTTTCCACCAGTATGAAGTTTAGAAACATCCAGCCCATCTCCACCATACTTAAATTGTATAATGCTGTTATTACTATCTCTTATAGTTCCATCATATTCTACTTTTAAATCTTGGAGCGCATTGGATAATCTTCTATACAAGTAACCTGACTTTGGTGTTCTTAATGCAGTATCCATAAGCGAGTCTCTTCCTGTCATAGCCCCAAAGAAAAACTCGTCTGGTCTAAAACCTTTTATGAATGAGTTAGCAACAAAACCTCTTGCCCTCGGCGATAAGTCACATTTTTTAAAGAAAGATAATGTTCTTTGGGTATAACCAAAATCAATTCTTTTACCACTTAAAACATTCTGTCCAAAACAACAAGCCATTTGTGTGATATTAAGAATATTTCCTCCTCCCCCAGAAAGAATCATATGGTTAACTGGATTAGTTTCAGGAAAATTTTTCTTCACGATTTCACCAATCTTTGTCCTTGCCTCATTCAAAATTTGAAGAATCTTTATTTCCCTTGTCTCTTCTTTTGTCTTACCAGGAATTGCATCAAGAGTCTCTTTATTATAAGATTCAATTATTTCTTCGGTTTTCTTTTCAGCTTTTTTAATTAATTCATTTCCTAATTCAATAACACTTTTATCTAAATCAAAATCTTCAACAGAAACAGTTATACCTCTGTCAGATAAATAATTTATACCTAAACTAAAAACATTCTTTATTATTTCAAAAGTTTTCTCTCTTCCAATTACCTTATCCAACTCTTTAATTAATTCTCCATTTCCTTCTCCAAAAAGAGTCTTGTCTATTTTGCCTTTTATTATTTTACCGTCCTTAATTTCTATTGAGTTATTTGAAAAATTAATTTTGGGTAATAATTCAGAAAATAATTCTAATCCTGAAATAGATTTCTTTGAAACATAAGCATTAATTCCTGATTTGCAAAGTAGCTGGTTTGCATAATCTTTTGAAAAGGTTGCTTTTCCAAATAAATAATTTCCAGTAATTGCATCTTTTACACATCCAATAAGTGCAGAGTTATTTTTTGGAGACATTAAATTTTTTTTAACATCAAGAAGTATTTTTGCTTCTGCTCTTGCTTCTTCTGTTTGTGGAGAGTGGATGTTCATTTCATCACCGTCGAAGTCAGCATTATAAGGTGCTGCAGCAGCAGGGTGTAATCTAAAAGTTCTTCCAGGAAGAACCCTAACAAAATGAGCCATTAAACTTCCTCTGTGAAGACTTGGATGTCTGTTGAACAAAACAACATCCCCATCCTGTAAATGCCGCTCAACTTTATAACCTGGAGCAAGCTCATTTATTATTTCTTCTTTAAGTTCTAAAGCAATTTTTTTTCTTTTACCATCAGGCCTTATAATATAATTTGCTCCGGGATAGTTTTCTGCTCTTTCAATTAGTTCTTTTAATTTTTTAATATTTAAATCAGTAACAGTTTCAGAAACAGTAACTACTTTAGCAATTTCATAAGGTATTCCTACTTCATTAATTTCCATTAAAGGGTCTGGAGAAATAACTGTCCTACCAGAGTAATTAACTCTTTTTCCAGCAAGATTTTTTCTGATTCTTCCTTCTTTTCCTTTAATTCTTTCTTCAATTGTTTTCAATGGTTGTCCACTTCTGTGTCGTGCAGGAGGAATCCTTGTAACAGTATTATCAAAAAATGTTGTAATGTGAAATTGCAATAAATCCCATAAATCTTCAATAATAACTTCTGGGGCTCCGGCGTTTAAATTTTCCCAAAGTCTTTGATTAGCTCTGATAATATCTGAAAGTTTGTGAGTCAAATCATCTTCGCTTCTTTCTCCTGATTCCAAAATAATACTTGGTCTCACGGTTACAGGAGGAACCAACAGCGACATTAAAATGGCCCATTCTGGTCTGCTTGTTTTAGGATTAATTCCAATTTTCTCAAGTTCTTCATCTTTAATATTAACAAGCATCTCTCTGATTTCTGTAGGGAACAATCTTATCTTCCCAATGTAAAAACTCGTCGGCTTGTCTAATTTAATCCTTTCATTAGCAACACCGCAGTGAGGACATTTTTTTGCGTCCTTTGCTTTTTTTGCTCTTTCAGTAGGAGAATATTTTTCAAGATCCTTATCTGCAAGAGTTAACTTCCCACATTCATTACAAAAACACCTCATTCCTAATTCAATCAAGGGAATGTATTTTAAATGCATTATCGGTCTTGCTAAATCAATGCTACCTGAATGTCCAAGGCATTCTTTGATTCTTCCACCGCAAGTTCTACATCTAACTCCAGGGTCAATAGCACCAAGTCTCAGGTCCATCAATCCGCCGTCAACAGGATAGCCATCTATATTATACAACTCAGGCGTAACTATCTTTGCAACTGAAATTTTCTTAATCTGCTTTGGACTAAGAAGAGAAAATCTTATGGACTTGATTTGTTTTTTTATTATCATTTATTCGTATTTGTTTTTTAATTCAAAACTTGTGTGAATATGCAATCCTTGCAATTCTTCAAGTAATAATTTAAATGCATATGAAACTTCAATAGGATCAATAGTCTCGCTGTCGCATATCGGGCAGGTGATTTTGTTTCTTATGTTGTCTTCTATTCCAATGCTTCCGCACTCTGAACATATATGTAATATAACTTTATCTGAATCATATCTTTCTTTCAACAGCAACGACGCTCCGTGTGCAACAAGTGCCTGCTGTTCCATTTCACCCAATCTCAATGCCCCTCCTCTTGATCTTCCTTCAATTGGTTGTCTCGTCAACAAAGCAATCTTTCCTGAAGCCCTTCCATGAATTCTGTTCGCAACCATATATTTTAATTTTAAATAATACAAACTTCCAACAAATATTTTTGCTTTCATTCTTTGTCCAGTAACCCCATTATACATTGTCTCTTTACCATCATATCTAAATCCTAATTTATTCATTTGTGCTTCAAGGTCTTTTTTACCAACACTTGAAAAAGAAGTCCCGTCGATAACCTTTCCTTTTAAACACCCAACTTTGCCAGCAAGTAACTCTAATAAATAACCAACAGTCATTCTGCTAGGAAGTCCGTGGGGATTGAATAGAACGTCTGGTCTAATTCCTTTAGAAGTAAAAGGAACATCCTCTTCAGGAATTATTCTTCCAATAACCCCTTTCTGTCCGTGGGCTGTAGCATATTTGTCCCCAAGTTCAGGAATTCTTTGGTCCCTAGTTTTAATTTGAACGATTTTATTGCTCTCACGATCTTCTGTTATAAATACTGCATCAACAATTCCTTTTTCTTCTTGCCTTAATGCAACACTTGATTCCTTTTTTGTCTTTACTGAAATTTCTCTTGCTTCAGATAAAAATTTTGGAGGAGATGTTTTACCAATTAATACTTCTCCTTTGGAAACCTCTGCTTCAGGATAGATAATTCCATCTTCGTCTAAAAATTCATAACTTGATTCCATTCTATATCCGGTTGTGTCTTTTTCTGGAATCACAATTTCGTCTTTTAATCCTCCTGCATAATTCATCTCAATTGCAGAATAAGGTCTAAAATAAAAACTTCTTCCAACTCCTCTGTCTAGGCTTCCTTGATTGAAAACTAATGCGTCTTCCATATTGTATCCTTCATAAGTCATAATCGCAACAACTAAGTTTTGCCCTGCAGGATACGTGTTCAGTGTATCATAAACAAAACTTCTAACAATTGGTTTTTGAGGATACTGAAGAATACTAACATCTGTGTCAAGTCTACAATGATAATTAGCAGCATACAATCCAAGAGCCTGCTTTTGTGTCTTACTTCCTCTGTTCAGCCTCGAGCTCTGGTCGTGATTTCCATAAGGAACAAGCGAAGTCACAACCCCGAACAAATCAATAGTGTCTATTTCAAGATGAGTGTGTTCAGCAGTTACTTCTTCTTTATACAATGCAACCAAAGCATTTTCTTCTTCTGACGCGTCGAGATATTCTATAATTCCTTTTTTTATCAACCCTTCCCAAGTCAATTCTCTTTGTTCTAATTGAATTAAATGTTCGTTAGTCAATTTTGGAGAACCATCCTTAATAATTATTAAAGGCCTTAATACTCTCCCTCTTTCGGTTGAAATTAAAATTGCTTGAAATTCAGAATAGTCTCTAATATTCATCTGCTCTGGAAGTTCACCATCCCTTCTTCTTTCTCTTATCCTGTCAACAAATTCTTTTGGTTCTTTCACAACACCAATAAATTGCCCGTTAAAGAAAACATCTTTTCCTTCTGCGCCAGTTATTTCCAATCCTTCTTGTTCCAATTCTTTCAGGAATTTATTCTGGTCAAATTTAACTTCTGTGGAAATTCTACTAAGGATTGCAAGATTCTTTCTCAAACCAATTTCTGTTCCTTCAGGAGTTTCTATTGGACAAAATCTTCCATAATGCGTCGGGTGAAGTGTTCTTGCCATGAAGTTCTCTTGATCTGAAGCTAACATACTTGAAACTCTTTGCAATTGAGAAATTGTATCAAGATAATTTGTTTTCTGCATATTTTGCGTGACCCCGCTTCTCTCTCCTGTCCAACTTCCTGTAGCAATTGCAGATTCAACTCTATGAGAAAAAAATGTAGACTTTGCAATTATTTTAATTGAAAAAACCTTTTTTCTTTTAGAGGATTTTTGTAATGAGTATTGGATGTCTCTGATTAAAATCCCTAAATTAACTCTAAATAACATTGATAATAAATCTCCTGAAAGTCTGACCCTTTTGTTTGCATAATGGTCTTTGTCTGTTCTTAATTCTGGATTTTCCTTCGCAATTATAAATTGTTTTATCATCTTGCATAAAGTTACAGCTTTTTTTAATCTGTCTTCTTTTTTTTGGCCAATATGCGGAAACAAGTAAGAATCAATTCTCTGTTTTACTCTATCAAGAATTTCTTTTTTTGTTCCTTGTAAATTTGTTTGCTCTGCAATATACATCATTGCATCTTCTTTAGTCGCCAAGTTCACAAATTCATAAAGATTAACAATAACGCTGTCTGTCTCTTTTCCAATATACTTTGCAATGTCTTCTTCTTTTGTCATGCCTAATGCTTTCAAAATTACTACTGCTGGCATGTCCTTAAATCTACTAAAAGAAACATTAACTATTCCTTCTTTGTCTTCTGAAATTGTTATAGGTATTCTGTAAGTTCCTCTCAATGAAAACAACCTTAATGTTAAATTACCTTTACGATCGTTCTCGATAAACGGCTGGTTTTCTGCAAGGTCTTCTGCCATAACCATAACTCTTTCATTACCATTAATTATAAAATAACCTCCAGTGTCAAGAGGGTCGTTGTAGTTTTCAATTAATTGTTCTTTTGACATTCCATGAGTATTGCACACTTTACTTTTTACCATAATAGGAATTCTTCCAATTTCCACAACTTCTGAATCAACTTGGTTGTCTTTCTTAACTGTTATTTCAAGAGTGATTGGAGCAGAATAAGTAAGGTTTCTTAACCTTGCTTCATAAGGTAAAACAAGCGAAGAACTTCCATCAGCTTCGATAACTTTTGGTTTTCCAATATTAATTTTTCCTAAATTTATTTCAAAATCTTCATTGTTGATGTTTTCTGAAATTTCATTTACAATTTCTTGCATTCGGCTTTCAATAAAATTATTAAAAGAAGTAATATTTGATTCAACCAAAGAATGGTTTTCTAAATATCTCTTTACAATCAAGTGGTTATTTTTTTGTTCTATCATACAACAACCCTAAAGAAATCCCCTTCTTTTCTTTTTATTTTAATTATATCCCCAATAGCGCAATCTTCTGGGAGCACAGGGTCGGTAGAAAGAATTTTTGGTAGTTGTGCCTTAGAAACATTTAAATTTAACAATAATTGCTCGGACTCTTTTTCAGTTAATTTAGAATGTTTTGGTTGGAGTATGTGCATAGTGGGGGTACATAGTTACCAAGTAACTTTAATGACTTTATAATAATAAAAAAATAGAAAAATTGGTTTAAAAATCTTTCCTTTTGGGAAAGTTTTTACGTTGAGCACAATATAACCGTGAGGCATAAAAATCTTTCCTTTTGGGAAAGTTTTTACGTTGAGCACAATATAACCGTGAGGCATAAAAATCTTTCCTTTTGGGAAAGTTTTTACGTTGAGCACAATATAACCGTGAGGCATAAAAATCTTTCCTTTTGGGAAAGTTTTTTAATAGCTATTTTATTTTATTAAATAATGGCTTCGTAGCTCAGCCTGGCAGAGCACTGGACTTTTAATCCAGGTGTCGAGGGTTCAAATCCCTTCGGGGCCATATTCTCAAAGATACTTCTCCAACTTCTCACTCAAATCTTCTTCAGTCATTCCTCCAACAAATTGCTCAACAACTTTTCCATCTTTAAACAAAACAAAATTCGGAATAGAACTAACTTCAAATTTTTGTGCAAGCTCCTGGTTATTTTCAATATTCACTTTTCCAAAATTAACTTTGCCTACAAAATTCTCCCCGACTTTTTCAAATATCGGCTCCATCATTAAACAAGGGCCACACCAATCTGCCTAAAAATCAATTAATACAATTCCATCTTTAACAAAATCTTCAAAACTATTTCTTGTTAATTCAGTAACCATAAAAACAAAGAGAAGAAGAGATTTATAAAATTTTCTTCTTCAAACTTTTTTTATATTTTTCGAAATCAATTTTTTTTCTTGCAACTCCTGTTTCAATAGCTGCCTTTGCAATTTCAAAAGAAACTTCTGAGAACAATTTTTTATCCCAAATTTTTGGAACAATATGGTTTTTATCAAACTTTTTAGAATCTCTAGCAATTTTAGAAATTGCATTAACTGCCGCAATTTTCATTTCTTCATTAATTTCTTTTGCACGAACATCTAAAGCACCTCTAAAAATAAAAGGAAACGCAAGAACATTATTAACTTGGTTCGGATAATCGCTTCTACCTGTCGCCATAATCACATCATCCCTTGTTTTATGAGCAACCTCTGGCATTATTTCTGGTTCAGGGTTAGCCATTGCAAAAATAATTGGATTTTTATTCATTGATTCTAACATTTTAGTAGTCAAAATATTAGCAGCAGAAATTCCAATAAAAAAATCTGAATTTTTAATTGCATTTTCTAAAGAAATTTCTTCTGTTGCAAATTCTTTTTTATATTTATTATATTCTTTTTCTTTAGAAATAACACTTTTACTATCAAACATTATAAGGTTATTTTTTTTAACGCCTAATTTTAAAAAAAGTTTTGCACATGCAATTCCTGCAGCACCAGCACCAACAACTACAACTTTTATTTCTTCAATTTTTTTTCCATTAATTTCTAGTGCATTCAAAAGTGCTGCGCTTGAAACAATTGCAGTCCCATGCTGATCATCATGAAAGACAGGGATATCTAAACTTTTTTTCAATTCTTCTTCAATTTCAAAACATTCAGGAGCTTTAATATCTTCTAAGTTAATCCCCCCATAAGTTTTTGATATTTTTTTAACAATTTCAATAAATTCTTTTGGGTCCTTAGAATCTACCAAAACATCAATAGCATCAATATCTGCAAATTTTTTAAACAAAATGCATTTTCCTTCCATAATTGGTTTTGAACCAAGGACCCCAATATCTCCTAAACCTAAAACTGCAGTTCCGTTTGTAATAACAGCGACGCTATTTTTTTTATTGGTATAGTCATAAACTTTATCAGGATTACATTTTATTTCTAATGCAGGAATGGCTACACTTGGGGTATAAATAATAGAAAGATCTTCTGAAGTTTTCAACTCTTTTTTAACAACAGTTCCGATTTTCCCTCCTTTATGGTATTTTAAAATTTCTTCTTTGTTCATATTAAAAATAAAGAGAAAAAGAGATTTATAAAATTAATTGAGTGTTATTAATCACAATAGTTTTTATAAACTAATTAATTCTAAAACAAAAATGAAGACAAGACAATATTCTGAATTTTCTGAAAAATATCCGGCAATTGATGGGATTAAAAAAGATGAAAAACCCTCAAGAGAAGAAAGAAAAAGAATAAAGGGGGAAACTGGAAAAAGTGTTGCTTATAGGGGTCCTGAAAGGCAAATTCGTTCTGATGTTGAAAAGATATTGGAGATGGATGGTATTGCTTTTGATTCATGGTATAGAAAAAAAGAAAGTGCAGTTTTAAATTTATTAAATCCAATTAGAATAGCTGCAACAATTCCTGATTTAAGATATGGTGCAGAATACCAACAATATAATTTAGATGTAAATTCTAATATTGACACACTTCATAAAACATTAGAAGAAGGTTTAAAATATTTAGAAGTAATTAAAAAGGTTAGAGAAGAAAGAAATAAATAATTTTATAAAATTATTCACAACCTGCTTTTCTTAGCATAACTTCTTTTGTTTTCTTGTGAAGAACATCATCATATTCTCTTAGAGATTCTATATGCCCACAAAAATTCCCCTCGGTGCAATAACCAACACCACATTTTGGTTGAAGAAATGGTTTCAATTCTGGGATAGCCTCGGCAATTACTTTTCTTTTTTTCCAAGAAGTTTCATATCTTTCTGGTTCACATTCTTTACACAACCTTAATGGCAACTCCAAGTCAATCAAATTCGCAAGGTCATAATTTTCTAAAGTTGTTACTCGTGTATTCCTAGGAATCATATATGCCGCATCTCTTATCGGAACACCCTCGTCCACTAATTTATCAAAAAACATTAATTGCCTCCCTGCATGATAAACATAGGGAACTAATAATTCTGGGTTTCTTTTTATTTTTTCATCAATTACCATTATTTGTTCCAATTTATCCACAGGTAAATTTTCATAGCCCTTTTTTGTTGTATAGGCTGTTTCTATTTGTGGCCAAAACTCTTTTATTTTTTCAGAAGCCCTTTTAGTGGCAGAATAAATTGATTCAACATTTTGTCTTAATGTTGCGTGCCTTTTTTGTTCAGACCAAACTCTAAATGAAAGAGTATCAAGAATTGTGAGCCTCGCTGTTTCATTATATTCTCCTACAAATTCCCTTGTATCTAACATACATTTAATAGATGCTTCTGAAAGTTCTTCAGGATTTTTTATTTTCTTTGTTTTGTCAAATGTTTTTTTGAGCCCATCTAAACCTTTCATAAAACCTTTTGTTAAATTAAAATAAGAATCTACTAATTTTGGTTTTAAAGACAAACCAAATTCTTCCATTAATTCTAAAGGATAATTTGGAAAATCAGGGTCCTTGAAAACATTGTAATGAAAATAAGTATCTCTTGGAACTTGTATTCTTTGTTTATACATGGTTCCGATTCCATTTTCTTCTGCAATTTCAGGAAATTTTTCAACAAGAGTATAAATCTCTCTCGGTAAAAAAGGCCCATTAGGATTTAATTTGTCCTGCTTAACTTCAAAAGCTAATGTTGCCATAGTGTCCAATGGAAGAACTATAAATAAATCAGCAGGATTATTATAAGGCAGAGCTTTGTTGAAAGTTTCAATACCTTGGGATTTCCCAAATCTTTCTTTAAAATCATTACTTTCTTTAAACGCATCCCTTGAAATTTCTAAATATTCATTAAGAAGTTCTTTTCTTTTTGCAATACTTTCTGGAACTACAATATCTTCTACTTTTATATCTCTTCTTCTTCCACTAGTAACTAAAGATCTTGAAGAGACCAACCCTGTTAAACCAGAATCAATCATTTTTGTTCCATTCAATCCCAAAACAACTCCTGAAAGCCCTCCCATAGAATGTCCACTTCCAATTCCTGTGGTAGTTTTATTAAAAACAATTTCACTTATTGGTTTCCCTGTCTTAATGGCGGTTTCTAAAATTTCATTTTCTAATTTTCTAAAATCCATACCTCTTGAAACAAGTGCTTGTCTAAATGAAATAATTTCATCTCCTCCTAAAAAATTTCTTCCATATTCTTTTTGAAATAATTCAAGAAGTTCTGGATTCTCTATTAGAATTTCAGGAAATCTTCCAAGATAACTTATTTTTAAATCATTATCTGTTAAAAATTTTTGATTTTGATATTCAAATACCATTAAATTTGCCTCTCTGTTTTTCCTTGGCTTGTCATTCTTCCGCCTTGATGCTGTCCTTCATAGGTTCTTTTTATTTCTCCAAGAACTGGTTCCCAATAAATCTTAAACATCCTAGCACCCAATTCAAAATCAAAATTATATCTGCTGTTATTGCATAATCCAAAAACAAGCTGTCCTGAATAACCTGGGTTAGTTGTTGAACAATCAAGACTAACTCCTGCTTTTTGCAAGGAAACTCTTGGATGTATATCTGGTATAATATATCCCTCTACAAAATTTTGATCATATTTAATTTTATCAGAAGGGCAATTAATTTTTTCAATTGTTTTAACAAGAAAATAATCCCCTGGATTCATAACTATTTTTTTATTACCATCAGTATCAATATCTCCAATGAGTTCTGTTTCTGCAGAACTTCTATTTTCAACGCCTAAAAAACTATCTCCTGCAATCTTCTCAACTCTTCCGACTCTTAACTCAAGTTCAACTCCCTCAGGATTTTCCAATTGTCCTTTAGAAAGATTTTCAATTAGATTATATTTTTCATTTAATTCTAAAACTCTAAGTGGCGATAGTTTCATTTTAGCCTCGTTTGATTTTAACTAAAGATCATTTTATTTTATAAAGATAATTGTGATTTGAAATATACTTCTTATCCCCCACCACATCCACCTGTTGATGTTTTGCAATGAAGACACTTAAGACAACTTCCGTCGCTAATCATCATATTCCCACATATTTCACAAACACTTCCTGTCATTGTGCCTGATTCTATTCCATTGTCTTTTCCTTTCCAGGTTCTTGTTTTTTTTATTTTTTCTATAGTATTTCTTGTATCCAATCCTTCTTCTTTGTCTTCCCAATAATTTGTCTTGGAAATCCTATTTATTGTTTCTTCAAGGCTTGGAACACCAGGATAAAATTTTCTTCCTACTACAGTTGGAAGCAAGTGAAGATCTGGAACTTGTTGATAAACTCTCAATTCCTGTGGCAAGGGTCTCATCTCTGGCTTTCTAAATGTTCCATCATCTCCTCTAAGAAGGGATATGTCTCCAAGATAATGGGCCCTAATCCAATCATATAAAAAACCTTCAATACCATTTGTTATTTTTATAAATGGGTGGTCTGTAATTCCAGAAATTTGTGATTGCCCTGCTTTACTGAAAATTTCCAATGCTGTCTTTAAAGGAACACCATATTGTAATTTCTCAGAAAACTGGATAGCATTTTCATTCAATAATCTATTTATTTCACTTCCTCTTTGAAGAGAATCTATAAAAACTTCTCCTAGTCGCCCATCTTTATATTCACCGGTTCTAATAAACAAAGGAATATGTCCTACTTTTACTTTTTGCGTTATCCCTTCTCTTATAGGGGGCAAGGATTCTCTTTCCCCTCTTCCCAATACTCCAAATTTTCCATATTTTTTTGTTTTCAATGGTTGGGAAACTTTACTACCATCTCTGTAAATTGAAATTGATTTTAATCCAAGTTTCCATCCTTGATAAAACATTTCTTCAATTTCCTTTACACTTGTATTTTCTGCACAATTAACTGTTTTAGATATTGCTCCTGAAACAAAAGGTTGGATTGCTCCTAACATTTTAATATGTCCCATCGGAGAAATTACTCTTTTCCCCTCTCCAGCACTTATAGCACAATCAAATATTTTAAGGTCTTCTTTTTTTAAATCACTACATCCTTCAATAGTTTCATTTTCATCTATATATTTAACTATATTCGAGATATTTTCTTGTTCATACCCTAAAGATTCTAATGCCAAAGATACTGTTTTATTAACAATCATCATCGAACCTCCACCAGATAATTCTTTGTAAGTTTTTAATGCAAATACTGGTTCCCCTCCTGTTGTATCACAATCCATCATAATTCCTATTGTTCCTGTTGGAGCCAAAAGTGTTACTTGGGCATTTCTAAATCCATATTTTCCTCCCCTTTCATAAACTTCTTCCCATTTTTTATTAGCAGTTTGAACCAAATTTTCTAAACTTTCTTTAGATGGAATCTTTTTAGACGCTTTCTTATGCATATTTATTACTTCTAACATTGGCTCTTTGTTTTTTTCAAACTCCTTAAATGGACCTAATTTTTCTGCTAATTTAGTAGAATGAAGATATGCTTCTGCAGTCATTAGTGAGGTTACTGCTGAGGAAAAATTTCTTGCTTCTTCAGAATCATAATCTAAACCTAAGGACATTATATATGCTCCTAGATTCGCATAACCTAACCCTATTGGTCTAAATGAATCGCTATTTTTTGTTATTTCTTTTGTAGGATATGACGCCTTGGAAACCATAATATCTTGTGATGTTACAAAGAGATCAACTGCCTGACAAAAAGAATTAATATCAAATTCACCATTTGTTCCTCTAAATCTCATAAGATTCAATGAAGCCAAATTACAAGCAGAATCATTTAAGAACATATACTCTGAACAAGGATTTGAGGCCCATATCTCTCCAGAATTTTTACAAGTATGCCATTTATTTATTGTTGTGTGGTTTTGAACCCCAGGATCACCACAACCGTGTGTTGCAAAAGACATCATTTCTAAAAGTTCTCTAGCACGGATTTCCTTAGTGACTTTTTTGTCAACCACTCTTCGAAGAGAATAAACTCCATCTTTTTCATAAGCTTCCCAAAACTCATCATCTATTCTTGTTGAAATATTAACATTTTGCGACCTTAAATCCTGGAAAGTATGGCTTTCCCACCTATTTGAAGAACCACTTTTAACCAACATTTCTCCTTTTCTTTCTTCTTTATATTTATCTATCCATATCTCTATCGCATCTAGATGCCACATCGAAATGCTTTGCATTGTTGCTGCCCTTCTAGTTTTACCTCCAGACTTAATTACTCTGCCACTAGTATCTTGTACATCCATAAATCTTTTTGCTCCAGAAGCAACACCCCCTCCAGAAACAGGTTCTCCGGCAGATCTTATTGCAGACCAATCACCACCAATACCCGAACCTCCTTTGAATACCTTAGAACTAATAACTGCTCCAACATAAATCATATCTTCTATACTATCTGTTGGAGAAGAGATAAAACAAGCAGAAATCTGTGGATTTTCAAAATAATTTTTTGTTTTTATTATTTTATCCTCTTTCATATAAAAATTGTTTTCGTCTTTTTTAAAAATTCCATATCTATCTAATCCAAGATTAAACCATACAGGCGAGTTAAAAGATCCGTATTGTCCAACTGTAAGCGCAACTATTTCCTGTTCAAGTTTCTTAGCATCTTTTACATCAAAATAATTTTGTTCTATCCCCCACTTTGAAATTGTTTTTGCCACCCTCCCTGTTAATTGCCTTATGTCAATTTCTCTTTCTGTTTTTGGAACATCTGTTCTTCTAAAATATTTTGTTGCAACAGTATTAGCAGAATTTTGTGACCAAAAACCAGGGAATATTACTTTTTCTATTTCTTCTACCACTTTTCCTTCATCATTAATTATTGTAGCTTTTCTTTCAGAATAATTCATTACATTATCTGGATCTTTATATGGGTCTCCAAATTGAGAAAAATATCTTTCAATTCCTAAACTTTTTTCTCCACCCATTTTAATAATCAAATATCTGAATTCTCATATTTAAAGATTGTTGTCCAAAAATTCAGTAGTCACTCAAAAGTTCACATTTTTTACAGATGTTTTTCCTTGAAGGCTCCCCACAAACTTCGCAATATTGTATTTTCTCCAATTCTTTTTTAGAGTCATTCCTTTTGGGCATAAAGGTTTTTTTAAAATTTTTAAGAATATTTTTCTTGTCTTTTTCAGATAAAGTGTTTAAGAATTTTCTAACTTGAATCCTATAAGAATCAAAAGCGCAAGGACACTTGTCATAGACAACCGGAAGTTTTTTTTGTTTTGTAAATTTTCTAATTTTGTCCTCTGCAACATAAAATAAAGGTTTTATTCTTGGAACAAATTTCTTATCAGAAATATTTTTCGTAATTGGTCCAGAACTAAAACTAAGTTTAGGGCTTCCTTTCAAAACATTCATCAAACAAGTTTGCGCCTCGTCGTCGAGATTATGTCCTGTCGCGATTTTGTCTACTTTTAATTTTCTTGCTTCACGATTTAAAATCCACTTTTTCAAAACCCCGCAAATCGCACAATTTTTCAGTTTCCCTTTTTTTTGCTGAACAGCCGAACGAAGGTAACACATTCCTGCACCCATTTCTTTTTTAATATCATAAATATGCAATTTAATATCAAGCTGTTTGCAGAGTTCTTCCACCACTTTCAAACATTCATCACTATATTTTCCAATTTTCAAATCAAGATGAATTCCTTCAATATTGTATCCAAACTTTTTTAGAAAATAAGCAGTTGTAGTAGAGTCCTTTCCACCAGACAATGCCACGAGGATTCGTTCTGATTTCTTAAGTTTAATTTCTTTAAGAGTTTGTTTAATTTGTTTTTCAATCATTTTTCCTATAATCCTCAATAGCCATCTTTAAAGCATCACTCGCAAGATTTGAACAATGCATTTTTATCGGCGGCAAACCTTTCAATGATTTTGCAACATCTTTGCTTGTAATCTTTTTTGCTTGTTTTAATGTTTTTCCTTTTGCAAGTTGTGTAATCATCGAAGAAGTCGCAATCGCCGCAGCACATCCAAAAGTCTTGAACTTAATGTCTTTAATTTTATCGTCTTTAACTTTAATATAAACCTGCATAATGTCTCCACAAACAGGGTTCCCAACTTTCCCAACCCCGTCAGGATTTTTCATTTCCCCTATGTTCTTCGGATGAAAAAAATTCTGCATTACGCATTTTGAATATACTCGGTTCATTTATTCAACCTCTTAATTAATTTGAGGATTGTTTCCTTTTTTTGTTTTGGAGTAATTTTATTTTTTAACAATTCTCTAAACTTTATTGCATATATCCAATTTTTCTTTTCCATTGAATATGTTTCTTTATCTCTGAATTTTTCAAGTTTATTCAATGTTCCATCTAAATAAGTTCCAAAGTATTCATTTATTCCTTCATCATAAGGCCAGTACTTTTGATTTATATTTTGAAAATAAATTTTATTCTTAAGTAATAAAATATGTATCCACTCATGTCTTAAGCAAAATTTCATTTGCCAATCTCTTTCTTTTTTATTTTTTGGAATTGTAAGGATGGCCAAAGATTTAGTTTTACCAAATTGTTTATTTAATTTTTTATAAAATTTTAATAAATCATTTTTTAATTCTTGATTCTTAATTTTTTTAATCCATTTCTCCTCTTTTTTCAATTCACTTTTCTCTGCAACTTGCCCACCATATCTTTTCAAACAATCCTTAAAATCTTTTGAATTAACAAATTCATAAATATTTTTTATTCTTTGTTCAGGAGTTTTTCCATATTTTTGATAAATCGGATCTGGACATATTCCAATATATTCAGTTAAAATTTCATGTCTAACTGAGATCCACATATAGCCAAACCAATCTGGATTATACTTAAGATTAAATTCCTTTGCTATCTTCTTGATTTGAGATTTCAATTGAGTTGTGTTCATTTATTCAACTCCTTAATTAATTCTTCAATTTCTTTTTTACTCATTCCATGTGCCAGACAACCTTGCTCCAGACTTTCCTGCTGAGCCATTGGACAACCAAGACAATGCATTCCTGCTTCAAACAAAATCTCCGCCTTCTCAGAATTCTTCTGCAAAATTTCAGACATAATTGTTTCCTTTATGATTTTCATTTTAAAGGACTTATCCTCCGCAACTTTCCCACAATGTCTTTTAATTCTTCTAAAACATAATCTATTTCTTCTTCTGTTGTGTATTTGCTCAAACTTAATCTAATTGAACTGTTTGCTTCTAAAGGTGTCAAGCCAATTGCAAGCAAAACATGGCTCGGCTCCAAGGATTTTGAAGAACACGCAGAACCAGTTGACCCAAAAATCCCTTTTGCATTCAAAAAACTACCAATTGCCTCTCCCTCAATATTATTAAATGAAACATTAACATTATTACAAAGCCGGTTCTCCCGAGGCCCATTTAATTTCACGTTCTCAATTTTCAAAAGCCCGTCAATCAACTTGTCCCTTAACTCAGTCATCTTCTTAACATCTTTGTCTTTTGCAATATTAACTGCTTTTGCAAAACCAACAATCCCAGGAACATTCTCTGTTGAACTTCTTAACTTAAACTCCTGCTCTCCACCATGAAGCAATGGAACAATCTTCACGCCTTCACGAATGTACAAAGCCGCAACACCTTTTGGCCCGTGAATTTTATGGGAGTTTAATGTGACAAAATCAAGATTCTGCTTCCTCACATCAATAGCAACTTTCGTGTAACTCTGACAAGCATCTGTATGAAACAAAACACCCTTATCTCTGCAAATCTTCCCAATCATTCCCAAATCCTGAACAGTTCCTATTTCATTATTCCCATGAATAATTGAAACAACAATGGTCTTGTCTGTAATTGCGCCCTCAACATTTTCCAAATTTACAAACCCGTCCTTGTCAACATCAAGGTAAGTCACATCAGCACCCTGCGTCTCTAACCACTTAGATGCATTATAAACACAATCATGCTCTGCCTTTAAAATAATAATGTGGTTCTTCTCAGGATAATTCTGAAAAAATAAACCCTTTACAACAAGATTATTCGCTTCTGTCCCGCTCCCAGTAAAAATAATTTCTTTGTATTTTGCACCAATTGATTTAGCAATCATAACTCTTGATTCTTCAATTGTTCTCCTCGCCTCTTCCCCCATCAAATGTGTTGAAGAAGCATTCCCATATTTTTCTGTAAAATAAGGCAACATAGATTTCACAACTTTTTCATCAACTTTTGTTGTCGCTGCGTTGTCAAGATAAATAGATCTCATCGCCCACACTCCCGCGTACAATTTCTACAATCACAAAAACTCTTTGCATGTTTATCAATCAACTTCAACATTGGAACAATTGTTTTTTTATTCAAAAAATAAATTCTTTCTTTTCCTTTTCGCTTTACTTCCACAATTCTACAACTTTTCAAATTACTCAAAGCATGTGAAATCTTGCTCTGCTCAACTTTAAGTTCTTTAGAAATTTCAGTAACATTTTTTTCTTTATCTTTCAAAGAAGTTATAATTTTTATTCTAAGAGGATTAGATAAATTATTAAAAAATATATGATATGTTGAATTATTCATATGAAAATATATTCATATGGTTATTTAAATCTTCCTCTTTCTTATTGTTTGCCAACCTTCCCAACTAATTATTAAAGCAAGAACAACTAATGCTCCTGCAAAAATACTCAAAACCCAATTACCCTCGCTGATAAAACCTGTTTTGTTAAACAAACTATAAAATAAAGCAGAAATTGTCGTTAGCATCATAAAGATTGTTGGAATAACCAAGAACTTCACACTTTGTTTTTTCTGCACAAAATACGCACTAATTGTAATCAACCCAATCGCCGCAATTAACTGATTAGATGTTCCAAACATCCTCCATAAATTTGAATAAGAATTTGTCACAGCAAGGACATAAGCCGGAACAATTGCGATAATCACAGCCACCAATTTATTCTGGCAAATTTTATGTTTAATATTTTCTGTAATTAACATCCTACTAATTCTAGTTGAAGTATCTAATGAAGTTAAGATAAATTGATTTACTAAAAACGCTCCAATCAAGCTGGCTAAACCAAACGATAAAAATGGCAGACCAATTTTTGAAACAATGCTTCCAAACCCGTTACCAAATGCAATTACCCATCCTTGGTCAAGAGAACCTAAAAAGTTAAGATGTCCTGTATCCCAATTCAAACTCGCAACAAACAACACAACTAAAAGTGCCAAAATGCCCTCGGCAACCATCCCTCCAAAACCAATAAATTTTCCGTGTTTCTCTTTTGCTAATTGCTTAGAAGTAGTGCCTGAAGCAACAAGAGAATGAAACCCTGAAACCGCACCGCACGCAACTGTAATAAAAAGTATAGGCCACAAAGGCAAGTTCCCTGAAATATACATCGGAGCATTAATTACAGGGCGCACAATCAAGAGAGAAATAAATCCAAGAAACAAAAACAAGATTAACTGAATTGACGAGAGGTAATCACGAGGTTGCAAAAACATCCAAACAGGAACCAACGAAGCAACCCCACCATAAATAATAAGAATTGTAATCCAAATAAATTTAGAAATAGATTCTGAAAAAGGTAAAGAAACTGGAAAAAGATATCCGATGTACATAAAAAAGAAAGCCGCAACAAGAGCAACAAGACTTGAAACCCAAGGGTTAGTTTTGAATTTGTAAACAGATAATCCCAAAACAAACGCAATAATACTAATTGCCAAAACAGGAATCACCAACATTGGTTGATTAATAATACTCTCTGCAGCAGAAACCGAAAACACTGAAATAATCATTGTCAAAGTTATCCAAATCATAAGCGCGAAAATCTTCCCTGCTTTATTGCTCAAGGACTTTTCTGTAATCTTGGAAATTCCTTTTGCCTTGTTCCTGACAGAAATCATCAACGACAAATAATCATGAACAGCCCCGATAAAAACCGTCCCAATAATAATCCACAACGCAGTAATTGCCCAACCAAAATAACTCACAGCCAGAATAGGACCAATAATAGGGCCTGCCCCTGCAATCGACGCAAAATGATGCCCAAAAAGAAAAAACTTGTTCGAAGGATAATAGTCAATTTTCCCCTTGTTCAAAACCGCAGGCGTCTTCTTATTAGTTGGCTTAATCTTTTTCTCAATATATCTGCCGTAAAGAAAATAATTTCCAATAAGAAACAAAATACCTATAATTGCAATTAATGCTGCGTTTACCATTTTTTAACTTGTTAAAAAGTGGTAGTGGAAATCTTGTATTTGCTCCACCATCTTTTAATTTAAGAAAGATAGAGATTATTTAAATTTAAGCAATTCAAAATGAATAACTAAAACTCCAAATTTTTTCTCTTCCTTTTTTGAATAAACTCTTTGAAGAATTTCTTTTTCATAATCTTTTATCTTCTCTCCGAAAAATTCAAATAACTTTTCAAAATTTATAAATCTTGAAAGCCCAAGAACTTTTACAATTAAAAATTCTTTTTCATTTTCACTATGAATTAACTTAATTTTTTGTCCTAATTTTATTTTTTGCCGTTTCTCATCATAAAGACGAATTTCCATTTTTTTATTTCCTCTTTTAATTTCTATAAATGGTTTCAATTCTCTATGTTGGATTAAAATTTTTTCAGACATCTTTTATGGGCACGGAGGGAATCGCGGCTCTTCCTGAGTCATCCCTTGGGAAACCCCTTGGGGTGAGATCCCGATGGGCACGGAGGGAATCGCGGCTCTTCCTGAGTCATCCCTTGGGAAACCCCTTGGGGTGAGATCCCGATGGGCACGGAGGGAATCGAACCCCCTTCCTCTGCTCTGGAGGCAGATATACTACCAGTATACGACGCACCCTTAATTATACAAGAAATATTTAATTTTTAAGTTTATGCAATTATAAATTATCTTTAATTTTATTTTGAATTTTTTCTAAAGTTTTTTCTGAAACTTTTTTAGTATATTTTGTTTTATAATTATGAGCAAATTTTTTATCAACAAATCTTTTTCCAGCAAATTCCACTTTGTTTTTATATCTAGGAATAAGATGAAAATGTACTTGGGGTTTAGGATTTTTAGATTTATATGCATCATTCATTAAACAAACCCAATTAAACATTGTAGTCCCAAATGATTTTTTGAGAGAATTTTCCATTTTGAGAATTATTTTTTGTAATTCATAAAATTCGTCTTTTGTTAATCCCGATAATTTTCTACAAGTTCTTTTTAATTTTAAAACACTTCTTCCAAGATAATGTTGGTCGATAGTATTTAGAAGAACTTTCCAATATTTTGTTTTTAATATCAAAAAATCTCTCATCCTAACTTTTTTATCTCTTTTATTTCTTCATTAGAGATAGAACACCCCTTAAACTTAACAGCCCAAAGCAAAGCATCTAACAATTGCCCATTCCCAATTTTAACAAGTTTTTTCTTGTGTGCAATATAAACCAATTCTGCAGAACGAATTATTTTAAAATTTTTAAAAATCTCAAAGTTATTACCCCGTAATGAAGTATTTTGGGGCCTCGAAGAGGTTCTCGTGCCCTTTGGGGGTACACCAGGCGGTGCTGTACCAGAAGTTATCTTAATGTGCATTTTTCTCTCTAAAAAATCTTTTAGTTTATCTGGGCTTTCAACAAACATCCGAGTTGTCCGTTCATCAATAGCAACTACATTTAAAATCTTTTTTTTAGAAAGAATCTCACTTAAAGCCAAACAAGAAATTTCCCCAGCACTAACCAATTTAATGTCCTTGCCTTTTCCTTCAAAAGAACTATTAGCCATATCTAAAATATCTTGTGTCCTTTTTTGAATCCCTTTCTCGTTTGAAAGTTCAAGAACTCCTTTATCTAAAAGATGTTTGACTCTCAATGCCTCTAATTTAAATCGTGTTATTGTCAGAGGTTTATCAATAACTTCTTTTTTAACATCTGGTGTAATCAAAAAACTTCCATTGAAAACTTTTTTCAATTCTTCTAATGTGCTCAAAAGCCCATTCATAGCAAGACTAATTAATGTGCTTGCGTCAAAGATTATTGCTTTTTGTTGAGTCATTTTAACACCTTCATTTTAAATTGTTTGAGTCTCTTTAAAATCAATTTTCTTTGAGATTTTGGTAATGTAGACATATCCCAAGAAACCTTAATTATTTCATCAGGAATTTTACTTGCTTCTTTTTTGCATTTTTCTATTTGCCTATCTGAAAGATGTTTTGTTAGAGGACAATCCCAGATTATATATTCTTTCTTCCCTTTATTGAATCTAGCATAAACTGGCCAACATAAACATGGAAGTGGCTTAATTTTTTGGAGTTCGCAAGAATTATCTTTTTTTAAATATGGACAAACTCCTCGCTTAGTTTTTAATTCATAAAAGCCTTTTTTAACTTCAACAAAATAATTTCCATAACCTTCTCTTAAAATTCTTTCTACCCCTTCTTTATCAAATGTAGGCCCACATGCTTTACAACATTTGGCTTTACATTTTTTACAAATTTCAAGAAATTTGTTTGATGTTCCCATCTTATCCAAAAATTCCCTCAACTAATTTAATTCTCTCACTAACACCTAAAGTTTTACTTTCAGGAGCATCTGAAATTCCTGTCTGTCCTGCATAATTCGCAAGTTCCCAAACTGTAATCCCTAAAAGTTTCGCAGTGTTCTCCATTGAAACACCATGCCCGTAAATCTTCGACGCCTTGTTAATGCTCGCCTTCCTAAAAACTTCTTGAATATATTTTTTCATCCCAGGAGAAATCATCTCAATTTCCGCACGCAACTGCTTTAAACTATTGCTCAATAAATTTCCACCTTTTTTAATATTCCTAATAACTTCATCAATTTTTTTCACGATCAAACCATCCCCATCATATCCTCTTTCCAAAATTTTTCCCAAGGAATAAACAATCACCGCAACAGCAATGTTGTCTGAATCCTGTGTCAGCGAAGCTGTATTGTTCGTCTGATCACTCAATTGTTTAAGTTTCAAAGTATCTTTTTTTTTAAGCGCAATCTTTGTTTCTTCAAGAATCCTGATAATATTTTCACCATCTTCCATAAAAACCAAAAGAAAAAAGATTATTTAAACCTTGATATTCTTTAATAAATATGAAAACAATAGCAACACATGATGGAATATTCCATACAGATGATGTTTTTGCAGTAGCAATTTTAAAGTTGATTTATCCAGAAATTAAAATAATAAGGTCAAGAGATTCTAAAGAATTTTGTAAGGCAGATTTTAAAGTTGATATAGGTAAAATATATCACCCTGATTCAGGTAAATTTGATCATCATCAAAAAGAATTCTGTGAAATAAGAAAAAATAAAATCCCCTATGCTTCAGCGGGCCTAATATGGAAACATTTTGGAGAAAAACTAACAAATTCAAAAAAAGCATTTGATTATATTGATGAAAAATTAATGCAACCAATTGATGCAATAGATTGCGGGGTATCTATAACCCAAAAAGAAATTATCCCAGATTATTGTATTAGACAAGTCATTCTTTCATTTAAACCAAACTGGCAAGAGATAAATCCTGAATACGACAAAGCATTTGAAAAAGCAGTTAAATTTGCAACTAACTTACTCTTTAGAGAGATTAGATCTGCTAATTCAATTGAAAAAGCAGAAAAAATCATTAAAGAAATAATATCAAAATCAGATAAAGATTACCTTATCTTAGGAAAAAATATCCCTTTTCATACATATGTAATTGAAAACACTAATTTAAAATATGTTATTGAAGAAAATTTAGGAGGAGATTATATTGTTTGGGCGGTTAAAATTAGTACAAATAGTTTTAGAAGTCGAAAACCCTTTCCAAAAAAGTGGGCTGGTTTAGATGGAAAAGATTTAGTGAAAGTAACAGGAGTTAAGGATGCTATGTTCTGTCATAAAGACCTTTTCATTGCAGGAGCAAAATCAAAAGAAGGCGCAATTAAATTAGTTGAGATGGCTTTAAAAGAAAAATGAAACAAATAATTTTAGACACGTCATTCATCTTAACTTGCATAAAACAAAAAATTGATTTTTTTGAAGAACTAGTGGGAACCCAAATCTTAATTCCAGAACAGGTAATTAATGAAATTAAAAATCTAAAAAATCCAAATTCTGGATTAGCATTAAAAATTCTTGAAAAAAACAAATTCAAGAAAATCGATTTAGGAAAAGGGAACGTAGATAATTTAATTATTAAATTTGCAAAAGAAAATCCAAAATCTATTGTAGCAACTTTAGATAAGGAAATAAAAAACAAAACTAAGAACTATAAATTAATAATTAGAGGAAAAAAGAAGTTAGAAGTTATTTAACCTCTAAGGAAATCTTTAAAAACCAATTTCTATTCTAATTTTTATAAAATGTTTTATCTAGTTGAAGTCGAAGATTATATAAGAGTAGAGCCAAAGTTATTTGGTTTGCCTACTCAAGAGGCCGTTGAAAACCAGCTTCGAGAAACTTACGCAGATTATTACGACAAGGAATTAGGAAAAGCCGTTTCAGTTATAAGTGTTTTAAATGTTGGAGAAGGAGTAATCATCCCAGGCGATGGAGCAGCATATTATAATTCAAAATTTAAACTGCTTGTCTGGAAACCAGAATTACAAGAAATTGTCTATGGAACAATTTCAGAGATTACAAATTTTGGAGCATTTATAGATATGGGAGTAATGAGAGGGATGATCCACATCAGCCAGACAATGGATGATTATGTAAGTTTCAGCAAAACAAATTCACTGCTTGGAAAAGCAACAAAAAGAAATTTAAAACAAGGAGACTTATGCATGGCAAGAATTGTAGCAATCAGCCACAAAGGAGAGGGCCCAAAAATAGGACTTACAATGAGACAACCTGGTCTAGGAAAATTAGATTGGATTAAAGAAGACCAAATTAAAAAAGAAAAAGCTACTGCAAAAGCTGTAAAAATAGAAGAGAAAGCAGTTAAAGGAAAGAAAAAATAATGGCAAAAGCAAAAGCATGTAAAATCTGCAAAAAAATTTATGAAGGAGAAAAATGCCCCAGATGCGAATCTAAAGAATCAACCGAAGGATTCAAAGGAAGAGTTGTTGTTGTAAATCCTGAAAAATCAGAAATAGCACAAAAATTAAATATTAAAGAAAAAGGAAACTTTGCAATCAAAGTGAGGTAATTCTATGAAAGGAACTAACGATATAATTGAAAAAGAGAATAAACTATTCAATAGAAAAGAGATTCAAATAAATGTTGAATCAGAGATTACACCAAGTCATAAAGAAGCAAAAAAATTAATTTCTGAAAAATTCTCAACTCAACCAGAGAACATTAGAGTGAAAAAAATCTCAGGAAAATTTGGAACAAAAGTTTTTACAATCTCTGCAAATATTTATCCTTCTGAAGAAGAAAAAAATAAAATTGAAATCTTTTCAAAAAAAGAAGCAGAACGAGAAAAAAAACCTGAACCTTTAACACCTAGTGTGCCTCAAGATACTGAAGATAAAAAAACTGAATCTCCTGCTGAAGATCCTCTTGAAAAAGAACAAGAAGTTTCTAATGAAATTGCAAAGCAAGAAGCTAAGGAAGAAGTTATTGAAGCTACAGAAATTAAAGAAAAATCTAAAGAGGTAAATTAAAATCGCAAAGAAAAAAGGATCAAAAGCAAAAACAGGAAAAAAGCCACACAAGAACAAGGCAACTAGCAAAAAATATACAAAATATAAAATTGACGGGGACAAAATAATAAGAGAAAGAAATTGTCCGCGATGTGGTCCTGGAATATTTTTATTAAAAGCAAAAGACAGAGTTTATTGTGGTAAATGCCATTATTCTGAATTTACTTCTAAAGAAGACAAAAAGCCAGAAGAAAAGAAAGTTGAAGAAAAATAATAATAATAATTGGGCAACATTCAATGTTAATAAGCCCGCTCTTTTAGTTTAAGATTATGATTTGTTATGAAACTACAGATACCTTCATGCAAAATTGTTTTGCAATTTTATATTTGACGCGCAAGCGTCATGCGTTATAATCACACAAATCAAAAAGGTGATTATAACCCTGGGAGTTTTAAAAATATTACTTAAAACCCTAACGCACACGCCGAGCGGTTTGTATTTGTTTAACGCCCTTTTATTTATCTTAGAATATACCTGTATAATCCCTTTTTAAAATGGAGTTGCTACTTCTTGGGTGCGGAAATTATATCTTAATATCATAGGCAAAAAAACTTATAAATACCTTTTGTTATCTTCAATAATGGAATATATCAATCCACCCTTATTGAAAAAAGGAGATACCATCGGAGTAATCTCTCCTTCCGGAGGCTTAGCAGCATTAGTCCCACATAGGTTGGATAATGCAATCAAATTTTTAGAAGAACAAGGATACAAAATAAAAGAATTTTCTTGCACAAGAAAAAACAATGGTTGGGAATCAGCATCTGCAGAAGAAAGAGCTAAAGATATAATGAACGCATTTTTAGATAAAGAAGTAAATGTAATTATATGTTCAATAGGAGGAAACACATCGAATAAAACTTTAAAATATTTAGACTTTGAAAAGATTAAACAAAATCCTAAAATCTTATGTGGTTATTCAGATATAAGTGTTCTTCATTATGCAATCTTAAAAAAAACAGGATTATCAACTTTTTATGGGCCCTGCATGATGACTCAGTTCGGAGAACATCCAAAACCATTAGATTATACCATAGAGTATTTTAACAAAGCAGTAAAAGAAAGGGGGATAGGAGAAATTAAATCTTCTAAAAAATGGACAGATGAAGTTTTAGATTGGTTTGCAAAAAAAGATTTAGAAAGACCGAGAAAATTAAAAGAAAACTCTGGATTTGAATGGATAAAAAAAGGGCAAGCAAAAGGAAAAATAATTGGGGGGTGCCTTCATTCTTTGATTCATTTGATTGGAACAGAATATTGGCCAAGTCATCAAGATAAAATTTTATTTATAGAAACTCCTGAAGGAGATGATTTTACAAAAGGAGAATCATTAGCGGAAGTCGATGCCCAATTAGGAGATCTTGATATTTCAGGAATTTTTGGACAAATAAAAGGTTTAATAGTTGGCAGACCCTTTGGCCAGTCTGAAGAAGAAGTTAAAAAATTTAAAGAAATAATTCTTGATAATACGAAAGATTATAATTTTCCTATTTTATTTGGTATAGATATAGGGCATACAGATCCTCAAATAACGATACCTCTTGGAGCAGAAATTATTCTTAATTCTTCATTAAACAAATTTAGCATAGATGAAGCATATGTAACTAAAAACTAAGCTTTCAATTGTCTTTTTAGTTTAAGATATCTCTTTTCACAATAATCTTGAACATTGGAAGGAGCAACCATTGCCCATGGAATTGATCCCTCTTCAATTTTATCAAAATACTTTTTCCATTTTGGATGGTTTTCATCTAGATATCTAATTGCTTTGGGATATAAAGAATCTCTCTCAAGAAGATTTTCTCTCCATAAATCATATACAATTTGTCCAGATTGTCTATCTCCTCTGAGAGTTAGGCCTTCAATTAATTGATGGATTAAGGGAATGCTCCGAATATTTAATCTTCCTTTATTTATGAATAATTCATGTTCACCAGCAATATCATAATCTATTTTATTCCTTTCTTCACCTTTAATTTTTATTTGTTCAGCAATTTTTTCTATTCTAGATTTTGTTATGTGGGGCAGTTGCATTTGAGCTCTTTGCAAAGGTGTATTTGGAGAAGGAAATAAAGGAAAGATAACAAGATCTACTAAGATATTTTCTTCAAGTGTTTTATTAATAAAACTTGCAATATTTGATCTGTCTTCAACATTCTCTCCAGGATAATTAATAATATAATACAATGAAAATTTATCAATACTATATTCACTATTGGCAATCTTAATTTTATTTAGAAAAGCCTCATCTTTAATAGGGGAACGTTTAATTATTCTTCTTATTCTATCTGATGGCGCATCAAGGTTTAAAGGCAAACTTCCTTGAGAAGAAAAGATCTTTAGGGTTTCGTCATCTAACTGCTCAAGTCTAGTGTCTAGTAATCCAATTTTAATATCTTTTTCTTGTATATACTTCATAATTTCTTTAAAATAAGGATGGTTTCCAGAGGATGCAGAGTAAATATTTAATTTATTAGCACCCAACTTTTGTAATTTATCTACCTCTTCTTTAAGCTCACCGAGATCAAATGCAAGATATTTCCGGCCTGTATTATAAAAATACTGGCAAAAATCACATCCAAACTTGCATCCACGATCTAAACTTAAAGATGCTTCTTGATTTTTAAAATTTAAACTTCCTTTTATTAAAGAGTCAGATTCTATTAGGGGATTATACTTCTTTGTTGTCTTTTCAGGAATATAAATTCCTCTTGAATTAGAAAATTTATTTAATAATGTTTTTCTATTATTGTTTCTATAATAATCTGTAAATTCCATAAGGGCTTTTTGGGCATCACCCATAAAAAATACATCTATAAACTTCTCAAAGGGTAAAGGATTTGAAATCCCGATTCCACCAGCAACTATTAATGGATCACGTTCAGTTCTTAATTCTCTTTCAACAGGTATTTTTGCCTTGCTCATCCATTTAAAAAAATCTTTTATCTGCAAAGGATTTGTAATACTAAATCCAATGAGATCATAATCTTGAGCATCCTTCTGGAAATCTAGGGAATATATACAATTATCTTCCTTTTTAGAAGAAATAAAACTTCTAGCAACATTTACTTTTTGATTTTTATTTAGTACATAATGCAAAGTCTGCAAGCCCATATTTTGGATCATTGATATGTAATCAGATGGAGATACAAGCAAAATACTTTTTTTAGCGGAGTCAAATTTGGGTTGTATCACTGAGCTTTCTTTACTTAATATTTCTAAAAGCCTATTTATTTGAGGATCCATTTTTATTTCCTGTTTTTATAATTTAAAATAGGATCAATTATATCGCCAATATTCTCAAATCTAGATTTAATCAAGTCGTTTACTCTTTCAACTAAACCAATTCCTGATTTAGAGAGGATAATTTTTAAAGGAATTCCTATAAAATCTGAGTATTTAGCTTTTTCAATTCTTTTACATCTAGATCGATCATCATATAGAACTCTTTTCCCTTTTTGAGAGAGAAGGTTATATATTGTTTCTGCATTTTCAATTGTTTTCGAATTTTCATCAAAGGTCAGAATAGAATAGTCAAAAGGACTTATTGATTCAGGTAAATTAAAACCCTTTTTATCCTTTGAATTATCAAAAGCAGAGTACAAAAGTCTTTCTAACCCCATCACATATGTTCCAATAATTGGGGTGTGTATTTTATTCTCTACAGAAGCGTACATTACAATTTCCTTAAAAGGCACATATCTATACCCTGCCATTAAACTAAAAGCTTTTTCTTTTTCATTCCTTGAGTTCCCCGTGCAGATATTTTCCCCTTCACTACCTGGATAAAAATATTCTAAATCAAAATCAAGATTCCCTGCCCTTCTTAGGGAAATATTTTTTGCACATTTTTTAAAAGGAATTTGTAGTTTCTTAAGAATTCTTTCAGAGAGGGTAGAATAAGTTTCAAGAGATTCTCTAAATTGATTTTCATTAGCATTCAAAGATAACATAATTTGGGTTTCAAATTCTCTTAGTTTTAAGATTCCTTTTGGATTTTTAATGGGGCGAAGAATATCTCTGTTAAAAAAAAGTTTTAAGGGAAGAGTTTTATGAGAAAGATTGTCTTTCTTTAACCAATCTAACACTTCCATTTCATGAGTAGTTAAAACCATATAACTCTCCATTGGTTCCGGAAGCATTACAAATTTTTCTTCAAAAGTTTTACTTATGTTTTCCCCTTCATTTAAAACATCCCTTTTCATATATCCCGGAATTTTAAATTTTAACACCCCCTGAGAAGTATGAGCATCATTAGTTAGGCTTCTTAATTTTTCGAGGACAATATTTCCTATAGGATTATAGTAAGGTAATCCAGGATTTTTAAAAGAAATGAATGTATCCCCTTCTATTAAATCAGATGTCCTAATTCTTTCTATTTCTTTTGGAGCTTTTAAAGATCCTTGAAAGGGTAATTTGGATATTTTCATTTTTTAAATTATCCCACTTTTTTTGAAGTATATAATTCAGGATCCTCCCAAACCATTTTATTTGATAATAAAATAATGCTAAAACCCATCTTAGATAAATTCTCTCTAAATAAAAACATGTAATCAGGATATTCTTCTTTTAATGTCTCAAAAGCATCTTTTGATAATTTTTTAAGATGTTCTCTTTCCAAGATATCATCTACAAATTTTTTTATAACTTCATCTTCCATATAATTAAACTTGTAATCTTCAGTAAAATAAATCTCTAAATCAGAAGAATTAAAAAATTCATCCCAGTCTTTTTTATAGAGGGGATTAATATCTACCTGGATTGCATCTGAAACATTTTTAATTAATTCTTTAGAAGGATTCTCCATATAAAACATAGGAACTACTGCAATAAATCCTGTTTTTTTGCAAACTCTCCTACACTCATTAAATGCTTTTTCTTTGTTAGACATTAAAGATAAAACATTTCCAACAATAATTAAATCAAATTCAGAATCATCAAATGGAAGTTCATTGACATCTGCTTCCATGAAATTAATATTATCTAACCCCTCTTGTTTTGCTCTTTGCTCAGCTTCTTTCAAACTCATTTCATTTATATCTATAGAAGTTATTTTACATTTTACAAGTTTACTTAATTCAATAGCAGTAAATCCAGTGCTTGTTCCAATTTCCAATACTTTACTTTCTCTATCAATACAAGTTCTATTCACTATCTCAAAAACAGTTTTTCTTCCCCCTGGAGGTCTGTTAGTTTCTTTGATTAATCCAATTATTTGATTATAATCCATTTCTTTAATTTCCTTTGGAGTTATTTTTTCTATTTCCATCTTACGGTTTTAAAGTTCCATCAACTCTTGGAAATTGGTTGGCGCTCCAAATAAAAGGCATTTCTAAAAGTCCCTGCAACATTCTTTCCCATCCAAGTCCAAATCCAGATGTTTCTTTGTAGTTATTTAATTTACGAGTTTGAAGATAGGGTTTATAGTCTTCTTTTGGAAGATTGAATATTTCAGATTTTTCCCTAAGTTCTTTTTCAGATCTAACTCGATGACCACTCCCAATTGTTTCTCTATATCCTGGCCAGATAATATCGGAGTTATCTGCTACTTTTGGGATTTTTCCATCAAGCATAGTATGATAAAAAGGAACTTCCAAAAGTGGAAATTCTCTAATTAAAACCATGCTCCCTAATAACTCTGTAATTTTAATTTCCTCCCACGATCCAAAATATTTAAGTGTGAATTTTTTATATTTCTCATCTCCTGTTTCCTTGTATAGAAGTTCTAACGCTTTTCTAAATGTTATTCTTGGTATATCTAAAATTTCATTAGCAAGTTTTTCTAGTGCGATTAATTTCTTTTCATTTAGAAAAAAGGCTAAACTCTCTCTTTCTCTTTTTAATAAATCTAAGATTATTTTCTTAATTAAATTTAAAGCAATTTCCTCATTTTCTTTTTGACTAACCTTTCCTTCAAATTCTATATGATGAAATTCAGATAAATGAGTTGCATCTGCTTTTTCTTTTCTAAAAGAATTGTAAATTGAATACATCTTATTAATATTTTTCTGTATTAATGCTAATTCTAAATATATCTGTGAAGACTCGGACAAAAAAGCCTTTCTTGGTAAGTCGAACCAGTCTAATGTTATAGGGCATGTATCAGTAGTATAATCTATTGATTCTTTACCATAAACTGCCCCCGGAGAAGATATCATTCTTGTAGTCATTGGCAGTGCTGTAAATAGTGCACCTAATTTATCAAAATATTCATTTGAAGAAATATTTATTCTATGATTTATTTTAGCTATATATTCCCACATTTCATCTTTATTAAATTGATTAACTCTTTGTTCAAATTCTTCGATAGGAACTTTTATAGAATTGACATTTTTGATGGGTTTGAATATATTGTTTCCTTTATAGGAAATTGTTCTATCTTTATTTGCAGTATATGGTCCTAGCATATATTTTTATGAAGATTTGTATATAAAAGTCTTTCTATTTGTTACCACTTTCAAGAAACTAAGAGCCCACGCTGAGCACAATACCATAATGGCACATTGATAATAGACATTGAAAACACCATACTTTATTAAAATATCTTCAGCAAAAGTACTTAATACATTATAGATTCCAAACATAATAAGTCAGCTAGTTATAAATGAAATAAATCCTATTAAAAATCCTTTCTTTTTCTTCTTTACCACAATTTATTTAATATCTTTAATTTGATAAATATTGTTATTAAATAATTTTTGTTAAATTATAAATGGGCAAATTAATCTACAAAGAATAATTTATTAAGCCCGCAATTTTCTCTTTTTTGAGATAATCATATTAGCGTCAGGGTTTTAAGTTTTAATTATAACCCTGGGAGATTCTTCAAGCCAGTCAAAAAAGATAGCTTGAAGCCTCTCCTGGGGAAAAAGAGGTGATAGTATATTGAGTATCATTTACTATTTAAATCTTTCGTTTATGTTACCCTTAAAAAATGACAGGATGAAATTAGTATAAAGTAGTAATTGAAATTACTCCTACAAAATACACCATTAAAAATTAGGCACTACAGGCTTTAATCATAGGCACTACACACAAAGATTTTATGCGATTTCCATCGGAGGCTCGTGAAGAAATCGCTTACCGGAACAGGAAGGGAGATTCCAGCCCCAAAAATAGGGGGTCCCTTGGTAGGGAAGAACCGCCAGGTTTCGTTCGACCACGCTTGGGCGGACGAATGAAAATCTTTGATTTACTTCTTTTGTTTAGGTACTACAAACTAAAATTTTCTCCTACAAAGAATTATAAAACAAAACATCTTATAATAGTTTATGAAAAAAGAGGTAGGAGTTAAACAGCAACAAATACACGACATTTTATTCAATAGAGAAATCGGTTGGCAAGAAATAATCTACGATTTAATCAACACAGAACAGCTCGACCCTTGGGACATAAACATAACCCTCTTAACAGAAAAATACCTTCAAAAAATAGAACGACTTGAAGAAGCAGATTTCTTTGTCTCAAGCAAAGTCCTTTTAGCAGCCGCACTTCTCCTGAGAATCAAATCAGAAATTTTGTTAAACACTTACATAAAAAGCATAGATGAAATCCTATTTGGAAAAAAAGAAAAAAAGAAACACATACTAGAAAGAATTGAACTTGACGAAGAAATCCCAGAACTTGTTCCACGAAGCCCGATTCCTCGTTACAAAAAAGTAACATTAAAAGAATTAATTAATTCCTTAAACAAAGCAATAACAACTGAAAATAGAAGAATTAAAAAAGAAATAATTAATAAAAACGCATTAAGGGAAACAGGAATTTCTTTACCAAAAAGAAAGATTAACATCCAAGATAAAATAAAACAAATTTATGAAAATTTATTAAGTCATCTTGGAGAAGACAAAGAAAAGAAAAAAATCTCATTTACTGAATTTGTAGGAACAAGCAAAGAAGAAAGAATTGCTTGTTTTTCTCCAATATTACATTTGGAAAATCAAAAAAAAATCTGGCTTGAACAAAATGGCCATTTTGAAGAGATTCATCTTTGGCTAAAAAAAACTTATTTCAAACATAATCCAGACCCATTTGCAGATTTAAAACAAGAGATAGAAGAAGAGATAAAAGAACTTGACGAAGAGCAAAAACAAAGATTACAAAAAATTAATGAAGAATTTGAAAATCCTTTGGGAGAATAATCTTAAAAACTTATTTTCTTTATTTTCTTTATGAAAACAGCGATTTTATTTTCAGGGGGGAAAGATTCTGTTTATTCTGCTTATTTAGCAAAAAAATCAGGACATAAACTAGTGTGCTTGATTTCAATTTTTTCAAAAAACAAAGAAAGTTACATGTTTCATACTCCTTCGGTAAAACAAGTTAAAAAACAAGCAGAAGTTATGGAGATTCCTTTGATTATTCAAAATTCCTTGGGAAAAAAAGAAGAGGAATTAATTGATTTGGAAAAAGCAATTGCTAAGGCAAAAAAAGATTTTAAAATTCAAGGAGTTGTCACAGGTGCATTATATTCTGAATATCAAAAATCAAGGATTCAAAAAATCTGCGACAAGTTAAAACTAGAATGCATAAATCCTCTCTGGTACAAAGATGAACTTGAATATTTAAAAGAATTAATTAAAAATAAATTCAAAGTTATAATAACAGGAGTTTTTGCATATCCTCTTGATGAAAAATGGCTCGGAAGAAAAATTGATAAAAAGTTTGTTGAAGAAGTTAAAGAACTTGCTGAAAAATACAAAATTCATCCAGCAGGAGAAGGCGGAGAATTTGAAACATTTGTTTTAGATTGTCCTTTGTTTAAGAAATCGCTTAAAGTAATTGATAAAAAAATTTCTGGAGAAAATCATTCTTGGCGAATGGAAATTAAAATTTAGTTCTTTAACAAGACTTCCCGTCCTGTTTCCATAAATTTAATTTTGAACTTTTTTGTTTTAACTTCTTGAGCACCAACAAAGATAACTTTTTTAATTCTATAATAATTTGCATACTCCAATGCCTTTGACGGCTTTCCAAAAGAAACCGAAACATTTTTGCCCTGTCTTCGAAGTTTATTTGCAAGATTAATAGCTTCTTTATCTTTTCCAAGAGAAACAACTAAAGTTTTGTCAATATCAATAATCATATTTGTTACAGCAATCAATCTTTCAATACTAAAAGAAATCCCTGTTGCCTGAATTTTATCAACCATATATGACCCCCCACCACAAATTGTCTCTTTCATTCCTTCTCCTTTAATTTCAAAAACACTACCAGTGTAATACGAAAGTCCTCTCGCTAAAAAAGGAGAAAAAACAATTTTTAGACCATACATTGCACAGGCTTCTTTCAACTCTTTAATCTCAGAATAAAATTCATATTTCTCAAAAAACTTCTCTGGTTTTTTAAAAACATCCAAAAGTTTCCCAGCACCAAACTTATTCAAATTTGTTTTAACTTCTTTCTCTGACAACTTATCTAGTTTATCTATTTCTCTAATTACTTCTTCCTTTTTCTTAATTCCTTGTTCATCTAAAATTTCATTTAATAATTTTCGATTATTAACATAGGTAATTGACTTAATTTTTAACTTATCCAAAATTTCTTTTATCATAGCCAAAACTTCTGCTTCGCTTTTTGCATTTGAACCAACTATATCAATGTCACACTGAGTAAATTGTCTTAACCTATTCCCTGTTACAGGCTCGTCCCGAAAAACAGGCCCAATCTGAAATCTTTTGTAAGGCAACTTCTTTCCTTTCACAATCCGCTTCAATTGAAAAGTAAATTCATACCTCAATGCCAATTTTCTTTTTCCTTTATCTTTCAATTTGTAAACATCTGAAACAGCCTCGTCATTTGGATTTTCCCCTCTAACAAATTCTTCTGATTCAATAATCGGAGTCCGAACTTGCTCAAAATTATACTGTTCAAAAGTTCTTCGAACAATTTCATTAATCACTGAAAATTTTTCAGCATCTTTTCCTGTAAAATCTTGAAATCCTTTAATTATGTCTGTTTTCATTTTAATGTCTCCACAAGATTATCAACTTTTTCCATAATCACTTTGATATCTTTTCTAATCAAAAATTCATCACTTTTCTTTCCTTTAACATCAGGGATTTTCCATACAATTATTTTTAATTTTGATTTCAAGTAAAATTTATTATTAAATATAATTGGGGGCACATCATCTGCCACAATGACAATTATATCTTGCTTTTTTAATAAACTTACGCTTAATGATTTTGATTTTCTTTTAATACCTATTCCAAATTCTTTTGCAGTTTTTCTTTGAAATTTAATTAACTTTTTTTCAATTTCACTTACGACATCTTGTTTAATAATTCCCACACTATTAGCCTTGAGCCCTTTGTTTTTATTTACTTTTTTAAAATAAGCTTCAGCTACTTTGCTTCTGAATACATTGTGTTTACAAACAAATAAAATATTTTTCATTTTCTCCTCATTTGAAGGGTGGAAGCCGGGAGTTGAACCCAGACTTTGCGGACCACAACCACACGCGCTACCATTACGCAACATCCACCATATTTAAATTACTTAATGAAGATATATAAAAGTTTCCAGAAGCCCAGCTAAAAAAATCCTTAATTCCTATGATGGGGACATTTCCTAATTTTAATTTCCATAAAAATACCTATAAAAAAGAGTTTTTAAATTTTGCCTTGAAAGAAATAAAGTTTATTTTAGATTATGGAATACAACAATATTTTCCACCAACAATCTTTGTTGAAGTTGTACATAAAGTGCCATTTTCCATATAAGTGTCATTAGCCATTTCAGTTGCACCGGGATAATTTTCTATACAGGTTCCAAATAAGTCAAGATTACTTTGAGTTACTTCTGTTTCAGTACCAGATAAAATAGATTGAATAGCATACCAAACAATTCCTATAGAAGTCAAAGCTAAAGCAATCAAAATAAGCATAGTTATAATAGCCGACAGACCTTTTTTAGTTTTATACATATCTTTACCTCTATTCCTTAATACAGAGATAATCTTTTTAAATGCTTTTATTAAAAATAAAAATTCTCCTTATAATAAGTTAAAAAATAATAATTGTAATAAAAAATAAAAATTTAAATTATTAAATCTAAATAATACAACAATATTCTCCACCGATTATTCTTATCTCGCCACCCTCGCAAGTTCCATCTTCAGTTGTAATAGTTCCAACATCTGTACAAACAGCGAACACATCAGTAGCACCTTGCTCTACTTCTTCTTGAGCACCTTCTAAAACATTTTGATAAACATACCATAAAACTCCTACAGCAACTAAAGCCAAAGCAATTATAATCATCATTGTAACAATCGCTGACATACCTTGTTTTTTATATTCCATTTTTACCTCCTTTCAATAACTTATAATTTATCGCGATTAATCTTTTTAAATATTTCTAACTTCTATTAAAACTATCTAAAAGTTTGAAATACTCTTCTTTATCAATTATTTTGTCTGATTCTGACAAGCCAATATTTTCTGAAAATTTCCAAAATGCCGACGGCTTGTAACCTTTTTTTTTCAATGCCTGAATAGTAGGCAATTTAGAATCACTCCAATCAGAATATTTGCCTTCTTTAATCCCTTTTGTAATTTCGCTTGAAGATAATCTCAAACCTTTAATGTGCCAGCGACCCAAAAAACCTGTCCACGGAAACTTCTTTCCAAGAACTTTGTAAATCATCTCCTGCCTTTTTGCATTGTCCCTATGTTCCTTTGCCCTAATAATATGGGTCATCTTTTGTTCAATATCATCAACAGTTACAGATAAATTCATCAACGGCCAAACACGATATTTTTTCTTCTGTAAAGCATGAGAGGTTTCATTAATTCTCGCCAACGGAAAATCTCTCATCGCAGGATTCTTGTGTTTCATATTTGATTTAAATCTCAAAACAGCTCCACCAACTTTGTAAATTTTTTTATCAAACATATTTTTCCATCTCTCTAAATTTTCTTTAACACTTAATTTTCTGCAAGGACAATTTTTCTTTTCTTTTGAATATTCTCTAAACTTATCACCAGAACATATGCAAACATAAGCAGAATTTTTTCTAATTAATTTTTCTGCATATTTATAATAAAGTTTCATCCTTTCTGATTGAATTACAATCTTTGCCTTGTTGTCAAAAAGCCATTTAGAATCCTGTTCAATTAACTTGTAAGCCTTCGGATAAATATTTTCCGGGTTTGTATCTTCTATTCGAACATAAAATTTTCCACCATACTTCATAACAAAATCAAAAGAAATGCAAGCAGTCATTGCATGTCCAATATGAAAAGCTCCAGACGGAGACGGCGCAATCCGCATCACAACTTTCCCCTTTTTCGCATTAGGAAGTTCAGGTAAGCCCTCGCGAACTTTTCTCCTTGAAACTTCTCTCTCTAATTTTTCAAACTCTTTTTTCTGCTCGTCCAAACTTAAAGAATTAATTTCTTTAACTATTTCAGAAATATCTTTAATATATTTTTTAACATCTTGCTTTTTCAAACCTTCATTAAACAAAGCAGAAATAATTGCTCCTTGCTGTGCTTTACCATTATAGGCAATTGCATTTTTCAGTGCATATGCTTTTGCTTTTTTCACCAACTCTTTTGAATTCATAAAATCCAAAAGAAAAAGAGGTTAATAAAAGTTATTGAAATCCTAAATATCCAAATTATCTTTTTGATTTTTTACTTTTTTTAAATCACCCAAAGTTATTAACAGGATTCTTTGTCATATAAAACCATAACGCCTTCAAGGAAATTATCCATTTCTTTTTTTCTCCCATTTCTGTACATAGATACTCCTTCTAGGTCTGCTTTTTTTAACCATTTTGTAGTTCTTAAAAACTCATCCCTTCCACAATCTGTTTCTATGTGTTTTAATTGTTCATCATAAATAGAACCTTCAAGAGATTCTCTTTCTTTTATATCTCCATCAATTTTTTTTAACTCTTTCGCTTCTATTTTCATCATACGCTCTTTACATTGTTCTTTTGTTAAGCCTGCTTCTGAGTATAATTTAAAAATATGCCCGATAGCTTTATCACCCCAAGCATACTGATTTATATCTTCTACAATTTCATCTGCTGTTCCAATAAAAATATTTTTTACTTCACTTTCTAATCCATTTTCCTTGCAAACAGATCTTGCATCTTCAAGAGAACCATATAAACCACTTATCAATTTTTTTGCTACTTTTATCGAGAACTTATCTAATTCTTCTTTTTTGGGATTAGATTTTTTAAAATAGTCTATACTTGCAATAAAATCTTTAACATTAGTAGAAGATGTTGAAAAAAGACATCTAGGGCCCCTCTCTTCTAACAGATATTCTCCTATTTGTTTCCAGCATTCAGGTTTAGTTAATCCTCCTGCAGAATAATGATTTATTGAAAATATAAAGTGTTTTAATACCAATGAATCATCAATATTTCTTTTTGTATTTCTATCAAAAAGATGTATTTCCTCTTCTGCATTTTCATGACAAAATCTATCTAATTCCTGATTTCCTGCTTTAATCCAATATTTTTTTGCTAAATCTTTTAAGCCAACTTTATCATAAGCATAACCTAACATCATGGGCTTTTTTTCAAATTCCCATTCAGGAGTTTTATTTTCTAATTTTTTGGCAAACCTTTTCCAAATATTTCGATCTCTTATTTTCTCTGCCATTAAATTATCAAAAACATCAACATATTCATTAGAATAAAGGTCTTCATTCCAATTAGACCTTGTATACTCGGGCAGTGAATCAATTTTAGATTCATATGATTCTCTCTCTGCCTCAACTAATCCCCTTTCTAATTCATCTATTTTTTCAAGGTTGTTATTTGACATTTTAGGCAACTCTCCGATAATTCCCATTATTTAATTCAAGTGCTAAACCAGCATATTGATTAGTTAATTTATCTATAAGATATCTTAAGTTCCCTCTACCTGATTGATTAGTTTTTCTGTTAGGAATTTTAGCATCAGCTACTCTATAATTTATTCCATTCACTGGTACATTGTGAATATTGTAAGCTCGGCTTTCTACTGAAAGAGGGTTTTTTACAAATTCTATAACTCTTGCTATTTCATCCTTTACATTTGGAATATTTACTCTTCTTAGAGGTTTATATTTTTTTATTTTTTCAACGGTCATTTTTATTTATTTTGTGTTTTTAATTACTTTTTAGTAGCACTATAGATACTTAAAATATTCTTTTTATTTTTTTAATAATTGTAGAAAAGTTTATAAAGAAAGCAACAATTGTTAAAATATGGTAAATAACTTAAAAAATCAGGAAATAAAACTAGATTTAATTGATAAGAAAATTCTCTATTCTCTTTCATTAAATTCAAGGATTTCAAAAAAAGAACTAGCAAAAAAATTGAGAATTTCCCAAGAAAGACTTCATTATAAAATTAGTAGATTAACAAAAGAGTTAATTGAACCGGCTGTTGTTTTAAATTATCCTCATCTTGGAATAAAATCTTATATTATTTTAACAGAAGATCTTGAAGAAGAAACTTTAAATAAATTAATTAATGAAGCATCTATTGTTTTTTTAATACAAAATCTTGGAAAATCTCCGTATTATCTTTATGTTTTAACAAATGATATTTTTTCTTTTTGTAAGGAATTTTTACCAGAAAATCATTTTGAAATCTACTCTGTTTTAAATGAAATCCCTGATAGTTATAATCCTTTTAAAATAAAAGGGTCTTTTATCCCTAGAAAACAAAATAAAAATATTTCATTGAGCAAAAAAGATTATTTAATTTTATACCATTTATCTAAAGAGCCTTTAAGCCCTATCATAACCCTTAGTGAAAAAACCGGTTTAGATAGAAAGACAATTTCTTCTAAAATAAAATTAATGCAAGAGGCAAACATTATCCAAGTTTTTAGATATTCAATTAATACTTTTAAATTAGGTTTTTCTTCTTATATTTTAAAAATGGATATTTTACCAAAATTTAAGGAAAAAATTTTATCAATAATGAGGGCAGATAATTATTCTGGATTTGTTTATGAAACCCCTAGCAAATATTTTATGTATTATATGCCTCCTTCACATAGAGAAATCTTTGAGTTTATTAAAAAAATTAAAGAAGTTGATTCAACATCTAAAATAGAAGTAATTCAAACAACAGAAATTTTAAAATTAAATCCTATTCCAGAAAAAGTTCTAGAAATTTTTAAATTAAATTCTAAGAAATAACTAATAACCACTAATCCCGCTTCTCTTTTCTAAAACTTCAATCCGTTGTTGAAGATGATAAATCTGGTTTGACAGTTCTTCAATTTTATTTGTCATATCAATTAATCTTTTTGCAAGTTTTCTTTTTTTATCATCAATCCCAGAAGAAATATCTACATATTCAGAATTTTCTCTTTCATCAGAAGACGAATTTGTGTTTGAATTATTTTGAGAAACAGTGTTTGCAATCGCGCCAAAAAATCCAAAACCCCCGGCATTTCCTGAAGAATTAGAAGACTCTAGTTCATCAGACCTAATCTCTTCAGCTCGAGCTTGCTGTTTTTCATACCTTTTTGTCAAATCAAGAACCCTATCGCTTCTTCTTCTAAATAATTTCATAACAAATCTAGATTTCACATTTATTTAAATTTAACTGATGTTCATTTCAATTTCCAATCATTTTGATATCTTCGTTTAACGCTCCAATGCGAAATTAAAATTGTCGCAGAGCATCATTGATTAAACGAAATTGCTGAAAGAAATATTCACTTTCAAAAAGCTTCTTTCCAAGGGAAAGGAAAAAGTTCTTTTAATTTGACCTTCTGTTTCTTAGATACAATAACCCAAGTATTTTCTAAATTTTTCTCGCTCATATCGTACATAATTTCTCTACAGATACCACACGGGGGAATAACTTTATCTTTGTAAACCGCAACAATTATTTTTATTTCTCTTTCTTCTGGCATCATTTTAAAAAATGCGGTTCTTTCTGCACAAATTCCCGTCTGGATATCTTCCATACTCATTCCCTCGAAAACATTCCCTTTACTTGTAATTAAAACAGCAGAAACAGAATGTTTTTTTGAAACATATTTTTCCTTCCAAAGTTTTTTAGCTTCTCCAATTAATTTTTTATCTTCTTTTGTTAGTTTCATAACAAATCTAAATTTCGCATTTATTTAAATTTAACTGATGAAACATTTTTTAAACACAAATCTCTTAATTAAAACATGGGTGAAATTGACGAAATAATAAAAAAGGTAAGTCCTTATTACAAAGAAAAAGGTGGGCCTGAAATAGAGCACAAAATAATATATGATTCCTCAACAGAAACTTTAGAACCTGTTTATTTTTGGATATTGGATTTTATGAATAATGATCTTGGGCTTTCAACAGAAAAATTAGTTGATAGTTTTACATCTTCTCCTGGCTCAGGACATTTTGGCGAACTCCAAGGAAGAGCAACACACATGCAACAGCAAGGACAAAATATGCTTGCACAAGTGAATACAATTTTAAGAAGCGTGTTAAACATTATTTATGATTTAAAAGAATTTAGAATAAGATTACAAAATTATGATGATTTAAAATCAGAAAATAAAAAAGAAGCCGCACGGCATAGTTTAAAACAAATTTGGTTAGACAAAGTAGATATACAAAAAGGGAACTCAAGTGTAAAGGCCATGGCCCTTGGGCAAGCAGGGTTTCAAACTTTGCTCGACGCATTTTTAGTCGTCAATAACGAAAAAGAAGCTGAAAAACTTGACTTGAACGACAGAGTAAAAAGAATTGTTTCTTCAAGAGTATATGAATTTAATATTTGGCTCACACAATCAGAACAAGAACTCAAAAAAAGATATGAAATGGAAAGAACTTATTTGGGCAGCCAAGTTAATTCATTAAAGCTTTATTCGCGATGGGCAAAACCTTATCTAAAGGCTGCACAGCAACTTGAAATGAAAGAAGGAGGAAGAGAACCAGCGTTAGTAAAAACATTCAATACAATTTTATTAGAATTAACTTTATTAGGGAAAGGAAAAATTGATGTGAAACAATCAGCAATTGCCGGCGACTTTCCAACTGACTTTAAAAAATTGAAAACAAAAAGAGATTATTATAGTTGTGTTTTAATTGATTTCAGATTCAGGGGAATACCACAAAGAGTAGCACAAAGAGGCGACTATGCTTTTGGAGGAAAAGCAGAAATAACTTTCAAGGCATATGCATTAAACAAAGAAGAGTTAGATAAATTAGATAGTGAACTAGACAAATCAGATATAGGTGACGTCCTTAAATTAATTGAAGGTTCAACATCAGAAAGCTTGGACAAATTACAGGATGAAATTAATTTTTTCTTAGACGAAAAAGAAAAGGAAGAAGAAAAAGAAAAACCAAAAGACCAATCAAATCCTTTTTTAGCTTTAATTGGGCATTATGATAAGGAAGAAAAATCAGAAAAACCAAAAGAAGAAGATAAAGATAAACCAGTAAAGCCCGACGATTGGATTGAAAAAAACCATCTCAGGTCTTTCGCAGCATTAGGAGCAATCGACAAAGTTTTCACAGTCTTTGATGTTTACAAAAAAGCACACGGAATGGTTAGTTATACTTAATGAAGAAAGAAATTATTTTCATTTAACATATCCACCTTTCTGTAAACCCCATAATTTTTTGTATTCTCCTTCTTGATTTATCAATTCATTATGTTTTCCTTGTTGAATAATTTTCCCACTTCTCATAACAATAATTCTATCAGCATTCATAATCGTTGACAACCTATGGGCAATTATAATAGCAGTTTTTCCTTTTAATAATTTCTCTAAAGCAAATTGAATATCATATTCTGTCTTAGAATCTAAAGCAGAAGTAGCTTCATCTAAAACCAAAATTTTCTTATTTGCCAAAACAGCCCGAGCTATTGAAACTCTTTGCTTCTCCCCACCAGATAACTTAACTCCTCGTTCACCAACAATAGTCTTCTCTTCTTCAGGAAAATTCTTAATAACATTATCCAACTGAGCAAACTTAATTGCATTCCAAACATCTTTCTTAGTTGCTTTTGGATTAGAGAATTTGATGTTATTATAAATAGTATCATCAAACAAAACACATTCTTGAGGAACAATGCTCAATTCTTCTCTCAATGATTCTTGTTTTACCTTGGTAATGTTTTCCTTGTCAATTAAAATATCTCCTTCATTAACATCATACAAACGATATAACAACTTAATCAAAGTAGTTTTCCCGCAACCAGAATGTCCAACAAAAGCAACCTTTTCACCATTCTTAATATTCAAATTAAATTTATCCAAACAAAAAGCCCGTTTCTTTCCATAATTAAATGAAACATTATCAAATTTAATCTCTCCTTTTTCAACTTTTAAATTTTTAGCATTTGGTTTATCTTTAATATCATTTTCAATTTTACTATATTCAAACAAATCTTCAAAGTCAGCCATTACTTTATAAAATCCTCGCATGCCCCAAACAAATCCAAATAAAGGTCCAACTATACTTCCATAAGCAGTGAAAATAAATACTAATGTACCGAGAGTAAGATTTCCAGCTAAAAAATCCATTAAAGGAAAATAAACTAAGAAAAAAGTTCCAACCCCTAAAATAGCGAAATGCCCAGAATCAAACCATTTATAATAATTCCAATATTTTAATAAAGATAATTTCGTTTTTTCTGTCGCATTTGTAAATTTATTTTGAATATTTAATTCCTTTCCAAAATATTTTATTGAATCTATATTAGTGAAAACATCTCCAACAAATCCTCTTTCACTATCTATATTTGTATTAAAATTCAATTTTGATTCTTGTTGTATTTGTTGAATAAAAAAACTATATGAAACAAATAAAATTGTGATGCCCAAAATAACCAATGCAGAAGCAATATTAAAATAAGCTAAAGTAAAACCAACAATTATTATATTAAAAAATAAAGGAGCAAACTGAAAGGCTAAAATATCTGTCATACCTTCTATAGCGCCAGATCCACGATTCATTCTAGAAATTAAAGCGCCTGTTTTATGAGTAGTATGAAAATTATGTGACAATCTAACAATATGGCTAAAGTATTTTGTCTTTAAGTCTTGCATTAAATTTCCTTCTAAAATTTGTAAAACATGCATAGAAAGCCATTTACTAATAGTTCTTACTATTAAAATTCCAATAAAAATTATTGCAACAATTATTAATGTTTTAATAAAAATTTCTTGAGCTAAACTCCCATTAACAAATTCAGTTCCATTATCAATAACTATTTTAAATAAAAATTTATCTACAAGTAAAAACCCTTCAACTAAAAATGTAAAAAACAATGTTACGAAAAAAAGTGGTTTATACTTTTTCAAAAAATCCCAGTATTCACTAATATTATACTTAAAACTTATTTTCTTCTTGTTTTTTTTGTTTTCCATTTTACATAGTTGATATAATTTTTAATAAGTTGGATCAGAAACTCTAAGCACACACCTCAAACAACAAAGTCGTAACTGGTAACCAGCGTTTCAACGAAACAAACTTTTAATTGTCATAATTAATTTATGAAATCTTCTCTTATAAATTTTTCGGAAAAATTCATTGAATTTTCTATTAATCACATTTATATAGTAAAAGCAACTCTAAATAACATGGAAAATGGAATTATTATGGGTGATTCATTAATTAATCATTATTATAGAAAAGGAAAATTTGAAGATGAAAAAGAATTTCTTGAAGAAAATGAAGAATAAAAAATATTATATACTTCTATAACCTCAATAATTTATGAAAGAGAATGAAGAAGATTCTGAATTAGAAGAATTAATTGATGAAAAAAAACTTAAGGAAATCATTAAAGAAGTTGGTGAAGAATCAAAAGAGCCTAAAACCAATATTGATGAAACCCAGTTCAGAGAATTTTTGCAAACAGAATCAACAGCGCCTGTTTTAGAAGAAATTGCAGGAACACAAAAATTGGGCGGGAAATTTTTTTCTACATCGGGAACAGGAACAAATTTTCAAGATGATGAAAAAGCATTTAGATACGACGCGCAGGCACAAGAAGACGAACCAAAATATCAAGGGGACATTTCTTCTGTAGGACAAGATATAGAAAAACTTGACATAACAAAAGTTGGACGAGATGGTGGACAACCGCAAATTAGAAAAGCAGGATTTGTAAGTTCTGTTGAACAAACTGATTCTTCAATGCAAGAAAAATATCAAGAGGCACAAAGAATTGATATGGAAAAAGTTGGAAGAGAAAATCCTTTTGAATCAAGAATTCAAGAAGCAGAAAAAAAGAAATCAGAATATATCGTGAAATAAAAAGATTATTAAATAAGGTTCTATTTTAATTATCATGGCAAAAGAGGGATACACAATTAGTAATATTTATCAAGGAGGGTATTCTAGTTTCACACCATACAACACAGAAGCAACAGCAGGAAGCATGGGACTTACAACAGACCCTCGTAATGCAAACATCCTCCAAGAAGTTTCTTCAAAATTATCAACAGGTGTAAAACATATTGAAATTGAGTTTGTTTCTCCAGATATGATTGACCAAATTCCAAAACAACAAATGGAAGAAGTCAAACGATTAAAAGCAATAACAGGGATAGAAGTCTCAGTACACGGCCCAGTTATTGATACAACTGGAATTAATCAACAAGGTTTCAGTGAATTAAACAGAGAAAGTTCTGAAAGAAAAATAATTGAAACAATTAATAGAAGCCATGAACTTGACCCAAAAGGAAATATCATTACAGTTTTTCATTCTTCAGAAGGAATACCTGGGACAGAGTGGAAACAAATCCCAGAAGGAACCAAAGAAGGAAAAGCTAAAAGATTGATTGTTGTAAATCGTGAATCAGGAAGATTAGCCCCTCTTGAAGAAGAAAAAATGTATTATCCTGGTTCAAAAATACCTCGAGAAGATTTAACAAAAAAAGAAATTGAAGGATTTCGTCAAGGAAGTATCCCTCATGAAAAAATTTTCAAACAAATTCCACTTCAAAAAGGAGAAAGAAAAACTCCTGAGTGGAAAGTTAAAAATTTAAATGCAACAGAGTGGGATAATTCAATATCTCAATTAATCCTTAACAAAGAAAGAGCAGACGAAATTCTGCAACAAAATGAGATTCAAATTAAACACCTTCTTCCTGAACTTAATAGTGAAAAGTTCAATCCAAATAATCTAACTCCTATGCAAAAACAAGCATATCGTCATTACCAAAATGCTGAAACATATCTTCAAGATACAAGGCAACAAATAAATTCTTTATTTAATAAGGCATACAAATATGGAGGGGAAACCCAAAAAGAAGTGTTAGAAAAATTTTCTAAAGAATTTGCAAAAGATTTATCAAGAAATTCCTTTGATCCTTCTGTGCAATCAGAAGCATTGCATAGTTTGTTAATTAAAATGAAAGAAACTCCTGGTATGGCTCCTGTAATGAATGTTCCTGTAGAACAATTCGCAGTAGAACAAGCATCAAAAACTTTTGGCAATGCTGCTTTTGAATCTTGGAATAAATTTAAAGATAGTGCACCGATTATAAGTATTGAAAATCCTCCTGCAGGTTTTGCATTAAGCACAGGAGAAGATTTGAAAAATCTTGCTGAAGCTTCTAGAAAACAATTTGTAAACAACGCTGTTGAATCTGGGAAACTTTCTAAATCAGAAGCAGAAAAGCAAGCTGAAAAATTAATTGGTGTTACATGGGATGTCGGCCATATTAATATGATTAGAAAGCAAGGTTTTGAAGATAAAGACATTATTAAGGAAACAAAAAAAATTGCACCTTATCTAAAGCATATCCATCTTTCTGATAATTTTGGTTTTGAACATACAGAATTGCCAATGGGAATGGGGAACGTGCCTACAAAAGAAATTATGGAAAAACTTGGTAAAAAAGGTTTTGAAGCAAAAAAAATAATTGAAGCTGCACATTGGTGGCAACATTTCAAAAGCCCGCCTGTCCAAGAAACTTTTGAAGCAATGGGTTCTCCAATTTACAGCGACGGTGCAGGCCCTTATTGGAACCAATCATTAGGATTTCAACAAGATTATTATTCAGGACTTGGTCAAATGCTTCCTTCTGTTAATTACAGTATGCAAGGCTCTGGGTTTTCAATGGCTTCCTTGCCAACAGAACTTGGCGGACAAATGCCAGGAGCACAAGGCTCAAGAATGTCTGGAAGAGGAATGGAATAAATAAGGTAAATTTATAAATAAAATTTTACTACTATAATTAAAGAAAAGATGGTGAAGAAAAAAGAAAAATTAAAAAAGAAAAAAATTAATGTTTCTAAAAAAAAGATTATTAAAAAAGCTAAGCCAGTTAAGAAAGTTAAAACCAAGAAACATTCAAAAAGAAAAAAAGTTGCTAATGAAAATATTCCTTCCTTGCAATTAAGTTCAAGTCAAGATATTGCAATGGATTTTGCAGTAAAGTCTTACAAGGTTTTTGATAGAATAATAAAATCAATTATTCTTTTTGGTTCAACAGTAAAACAAACTTCAAATTCTGACTCTGACATTGATATAATAATTTTAATCGACGATGTTTCAATAAATTGGGACCAGAAATTAATTGCTTGGTACAGACAAGAACTCGACAAAATACTAAAGAAAAACCCTTACGAAAGAGAAATACATATTAACACAGTTAAGTTAAGCACTTGGTGGGAAGATTTAATGAGAGGGGACCCAATCATACTTAATATTTTAAGACAAGGAGAATCATTAATTGATATTGCAGGATTTTTTGAACCATTAAAATATTTGTTAATAAAAGGAAAAATAAAATCTACTCCTGAAGCAATTTATAGTTGTCTTCAAAGAGCCCCAGTGCACTTCTCAAGAAGCAGGATAGCAGAATTAAATGCAATAGAAGGATTATATTGGGCAATGGTTGATTCTTCACACGCCGCCCTTATCGCAGCACACGCTACTCCAACTTCACCAGAACATATTGCTTCAGAATTAAAAGAAACTTTTGTTAATGCTGGAAAATTAAAAATGAAATATGTTGTTTGGTACAGAGATTTATTAGTTCTTCATAAGGAAATTTCTCACGGAAGAATCAGTTCTCTCAAAGGCACAGACATAGATGAATGGCAAAACAGAACAGAAGAATTCTTAGAAGTTATGGCAAAATTAGTTAACGAATTAGTAAGTTAATCTGAATCTGCTTTCTTATATTTATTAGCTATTTGTTTACCTACAGAACCCAAATCTGCAAAATAATTTGTTTGAGCTGCTTTTAATCCAATTGCTCTTTCATAAGATTGTGTAAGCACTTGTTGCATCTGAAAAGCATCTCTTTCTTTTTCATTTAATTTATTTAGATCTATTTTACCTTCCTCATTAACCGCTTTTTGAAATAAATCTGCTTGAGAATAATCTTTCAAATCTTCTGGAACTTCAAAATCCAAATTTGCTCCAGCATCTTTAGCATATTTTTCTAATTCACCAATTTTTGCAATTGCTTGCACTTCTCCAAGTTGTTTTTTTAATCTTGAAACAACATCATAATTTGTAGCATAAGGAGCTTCTTCAGCAATACCTAATTTATTTCTCTCTGCTTGTTTTTCTTTATAGAGTTCGTCCCTTACCCTATTAGCCTCTTCTCCGCCCATAGCATCAGCATATGTTTGTTCACCGCCAGATAATCCAAGTTGACCATAAAGATATGGATTTGCTTTAACTTCATTTCCACCAATTGCAGAGTGTATTAATTTAGACTCAAGAGTAGTTTTAACATTTGTAACTCTATCTCTTTCTTTTTCTCTTTGCTCTTCAAGTGATAATTTTTTTGTCATTTTCTTAATCTTTCTAAATATTTAAACTATATAAACCTTTCTATTTTGTAACTACTACAGAATTAAACCTTTTTCCCGAACTTGAGAGGGAAACATGATGGAACATCTTTGATGTTACCTCTTTTCGTACAAAACTTTTGTATTACCCGGGAGCTTAGATTTAATCTGTTTGAATATTTTTCTTGTAAATGCAATTGCTTTTTCATTTGGAACTGCAACAAAAAAAATCTTTGAATTTGTTTTTAGAATTGCTGCTTTTCCTGACGCCTTGCCATATGCTAACTGCATTCCAGTCTGCATTCTATCTGCCCCAGCCCCAGTAAGCATTTTGTTCTCTCTCTGAATATGATGCGGAAACGGAATAATCTTAAAAAAATACTGTCCTGCAAGTTCCTTGTCCAATTTTTTATTAATAAATTGTCTGCAAGCCTCTAATGCATTGTGCCTGATTTGAACTTTTTCTGTTGAAACCAAAGTCAACTGGTGAGGCAATTTTCCTTTTTGAAGAAGTGATTCTTTTCCCATAGCAAATTTCACAATTTTTTGAGGAGGAACTGTTTTGATATACGATTTCTGCCTTCTTTTACTAACCCGAGTAAACGGAAGAACTTTCTTTTTAGAATATGCTGTTGCTTTTCTTAGTGAAGCCATCTTTTACCTCCAGCAATTCTAAAGATGGATTTGCTATGATAAATTTTAATTTTTCTTAATGAAGCCATTTTATTTCTTTACTCCTAAAAATATTGGGTCCAATAATTTAAATAAGATTCTTTTATCCAGTCATTTTTTTCTAAAGCTCTAAATTCTTTAAACTTACTACAATCTTCTACTGCAGAAAGATTAGAACATAAGTTTTCATACTGGTCTCTCAAATCTTCTAGTCTTCCTCCAATTTCTTTGTCTTCTTCTAACTTTCTTAATTCGCAAACATCCCCACAAATAAGTTCATATTCACAAGAATTAGATTCTTTAGGAGATTGCATTAAACCACGATTAATAAAATATGTTCCAACTTTTCCTATAAGTTTTTGTGTAAAAAAATTCATTTTATTTCAACCTCAGTGTCGTTTAAATTTTTTGGTTTAAACGATGCATCAGAAGAATCTTTGATTTCAACCTCAGTGTCGTTTAAATTTTTTGGTTTAAACGATGCATCAGAAGAATCTTTGATTTCAACTTCTGTTGTAATAGCCTGTCCGGGTAAACCCTTTTCAAAAATCGCCCGAACAACTCCTTTATTTCCATGAGCGCCCGAAACCTTGCCAGTAATCACTTTACCTGCAGGCGATTTCCACACAACTTCTTTTCCGACAAATTTCTCAGCGTCTTTTCGCGTTGCAACTTTTGGAATTTCAATCAAAAAATGCCTTTCTGTAATTGTATGTCTTCCACGCCTAAATTGAACAACTTTTCCTTTAACCATAATATTAATTAGAAAAATGGTTTAAAAAGATTGCGACTTAATCTAAGAAACTAAACCTATCCTTAATCCAACCAAAAAATCCTTTTTTCTCTTTAGGATTTTCTGAAACAACTTCTCCTGTAATAAAAGATTGAGAACTTCTCTCCTCTTTCTGCAAATTTAATTTCTCTTCAAGTTCATCTATCCTTTTAATCAATGATTCAATTAATTCACTTTCAATAGTATGAATACATTTTCCTTTATAACATAAATTACTTTCACATTCAAAATTTTGTTCGCATAAGTTTCCCCAACCTCTTTGATTAACAAATCCATAAGTTCTTTTCTCTTGTTTATCAAGAAGATTATCTGAACAATATTGTTTTTCTTTAACATACCCAAAAGGATAACAAATTTTTTCTTTAAAATTCTAACAACCTTTTATAAAAATACAATTCTCTTTAATAGTCCAATCTATTGGATCTTTCTTCAATACATTTTGAATATCTGAAGAATAATTTTCAAAACGAGGATTACTTCTCTCAACAACAACTAATGAAGAACCACTTACTAAACTTTTAGATTCACTTGAAATAGTGCCTGCGTCAGTTTCTCCAGATACAAAAGGTGCAGGATAAGAAGCACTTTGAACAAAAACAATTCCCCCAACTAATATCAAAAACATTAAAATAAATTTAACTTTCATTTTTTACTCTTAGCCAACTCACATCTTTGATTATAATCAATCAACTCATTAATTAAAATGCTCGCATTCTTTCGCGCATCTTCAACTTTGTGCGAATTCAACTTTCCTTTTTTAAAATCTGCACGTGCTTTAACAATATCATTTAAAATTCTCAAATGCTGAATAGTGAACTTACCTTTTTTTACAAAATCTTTTTCAAACTCAGAAATCAAAACCGCTTGTGCCTTCTTGCCTATGCTCGCCTTCAACAACCCAAAAACATCCTCATAAATCTGCTCAATTGTCTTCTCCTGATATCTCTTCTCAATCCTCTTTCTTAACTCCTTCAACACTTTCAAATAAGCATCTGTCTCTTTAACCAATCCATCTATATCTTTACCAGAAATCTTAAACTTTGTATCATGTTCATATTCCTTAAACAACTTAACAGCCTTAACCAATATTTCCATCTCAGATTTCTTAATCATTTTTTCTTTCTTAACAAAAATATCTTCCATTATTGTGACTGTCTCCTTGTGCGTCGGAGGAGGAAGCCCGTATAGCATAACCAATGCCTGCGACGGATTCAACACACTATAATAAATATCAATCATTGCTTCTACCAATCTTCTATTAACCATCTCCTTAGTTTTTTCTGCAGTTTTCATAAACATATCAATTGACTCTTGAGAAGGTCTAAGCTTGCCCATTTTCAACAACGCTTTCCAGGGCATAAACGTCTGTCTGTCGTAAATCGGAATTCCGTCTCTAATAAAAGTAAAAATAACTGGTGAAGCATCTTTAACAGAATCCCAAAACTCTGTCAAAAGATAAGTCTGAATATGCAACTCGTTTTTCACCCCAGCCAAAGCAGCAGCCTCGGCAACATATTGATAAATTATGCTCCTCAATCTATCTCTTAACTCAACCCTTGGCATTCTCTTAACATCAGTATCATTAATAATTATTGCAATGTCAACATCAGAAGTTGGCGACGCTTCCCCTCGAATAAAACTTCCTGTAAAAACATAACTCACAACATATTTCTCAAACTTCTGCAAAACCAATGATTTATGAATCTCAACAATTCTTAAGCCACCTAAAAATCCTTTATCATAAAGCGGAAACGACATTGCAATTGCACCGGCTAAATCAAACTTAGAATCCAAGCACATTTCCCAAATGTCAATCGGAGTTTTAACCTGCAACCAAATTTTATTTTCATTCATTTTCAAAGACTCAATATGTTTTACAATATCATGAGTTATCTTCGGAATCTCTTTAATTTTTTCTTCAGGAATAATCATGTAAAGTTGCATATGCTTTTCTGTTTCTTTAGGTATCTCTTCCTCTTCGATAAATTTCTTAATTGCTTGCGGTGGAAGAACACTCAACGACTTTGTAAAAGGATATTTCTTGACAATAAAAGACTTCAACTTTTCAAGTTCTTTTTTAGTTTTCTCAATATTCTTTTTTATTTTTTCAGCACTTTCAATATTAGGAATTTTAGAAGAATATTTATTATTGAGTTCCATTTCAGGAATATCTTGTTCTTGATTTGTCGCTTTTGTCATGACTAAAAAACAATAACTTTATTTTTAAATCTTTTTATTGAGATTAAATTGAAATGGTCCTAAGCAGAATCGAGGGTCAACGAAGTTGAGTCATCCCTGGGGAAACTGCTGTAAGCAGTGAGATTCTACAATTAGATTTACCAAATACAAAAACTTTGTTTTTGCATAATGGTCCTAAGCAGAATCGAACTGCTGTTTATTCGGTGTAAACGAATTGTCTTAACCACTGGACTATAGGACCTTTAATAAAAATTTAGTTTTCTAAATTTTTAAAGTTATTTGATAACTATTAATTAGAAATATTATTAGTTTATAAAAGTTATTTGTGTAAAAGAATTGAGAGTCGACGAAGTCGAGTCATCCCTTGTGGAAGGCCGAACAAAGTGAGGCAGTATCCCTTGTAGTATCTTAGACACTAAAATAATAGAACTTTCTAAAAAAGAATATAAATTAAAAAAATAAAAAATTAATTGATTTATTTAAAAATCTCATACAATGCATAAATTCCGCAAAGACCTATAAGATAGTAAACTATCGAAGCAGTTATAGCGCTCCAGCTTCCTATTAACGCATTAACAGCATTCCATCCCATCTCACTAAGTCCCCAGTTTATAGCTCCAACAGCAGCCAAAACCAAAGCAGTTTTTTCATACCACATTTTTACACCTCCTTTCATTTGATTTTATTTGATATAAAATCTAACTATAATAGAATATTAATGTTTATAAATATTACATAATTCAAATAATTAGGCGTGGATAGTTTAGTGGTTAGAATATGTCGTTGCCAATCAAAAGAACCAAGGTTCTTTGGAATCTCCTTCCTGTTCAGGTGGGCGATTTCTTCAAGAGCCTCCGATGGAAATCGCAAAGCAAAAACGATGTGACCCGGGTTCGAGTCCCGGTCCGCGCATTTCGATAAGAACCCTTGAGTTTCATTAGAAACTGAAATTTCGGATGACGGAGAGCTTTGAAAAAGCGACCCACGAGTACCGGCTCGCACATAATTTTAAAAATTTATTTAGATTTTTTTAGCTCATCAATTTTTGCATCAATTATTATTTTAATTTTCTTTTTCTTTTTCTTTCTTCCCATTTTTGTCGCAATAATCATAATAAAGATAACTACAATTGTTATAATTGCTGCCGAGATAATTTGATAAATATATGCGTTTTCTAAAAGTCCTGCTCTTAAAAGATATTCATCTAATGTTGCTTTTATTGCGTCTCTCCAAATAAGAGCGATAATAAATCCAAAACTCGCTACAACTGGTCCAATCACATCACTTTTAATTTCTCTTTCTATTACATCAATCTGACTTTTAAGAATTTTAAAAAGTTCCAACTTCGTTTTTTTTGTATTCACCATTTTTCTTTTTAATATAAAGAATTTTTTTTATTTAAATCTTTTGATTTGAAACTTTTTTAAACCTCCTTTTCTTAAAATTAAAATGGAGGTGAATAATCTACGCGATTTCCATCGGATTGCAATAAAGAAATCGCATCGCGGGACAAGAAGGGAAAATCCAAAAAAACCGCTTAGGTTGTTTTGAATGGTTTTTTATTTTCCAATCTTAGGAGCAGTTGCATTAGCAACAGGAATTGTTATTCAAAGAACAATTTTAAAAAAAAGAAAAATCAACATCAAGCTTTTTCAATCAACAGAATTTCTTGCCATCACAGTATCTCTTTTACCATTTATTTATTTTTTCTGGAAGCTAGATACCCAAGCATTTGAACTTTGGAATATTTTCATTTTTTCATTAGTAATTATTTTTTCTCTCATTGCAAACCTCTTTACCTATTATTCAATGAAAGGGGAAAAAGTAAACAACCTCGAACCTGCAAAAATCCTAGAACCATTATTTATTATCTTGCTCGCAATTGTTTTCAGTTATTTAGTAAGCGAAACAATGTTTGAACGAAACTTAAAAATAATCATTCCAGCATTAATCGCTGGCACTGTAATAATTTTATCACACATAAAAAAAGACCATTTAGTATTCAACAAATATTTCATTGCAGCAATTATTGGAAGCTTTTTCTTTGCACTTGAATTAATAATCACAAGACTAATTCTTGATTTCTATTCTCCAGTAACTTTCTATTTCCTTAGATGCTCAACAATTTTTATAATTAGTTTTTTAGCGTTCAAACCAGACTTCAAAAAACTAAACAAAAAAGTAAAATTAGAAATTCTCGCATTAGGATTTATCTGGGCTTTTTACAGAATAATAATTTATTACGGTTTCCTAAAACTTGGAGTAATCTTCACAACACTAATGATAATGCTCGGACCAATATTTGTTTACTTATTTGCCTGGAAATTCCTAAAAGAAAAAATTAATTGGAAAAACATTGTCACTGCTTTTGTAATTATTGGTTGTGTGTTGTATGCTATTTTAGGTTAAGAATTATTTAACTTTTAATATTCTCCCATCCCAGGCATTCCGCCTGTCATAGAATTCATTCCGCCTTTATTTTTAGAAGCAATAACATCATCAATTCTCAAAATCATAATCGCAACTTCTGAAGCAGAATTAATTGCTTGGCTCTTGATTTTATACGGCTCAATAATTCTCGCTTCTAAAACATTCTCAACTTTGTTAGTAAATAAATTCAAACCTGCATTTTTTTCCCCAGCATCGTGCCTTGACCTCAATTCAGTCAAAACATCTATCGGGTCCATCCCTGCATTTTCTGCAAGTGTCGTCGGTATGAATTCTAACGCAGATGCAAACTCTTCAACTGCAAGTTGTTCTCTTCCAGTCATAGACTGCCCAAAGTGCCTTAATCTCTGAGCAAGTTCAATTTCAATTGCTCCTCCCCCCGGAACAATCAAACCAGTTTTCAAAGAAGACGCAACAACACCTAACCCATCTTTAATCGCTCTTTCAATTTCATCAATAATGTGGTCTGTCCCGCCGTGAATTAATATAGTTAATGCTTTTGGATTTTCACATCCTCGAATATAAGTCAAAGAATTTTCACCGTGCTTAACTTCTTCAACAACTTCAGAACACCCTAACACAGAGTAATCCAATTCATTAAGATTACTCACTATTTTTGCCCCAGTCGCCTTTGCCAATTTCTCCATGTCGCTTCTAGCAACTCTTCGGCACGCAAAAATTCCTTTCTTCGACAACAAGTACTGCGCAAAATCATCAATCCCTTTCTGACAAAAAATAACATTTGCTCCGGATTCTTTAACTTTCCAAACCATATTCTTAATAGATTCTTCTTCTTGTATAATAAAACTCTGCAACTGCTCAGGAGAAGAAATAGAAACTTTTGTATCTATCTCAGGATTCTTCAACTCCAACGGGAAATCAACCAAAGCAATCTTAGCATTTTTAACAACAGAGGGCATCTCGCCAGAAACTTTTTCTTTGTCCAAAACAATTCCTGCAATCAACTCAGTATCATTAACACTCTCGCTCTTTGACTTTTCAATTTTAATGTCATTTAAATCAATAGATGCGCCGTCCTGAATCTGCATCACGGCTTTGACAATAATCTCTGCAAACTTTTCTTTTAAATCCTCTGCACTCTTGCCAGTCATAGAAGTCATGGCAATCTGTTTCAACACATCTTCATTTATTTCCCCAGAATTATTATCAGGAGTAATCCTCAACGAAATATCTTTCAAAATTTGCTGGCATTTTTCAGCAGCAATACGATAACCTTTTGCAATAACTGTTGGATGAATCTTCTTATCTAACAACTTCTCTGCATTCTCCAAAAGTTTCCCTGCAATCATCACAACTGTCGTGGTCCCGTCGCCAACCTCTACATCTTGTGTCTTAGAAATATCAACCATCATTTTCGCAGCAGGATGCTCTATTTGCATTTCTTCCAAAATCGTCACGCCATCATTAGTAACAACAACGTCATTTGTCGGAGAAACCAACATCTTGTCCATTCCCTTAGGGCCCAATGTAGTTTTTACAACATCTGAAACCATTTTCGCAGCAAGAATATTATCCCTCTGAGCGTCCTTTCCCATTATTCTTTGAATATCCTCTGGCATTAAAACTACAGGCTTATCTGTCATATAATTTCTCCATCTATAAAAACTAAAATCTGCTTATTTAAGTATTATTGTAATCTAACAAATAGGTTTTTTTCAGACAAAATTTATAAGTAGAAGAATCATATAAAGTTATGGCAAGAGGATTAGTTTCTGACATTATGACAAGAGACCCAATAACCATTAAACCACATTCTAGTTTATTAGATTGTGCCAAAAAAATGGTGCAAAAAAAAGTTGGGTGCCTTTTACTTATAGAAGAGGATAGACTTGTAGGAATTCTTTCTCATAGAGATATTTTATGGGCATTAATAAAAAAATCACAAAAAGAATTGTTATCAATAAATGCAATTGATATTTCTCCAAAAAAGATTGCAAAGATAAATCCGACTAACACAATTGAAGAAGCAATCAGAAAAATGAAAAAACTAAATTTTAGAAAGCTTCCAGTAATTTATGAAAACAAACTTGTTGGTCTTGTCACAGTTAAGGATATTTTAAATTTCAACCCAGAATTTTATCCTGAACTTGAAGAGTTATCAAAAATTAGAGAAGAAGCAAACAAATTACAAAGAATAAAAAAAAGAGACAAGATAGTGGAAGGAATTTGCGAAGAATGTGGAAACTATGATATACTCAATAGATTTAATGGGCTTCTAATTTGTGAAACTTGCCAAAATTCTACTTAGATTTTAAGGAAGGGTTCTAAAGGGAAACCAAGGTTAATTGTGGTTGCCCTTTATATGATTTCCTTCGGATTGCAATAAAGAAATCATTTATCTGAACAGAGAAGGAGATTTCCAAAGAACCATGGGTTCTTTTGTTTAGTAAACTATTTAAATAGAAATTAGTTCTTTCTATAAAGAGGAATTAAAGTGGCAGAAAAAGACAAAATATTTTCAAGCAATATAAGTTACAAAGGGATTTTCTTATTTTTAAATTTCTACAAATTTTGTTATGATTGGCTTACAGAAGAAACAGATTTAAACATATTGGAAAATAAATATTCCGAAACTCTAAAAGGAAATTCAAAAGAAATAGAAATTGAATGGCTTGGTACAAGAGAAGTTACAGATTATTTTAAGTTTGAATTAAAGGTTGTTTTTAAGATAACAGATTTAATAGAAGTAGAAGTAGAACAAGGAGGGGCAAAAGTAAAAACAAACCAAGGTAAAGTAAAGATTACTCTTACAGGAAACCTCATTAAAGATTATGACGGAAAGTTTGAAAAAGATGCCTTTAGAAAATTTCTAAGAAGCATTTATGAAAAATGGGTTATAAAATCAAGGATAGACCAGTTTGAAGACAAACTCTTTGGCGATTGTGACGAATTCTTAAGTCAGGCAAAAGCCTATATGGATTTAGAAGGAAAAAGGTAATTTATCACAGAAATCTTTAAATAGAATTCATATCTTTTTTTATCATGAAAAAAATAGCATTATTACTAATACTCTTAATTTTGCCTTCTGTTTTAGCAATAAACCTAAAAGTTGAAAAACAAAGTTCAGACGAAGTGATGGTAATTGGATTAAATGACCAAACTATTTTTGATTTGAAAATAACTAATTTAGGAGCAACAGATAATTTTGAATTCTATAATTTATTAGGTTTTGAAATGTTTCCTGTTGGAACAACACTGATAAATCAAGGAGAAACAAAAAATATTGAACTAAAAATTTCCCCCATCGGAGAATTATCTTCAAGGGGAATTTATACATTTAATTATTTTATTAGGGGACAGGACGCTTCAGAAATAACAAAAGAACTATCCTTCAAAATAGTTGACTTAAAAGATTCTTTTGAAATTGGTACAAGGAAAATTGATTCAAAATCAAACTCTATTGAAATTTATTTTTATAACAAACTGAACTTTAATTTTGAAGAAATTGATTTAAAAGTTAATTCTGCATTTTTTGAGTTTAAAGAAACATTTACTCTCGGTCCAAACAAAAGAAAGGATTTTACTGTAGAATTAAACAAAGAAGATTTTAAGAAACTAACAGCAGGATTTTACACACTGAATGCAAAAATAAATGTAGAAGATAAAAAAATAGAAATAGAAGAAGTTATAGAATTTACAGAATCAAATATTTTGACAATCACAAAAAAAGATTATGGTGTTCTTATTAATACGAAAATAATCACAAAGACAAACGAAGGAAACATTCTGGAAAAATCCCAAACAACTTTAGAAAAAAATATTCTCTCTAGGCTGTTCACAAGTTTCAGCCCTGAACCAGATATTGTCGAAAGAAAAGGTTCAATTGTATCTTATACTTGGAGCAAAGAAATAAAGCCAGGAGAAAGCCTGGAAATTATTGTCAGGACCAACTGGGTATTTCCTTTCTTAGCAATCTTTTTTATTATCACAATAATTATTCTGGCAAAACAATATTCAAAAACAGACTTGCTCTTGAGGAAAAAGGTTTCATTTGTAAGAACAAAAGGAGGAGAGTTCGCATTAAAAATTACTGTCTTTGCGAAAGCTAAAAAATATGTTGAGAGAGTTAGCATTATTGATCGGCTTCCTGCATTGACGAAAATCTACAAGAGGTTTGGGGGAGAACAGCCAACAAGAATAGATGAGAAAAACAAAAGAATAGAATGGGTTTTTGAAAAATTAGAAGAAAACGAAACAAGAGTTTTATCTTATATACTTTATTCTAAAATCGGTGTGGTTGGAAAATTCGCCTTACCTCCAGCAACTGCTATCTATGAAAAACAAGGAAAGATAAAAGAAACAAAATCAAATAATGCATATTTTGTTTCAGAACAGAAAAAAGAAAAAGTTGATGAAGGGGAATATTAAAAATCCATTCTCCCAGATACGAGATAAAACTGAATGTTATGATACTAACATAATGTTTCAGCTTCCCCACAATTTCTTTAAAGGATTTATTTTAGGCATTATATTTCCTATATTAAATTCATCATAGTCCTTGTATTTCTTCTCTGCTTCTACATCATTCCTTGCCCTTTGTATTCCATATTCTGTATTATATCCTTTTCGTTTCCAATATCTTTCTTCTTTTCTCTCTCTATCCTTAGTCTCCCTTCTTCTCTTCTGACGTTTCATATAATCTTCATCTGTAATCATAGATAAAACTACTGCAACAACTATCCCAAATATAACACTCAATAAAGCATTTCCAGTAACCATGGTTCCAACAAAAAAAACAAAAAAACCTGCAACCAAAGAAATTAGGATTCTTTTCATATTCAATGACTGATAAAACACTATATAATTGTTACTTTTCCAATTCAAATTTTATCCCTTCGCCCAGAACCGATTAAAAGTATTCATATATGAGGAGGATCATTCCTGAGTTTTATTGAGAATAACTATAAAAATCCATCCTCCTAAAATGAATAATAGGCTTTTCCAAAAAGCAGAAAATAAAGTTATACTTTTTTCAATTAATGCCATATTAAAAATAAATGCCACACAAATTGCCACTAAAGTAGATATAACACCTTTAGCATACTCAATAAATTTTGTTTTTCCCATAAATCCATTAAGAAAAACTACTTAATAAATATTAACAAACAAAAATCCCTCCACCACAACTCCCAAATTCGTAAGGTTTATTTATTTTACAACTTTTTTACCTTTACCACATTTTTTACATTTATACAAAAACACAGTCAAAACAACAAAGAATATTGCTGTTCCTAAATAAGCAAAAAAATTTGTTTCTGGTTCTGGAAAAAAGAACAACGCAATTAATCCTACAAGCATGGAAATTATCCAATATTTCATAATATCATTAAGAAAAATGATTATTTAAAGAATACGTCCACGCCGAGATGACTGGGGGGGTTTTAAGATAACTAAATCTGAATATTCCCCAACTGCCAATCTTTCAAAACCATTCTCGCGGTTTTATCTGAATCAACTTCTCCGCCCTTGTTCAAAAAACGTTTCTTCTTTCCAACTTTCTCAATTAAATCCTCTGCATCTTTAAAATCAATCTTGTAAAACCTTTCTAAATCTTTTTTATTGCTCTTCATAATCTCGTTAACTGCAAGCTCAGGATTCTTTACTTGACTAAAAGATTTTCCTCCAACCTTTGCCTGCTGTGCAAGCTTCTCTTCATTTATCATAGAATATGCTTCAGAAGGAATAACTCCTGGGGAATCCAACAAACAAATCTCCTCAGACAACCTCAGCTTCTGAATCCCTTTTGTAAAACCCGCATCTGCCCCGGTCTTCGCAGACATCTTCCCAATCAAAAGATTAATCAAAGAACTCTTCCCTGTATTTGGATAACCAACCACTCCAACATAAACACGCCCTTCTTTTTCAATTTTCTTTGCTTCTTGTTTAATCTTATCCCTTAATTCAGAAATCCCTGTTCTACTTTTACAAGAAACAAAAACTTTTGGACTCAAACTTTTATCCCTCTTCATTGTCAAATCAGACTTATTCAAAACATAAATCAATTGTTTACCTTTTTGATTAACCAACTTCTCAATTTCTTTATTCTGCATATCTTTTGGAAAACGCGCATCAAGAATCTCCAAAACAATATCTGAATCATTAATTACTTTTTCCAACAGCAAAGGAAACTTTCCTCTTTGCTTCTGAACATTCCTCAACTTCTTTGTAGCACGTTTTTGATGCTTTGAGACCATTAACAATCAAAGAATTAAGAGTTTATTAAATTGTGGAACACTCACGTCGGAATGATTGAAGGAGTAATTATCAAATCCCTCCGCCCAGATTCGAACTGGGGATCTCCCGGGTACTGCTTGTAACCGAATTGGCTTTTGGGGCTTCATAGTAATCATAAAGAAAACCTATGGTTTTCATATCAGGTTAACCTGATTATATTGAATCTCCACCTTAGTTATAAACTACAGCCAGGCGCTCTACCACTGAGCTACGAAGGGGTTCCCTTTACTCCAATACCCTCATGCAAATTTTAATTTGCGTAGAAAAGTTTTAAAGAAACTTTTCGAGTTTTGAATTTCCTATTCAATCCTTATACTTGGATAAGGGACAAAATAAACAAACACGAATTATTTTTAAAACTATTGTTTATCAAATTCTCCAAAATATCCTTTCAATCTCAATAATATTTAAATAATACCTATTAGTTGTTTTGATATGGAGATTGATGAAAAAAGAGTTGTTGAAATATTATTAGGACTAATTCTAATAAGCCTTCTTATCATAATGACAACATTATTTCTAATTCCAAAAAACCAAACAGGAAGTTCAACAATAATCACAAATTCATTCAACACATATTACAACACCCAAACAAAACATTTTCCTTCTTACACAAAAACGCAAAGAGATTATTTAGATTATGATTACCATGCATACAAAAAAAAGCTAAAAGGAGTTTTAGGAAACAATATAGAACAATACCTTGTCTATGTTAAAAACCAAGATTACAAAGCAGGATACTTTCGTGTAAATTATTATTTCACTGACTATTACGGAAATACAAAAACCGAATCAATTACTTACTACCTAAAACCAAAACAAAGCAAAGAATTCATTTACAAAAATATCTACGAAAACAAATACAAATTTCACGACTGGAATTACAAAATAATCTCAAAAACTTTAGTATAGAAATGTTTAAAAATAACAATTATATTAGAAAAATATAAATGAGGTAAAAGAGTAATTACTCAAAAAACAATGGGGGAAAATTTAGACGAAAACTTTGATGAAGACGAGTTTTCAGACGACCTTGATTTATTGGATTTAGATAATTAATCCAATTTCAAATTAATTCTATTATTATTTTTTTCTAACTCAGAAAAATTATAATCAATAAAAAAATCCAAACTATTAACATTTATTTGCTTAACAAAAAGATTACTTAATGAAATTATTCTTCCATACCCGATTTTCAATGCCTCAAGTTCAATTTCTTTCACAAGTTTATCATCAGCATAAATAAAAATTTTAGATTCCATAGAATCTTTAAGTCCGTCGTTGTTGATACTCATATTAACATCAAGATATTTTCCACGCATAACCGCGGACACGTTTTCAAAAGCAAGGTCAGGTAAACTCGGAGTTAAATACAATTCATTTATTAACATAAAAATATCGTCGCCAATTGTCTGCTTGCACTTGCTAATCGGGTACATAATATTATTAGAATTTTCAGAATGATCAAATCCCAAAGCATGCAAAAGTTCGTGCAACGCAATATTAGGGTTCTCACAATTAGAATCCCTAATTAACAAAATCTCTCCTTTCAAAATAACACTAAACTTATTTCCTTTTATTATCTTAGAAGGCCCTCCCTCTCCTGCAATAAACAATCCTTCTTCAATTCTATTCTTGCTATCACAAGTTACAAAAAGCTCATCACCAGAATCAACAGGAATAAATTTCAAAACACTGCTGTTCTCAATTATCTCAAACGCTCTTTCCATATCATTCTTTTTTTGCAACGGACAATCATAAATTTTATATGGAATTTTAGAATCAGAATATCTCATATTTTTATAAAACTGCATATCACCTGATTGAGTAACATTAAAACTAAAATCACTTGACTTGGTTCCAAACTCTACTGTTCCAAATGGAACAAACCAATAAACAATAAGACTTCCTATACAAAAAATAAAAAATAAAAAACTTAAAAATATTTTCAGCCCCATAATGTGTTTATTTCAAAACACTATATAAATTTGTTGTAAATAAAAAAAAATAAAAATTTTATTAACCTGATTATTCAGCTTCAGGCTCAGTTTCAGGTTCTGCAGATTCTTCTTCAGGTTCTACAGGTTTTTCTGAATCTTCACTCTCTTCAGGAGCACTAGTTTCTTCGCTCACTTCAGGAGTTTCTTGAGTTTCGTTTGTTTCTTCTTCCATTTTAACCTCGTATTTAATTTAGATATAACTAAAAAGCAAACTTCTTTTTTAAAGCTTTTGAATTCTAATTTGTCTATACTTTACAGAGATGAAATAAATCATAGAAGCAAATAAAATCCCTGTTGTATCGAGGAGAAAATCAAAAAAAGAACAAAACCTTCCTATAACAAATAACTGATGAACCTCATCTAAAACTCCATAAAACATCGCTATAACAATCGCCAAAACAAAAATTTGATTTGTTTTTCTAACAGAAACAAACAAGAAAAAGGCTAAACAAAAAAAAGCAGAGGTATGATAAATAATTGAAATAATATTTATTCCTCCCTTAACAATATCAAGAAAATAAGAAATAGAAGACAAATAAAAAATCATCCCTGCGCCAAAAACAGTAATTAACCAAGATAATTTATTATATTTTTCAAACCACCTTATCATTAATAAAAATATTCTAATTGATTTTTAAAAATTGTTGTGATAGAAACTATTCTTTTCCAGACCTAAGTCTAATCAACTCAGCTTCATCCTCTGCAATTTTCTTCTTCATCTCTTTTATTTTACCTTCATTTTTAATCTTCTTAATATCTTGCTGAGCTTCTGCAATTTTCCTTTCTGCATCTTCTACAATTTTATTATAATCTTCAATATTCTCTTCTTTATCCTCTAAATCTTTTTCCTTATCCTCCAGGTCTTCTTTTTTATCCTCTAAATCTTCTTTCTTCTCTTTTTGTAATTCACTTAATTTTTTAATCTTGATTTCTTTTGGGTTATGTTTTTTGTACTTAATACTCGCTATAACAAATCCAATGATTACAATTAAAAGTAAAAAACCTCCAAAATAAGAAAAGTTCTTTTTTGAAAAAACCCCTTCCTCACCAAAAACAGAAAAACCAGTTTTAACTGCCATAGAATTTTCCTCTTCTAAAATTTCTGTTTCATTTTCAACTGTCTCATTAACTTCTTCAATCTCTTCAACTTCGACTTCAACCCCGTTTTCAAATCCAGGTGTTGGCGTCAATTCAACATTCTCATAAGGAGCCTCTAAATAAACAAATTCTCCAGAAGGATTGTCTAAGAATTTTTCATTAGAAATAAGTTTCTCACCATCTTTATTTACAAAAATTATTAAACCAAATTTATCATAAGCAATTTTAAATGTTTTAGAAATATCTCCATATTCATCAGACTCTCCAGTATATCTATCAGTAATAGTAATTGTCTCTTTGTCTGCATCATAAATTGACATCTGAACTTCAGCAAGCGGAACTGTCTTAATCTTTATTTCAGTATTTGCAACAACCAAAGGCATTACTAATAACAAAGCAAACAAAAATACTATACAACTCTTTTTCATTAATATTAAAAGAAATATATACTTATAAATATTTTTATTCTAAATCCATACCAATAATCTTATAAACCCTCAATCTCCTAAATTATTATTATATGTTGTTAGAGTCTTGGAGCTTAGCTGTAAAGACTTGCTTCAAGAATTATTTCTTGATTAAAGATAATAGAATAATAGATTAAAATGAAAACATTTGAAGAATTAGGTTTAAGTAATGAAATGCTGGGAATTTTATCAGATATGAAAATTAAAATCCCGTCGGAAATTCAGGAAAAGACAATCCCATTAGTGTTAGCTGGGCGCGATGTTATTGGCGGTTCTGCTACAGGTTCAGGAAAAACATTGGCTTTTGCTTCGGGCATTATTGAAAACCTCCAAAAAAATGGAAGAGTGCAAGCTTTAATTTTAACTCCAACCAGAGAATTAGCAGAACAAGTTGCATCTTCAATAAAAAAATTTTCCAAACATGAAAAGCTAAATATTCTCCCAATTTATGGCGGTGTTGATATCAATAATCAAATTAGAAAAATTCCGAACACAGATGTTATCGTCGGGACCCCCGGAAGAATTTTAGACCATCTTCAAAGAAATACATTAAACTTAGGAAAGGTTAAATTTCTTGTTTTAGATGAAGTTGATAGAATGTTTGATATGGGTTTTCAAAAAGATGTTGAAAAAATAATTAGTGAATGCCCAACAAAAAGGCAAACAATGCTCTTTTCAGCGACGATATCCTCGGAAATGGACTATCTTTCTAAAAAGCACACTAAAAAACCAGTAGAGATTTCTGTGGAATCGCATATTGAACCATCTAAACTTAAACAAATCTATTATAATGTTCCAGATGGATTAAAATTTTCATTATTTGTTCATTTGTTAAAGCAAGAAAAAGGAAAATTAGTTATGATTTTTTGCGGAACAAGAAATAATGTTGATTTTGTCGCGAACAATTTAAACAACATTGGAATTAATGCAAAAGCAATTCATGGTGGGATGATGCAAAATAAAAGAAACAATGTAATGGGTGATTTCAATTCAAAAAACAGTGTGAATGTTTTAGTTTGCACCGACGTTGCTGCAAGAGGGCTTGATATCAAAGACGTCAGTCATGTATATAACTACGATTTGCCGAAAACAAGTTCAGAGTATATTCACAGAATTGGAAGAACCGCCAGAGCCGGAAAAGACGGGATTGCAATTAGTGTTTTATGCAGCAGAGACTATGAAAATTTTAGTAATATTTTGAAAGACGAAAAATTAAAAATCAATGAAATAAAAACCCCTTGGTGTGAAAGAATTCCAATAATTATTCAAGAAAGAAAAGGTTTTGGAAGACAAAGAGAAGGCAGTAATTTTAATAGAGGGAGAGATTCTGCACCAAGAAGAGGTTTTGGAAGAAATAATTCTGGAGGAAGAAAAAGTTTTGGAGGACAAAAAAGGAGTAGTAATTTTAGCAGAGGAAGAAATTCTGAATCAGGGAAGTCTTATGGAAAAAATGAAAATTCAGGAAGAAAAAGTTTTAGTAGAGGAAGAAGTGAATCTCGTGAAAACGATAATGATTCTAGAAAACCTAGATTCAATTCAAGAGATAAAGATTCTGTAAGTACTTTTAATGGAAGAAGAAAAAATAAAGATTCTCCCAGAGGAAGACCAAGTACTAGAAGAAATGATAATTTAAAACCAAGGCAAAGTTTTGGTAGAAGAAGTTAATTTTCTCACATTGATTTTAAATCTCTCTAAATCTTTTTCATATTCTCCAGAGTATCTATAATTAAGTGCTTGAGCTAATTGTCTTGCAGGAGTTCTTCCTAATCCATTTATTGCTTGATAAAATAAACCTGCAATCAAATGGTCTGTTTCTTGTGGTTGAAATACTGCTGATGCGTTTTTTTGCGGTTCTTGCCAATCTTTCTCAAAAGAAAACACAATTTCTTTATTTGGTCCAATATAAATTCCATAAATTGCTTCATTATAAGCCATACCAACTATATCTGAAGTTCTTTGTTCTGTTCTATAATCTTTATCTAAAACAGGAATAGGAATATCAAAAGACATAAAATCCAATACCATATGTCTCTCATTTGGAAATAAATGTTCTGTTGTTGCTCCCCCTTTTTGATTTTGAGAAAAAGTTAATTCAACAAGTTCTTTACCCCCTTCTTTCAAAACATTTGATTCTAAACCTGTCTGTTCAACATATTTTATCAAAGAAACCAACAAAGGAACCTCTGTAGAATGATATGCTGAGACAATCCTTCTATCATCATCTATCTCTGGTCTGTATTGAACTTCATTTCCCAAAGAATCAAAAGTTTTATCAGGAGTTATATCTGTTTTATAAATTTTTAAATCATAATTTGAATCTCCTGTAACTTCATTTTTCCACTCTCTTCCTTCAGTATCTTTTGAATTCCATTTGTATCCTCTATTAAAAAAATCTCTAGAATGAGATGCCTCAAATATTATTGCCCCTACTGTTCCAGTAAATGCACTCATTGAATCAAAGCCAAACTCCTTATAATTCCAAATTTCATTTGGGGTTAGTATAAAAGATGAAGGGTATCCTAACATTAAACTAATGTCTTCTAATTCTGTTTTCTCTTCTAATGTTTCTCCTCTTCGTTTTATTTTCCAAGGATTAGATTCAATATTTTGGAATACTTCATTTAATTTTTTTTTAAAAAATTTCTCTTCTTTTGGAAATGTTTTAAAAAACCCCCTTTCTTTCATATCTTCAAACATTGATATAACATCGGACTCCATTAAATGACTATAAAAATAAGGAAAATCTTCTTTAGATTTTTCTTCTTTAACTCTTTCTAAAAGATTTAATGATTTTAATTTTTCCCAAGCTTCTGGATAAATTGTATATTTAAAACGCATAAGACCTAAAAGAATAAAGTATTCTTAAACATTATTATGTTTTATCACTACCTATTTAACTTTGTCCTTTCGCCCACTTTTCAATCGTTTTTCCATTCCACGTTTCTTATTTCTCTTTGGTCTTTTTCTTGCCATTTAATTAAACTATAATTCTTATTTATAAAACTATTTCTTATCTTCTTTTCATGTCTTCAACAATCTTTCCATCTTTTAATTTGATAATCCTTGAAACATATTTTGTGTGCCATGGCTCGTGAGTAACCATTACTATTGTCTGCCCATATTTTTTATTTAAATCTTTAAAAATTTCTAAGACTTGCTCAGACGTGTGGGTGTCAAGATTTGCGCATGGCTCGTCAGCAAATAATATTTTTGGTTTTTTAGCAATAGCCCGTGCAACAGCAACTCTTTGCTTTTCTCCTCCAGAAAGTTGGTCTGGAACCCTATCCAACATCTCTCCAAGCCCAACTTTTTCCAACGCATCCTTAGATATTAAAATAGATTCTTTTTTTGACTTCCCCTCCATTAAAGACAAAGAATACACATTTTCTATAGCACTCATTTCTTTAATCAAAGCATAATCCTGAAACACATAACCCAATTGCGTCAAACGATAATAACCTCTTTCATTTTCAGGGAAATTAACAACATTAAGGTTATTAATTGTGTACTCTCCTTTTGTCGGCTTGTCTAGCAGTCCAAGAATTCTCAGCATCGTGGTCTTCCCGCTTCCGCTCGCACCCATAATCGCAATAAACTCTCCTTGTTTTACTTCAAACGAAACCCCATTCAGCGCCTTCACTATTACATCTCCTGTTTTGTAGTGCCTTTCCAGTTTGTTTATTTTAATCATTGGTTTATCTTTCATTTTATTTTTTTCTCCATTAAAATATAATCTTTATCGTATTTTGAAGTTATTTTTTTGAATCCAAATTTTTCATAGAATTTTAGAATTTTTGTTGAGATTAAAATCATTTTTGGTTTTGGTTTCTTATACTTTTTTATTTGATTTATTATCTCTTTCATTAATTTAATACCAACTCCTTGTTTTTTATATTCGGGATTTGTATTAATCCAAAAAACATTGAAAACAGCATTATCAATCCACGAAGGGATAAATCCTCCAAATGCAACAATCTCTTTCCCCTTTTCTACAATAATATAAGTTGGCTTAAACAAAGATTTAGAAAACATTTCACTCAATTCATTATATGCTAATTGTTTTGGATATTTCGGACTATTAATTTTAATTATTTCAAACATTCTCGGAATATCTTTTTTAATTGCTTTTCTTATTTTCATTTCATCGCCCCCATATTGCCTCCAATATACTTTCTTTTGAAACTCTCCACGCAGGAAGAATCCCTGCAATAACAGACATAATAAGCATTGTAAAAATACTTTCAATTATTAATCCTCCTTGAATCTCAGGAATTATTGTAATGGTTTCATAAAACACAACAGGACTCACAGTAAAATAATACATAAGCGCAAAATACAAAACCAATCCTGAAAGTATCCCCAATGAAACATAAAACATACTGATAAAAGCATATGAAATCACTATTGAACCAGGAGAAATGCCAACTGCTTTCAAAATACCGATTTCTTTTTTCCTATTCAAGACATTAATATAAATAATAATCAAAATCAACGCAGCTCCAATAATTAGACTAACATATTTAGAAACAACATTTATCATATCTATGCTTTGCATAGCTTGTCTCAAGATAGCATCGGATTTTTCATCTGCAGTAAAAACTGGTTCATTAACGCCTGCAGCAATTATTTTTTCTTTTATTTCAGCTACATCCTTAGGATTATTTACTCTTATGACCACACTAGTTGCTTTGCTTTCATCAATACCAAAAACATTTTTAATTTCTTTATAATGAACTAAAGCATTAAGGTCAACAAGTTCAAATGTTCCTTCCATTATTCCTTTAACTTTATACGTTCTTACAACCCCATTGCTATAAGTTATATTAACAAGAGAACCAATTCTCACTCCACCAAGATTATCATAAATTTCAGAACCAAAATAACCTTCTACAAGCATTGCACCTATTATTATTTCGTCTTGAGCAAGGTCTCCTAAAAACTCTCCTTCCTTTATAATATAAGGATAATTTGAAATATCATATTCTTCAGATGGCAATAATCCTGTTATTGTAGAACCTACAACTTTTTGTTTATACTTAATAGATGCTCCAACATCTAATCTTTTTGTTGCAGCCCGCACACCTGAAACAGCCCTTAATTTTTGTAATACATTATCTGCATTATTAATATAAACATTATCTCCACTTGGTTCAACAACAATATCTCCATAAGGATATTTCATAAATTCTGTAAACATTCCAGAAACCCCTCCAATCATTGAAGGCAAAAAAACCAGATTCATAAAAATAAGAGCCAGAACAAAAACAATAAAAGATAATGTCTTTTTATTTCCTCTTTTTATTGAACTCGATGCACTAAGAAATCCAACCCTAATATCATTAAGCATTTTTTCTTATTTTTTGGTTCCCCTTCTAACTCTTTTTTCTTTTTTTCCTTTTACTCCTACCTCATTAGTTGAAGAAGATATTTTATCTTTTGTTTCTCCACTTAAAAGTTGATGTATTATTTTATCTTTTGATTTTTTTGTTCTAATAAAATAATATATTCCCCATCCAAAAACAACAACAATAATAATTGCAAAGACAATTCCTCCAACATTTAATTCTTTATCTAATACATTTACATTTATATTGGTTTTTATTTCATTATCTCCAAAATCATCTTTGTAAGAAATAGTAACTGGAATTTCAAATTCCCCTGCTTTATCCACGATAAAAGTCAAGACAACCGGACCATCTTCCTCTGATTTAAGTGCGCCAATAAAGGATTGTCTTAATCCTTGGAATTCGTGCTCTGCATAAACACTTACTGATTTTGCAGTTCCATCGCCGGTGTTCTCAATTCTCATAGTTAATTCAACTGTCTCCCCTTCTCTTGGAAGAACCGGATTTGTCTTAAGTGAAGCAATACTTAATTCTGCTCGCTCTCCAATAACAGTAACAGGAAAAGAACCAGCGTCGGTTATAACAACTTCTTCGCCATAAGTTAAACGATACTTAAAATGATAAATTCCAGGTTCTGCAACATCAGATGTTCTCATATGGTAAGTTATGAATCTATCTGTATTTGAATACCCCATGTCTCCAATTTCTCTTCGCAACGGCTCTTTAATAATTATCTCGTCGCTAATATCATACAATTCAAAAATAATATTCTTTGCCGAAGAAGTCCCACAACTATCAAGAGTAATACCCACAGTAAAATCCTTGTCAACACCAACAGAACTCGGACTTATATCTGAAATAACTGTTTGAACACACATGTTTGCTGACATAACTGGCAGAACAAGTATTATTAAAAATAAAATTTCTTTTCTCATTTTCACCTCTATATTTTAGAGATATTTTAATATTTAAATGTTCCTAAGAAACCAATCCAACTTCTGATTACGAGGAAGATTCTTAATTTTATACTCACACTTTAAAGCATCAGATTTGTCCTTGCATGGCTTTGCAAAAAGAAGTTTCCTAAAACCCTTATTATAAACATACTTGCTCCCCTTTCCATCTGCATGCGCTTTCATTCTCTTGTCAACATCATTTGTCACACCAGTATAAAACGAACCATCCTCACATTCAAGAATATAAACATACCATTGTTTTTTCATAATAAATAAAAAATATTATTACTTTAAATATTCAACACATAAATTAATTAATTGTTCAAAATTCTTTTCCCTTTTCCAAGATTCAGAAATAAACTCTCTAAGTTCATTATGTTCTTCATAACCATAATCACTAGTCAACAACAAATCTTTAAATTCAATATTTAATAAAACAGTCAAAGCCTCTTTTAAATCCCCCGTCTTTTTTTTACCTACTTCTTTCTCCACATCATTCCAATAAAATTCATGGAAATACAAATGCATAATTTCGTGTCCACAAGTTCCAATTGCTTTCTGAAGAGGATATAATAAAGAAACCATAAAAGAAGGTTCCCGAGGGTTATATGGGCAAATTCCAATAGAGGTAATATAAGCTTTTACTTTTTTGGTATATTTTTTCCCCATTAAATTATCCATTCTAGAAAAAAATTCTTCTTCTATATTATTCCATAATTTTTGCATAGCCTCTCTAAAAACATCTATATATTTAGAAGAATAAATTCTTTTTAAAAAAATTTCTAAGTCTGGTGCGCAATCCTCAAACTTTTTATCAACACAAATCTTTTTCAAAGAATCTTGAATTTGAAAATTCCCATAAAAAGGTTTTCTATTTGATTTATCCCAAATATTTTCTAGATCCTTTCGTTTATCAAAAAAAAATTCTACTCTTAACATATTATTCATTATGTGTCAACCCTTTTATTTCTTTCTCTGGATTAAAAGAGTACCACATTAAAGGGCACCCACCAGAGCATGGCTCATAACAATTTGGTTCATCACATTTACTTGAAGCATTTCTTCTCATTTTTTGTCTAAATTCATGAGCAACTCCTCCGGACATATTATATTTTCCTAAAAAATTTGTAGGAGTAATTATCTTGCCTTCTTCAAATAAATCTAACAAATGAAATCCAATAAAGTGCGTACAAGGAAGAACTTTTCCTGAAGGGTCAATTACAAAATTTTTTCCATGTGACAATTAGTAAGGACCTCCAGAAATATTTTTCTTTATTTTTTGTTCCTTTCTAAAATCGTCCTCAAAAAAACACAAAGGAGTAGGGGTAACTAATCTTGCTGTTTTCCCCTTGGAAATTACATAAGGATAAATCTTCTCAAAAGCCTTAGCAGAATAAAAAGGACTATGTACCTGGGAATTATCAGAGCCCTTCATCAAACAAGGACCACAAATATTAAAGCTAATTCCCTGAATCGGTTCATCAACAAAAGAATCTACAACTCGCTCCAAGTTTCCAATATTGTCTTTAGTAATAACCGTATTTATATTAACAATCATTCCTTCTTCCGCAGCATTCCTAATTCCTTTTATTGCTTGTACATAACTACCTGGAATCTGAGTAATCAAATCGTGAGTAAAAGAATCGTGCCCTTCTATTGAAACAGTAATGTTTTTTAATCCTCTTCTAGCCATTTCTTGTGTGAAGGATTTATCTGAAAATTTTCTCCCATTTGTAATCATTCCCGTAGGGATTTTTTGTTTTTTTTGTTCGTCCAATAAAAAAGGTAAATGAGGATAAATAGAAGGCTCTCCACCAATAAGAATAGTTCTTTTTATTCCTAATTGTTTGAGAAAAGTTACAATCGGAATTATTTTCTTCTCTTCTAATGATTCTCTTGGAATTTCTTCATCAGAAGAAGAATAACACCAGACACACTTATTATTACAATTATACGTTAAAGCTAGCCAAACTACATTAAATCTATCTATCATTTTTGAGAATATACATTAATCTCCGCAATTAATCAACTACCTTCGTTACAATCTGTGCAGTAGCAATCTGAACAATCCCCACCATGGCAATCACAATCATCATGGTATACTACTTGGTCAACCTTGGAAGTATACCTTTCAGAAGAAGATAAAGGTCCTCCATGAAAAGTAATCTCAGAAGCCATTTCTATCAAGTTATTTATCATATATATATATATATAAGTAAATTAAAAAGTATATAAAGATTTAGATTGTATAAAGTACTCTTATAGACACCTAGAAAAATTATTTAAATCAAACAAACATTAAATAAAAATGCCATCGCAATATTATTCTAAACATAAAAATCCTCCTCTTACTGAAGAAGAAATTAAAGAAAAGTATAAAGATATCCAAGAAGAACTAAAAGAAGTTTTGGAATGGAAAAAAGAAACAGAAGCAACACTTGAAGATTCAAATTCCTCTCCTCAAAAAAAAGGTGCTGCTAAAAGGGCTTTGAAAAAAGTTGCGCGAAGAATAGATACTGTTCAGGGCCAAATAATTTATTGGAAACATAGAATAAAAGGTGAAAGCCACTTCAAAGCAAACATAGAGAAGAACGAATACTGGGCAATTTGTCGGGAAAAAACAGAGGAAGAAAAAAAGAAAAAAGATTATAACGCTCTCCCTGATTTATTGAAAAAAGGAAAGTAAACTACAAGATGAATAAAAATGTGATAAAATACTCGGTTTGGGTTTTAAACTTACTAATTGTTTTTGCCTTAATCTGGAGCCTAATTAATTACAAAATTCTTGATCAAGAAGTTACAAAAATCGTAATGATCAGCGGATTATTGGCAATGATTCTTTTTGTGATTTTTTTAGAAGGTGCCCCAGTTTTTGTAGGTTCAAGTATTGCTGTTGCCACAATATTGGCAATGAACGCTTTTAACCCTTGGCTTATTCTTTTATTATTTCTTTCATCAGCAATTGTAGGAAATATTTTTTATTTTTATTTGGGCTATTTCTCAGGGGAGAAAATCTTAAAATATTTTCCAAAGACAGACGTGAAAAGATACAAAAACCTATTTAAAAAATACGGAAGACACGCAATGTTAATTATGGCTATTTCTCCAATTCCTTATCTACCAACATTAGCCGGTATCTTTAAAATGAATTCAAAACAGCAAATTTTGGAAACCTTAATTATCAGAATGATTAGACACTCTGTTGTTTTCTTTGTCTGGTTCCTTATTCTTGTTGGGTTTTAATTCAATATTCATCTTACCAAATTCTTGTTTTAATACATCAATTAATTCCTCTTTACTTATTTTAAATTTCTCCTCTCTTTTTTCTTCCTTAATCTTTTCTATTTTTAGTTCATCAATTTTAAGCGCAACCAATTTAATCTTATTTTGTATTTCTTGAGCCTCATCCTCTTTTAAATTTTTTTCATGATTCCATATTTCTTCTATTTTACTTCTGATTTGTTTTACTTTTTCCAAAATTACATTGTTACTTAATTTTGCCTCTTCTAACAACTCAATTATAGTTTGTCCATTATCTTTTTCAAAATTTGTTTGAAAATCTTCTCTATGTTCTTTAACAATATTCATTTGTTCAGGGTTTATATGAAAAAAATTCGTCAATGCCCTGAAATCAAGAAATTGCTTTAATTCTAAAACATTCTTTTTTGAATCTTCTTTAAGAAACTCAATCTTTTTCTGTTTAGATAAATTATCCAAATAAACAGAACTCTTTTTAATTTTGTCTAAACTTTGTTTTAAAATTGTGTTTTCTTTTTCTTTCACATTTATTTTTTTATTCAAATTTGATTTCTTTTCACTAATTTGCTCCAGAGTTTTATCAACAAAGTTAATTGCATCTAATTTTTTTTTAATTATCAGAAGATTAGTAAAAGAATCTATAACTAGTTTACCATCATCAAAAGTTTTTAATAAATCCTTAGAAAAAAACTTTAAGTTTTCTTTTATAGTCGCCATTTCTTTTCCAATTAAAATTGTGGCTCGTTCATAATTTTTGAATGAACTTTTATTAAAATCAAAAAAAATCTTGTTTACTCTTTCAACTAATTTCTCTAATTTAAGTTCTTCTAAGTTATTCAATTTTTCAATTAAATCTTCCACAGATTCTATGTATTTCTCTCTACTATCAACAACAATATTTTTTATTTGCTCTTTCTCTTTTTTTGCCCCAACATCAAAACCCTGTAAAACTTCTAATTTTTCCTCAAGTTCTTTAGTCAACACATTAATTTTTTCTTTAACCATAAGAATAATTTCTTTCTCATTAAATTCATTTTCTTTTTCTTTATTTTCAACCCATTTTCCAATTTCAGAAAAAGCCAACTTCTCCACAACTATTTCTTGTCTCTTATCAGTCTTAATTATTTTTTTAAAAAAATTAAATATTCCCATGTTATCTTATTAGAAATTTTATTATATAAGACTTATGTAAATTCCTTATTAGATAAATTTATAACTACTATTTCTTTTAATCATATACTAAAAGAGGCTGAATAATGAAAAAGAAAAACAAGGATATCGGAAAATGGGTGTTTTTTTGGAGCATAATAATTTTAATCCTATTTGTGAATTTTTTTTGTGAATTTTTAGAAAAACAAAGAATCTTTGAAATTATTGGACACGGGATTATTCTTTTAGCAGTAATTAGTTTTATATTTTTTTCATTAAAATTAAAAAATAAACAAGCAAAAAAATATATCCTCTTTGGAACTATTTTAATTTTTTTTATAGAATTAATTGAAATTCTCTTTCATATTATTTTTTCAACAACATTACTAATTGAAGCATATCTTTCTTATAATTTATTTATTGAAGCAATTGGTATTTTAATGCTAATGAAAGGATTTAAGGAGATTTTAAAATGATACCAAAAATATTAATAGAAATTATTTTTCATTTATTTTTTGCACTTTTGTTTATAATTAAATCTGCTTTAAACATGGTTGAAAAAAAGAGAATTTTTGTTTTCTTACCGTTCTTCATCATAGGACTTGCTTTTTGTTATAGTTCAGGTTTTATGATTTTCGGTTTTTATGAAAAAGCGCATGATATAAATTTAGCATTAAAATTAATTGCTGTGGTAACAGCTTTTTTTATAATCTGGGAGAGAAAATGGGACTAGGATATGAAGTTGTAGACGCAAGTGGATTGAGTATTGTTTTTGTCGGAATGGTGTTAGTTCTTATAACTCCTTTTATTATATTTTTTTCATATAAACAATGTTCTATTTCATACAAACTTAGCAAAAAAATAACTGAAAGATCAATGAAAATGGCCTTGCTTATTGTGAGTTGGTTTGCTTTTATGTTTTTTAATTTACAAAGTTCAGCAAGTAAGGATTATTCGCAAGTATTTTTGTGGTATTCTACAAATCATTTATTTGCACTAATTATTGGAATCATTATTTTTACAATCTTTTTAATAATGCTTCCTAAATTTTGGAAAGAGTATGATAAAAAATCATTAGTAATTATGTTTGTGTTTGTTTTCTTATCTGTCTTAACAAGAAGTATTTTCCCGATTTTTCAAAATGTTTACTTAGGGCTTATTAACAGAATATTTGTTGTTATCCCTGCACTGGCTGGTTTTTTTATAATAGTCAAATTTGTGATTAAGCAAATAAAAAATAAATAAATTTAAGTTAAACGCCCACACCGAAATAAGTAGAGGAATTTTATTTTTTATTAAATCCCAAAAAAATAAGATTTTTTACGCTTTAACGACTTTAGTTGCTTTCATTCCTTTGTCGCCTTTTTCTGGTTCAAATGTAACTGTGTCATCTTTATCAATAGTTGCGCCATTAAGTTCAGATTTATGCGCAAAATAATCTTTTCCATCTTCTCCAGTGATAAAACCAAATTCTTTCTCCATATTAAAAAATTTTACTGTTCCTTTCATTGTTGTTTTCCTCCGATAAAATAAATAATTTTTAAGGGTTTAAATAATCTCTTATACGCCCACGCCGAGAGACGAGTAACTTGAGGTATTTACACAGGGAGTTTAAAAAAATAAATGGAAAGACACAAACCGAAGTTCACATCTTTCCTTACCTAACCGAAGTCAGATAACCTTAACCGAAGTCAAGTAAAATTAATATGGGATTATCCTTTAAATAAGTTTTGGATTGGAACCATATCCACGCCGAGCGGTTTGTTTTTTGTTTAACACCCTTTTATTTATCTTAGAATATACACGTATAATTCTTTTTTAAAAATTGGTTGCTACCCCGTGGGTGCAGAAAAATCTATGTTATCCCATTAAATTTGCAAAAGGAGAAATTGTTTATGATACAGATAAAGACAAATTTAATGAGGGTATTAAAAGTGATACAATCCTCTGGTTATTTTTTTAAGACAAGAGTTAATTTCTCGAATCTCCCAGTATTTTTTGAAGATAAACTAACCTTAGAATAAATAACTTCAAAATCTTTAAGGATATGGTTAATCCAATAATTTTTGTTCCAAAGATTTCTGTAAACCCCATCTTTACAGATCTTTTTTGAAAAATTTTGATAATAGTCTTTTAACTTTGATTTTTTAGAACATATAGGAATATCTATAATAACAATGGGGGCTAAATAAAACTGTTTTCGTATTAACTTTTGAATATCTTTTATTCTAAAATGTTCAAGTAATCCTCCAGAGATACATGCGTCAAAAGAATTTTTTTTAAATTTTTTATTTATATTAAAAACATCATCCTTAATGATTTTTATTTCTCTTCCAAAGTTCTTAGCATTTTGTTTAATAATCTTAATGACTTTTTCATTATTATCTACTGCAACAAGATTATATCCCAAATAAGAGAGTGAAACAGCACTGTAACCAAAACCACATCCAAGATCTAATATTTTTTTACCTTTAATAAATTTTTTATAAAATTTTAATTTTTGCTTATGTCTTTTTATGTATTCTTTAAATTGTTCTTGTGTGAATACAGGATTCATTATTTCCTTCAATTTAAAATACCAATTAAGATCTCCCATGAATATACAATTTAATGAAGATTTATAAATTTTCATATCTATTAAGATTTATGAAAGTTTTTATCAGAATCAAACCTCCTTCAAAATGGAAGGTAAACCACTTGGAGAGAGGATTAAAAAAACGGAATTTTGTTGCAGAGTATTCTAAAAAAGAAAAATTAGATAATTCTGCCGAAATCTTAATCACCAACTATTTAACAGAAAAAGAATTAAATTCTTTGCGGAATTTAAAATATTTAATTATTCCTACATCTGGAACTGAGAATATCCCAATAGAGAAACTTAATAAAAAAGGGATTAAATTATATCAGAATAAACGTATAATTGCTGAGGGGGTAAGTAATTATGCTTTAGATAAATTAAAAACCCTTATTCCCAGTAAGGCAGATAAATTTCTTAAAAACAAAAGTGTAACTTTATTAGGCTTTGGGAATATTGGAAAATTAATTCATAATAAATTAAAAAAATATGGATGCAAATTTTATATTGTGAAAAAAAATAAAACATCGGGCAATTCTACAATTAACTTGCAGGAAATAGATAAAATTCTTCCTCAAACAGACATTTTAATTAATGCTCTTCCTTTAAATTCAGATACTAAGGGAGCATTATTTGATAAAACAGATTTGATTAAAAGAGGAGCAATTATTGTAAATTTATCTAGAAAAGGGATTCTTAACGAAAAAGCTATTCTAAAGAAAGTTCATGAAAGATATTTTTTTGGAGCAATTTTAGATGTATATTCAGAAGATATTTCTCCGTCTAAAATTAAATCAAAGCATGTTATAATCACCCCCCATATTGCAGGGATTTATGGTGATGCCCTAAATAATATGATCAAATTTATAGATGAAACAATAATAAAAATTCAAGAAGATACAAAGTGATTAAGTGCTAAAGCAAACTTATGAGCTTCTGCTTTTACAATATTTGGTTTTATACCAGATTCTCCCTTATCATAAAATTCTACTTTTCCGTTAGTAACTAATTTTGTATTTGAAATACCATCCCAGTTTTCAGTAACTGGAAATCCTTTTTTCTTTAACTCTAGACTCCAAGTAGGATCTACCTTAATCCATTTATCATTAATTTTAACTTTTAATGCTACATGCTTCCATACTGTATCCGATTCATTCAATATACTTCTAACATCTTTTGGAAAAGGCAAATCTGTCCAATCAAAAACCACATCTTGTTTTTTAACTTCAAAACCTTCTTTTTCTAATAACTTTTTTAATAATTCTGCCTTATGCCTGCAATCTCCTTCATTTAAAGATTCATTAATAGTTTCTTTTTCAAATTTGCATACTTTATAATGTATTTTTTGCACCTTTTCAAAAAGTTCAATTATTTTTTTCTTTTCCATAGCTTATCTTATAAAACTTTATTTTTAAATATTACTTGTTTAGATGATATTTACTAACAACATATCTAATTCTTTCCCAGAATCATTTCTTACTATTTTCATCTATTTTAAACGCAACCACAATATTTAAATATTGTTATTACTTTATAATGATTAAATGCCAATCAAAATTATAGAGAAAATAATGGATGGGAAGTACCTAGAACCCTCTGATTTGTCCACAATGGTAGAGCGAATGAGGGAAGGAAAACTAAATGGCTTACAATTTGTGTCTTTTTTAACAGCTATGGAAACCCGTAATAGAATAAATGGAATAGATATTAATGAATGTGCTAATTTCATTAAAGCCCTAAGAATTCCAACAGAGTCTTCATTGGAGGGAGTTTTATGTAATGCTGGAACAGGTGGCGGGTGGACAAAAACACTTAATATTGGAACAGCTTCTGCAGTGATAATTGCTACTTCCGGTATCAATACTCTAAAAATTGGTTCAAAAGGGATAACAACAAATAGTGGAAGTAGAAATGTTCTGGAAAACTGGGGGATTGATACAAATGCTGATGTAGGTAAAGTTATATCTTCTGTTGAAAAAGCTCAAATAGGATATTTTGATTTTTCTAAAATAGTACCTTTGGGCGAAAGAGCTGGGCTAAGAAGTCCTCTGCATTACTTAGGTCCTCTTTGTAATCCTATCGATCTCTCATATAAGGTTTTAGGTTGTATAAAAGAAGAGCATCTAAGAACAATAGAACCTATTCTTGAAAAATTATGTGATAATTATCTTCTTTCCTTTAACCCGAACATAGATGAGATTTCATTAACCGATCCAACTTTAATAGTAGAAAAAAGAAATAATAAACGTAAAGAATATATTTTTAATCCTTCTGAACACAAACTACCCCATATTTCTTATCAAGATATCGCTCATCCAGGAGATGTGAAAAAAGGTGCGGATATGCTCTGGGAAGTTTTGGTAGGTAACAAAAAAGGATCCATAAGAGATATTTTATCCCTAAATGCAGGCGCAGGTATCTATTTAGCAGGTAAGGAGAAATCAATAAGAGATGGTTTTTATTCTGCTCAAGATCTTCTTGAGTCTGGAAAAGTTAAAGCGAAATTAAATGAATGGAAAAAATACCAATCTACATAATGAGTCGTGAAAATATATATTCTGAAATTGTTAGAAGAATCTCATATTCTAAAAGAAGATTAGAAGAATTAGAAAAATGCAAATCTAGTTTAAAAGAAGCTATAGATGCACAATTCTCTAATGTAGATTCTTATCACGGCTTGAAATTTATTGGATCTGCGGAAACAGGATTATGCCTAAAATTAAAAAAAGATATTGATGGAGTTATATTGTTGGCTCCTTTTGAAAAAGATGTTTTTAGAGAAAAAGTGGGGGGACTTAATTCCCCCCTAGAAAATATTAATTTTACTGAAAGATGTAGATTTGTTAGAGATCACTTTACAGGAAATTACCTAGGGTATGATTTAGCAATAGGGGGAGTAGATGCAAAATCCTCTCCTTCAACCAGCATAGAAGGGGATCTAATGTTTCATCCAGACTTCACAAAAAAATATCTTGGACCCCAACAAAAAGAAGATGTTCTTCTTACAAAAATGTTTTTTAAAAATGCAGGAGTTTACGGAAGAGATGTTGGAGGAGGTTTTCCTCTAGAACAACTAGTTGCATATTATGGTGATTTTGATTCTGTTGTGGAGGCTTTTTCAAAAGGTGAAAATATATCTATAGATTATTCTGGAAAAAATAATGGGTTCGAAGGCCCCTTAGTTATAACTTATCCTTTTTGTGGTTTACAAAATATGTCTGCAGGAGTAAATGAAAAACAATTTAAAAAATTAATAGATTATTCTCAAAAAATAAAAAATTCTCCAGAATTATTTTTAGAAGATACTTCAAAAGCATTTACAAAAGATTTTTGGGATGTAAGGTCTAACAAATGCGGAGAGACAGAAGAATATTCTACTCCAGATGTATACCTTAATCGAAGGGAAAACAGATTACTAAAAAATTTCATTTCAAAAACTAAAACTAAAAGAATATTAGATTTAGGGTGTGGTAATGGTTGGAGCAGACCACACATAAATCCTGGAGAAAATTGTGAGTTTTATGGAATAGATTTTAATGAAAGTGCAATTAATAATGCAAGAGAATTAGCCATTAAAAATAAACTAAAACAATTTCATTTTGAAGTAGCAGATATGGAGAAACTTAGATTTGATGACAATTATTTCGATTTAATTTATTCTAAGCGTTCGTTAAGTAATCTTCCTAGTCAAAGAAAACAAGAATTAGTAATAGCGGAATGTGCAAGAACTTTGGAGAAGGGAGGAACATTATATATTCAAGATTTGTTTTTAGAAGGTTACCAAAATCTAAACGCCCTTAGAAAAAAATTTGGATTAGAAGAAATCAAATACCCCAGACACGCACATCTTTTAGAAGATAGGACCCTTAGAGAAATGACTCAAGAACATTTCGATATTGTGGATGCAAAAGATAATACTACTCCATATTACTTTATATCTAGAGTTATTTATCCTTCTCTTAAAAGGATTACTCGTGGAGAAGTCAAAAGTGAATCTTTAACTAACCGCTTAGCCTCTTTTCTTCCGTCAATTGGAAATCTAGAAATAAATAAAAGATATGCTTTTAGGAAAAAATGAAAAATAAAATTTTAACAATAGGTTTTGAAGGATTACATAGGGCTGGAAAAGGAACTCAGATAAAGATGTTTTCAAAGTATTTAATCGAAAGAGGCATACCTTCTCTTATTACTAGGGGGGATGGATCAAGAGCGGGAATGAATTTGGCCCCATACGACCTTCATTCTACTTGGTGGCAAGGAAACTTGGCATATTTTAAACAAGAACCGATATCAATTGGAGAAAAAAAAGAAAAGGCAGATATTAAATACCAAAGATTAAATCGTGAAGCTAAAATTATCGGAAAGAGGACATTACCCAATTTAATGAGAAAAGAAAATAAAAATTTAGGAGTAATGCTTATGGATCGGACATTTATTTCTAGATTCTTTTTTTGTAAACAAATAGATTCAACAGTAAGTTTGGATGAATCTTTAAAGGTTTATGATCCGAACAATAGGCAAGTCGAAATTATTATGCCTGATTTAACTTTTATATTGGATGCCCCTAAGGAAACCTTACTAAATAGAATTTCTAAAGAAGAATGCAATCCCGAAAAATGTGATTTTAAAACCAAGATAATTTCTAGTCATTACGACTTGTTTAATGAAACCTGTTCCGAGTTAAGAGATAGAAAAAATGTTTATTTAATAAATGCTACAAATTCTCTAGAAGAAATTCATCAAGAAGTTTTAAAATATTGTAAACCTTTTATCTTTAAAAATGAGTAATAAAATAATGATGTTTGATTTGGATGGAACTCTTTATGAATTTAATGAAAATTCTTTTAGAGATACCTCAATATATCTTGATTTGAAAAAGAGATCTATACAATTTATTTCAGAAAAATTAAAAGTAAGTGAAGAACAAGCAGGAAATATGTATAATTTTGTCGCTCAAAAGTATAACTTCATTTTAAGTACTGGTTTCCAAAAAGAATATGGTCTAGATCGGAACGAATATCTCAATTTTGCATGGGATATGGACCCATCACACCATATCCAAAAAAATGATAAATTGTCCCCTTTCTTCTTAGAATTGTCCCGAAATAATAATCTTTTTATCTTAAGTGATGCTCCTTTAATATGGATAAACAAAATTTTAGAATACTTCCAGATAAAAAAATATTTTAAGAGAATTTTTAGTGGTGGAGATATGGATCTGAGGAAAAAAGGAGAATTGTATCCCTATGTATTGAAAACCTTAAACATAGATGCAAAAAATTCAGTAATGATTGGGGATGAATATCTTGTAGATGTAATTATTCCGAAAAAATATGGTATAAAAACTATTTTTTTGGGCAAGGAATCAAAGGGGATATCAAATTATAAGGTTAAAAATATTTTTGAAATAAAAAATCTCTTATAATTCCTTACTTTTTTTCCATTTAGAAATTGCTTTTTTTTTGATAGAATCTCCAAATTTTCTCCATTTACAATATTTTAAAAAATCTTTTGGATTAATAAAAAGCCGATTATTTACAATTCCTATTGCAGGATCTTTTGTTTGAGGATTAATTTTTGAAACATCTGCAATATATCTTAAAAGATATTCTATTTCTTTATTACCTTTTAGTTTAGTGGCTTTAATATATCCTAAAGGAATTATATTTTTAATTTCTATATCTGCTTCTTCTTCAACTTCTCTTAGGAGAGTTTCTTGTATTCCTAAATCTTGTGTTTCTGGTTTGCCCCCAGGTAATCTCCAACTTGCTGCAGAATTAACAATAATTATTTTACCTTCTTCATTAAAAATGAAGGCATAAACTTGCCTTACTGAAGAAATTTCGTCAAAGTTTGTTTCTTCTATCCATTCTAGTTCATATTCTGTGCCATCCTTTTTGGTTATTCTATCTTTCATAAAAAAGAGAATTTATTTTAATTTATAATCTTTTTGATAATTATTAAACAAAACATTTATTAAAATAAATTGGTATGATCAGTCATGGCATAGAAAGGAGTAATCTTAAAAAATTATTCCATTAATTTGCTTTTTCCATTTCAAGTATTTTTCTTTATGTTTGTAAGGATCTATTTTCATTCTTTTTGTAACCAAGTCGTTTTTAAAACAATCTTGGACTTTTCTTGAACAAAAAAAACTCTTGAAAATAACAAAAGACTAAGACGCCCACGCCGGGAATTGAACCCGGGTATCATCCGCGACAGGGATGTGTCTTAGCCATTGGACAACGTGGGCATACTAATTACTATAAGAATTTGTTTTTAAATTTATTCCTTCTTAATAAATTATTTTCTCGCCCACTTTACTAAACTATAAACAACTGAAATTAGAAAATATATTGGTAAAACAAAAACAACAAGAATAAAGAAAAACGCTTCTTCAACTCCAAACAAAGCACTAATAAAATTATGCAATAAAATAGAAACAAAACCTCCAACCACAATTATCCAAGCCTTTCTCCAACTTAAAAGAAAATACTTATCTAATTTATTTTTTTTCTTTTTCGCCATTCTTACCTTTTTTTATTTCCTTAAATCCAGTATACTTCCAAAGAACCTTCGGGATTTTAATACTCCCATCTTTTTGCTGGTTGTTCTCAAGTATTGCTATTAACAATCTTGGAAATGCTAAACCAGAACCATTCAAAGTATAAACAAATTTTAAAGTATTTGTTTTCTTATCTTTATATCGAGTGTTCATTCTTCTCGCCTGAAAATCTGTAACTGAAGAAACAGAAGAAGTCTCCATATATTTTTTCAAAAAAGGAGACCATGTTTCAAGATCATAAGTTATTGATTCTTTAAATCCATTATCTCCTGAACATATCGCAAGCACCCTGTAAGGAATTTCTAATTTTTTTAATAACTCCTCTGCACTATTCATCATAGAATCAAATTCTTTATCATTATCTTCTGGTTTACAAATTGTTACCATTTCAACTTTATCAAATTGATGAACTCTAAAAATACCTGGAGTTTCTGCACCATGTCTTCCTGCTTCTGTTCTAAAGCAAGGGGTATATGCACAATATCTTTTTGGCAATTCTGCCTCATCTAAAATTTCTTTCTTATGTAAATTAGTCAAAGTCATCTCTGCAGTAGGAACCAAATAAAATCCTTCTCTTGTCTTATACATATCTTTATCAAACTTAGGCAAATGTGCAGTTCCAATCGCAGTATCTTCATTCGCTAGAATAGGAGACCAAATTTCCGTTCGCCCGTTTTTATTATGATAATCCAAAAAGAAATTCATCAACGCTCTTACTAATATCGCCAACTCTTTTTTAAATACATAAAATCCTGCCCCAGTAAGTTTAGTTGCTGCATCTAAATCAAGTATATCTAAATTCTTTCCAAGTTCTACATGTGAAAGAGGTCTTGCAATTATTGGCTTCTTCCCCCACTTTCTTATTTCTTTATTTTCTGTTTCATCTTTTCCTTTTATTACTTTTTTATCCAGCAAATTCGGAAGAGTTAACATAATTTCTCTAATTTTTTGCCCAAGATTTTTTTCCTTATCTTGAGTTGCTTGTAATTTTTTTAAAATCCCTTTTGCTTTTACTATCAATCTTTCTGCGTCCTCTCCTTTCTTTTTTGCACTATTAATTTTCTGACTAATCTCATTTCTCTGGTGTCTTAATCCATCTGCTTCATTTTTTAATTTTCTCCATTCAGTATCAAGTTGAATAACTTCTTTTAATTGTTTAAGAATATCAGAATCATTTCTAAGACTATAATTCTCCTTAACCATTTCAGAATTTTCCCGAATTAAATTAATATCCAACATAAAATTAATTAAGAAATATTCTATTTAAATCTTTAGAATAAATTTAAAAACACTTTCCGCCTAATAAATTTATGGCTGAGGTGATTAAAGAACTTGGAACACAACTTCTTAGTATTTACAATGAATTTGTCGCGATTCTTCCTTATCCTCTAGGGCAATTCGTGAATCTGCTAATATTGGTCTTGATGATTGTGCTCTATTCTGTTTTGGTGTGGAAATTTTACAAATTCATTTCTAAAAAAAACCCTCTCGGATTGGACTTAAATAAATATAATTCAGCACAGAATTCTTTTTTCTCAAGATTATTTCAAGGCACACTTTATTTTGTAGAATACATTCTAATCCTTCCATTTTTAATTTTCGTTATTTTCACAGTATTCACTTTCTTCCTAATAATCCTCTCACAAAGCCAAGAAATTTCCCAGATATTATTCCTCTCTGCAGCAATAATAACAGCCATAAGGATGACTGCTTATTACAAGGAAGACCTATCCCAAGAAATCGCGAAAATGCTCCCATTCACTTTATTAGCAATAACAGTTCTTAATCCAAATAATTTCTCAGACACTCAATACATTGAAAGAATACTAAGCCACTTCTCTCAACTCCCAGGATTTTTCAGCCAGATATTCACTTTTTTAATATTCATAGTTCTCATAGAAATTGTCTTAAGATTTTTTGATTTTATCTTTTCATTATTTGATATAAAAGAAAAAGATGAAACCGTAGAAGAAAAAGATGAAATAATAGAAGAATAAATCAATCACCAGTAACTTCTGGATGCTCGTGCCCTTTTTCCATCATTTTTTTAAGGGTATCAACATGTTTCTTTTTTTCTTCAAGATATTTTTCATCATCTATTTCATCATGTTCAATCATTTTAGCTACATACTCTCCTCCTAAAAAATGAGGTGTCAAAACATAGCTCGCTCCTTTCTTGTATAAATCAAGTGCCTCTTTTATTTGATGTGCCCTAACAATAATTATTGCGTCTGGATTAACAACTCTAATAGATTCTATCAAAAGAAAATTCGTCTCAAAATCCGGAAGCGTTGAAACAGCCAATTTGATTTTATCTAACGGCAAATCTCTTAAAAGTTCAAGGTCATAAACATCTCCATAAATACAAGGAATCCTAAACTTAGTCAAACTCTCAATTGTATCTGGATTAAAATCAACAACAAGATAATTCTTTTTTATTTTTTTCAACGACCTCAAAATACTAAATCCTATTCTGTTATACCCAAAGAGAATCGCGTCGTAATCCTTTCTAATCTTCCTGTCTTTCTTAATATGTTTTTTTTCAAAAAAAGAAACAAACCAAGATATTTTTTCATAAAACTTTTGAGAATAAATAATCATATAAGTTGAAACAGTAATCGTCATAATCATTGTCAAAGTTATCGTTGGAAGAATACGGGGGTCAAGCAAGGTTCCATGAACACTTAAACCAAGGACAATTAATATCAAAGAGAACTCAGAAATCTGCGCAAGAGTTGTTCCAACTAAAAAATTATTTCTTTTGGTGTATCCAAATAATGCCATAAGACTCATTAAAATTAATGGCTTGAAAATCAAAACAAGCAAGGACAAAATAATCGCATTTTTAAAAATAGGTATTAAGTTAGATGTTGGAAAATTAAAACCAAGAATTATAAAAAAGATTATCAAAAAGAAATCTCTCAAGGGCCTTATTTTAGAACTTATCTCAGTACTATAAGGAGAAATAGACAAAACAACTCCTGCAACCAATGCCCCGATTTCAATTGAAAAACCAAAATAACTAAACAATGCGGCAATTATAAAACACCAACAGATAGAAAATAAAAACAACAACTCCTGTGATTTAGCAATATTTTTAGTAAACCTCGGAAGAATAAAAAATCCAATTAAAAATAAAAGCCCAATCAAACCTCCTCCGCCTAGGAACCCTTTCAAAACAAAAGAACCAAAATTAGTTCCATCAGACATTGACGAAATAAACATCAATGCAGAAACAGCAACCAAATCTTGAATAATCAAAATACCAATTGAAATCTTACCATAAAGAGAATCAAGATGCCTTTTATCTGAAAGAAGCTTCATTGTAATAATCGTGCTACTAAATGCAAGAGCAATTCCAATATAGACTGCATTAATCATATCAAATCCCAGCAATTGAGATGCTACAATAAAACCAAGAGCAAATGTAAGTGCCATCTGCGCAAAACCAATCAACAGCGAAGACGTTCCAATCTCCTTGATGACCTTAGGATTAAGATGCAAACCAACAATAAAAAGCAAAAAAGCAATCCCAAACTGAGAAAAAATATCTATAACTTCTCTAGAAGATTCCAAATTAATAAAACCTGTTTCAATAACAAACGCCGCGAGCACACCTGCAAGAATATAACCTATAATAATCGGCTGCCTAAATGCCTTTACAACATACGACACTACAAATGCCATAAACAAGATAATTCCTAATTGAATAAATATCTGTCCCATCAAAACAACCTAAGCGGTTTTTTTGCATTTTCCCTTCTTGTTCCGTGATGCGATTTATTTAAGATCCTCCGATGGAAATCGCGCAATAAAATAACCATATCTTTTTTACCTCTTTATACAAATAAAAAATCAAAGTATAAAAAGGTTTTTAAACTATTTTCTAGAATTAATCCTATGCCTAAAGTAAGAATAAAATTAAACAGCATTGATATTGAGATGCTCAACAATATTTGTAATTCTATTCAAGAACTCGCTAAAAAAGCAGGGATAAATATTAGCGGACCTGTACCTTTACCAACAAAAAAACTAAAAATAACGACGAGAAAATCCCCATGTGGAGACGGAACAGCAACCTTTGACAGATTTGAGATGAGGATTCACAAAAGACTTATTGACCTTCCAGCAAACGAAAAAGTCCTCCACCATATTATGAGAATGAAAATTCCAAAAAACGTAAACATTAAGATAGAAATAAAAGATTAATCTATTAAACACAAATATTTAAATATACTTCTAATTTAATTTAAACATGGAACGAGATGTTGGAAAAATAAAAAAGAACGACACTGCAGATATTATTCTTAGAATGGATAACTTTGGAGGAAGAAAAGGGCTCACAATAAGAGAATTCATAACAAGTGATAGATATACTGGATTCACAAAAGCAGGTGTAAAAATCATGGCTGCGGATTTTCCAAAATTCAAAGAAATGATTGAGTCTGTAACAGAAGAAGATTTGAAAGCAGAAGAGGAACCAAAAGAAGAAGCTAAATCAGAATCAGGACAAGAAACATTGCCAGAGCAAAAAGGAAATACTTCTGATGAAGGTTTGCCTGATTATTAATTCTTGAAAAATTACGATTAAAAGTTGTTATGTCTAATTCAGAATTCGGGCTAAAATAATAGAAACCGAAAGATTTATTGTGAGAAATTTCCTTCTCCATCGTTCTTAAATAAATATAATCTTCCCACAGCATCAAGTTTTCCAGCCCCCACAATGATATCTAAATCTCCATCTCCATCAAAATCACCAACAGTTAAACTCATACCTGTTTCATACCACATGGGAACAGAACCAAAATTTATGGGTTCATTAAACTTTCCATTTCCAATATTTTGTAACAAATATAATCTTCCCACAGCATCAAGTTTTCCAGCCCCCACAATGATATCTAAATCTCCATCTCCATCAAAATCACCATTTGCTAAAGCCATACCTGTTTCATACCACATGGGAACTGATTTAAAATATGTTGCTTTAGTCTTTTCTTGACGTTGTGGTGATTGATTATTTTTAGAATCACAACCTAGAAGTCCAGCCAAACCAGCCACTACTAATCCTCCAGCGATAATCTTTTGATATAATTTCATATAATTAGGGATTAAAATTATATTTATAAATCTTTTGGTTAATTACTACTTTGAAGTTAATATAGATACGCCCGAATTCTGAACTCAAAATCCTTTGGATTTTGCCCCGCTGCGCTCTCACTCCGCTTCGTTCTATTCTAAAGTTTAACAAAATTAAAAGAATTTCTATACACGACTTCCATATAGTTATTTATCTCCCAAAACATTTAAAAGAATTATATTATTTTAAATTAAATGAAAAAGAATTTGATAACAGCAATAATTATTCTATTAATAATTACTTTTTCTGTTTGGACTATAACAAAAGACAATCTAGATGTAGACGAAGAATTAGCAAAATGCATTGGAGAAAATTCTATGCTCTATATAAGAACTGGATGCTTTGCCTGTGAAGCGCAAAAAGATTTATTTGGAGAAGATGTAAAACATTTACAAATAATTAATTGTATGACACAAGCCAAAGAATGTATAAACAATAAAATCACTTCTGTTCCAACTTGGATAATCAATAACAACAAACATGTTAGTGTTCAAAGCATTAATAAATTAAAAGGACTTACAGGTTGCTAATGGAAAACTTATTCACAAAAATAACAACTCTTGCCTTAGCCGACGCTGTTAATCCTTGTGTTATCGCAATACTTACAATTGTTCTTGTAACAATCCTCATACAAAATCCAGAAAAAAGAAAAAGGGTTTTACAAGTAGGTTTGGCATTTACCACTGCAATTTTCATGGGATATTTAATTTATGGTTTTGTGATAATTCAAATTTTCAAAACCTTCACAGAATTAACAAGTTCATTCTCAATTTATTTGTATAAGGGTTTAGCAATCTTCGCAATGATTATCGGGGCACTTAACATCAAAGATTATTTTGACTACAAGCCAGGAGGCCTTGCAACAGAAATGCCAATGTTTATGCGCCCACACGCAAAACTTTTAATCAAAAAAATCACTTCTCCAACAGGAGCATTCTTCATAGGAATTTTTGTGACAATTTTCTTGCTTCCTTGCACAATCGGGCCTTACATCATTGCATCAGGCTTACTCTCAGAAGTAACTTTCATAAAAACAATTCCCTGGCTTCTCTATTATAATATTTTATTTGTAATTCCAATGCTAATCATAATCGGAATAGTCTACAAAGGATTTGCAAAAGTCGACGAAGTCTCTGGATGGAAAGAAAGAAACATCAGATACCTTCACTTAATCGCAGGGAGTTTATTATTCGCTGTTGGAATAAGTTTGTTAATGGGTTGGTTGTAATCAATAACTCGGCATCATTTCTGAATGCCCAAACTGCACAACTAAATCTACTTTAATATCCCCAAGAACAGGAGTATCACAAGCACCAAAACAATCTCCAAGCCAAATCAAGAAGCCAGCCTCTGTCTTGCTTTCCAAATAATCCACAACCGCAGTTGCATAAGGTTTCAGCCCGTCAGGAAACTGCAACAAAACTAATTTTGCCTTAGATGTTTTAATTTTAGAAACAACTTTCTCCAACTCTAAATCATATTCCGTTTCCAAATCATTAATTGTTTTTGTTCTCATAAATTCTAAAATCATACACCCTTTTTATAATTTTTTGGTGGTAAGAAAGTTTTAAATAGGGCAAAGTTATCATTATTACATCTAACTTCGGTTAGGTAAGGGGTTAGGACTTCGGTTTTGACCCTTTTTATTTTTATCAAAAACCTTATAACTTAATTTTCTTTTATTTGATTATGAAAAAAGAGGGGAAAGAAAAAAGCATTAATGAAATAATCGGCAGATGGACAAAGTTATTTTTCTTTCTTTACCTTTTTATTCTCTCAATTGAATTAATTAAAAAAACAGCCTCGGCTCTTGCCCCAAATATAAAAGATTTTATTTCTGTTTCTGTCTCTCCAATAAAAGCTGTTGCAGCCGGGTGGTTCACAACTTCAATTGCCCAATCTTCAGGTGCTGTAGGAACAATTGCCGCAACTTTTGCAGGAGAAGGAATAATTTCTCTTCAAACAGCAATTTTCATTCTTATTGGGGCCGCACTCGGAACAACAATAACTGCGATGATTATTTCTCTCGTCACTGTCGCTCAAAAAAGAAGGGACTTCCGCCACGGGTTTGAAATAGCACTTTGTTACTCAATATTTACTTCTATACTTGTTTTAATCACTTTGACAATTGAATATCTTTTTGGAGCGATTTCAAAAACTTCCTTATTCATCTTGTCTTTTATAGGAGAAATGAACATGTCTTATTTTCCAAACATTGTTGGATTTTTAACGTCCCCTATCACAAATTTTTTAGTTTCATATAACAATCTTTTTGTTATTTTGTTCTTTTCTTTTGTTATACTTATTTTTTCCATCAGGTTCATAAGCAAATCAATTATCAGTGTTTTTGGTGGCGAAGAAAACACAAGAAAAAAAATAAATAACTTTTTTGACAAAAAATACAAAGCATATTTTTTAGGAGTCATTCTCACAGCCGTGGTTTTTTCTTCGTCAATAACAATTGGGTTGCTGGTCCCATTAGCAGTCTCAAGATTAATAACTTTAAAAAAAGCAATACCATTTATCATAGGGGCAGACTTGGGAACTTCAACCTATGTTATTCTAGCCTCGTTAATAATAAACAAACCCCTCGCCATCGCAACTGCAATTTCTTATGTCTTGCTTCCAATAATCGGGGCAATAATCTTTTTACCAAACATAAACTTTCTTCATAAAATTACAAAATACACTTCAAAAAAATTAATCAAGATTTCAAGAAAAAAAGCATTTTACTTGCTACTCGCATTCATATTAATTCCTTTATTATTAATTTTTCTTTTTTAATTAAAAACTCAAACCTATTCAAAAAAATCTTAATCAAAAACCTTATAATCTAATTTCATTTAATTCCCTTATGAAAATTCGACAACCAATTGTAACAGTCTGCGGACATGTGGACCACGGAAAAACTTCAATCTTAGATTGTCTTAGAAGTAGCTGTGTTCAAGAAGGAGAAGCAGGAGGAATCACGCAAAAAATATCTTTTACTTCTTATCCAATGGAGCAACTAAAATCCGCCTGCCCATTAATTGAAAGTTCAGGAATCAAACTAAACATCCCAGGATTCTTATTTATCGACACTCCAGGCCACGCCGCATTCACAAACCTCAGAAAAAGAGGCGGTTCATTAGCAGACATGGCAGTTTTAGTCATTGATATAAACGAAGGAATAAAACCTCAAACAGCAGAAGTAATCCAAATTCTAAAACACAACAAAACACCTTTCCTAATCGCGCTAAACAAAATTGATAATATCTCTGGTTGGAGAAATTCAAATCAACCATTACAACAAAGCATAGAATCCCAACCTCAGAACATCAAACAAGTCTTCGACGAACGATACATGACCTTAATTGGTTCTCTAAACAGCCACGGATTTGAATCAGACTTGTTCTACAACATAAAAGACTTCACAAAAAAAATCGCACTAGTCCCTTGCTCTGCAAAAACAAAACAAGGCATCCCAGAATTAATCATGATACTCTGCGGAATAAGTCAAAAATATTTAACAGACAAATTAAAATTAGGAAAAGGAGCAAAAGGAGTAATGCTCGAAATTAAAAAAGAAAAAGCTACAAACTACATTGAAGCAATTCTCTACGACGGAGAACTCTCAAAAACAGACGAAATCGCAGTCGCTGATTTTGGTGAAGACCCAATAATCACAAAAATAAGGGTCCTTGAAGAAATCCAGCCATTATGCGCAAAATTTAAACCAATTGAAAAAGCCCAGGCATCAACCGGACTAAGAATGCAACTAATAGACAAAACAGAAATTTTACCTGGAATGCCTTTTGAAGTTTATAAAAATAATTTAGAAGAATTAAAAAATAAATTTAAAGAAGAAATCTCAGAGAATATTAAAACAGACAAAAAAGGAATTATAATAAAAGCCGACTCTCTTGGAAGTTTGGAAGCCTTGTTAACTTTACTAAAAGAAAATAAGATTCCAGTTGTAAAAGCAGGAATAGGAAATATAAACAAAACCGACATAATTTCAGCAAAAGCAAACGTCGAAATTAATGAGTTGGACGCCATAGTTGCAGGATTTAATGTTGAGATTAAAGATGACGCAAACAAACTTTCAAAAGAAGAAAAAATAAAAGTAATTACCGACGACATTATCTACAAACTTATTGAAAATCTCGCAGAAGAAAGAGAGAGAAAAGCAAAAGAAATTGAAAAAAGAAGATTAATGGAACTTGCAACATTATGCAAAATAAAAATTCTGAGCCAATATGTTTTTCGAAACTCCAGCCCAGCAATATTCGGGGTAAATGTTGAAGGCGGAAAATTAAAATCCGGAACAAACTTTATAGATAATAAAGAAGAAAAAATCGGAAGAATAAAAAACATCCAGTCAGAAAACAAATCTATCAGCGAAGCTACAGAAAACATGGAAGTCGCGATTTCAATTCCAGGAGTTAATTTTGAAAGACAACTTAAAGACAAGGAATTCCTATATTCGGACATTTCAGAATCCCAATTTAAAACATTCAAAAAAAATAAAGACCTGCTTTCTGAAAACGAGAAAAAGATTTTAATGGAACTCTCAGAAATAAAAAGAAAGAAAAAAGATGATTGGGGGGGTTAAATTATAATTTTTCTAACAAATTATTACCAAAAGTTTTATAAAATAAGAATTAAGAAAAATTATGTTGAAAATGAAACAAAAAGGAATAAAAAATAAACTAAGTGAAGAAGAAAACGTAACATTAGATATCATAGTATATAGTTCTAATTATAATGAAAAAAACAAATGTTCAAATGAAATTATAAAAGCGGGAAAAGACATAAGAGAAAAATATTTTGATTTAATTTTAAGTTCTGAAACTTTAAACAAGAAAATAAAAAAACCTTTAAGAAATTTATCAAGATTAATAAAAGAAAATGGAGGACTCCCAATACCAATAACCTCTGATAGCACAGTAAGAAGAACTATCAGTTCAATTTATCATAAAGAAACACCTGCTGAAATAAAAACCGCCTATGAAAAAGTTAGAGGATACTTAGAAAGATTAAATGGCATGGATAAAGATTTTTTTGAATATCCTTAAATATCAAAACCCTTAAAAACTCATTCTTCAAATAATTATAATGTTTAAAATTAACATTAGCACAAAAGAAGGAAAAACTTTCAAATTAGAAATAGACGCGCCTGCGATAATTGGAAAACAACTTCACGACAAAATAAACGGGAAAGATGTTTCTCCTGATTTAGAAGGTTATGAATTAGAAGTCACAGGTGCAAGCGACAAGTCTGGTTTCACAGCAGTAAAAGAAGTTGAAGGCATTGGTTTGAAAAAAGTTCTTTTAAGTTATGAAAAAGCCATGAAAAAAAGACCGCGAAAAGAAGGCAAAAAGAAATTATCAAATAAAAATCCAAAAGGTTTGAGACTAAGAAAAACAGTTAGAGGAAAAGTTCTTTCAGACGCGATTTCTCAAATTAATTTAAAAGTTTTAAAAGAAGGTTCAAAAAAACTTTCAGAAATTTTTCCAGAGCAAAATAAAACTGCTGAAACACCAACAGAAAAAGTTGAAGAGAAAAAGGAATAATTTTTATATTTTATTTCTAGATAATTTTTATGGAAATAGATTCAATAGAATTGATTGTAGGTACTTATGAACTCACTTCTAAACAAAAGAAGAAGATAATTAATATTGCAAAACATAAAATAAATTCATTAGAAAATTTTGAAGAAGCTTATAGTTATGTAAGTTTTCTAGTAGAAAGATTTTATCAAACACCATATAAAGAAAAATTTTTCACTAGGTTAGATTCTTTTGTGAAAGACGATTCAGATACTTTCTTTTATGAATTAATAAAAACACCTATTCCAATAAAAGAAAATAACCAAAGAGAATTAAAAGAAAAATTAAAAAAATTAATTTCAAAACAAGAAGAGCCTTTAATATTTTTAGGGAGACCAGTTATACAAATAGAACCTTTTATCAAATTAGGAAGAAGAAAATATGATAAAAATAACACTCCTTTAAATTTATATAAAGCACATCCTGAATTTTATAAAGATAAATCAAGAACCAAAGTTTTTAATGATGATCCAGGAATGTATGAATCATTAAGGAAGTGGAACCAACTTCATATTGCAATTCCAGAAGTTATAGCTCCTGGCTCAACAACAAAAATCTCTGATAAAAAAGAGAAAAAAATTATCGAGACTTACAAAACCATAAAAAGCCCAACTAAAATAGCCAAAAAATTAAGAACAACACGAGCAACAGTAGATTATTATTTAGTTGAAAAATACAAACTAAGAGAAACAAATAAAAAAAAAGGAAATCCCGGATACTCTAAAAAAATGCTTGATGAGATTGTTAGGTGTTTAAAAAAATGCAAAAAAGCTTCAAAAGTTGCAAAATGTTATGGTGTTAGCAGATGGACTGTAATTAAATATGGCAGAGAAGCAGGAGTCCAAATTTTACCCAGAGGAGGGAATATAAAAAATATCTTAAAGAATCAAAAATCCCCAAACTCAAAAACTTTATAAATTATTTACCCAATGCAACAAATTAAGGAAAATTAACTCCCAAGAGAAAAGTTTATTAATTGGAGAGGATTTAAATTATTATGCAAGAAACATTAAAAGAAAGATACAAGGATATACTAAACAATCCTTCTCTAAGTGCAAGAAGAGGACTTCATAAGGCTGAAGAAATTCCCGCAATTCTCTTTTATGAAGATAATATTGCAACAATTATTCAAGAAGGGTTTGCAATACATAAAAAGTATCTCGACTCAAAAACTTTATAACCTTCTCATTTCTAAATTTTATATGAAACAAATACCATCTTTAAATATTGGAGTAGTCGGACATATTGACCACGGGAAAACAACTTTGCTCAGTCGTCTTACTGGAAAGTTCACAGACACACATTCTGAAGAATTAAAACGAGGCATCACAATCAAACTCGGCTACGCAGATATAACAATATTCAAAGATGGAAAAGAATTTAACACTAAAAAAGGAGAACCGCAAAGGTACATAAGTTTCATCGACGCACCTGGACACGAAATGCTTATGGCAACCATGCTCTCAGGCGCAGCAATTATTGACGCTGCAATTCTTGTTGTCGCTGCAAATGAAGGAGTAAAACCACAAACAAAAGAACATTTAATGGCACTTCAAGCAAAAAAAATCAAAAGCATAATCATAGTCCAAAATAAAATAGACTTAGTAACAAAAGAACAATCTCTAAAAAACTACAAAGAAATAAAAGAATTCGTCAAAGGAACTACAGCCGAAAATTCCCCAATCATTCCTATCTCCGCACAGCAAGGAGTTAATATAGATAAATTATTAGAAGAAATTTGCAACTTAGAAATCCCAAAGAGAGACTTAGAATCAAAACCAATTTTTTTAGTTGCAAGAAGTTTTGATATAAACCGACCAGGAACAAAAATCAAAAATCTAAAAGGAGGTGTTTTAGGAGGAATCTTAAAAAAAGGAAAATTAAAAGTTGGCGACGAGATAGAAATCAAACCAGGATTAAACATTAAAAAAAATAACCAACAAACATACCAAACATTAACAACAAAAATCCTGTCTTTACATAAAGGAAATGAATCTCTAAAAGAAATCATTCCAGGAGCAAGCATCTCAATAGAAACAGAACTAGATCCTTTCCTAACCAAAACAGATTCATTAATAGGTTGCTTAGCTTCAACAAAAGATTCTCTTCCAGAAATCAGCCACAATATAAAAATAAAATCAAAATTGTTCGAAGAAGTTTTAGGAATAGCAAAACAAAAAAAAGTCGAGCCACTAAAAACAAAAGAATTTTTAATGCTTTCTGCAAATACCACAATCACCGTCGGCACAGTTGAAAAAGTTACAGATACCCTAAAGGGCACAAGCAATGAAATAGAAATTTCATTAAACATCCCTATAATTGCACTTGAAGGAGACAATGTTGGCATCGCGCGAAACATCGATAAGCACTGGAGATTAATCGGGTTTGGAGAAATTTTGTAGGGCGTTGTATAAAATAAACTAGTTAAATTTATAAATAAACTTATTCTAATAGATTAATGAAAAAGATGGTTTTAATTTTAGTTCTAGGAATCTTTTTAACAAGTTTGGTATTTGCAATTACAAGTTATGCAATAGAAGATGGCCAAGGAGCTAATCAACCTACAGATAATTCTGTAGCATCTCAAGTAAGAGAAAGAACTTTAACACAAGTCCAAATACAAAAAGCAATTCAAGTAAAAAACAGATTAAGAATTCACAATGAAACAGGTGAATGCCCAATTAACTGCACCTGTACTGGTTCTTCAACAAAATGCCGATTAGCTAATGGTGTAAGAGAAATGACAATTACTGCGGGAAATTCAGGGAATACAATTGTTCAAGTTAAAGGAGCAGACATGTCAACAAAAGTTGAACTTTATCAATCTGAAGGAGAAGTTTACGGAGTTTTCAAAGATAATACTAAAAAAATTAAAATAATGCCAGACCAAGTTCAAACAATATTAACAGAAAAAATTGGCGGTTTAGAAGAACATGAAATTGAATTAGATGAAAACGGAGAATACCAAATTCAAGCAAGAAAAAAAGCAAGATTATTTGGTTTTATTCCTGTAAGAGAACGTGTAAGATTTGAAATGAATTCTGAAACAGGCGAAGTAATAAGACAAAGAAATTCATGGTGGGGATTCTTAGCAAAAGACGAATTAATTACTGGGAACAGATGTGCAACAGTTAGCCCTGATTCAAGAGACGAATGTTGCCAAAACAAAGGCTTTGATTTCTATAATCAAGAAACTGGTGAATGTGAAATTGATACTTCAATAGAGGAAATTGCTAAATAGATATTCAAACACAATAATCCTTAAAAAGTAATATAAATAATTATTTTTATGAAGAATTTATCTGATCAAACTCGTCTTCAAATTGATGAAAATTCTACAAGTAAAGAATATTGGGATGAAAAAGCAATAAAAGCTGGGTTCAAAAGCATAAATAATTTTTTAGGATATTATGAACTCCATTCAAAAACCCCTCGTGCTTTATTTTCTGGACAACATACAGAACTTATTCTTGCTTTAGTAGGATATTCTTCACAAGATAGAGAAGGAGTTAATCCACATAATCTTTTTAGATCAATTGGTGAAAATTTTTATGACGAAATGAAAAACAAAGTTGGTAGTTTAATTTAATTAAACAAACTTTATAACCTAATTTTTCCCTAATTACTTATGACAATATATTCACATTCTCGTTTATCTACTTTTGAACAATGCCGTTTCAAATTCAAACTTCGCTATCTTGACAAGATAATTCCTAAAATAGAAAAAACAATTGAAACTCATTTAGGAACTTCTGTCCACAACACTTTAGAATGGCTTTACATTCAAATTAAAAATGACAAGCTTCCAACAATAGATGAAACAATTGTTTGCTATGCAGAAAAATGGGCAGAAAATTACAAACCAGAAATAGTTATAATAAAAAATGGAATGACTACAAAAGATTATTTTGACAAAGGCGTGCAATTCATTTTAAATTATTACATAAAAAACCAACCCTTCGATGAAAACACACTTGAGGTAGAAAAAAAAATATTAATCAATCTTGATAAAGAAGGAAAATACAAACTTCAAGGATTCATAGACAGACTTGCCTACAACATAAAAACAGGAGAATATGAAGTTCATGACTATAAAACAGCAAACTTTCTTCCTAAACAAGAAAAATTCGAAAACGACCGCCAACTCGCACTTTATTCAATTGGAATAAAAGACACATTTGGTTATGACAAAGAAATTTCCCTTATCTGGCATTACCTCGCACACAATCAAAAAATCTTTTCTCGTCGGACAAACGAGCAATTAGAAAATTTAAAAAAAGAAACTTTAGAATTAATCAAACAAATAGAATCAACAACTAAATTTCCAACAAACAAATCAGTTCTTTGCAACTGGTGCGAATATAAAGACATCTGCCCTGTTTGGTCTAAACAAAAAGAATTGGATATCTGGTAACTTAGATAGGTTTTCCATACAAATCCTTTACCTTTCTCAACATTTCTCCATCATTATAAAGAACAGGCAACATAATCAAATATTCAAAATCATCTGCCCCTTTTTTTGTTGCAGAAAAAATCTGCTTATCTAATTCATGATATGTTCTTATTCTGCAAATATATTCTAATTCATTTATTTCTTCATCAATTAATTTTTTTAAATCCATAAAAAATATTATCTATCAACCTATTTAATTATTATTATAATTAAATATACACATTCAATCCCCTTACTCACCATTATCCTGAACCTTAATCAAGTCGGTAACATAATCTCCTTGATGAAGTTTTACAATTCTCACTCCCTGTGCTGCTCTTCCCATTACTCGAATATTTTTCAAAGAAGTTCTTATCACAATTCCTTTTCCAGTTGTGATAATTATCCCATCCTCGCTATTCACTGCAATAGTTGTAACAACTTCTCCTGTCTTCTCAGACACTTTCAAATTAATCACGCCCTTTCCTGCTCTTGCTGTTTTCCGATAATCATTAACCGCTGTCCTTTTTCCATAACCTTCTTTAGTTATTGTCAAAATAGCCTCGGTATCTAAAATTTCCATGCCAACAACTTCATCACCTTTGCTCATTTTTATTCCTGTAACACCATAACTTGCTCTTCCCATTGCCCGAACATTATCACTATTAAACCGAATTGCCTGTCCTTTTCTAGTCGCAAGCAAAACTTCTTGCCCCTTTTTCACAATTTCAACACCAATTAAAACATCTGAATTATCAGGAGGAAGATTTATTGCCTTAACACCAGACGCTCTTGGCTTTGAAAAATTGCTCAATGAAATTTTCTTAACTCGTCCTTTTCTCGTCGCCATAAATAAATAGTCTTCAAAACTTTTAACAGAAATAACATTAGTAATTCTCTCGTCTTTCAAACCAAGAAGATTTACCAGTGCTTTTCCTTTGCTATATTTTTCTGCAGCAGGAATATCATAAGTCTTCAACCACAACACCCTCCCTCTTGTAGTAAAGAACATCAAGTAATCATGAGTTGAACAAGTAATTAATTGCTTTACAAAATCCCCTGTTGCAAGACTGCTTCCAATAACTCCTTTTCCGCCCCTCTTCTGCTCCTTGTAAGCCTGCACATCCATTCTCTTGCAATAACCTTTATCAGTTATTGTAACCACAACTTCTTTTTTCTGAACCAAATCTTTTTCAGAAATTTCAGAAATCTTTTGCAAAACTTTTGTCCTTCTATTGTCACCATACTTAACTTTCAATTCATTAACTTCCTTAACAATTATTTTTAAAACCTCATTAATATTTCCTAAAATTTTCTCAAGATTAGCAATTGTGTTTTTCAATTCTTCTGATTCTTTCTTCAACTTATCAACTTCCATTGAAGTCAATTGCTGTAGTTTAGTTTCCAAAACCGCATCTGCCTGTTTTCTTGTTAATTTGAATTTCTGAACAAGCCCTTCCACTGCTTCGGTTTTACTTTTGGACTTTTTAATCAAAGTTATAACCGCGTCAATATTTTTCAATGCAATTAAAAGTCCCTCAACAATCTCTTGTCTTTCTTTTGCTTTTTTTAATTCATATTCTGTCCTCTTTGTAATAATTTTCTTTCTATGAAAAACATATTCTTCAACAACATTTTTCAAATTCAAAATTTTTGGTTGCCCATTAACCAACGCCAAAAAATTAACATTAAACGAATCCTGCATCCTTGTATATTTATACAACGAATTAATTACAAATTTAGGATTAGCTCCTTTTTTCAATTCAAGCACAACCCGGATTTTTCCTTTTGAAGATTCATCTCTTAAATCAGAAATGTCTTTTATTTTTTTGTCCTGAACAAGGTTAGCAATCTGAGTAAGCAAGGTTGTTTTATTGAGCATGTAAGGAATTTCCGAGATTATAATAACCTCTTTATTTTTTATGTTCTCTATTGACGTCTTTCCCCTCATTATCAATCTTCCTCTGCCTGTCTTGTACAATTCAGTCATGTCTCCTTGAACTAAACCACCTGTTGGAAAATCAGGACCAGTAATAATTTCACATAATTTTTGAATTGAAATTTCAGGTTTTTTAACATAAGCAATAATCGCATCACATACTTCAGTTAAATTATGTGGAGGGATATTTGTTGCCATACCAACAGCAATTCCTGTTGCACCATTAATCATCAGCGTCGGAAGTTTTCCAGGAAGCAACTTAGGCTCTTTTGTTGAACCATCATAATTAGGAACAAACTTCACAGTTTCCTTGTCAATATCTTTTAACAAATCAAGACTTAAATCTCTTAATCTTGATTCTGTGTATCTCATTGCCGCCGCAGAATCCCCGTCAATAGAACCAAAATTTCCCTGTCCAAAAACAAGAGGGTATCTTAATGAAAAATCCTGCGCCATCCGAACCATTGCCTCATAAATAGAACTATCCCCATGAGGGTGATATTTACCCATAACTTCTCCAACAACTCGTGCTGACTTCTTAGTTGGAGTTCCAGGCTTCAGCCCCATTTGATTCATCGCATAAAGAATTCTTCTTTGCACTGGCTTTAAACCATCTTCAATTGAAGGAATCGCCCTCGACACAATAACACTCATTGCATAATCCAAATACGCTTTTTTCATTTCTCCAGAAACTTCTGTCTGAACAATTCCTTTTTTCTCATCTTCAGCAACCTTTGGATCAATATTCGGTGTCATTTTAATCTATTAAGCCATTAACTTAATTAAATTTCCTCCTTTATCTCTAATGTTATCTATCTTATTTATTTCTCTAGAAAGTGCAATCTTCCTTCTATTAAACAAAGGTTTTAAAAAAATAGCCCCAACAACAATAACAGGCCTTCCAAAATAACCATCTGCTGTTTTTTGGACACTCGTTTTACAATCTGGAAAATTAAATCTTATTAATCTTATTCCAGAATTTTTTCGCAAATTGCATTTTAAATCTGAAACCACGTTTCTAACCAATGATTTAGAATTTCCTCTTGAACTCATAGAACAATTTCCATAATTAAAGTGAACCATCCCTTTATTGTAAGTACTATACCCTGATTGACTGACATCTCCATCACAAGCATAAACATCTATCTCAAATTCTTCTGAATTATTTTTTTTATTCATCTTCATTTTCCTCATAATTTATTTTCAAACTATTTTCTTCATCAACTTCTAATTCAATTGGATTTTTCTCAACTTTTAATTCAGTTAATTTAATAATCCAATCTTCAATTTCATCTTTTGTCAAACTAAACTCAGTCTCTTCAACATTAACATCCTCATCAACATCTTTACCCTCTGCATTTATATTTTCATCTGCAGAAGGTACACCCTCCCCTGGACCTACTTGGTTGGGTGCAGTTTCATCTTCCTCATTAGGATGACTTTCCAAATATTCTTGTTTTTCTTTTTCAATTGCTTCAATATTTTGTGCTATTTCTTCCATTATATAACTTGTTCTCCTTTTTCATCCATATATTTCATAAATTCTTCTTCTGTTAATTCTTCCTCTCCAATATTTTTTCCTTCCCATCCACACTTTTTACATTTCCACAAACCAATGGTTTCCTTCTCTATAACAACCACCACATCAAAAGAACCACATTCAGGGCACTTCCTAATTTTGAAAGCCTTTTCTTTTTTTGTTTTTGTAGTTTTCCCCCTCGCCTTTTCATATTCTTCAGGAGAATCATAACCTTCTAAAACCCATGCAGGTGTTGATAATTTATTTTTCGCCATACAAATCCTCCTGATTCCATTCTCTAACAAATTGTTTATTAAAATCTTTCATAAAATTTATCCTTTCCTCTGCTATCTTCTTAGCTTTCGGAATTTTAAAAAAATCTATATTAGAATAATTTTCTAAAAAATTAATTACACTTTTAGATTTTTTAATAGAATCATAAAAAATAAGAATTGGGCCAAAAAAGGTATAAGCTCTAGCAATTCCTATTGCTCCAATAGCTTCTAACCCATCTGCTTCATTTAATACTCGAATTTCATCAACTGAAGAATTATCATCAGGCTTATTATGGAACTCAATACATTTGCAAACAGATTCTATTTTGTCTTCAGGAAATCCCATTTCTTCTAAGATTTTCTTTGCTTCAACAGCGCCTTGTTCTGCATGGTCTTTAGTGTTTCCATTCATTTCTTTTTCTTTTGAAATATCGTGAAGCAATGCTGAGGTTTTAATCACATCCAAATCTAAATTTAATCCTTCTGAAATTGCTATTGAAAAATTATACACTCTTTCAATGTGTGAAAAATCATGTCCCCCTTTATCTCCAACTATTTTCCTAACTTTCTCTTTCAATTTTTTATAAAATTCTTCTTCCATTATACATCTAACTCCGCATTTAATGCATTAGATTTTACCAATACAGAAAGTTTTATATATTCTTTCATCGTTTATTTATAATTATAGATGAAAGGACTCTGACGAATCCCGTACTTGATGCGGTTAGTAGGATTGACGAGTCCCTGAATCTATTAATTTTTCCTCCTCATTAAATTTAATTGCGTATCTATAATTAAACCCATCTTATACTCTATGGTTCCTTTTTTCAATTGGCTTTCTTTTATAACTTTTGTTCGCTCTCCATCCAAAATCTGAATAAGTTTTCTAAAACTTCTAAACTGAAAATCATCAATAGAAACAAATACAATACAATTCTCATTTTTTTTAATAAATTCTAAAACTTCACTAAACAATTCAAGGTTATTTTTTATTTTATTTATTTTAAATTTTAAAAGACATGAATTAATATTTTCTCTTAAAAATAGTTTTCTCATAGAATTTAAATATTCTTTTTTTCTCCGAAGAACTTTATAATGTTTCAATTTTGAAATCTTAGGTAATAATTCTTTAATTTTTTCTTTTTCAATAATATTGTATCCAATTAAATTTTCTGAATAATCAATAAAAATATAATAATCAAATTCTTTCATCTTATACATCCAACTCCGCATTTAATGCATTCTCTGTAATAAATTGTTTTCTTGCTTGAACGTCGTCGCCCATCAGCATTGAAAAAGTGTGGTCTGCTTCAACAGAATCTTTAATAAAAATCTTCTTAATATTTCTCGTCTTAGGATTCATCGTCGTGTCCCACAACTGGGTAGAACTCATCTCGCCCAAACCCTTGAACCGCGTAATATTAGTTGTTCCAAGTTTCTCGCTCATCTTCTTAAGTTCTTTATCTGAATAAACATAATAATCTTTTTTCTTCCTAATCCTGTACAAAGGGGGCATGGCAACAAAAATATTTCCGTTCTTAATTAATTCTGGCATAAACCTAAAAAAGAAAGTCAAAAGCAATGTTTTAATGTGCTCGCCGTCAACATCAGCATCGGTCATTATTATAATTTTTTTGTATCTCAACTTTTCCAAATTAAACTGTTCCCCAACCCCTGTGCCAATTGCAACAATCATGTTAGTTATCTCCTCGCTCGAAAGTGCCTTCACCGGATTAGCCTTTTCAACATTTAGTATTTTACCTTTCAACGGAAGTATTGCCTGGTTTTCTTTATTCCTTGCCTGTTTAGCACTACCTCCAGCACTTTCTCCTTCAACCAAATATAATTCTGTATCCTCTGCTTTTTTATTTGAACAATCAGTAAGCTTACCTGGCAAGCCCCCTAATGAAAATATGTTTTTTCTCCGAACCAAGTCCTTTGCTTTTTTAGCAGCCAATCTTGCCTTAGCAGAATCAAGTGCCTTGGATAAAATGTTCTTCACCACCGACGGATTTTCCTCAAAAAATTCTGATAAAGCCAGCGTCACAACAGAATCAACAAAACCCTTAACTTCAGAATTTCCCAGTTTTGTTTTTGTCTGCCCTTCAAATTGTGGGTCGCCCATCTTTATGCTAACAATCGCTGTAATTCCTTCACGAACATCTTCTCCAGAAAGATTGCCGTTTTTCAATACACCTTTTTTATTGGCATAATCATTAATCACTCTGGTCAACCCAGTTTTGAAACCAAAAATATGCGTCCCGCCCTCGACAGTATTAATCGTATTTACAAAACCAAAAATGTTTTCCTGATATCCTGCATTATATTGTATTGCGATTTCCAAAATAGTTTCCTTTATCTTTCTTTTAAAATAAATCGGTTTGTGCATAACTTCTTTTGACTTATTCATCCACTTCACAAATTCAATCAAACCTCCAGAAGAAAAAAATTCCTCTTTCTTGTCTTTTATCTTGTCGTGTAAATTAATCTTCAACCCTGCATTTAGAAAAGATATTTCCCTTAGCCTCATCTCTAAAACTTTATAATCAAAATCAAGAACAGAAAAAATCTCCTCGTCAGGCCAGAAAATAATCTTTGTCCCGGTTTCTCCATTGTTGCATTTTCCAATAACTTTTAATTTTGTCTTGGCGTCTCCTCTTGAATATTCTTGTTGGTAAATCTTTCCTTCTCTCTTTATCTCAACAATTAATTTTTTTGAAAGAGCATTCACACAGGAAATTCCAACCCCGTGCAAGCCCCCTGAAATTGCGTAAGATTTCTTGTCGAACTTTCCTCCTGCATGCAATTTTGTCAAGGCGACTTGGACAGCCGGAACCTTAAACTGAGAATGAGTCTCCACAGGGATTCCTCTTCCATTATCCTCAACCCCCACAGAGCCGTCTTTATTTATCATGACTTTTATTAATGTGCAATATCCTGCAAGCGCCTCGTCAACAGAATTATCAACTGCTTCATAGACTAAATGGTGCAATCCCTCCTTGCCAGTAGAGCCAATGTACATTGCTGGGCGCTTCCTGATTCCCTCAAGTCCTTCAAGAACTTTTATGTCAGATGCGCTGTATTTATTTTCCATTAAATTGTATAAAAATCTGTTCAAATTTAACTAATTTATACCAGAAAAAAGTCATAATCCTTTATAAACTTTTCTACCAAAAAAAGTAATTTGTCGTCGGGAAAAGGCAAAAAATCTAATTTTGATTTAAATTTAAAATTAGGAAGATTTGCATTACAAATCTAAAAAATAAAAATAAAATTATTGAGGTGCAGCAGGTGCTTGTTGCAAACAATCAATCCAAATTATATTAATTGTTTCATTTCCAACCATTAGCGGAACTTGCTGACATGTTGCTGCTTGCTGTGCTATAGTAAGTATTGCCTGGCTATATCCATACTGTGCACTATTAAGCTGATTTGCCTGATTCCAAGAAGCATACATTCCAAGACCAATATACCCTAAGGCCAAAACCAAAAGCACAATCAAAGATGTTATGAGAATTACTTGTGTTTTATTTGATGCCATTTTACCTCCTTATAATTATTATTAAAACTAATTTAAAAACTTTTTGTTTAGTTTAAAATTTTGAACTTCCAAAAAATTCTGCGACATTTTCAGAGCCATTTTCTTCCTCTGAAATCATCCTAATCAAATCTCTTAGAAAATTAAGTTTGTCTCTTTCCATTTGTTCTTTTAGAGAATCTATCTCATTTGGATTATAATCATAGGACGCCACTAATTCATAATCTCCAATCTTGTAATTCCTAATTAACCTGCCATTCAAAACTTCAGACACAGTTGTTTTAATGGAAACATTTCCAAATTTCTGGACAAGAATCTGCCTTTCGTCGTCGGTCAAATTTTGTAAATAAAATTCAGAAACTTCTAACAAGGTTGACTTGTTTCTTTCTTCAATTTTGCCTTCCTGTAAAAAAGTTGATAAAGAAATAATATCTTCTGCTCCATAAACAAATCTTATGCTCAAATCACCCTTACTAAAATTTAAACCAATCGCAGACAAATTAATTTCAAAAATTTGCAACTCGCCATCTAAATAATTTGCGCCAAAGCCTTCTTCTAATTCAAAATAATCTGTAGAAACTAAAATGCTGTCCTTTGAAACTTCAAATTGTATCTCGCTGTTGTTAAGCGCCACAGTACCATCAGTCACGCTTCCTGAAACCAATTCTGCGGTTTGGGATTTTTCTAAATTATAAGTGAAAGGCTCATTTGCCGAAGTTGTCCCAGGAAAAGTTGTCTCAAGACTTAAAGCGACTTGTCCTGTCGGTATAAACTGAAAAAAGGAAAGAAAATTATTAAAAATAGATGAAATAATATTGCCAGTTATTGTTGGCGCTTCAGCAACTTCAACTTTGTCTTTGGCTTCTTCCTTATCTTCCTTAACCTCTTGCTTTTCTTCTTTTACTTCTTCTTTAATTTCTTCCTTGGTTGTTTCTGTTTCTTCTTCAACTTCTGTTTCTAATGGTGCCTCAATAACTTCTTCTCCAACATCTTCAACTTCCTCAATTACTTCTTCAATAATTTCAGTTTCTGTTTCTAACGGTGCCTCTTCAACTTCATCAATAATTTCAGTTTCTGTTTCACTTGTTTCTTCAATTTGCTCGCTTGTTTCATTTACTGTTTCTTCTTCAATCAATTCTGTTTCATTTGTTTTTTCAATAACAGATTCTTCAACAACTTCTTCATCAGCAGACTCTACTTCCTCTGTTGGTTTTTTTTCCTTAGATTTATTCTCTCCTACTTCTTTTGTTTTAGAATATAAATTAAATTCAAATGAAAGTTCTGGGTAAATTTTTTTAATTCCTATTGAACCATAGCCCATTCCCTGTCCAGAAATATTTCTATCTTGAATATAATATGTTCCTTCTGTTGGTTGCTCGGACAGAACGTCCTCCAATATAAATTCTTGTTGTTGGTCAGAAGTTTCAAAAATAACTATTGACGACGCAGGGATAAATTCTCCGTTGTTTAAAGATAATTTTAATATTCCATCTAAATTCTCTCCTTCAAAATAATTAGCATCTAATTCTAAAACAACATTACCTGACAAATTAATTTGAAGAAAATACAAACCAATAGCCACTAAAAGAACGCACACAAAAATCATAATGTATTTATTTTTCAAATTAATTTTTTCCATTTTAATTAGTGATTTCAATTGAAGTTGTAACATCTGCCAGAGAAATTTCCTTTCCTGAATTTAAATAAACAGAAATTACGTCCCCTGCCTTGAACTTTACAATTCCTTTTGACTGAGTATCATAATCTATTTTGACTCCTGAAGAATCTGCGCTCAAAACATTCCTGAACCCGACCTCTTCGCCATTTTTGTATATAATGATTTCAACTTCTTCATCTTTCGCAGATTTTGTGATTTCTAAATTAGTTGAAATCCCTGTGATGCTTCCGTCCCTAATCATAACATAACCTTTTTCTGAACTACTTTGAACTCCTCCTGCCATATTTAAAAAATCCGACTTGCCATTTCCTTTGCTCATTCCAAACTGCAATAATAATTTTGTATCGCACGTGGCTGCAGGTGCTTCTGGTTGAAATCTCTCACTAGAAGAAGTAACCACAAAAAGCGGCTTTGAACTATAATTAACTTCAAAAATAACTATGCTCGTGTTTTCAATTTTTTCTATATTAACTTCGTCGGGCAAATCACTAAAATTTACCTGCACTATGTCTTTGTCCTCGACAATAATTCCTTTCTCCACTATAAAATCTTTAATTTCCTCTATTGTATCTTTTGTATCAGCAAAAACCCCAACTGTTAAAATTAAGATAGTAATTACAAAACACACCGCTATTTTCTTCATTATAAAAAGAACAAATTATTATATTTAAACATTTCTCTTAGTGAATAATTGTTTAAATATTTTGGTTTTAGAATTATTGCAAACTTATCAAGCCAGAACTTCGCCTGCTGAGGTCATTGCTTTTGTTCTAATGCTTTTTTTAATTCTCTTCTTAATTATAAATCATCTTTCTCTATTTTATAAATTCTATAGACGGGCATTTTATTATTCATTCTTTTTTTTTCAGGAATTTTCCTAAAAATAAAAATCCCCTCGCTCGTTTTTCTCTGATATCCTTCTCTGACTTTTTCCAATTCTGAAATCTTCACCTGTTCCCAATTTTCATCTTCAGACATTTTAACACTTAACAAATCATTATATTTCTTATGTTGCCAAGCCGCGCCAACTTCTATTTCTGAAGATTTCTCATCATTTAATTCATCATCTGGTTTAACTTTTTTCCTAACGATTTCCAGTGCTTTTTCCATTAATTCCTCTCCAACTTTTTCTGGACTTTCACCTATTTCTAAATCTGCAGTCAAACTAGCCTGATAGGAATCATAATTTTTTGTGAGTTTCACCCCCGCCTGAACTTCTTTAATTTTCATTTTCATTCCTAATAATAAGTCTGGTTTGATTCTTATTAAATCTTTTTTTCTTATTGATTTTGTAAACAACATGCAGAGGAAAGAATTCATAATAATTTTTGTCGTCAAACCATGCGCACTTAAAGTGATAAAGTCTGATTCCGGTGAGTCTGCTCAAAGCCAAAGCGTAAATAGTTAATTGTTCAATTGGTTTTGTTTTTTCTGCAGAAGGTTTAAAGTCCATAATATAAATTGAGCCGTTTCTAATTTGAATTAAATCAATATGTCCTGTTAAGTATTCTTCATCTTTCAAAGAAAAAGGAATATCAAAATTTAATTGATGTTTATAATGGTTTATATCTTCTGCGTCTAGCAAAACAGGGACTTCTATTGCGACACTAACGCTATCGTTGAACAGCATAAATTCCTCTAAAATCTCGTGTCTTGATTTATTATTATTAACTGCTTGAATAACAAAGTTAGCAAATACCGAAGCTGAACTTTTCTTGGGAGTTATTTTTACTTGGTTTAAATCAAAATTGTTTTTATTCTCTGAAGCTCTTTGTGTTTTTTCTCTAAAAATTTGATGTGGGCATTCTGAAGAAACTAATTCTAAAAATTCTCTTAAAGGTTTAAACTTAAAATGTTTAAATTCTTCATCTAAAATCAAATCAGTTTTAGCCCTATGAAATTTAAAATTATAAATTTGTTTATGGACTAATTTTGACTCCTCAACCAATTCTTTTTTTTGATATTTCTTAATAATAAATTCTCGCATTCTTAAGAAAGGAAGGTAATTTTTATATTCTGTAATCCATCTTGAAATAATTTGGGAAGTTATTTTCACCCCATATTTTTCTTTTATAATTTCTGAAATCTCTTCAAAAGAATTTAATTTATTATATAAAGTCAGGGAATCCAAGATGATCATTAAAGGATAGGTTTTGTTTTTTGTTATTTGTGAAGTAAATCTTTTCTCGCATTTTTTACAATAATAAATTTGAACTTCTTCAAACTTTTTTTTTCTTTTACCTCTTTTGGTTATTTTACCAGAGCAATATGGGCAGGTTTTTAGGTCTTTGTAACTTTTAATTCCTTTCTTTTTTTTAATTAGATTTTCTTGTTTCATTCTTTTTCAAAAATTCTTTTCCAAGCTCGTTTGAGATTTAAGACCTTTAATTTTTGATAACCATATTTTATAATTAATTTATCCAGAACGTCTTTTTTTTCTTTTACTTCAAGAAATTTTTCTCTAAAGATATCTAATCTGGTTATAATGTTTGTAATTAAAGTTATTGCTTCATCGAGTTTTTTTTCTGCAATTTCTATTGAATCGAATTTGTCTCCATAAGATTCTGCGATTAATCTTGGGATTGATTCGCTTATTTTTTTTATTTCTTCTTTTTCGTTGTTTAAGAAATCCAAATCTAAAAGAATATTTGAAAGTTTTATTGTGGTTTGATAAACTTCCAAATCTCTAAAACTTTTAATGGGGCTTCTTACTCTGAAATTGTTTTTGTTGTATTTTTTATATTCCATTGGTTATTTTCCTACTTTTCTAAGCCACGAGTTTGCCTGAAAAAAAGCCACGGATTTTTTGTTTTTTGGAAAATTTGGAAAATTTTCAGGGCTTTTTATTTGTTTTCCAACAAATCCAACCTATTTAATATTTGTTGGTTTTCATATTTTAACTCATTGTTTTCTGCCTTTAATTCCTGAACAGCAAGCCATAAAGCCATCTGAACTTCGTTGCCGTTAAGTTGTTTGTCGCTTCCTCTTTCAAAGATAACATGGAAATCTTCGGCAATCAATCCCATTTTGTCTTTGCATTTCTCGTCGGTGTCGTTGCAAAGTTCGGGTTTGAAGTCGTAAGTGTTTACAGGGATTTTTGCGATTTTGTCTAATATGTTATTGGCGTAGACTGGCTCTATGTTTTCTTTGTAGGTTCGTGAGGAGCTAGTGCTAAATTGGGCTTCTCCTGCATCTATCTCCGAGTAAGTTCCGGTTCCTATCTCTAAATCATGGTCTGGGCTCGTCGTCCCGATGCCGACGTTGCCGGTTGTTGCGTTAACCGAAAAGACCCCTGAACCAACCTCTAAAGTAGTAGATGGTCCCGTCGTGCCGATGTTGTTTTTGAGTTTTAGGCGTTTTGTATCTGAAATTTTTTATAATCTTTGACAGGATAAATAACTTCGTTCTTTAATTTTTCACCCAGGGATTTTCTTAAATTATACCCTTTAATATGTCTGAACATTCCAAAATAACTGTTTAAGGTGGCCTGATATTTATCCAAATTACTTTGTAGTTCTTCTATCTTTAAATTATTTATTTTTTGTTTTAAATATTTTACAGTTGAATTTCGAATATATACTCGATGCGGTTTTATAATATATCCTACAAAATTTATTCCCTTATCTAAAGTATTAATCTCCTTTTTATTCGGATGAAGTTTTAAGAGAAGTTCTTTTTCTAAGAAAATTTCAATTTGCTTATATGCCTGATTTAAGAATTTTGGGCTTTTGTTAAAAATAATTATATCATCTGCATAGCGAATATAATATTTACATTTAAGTTTATGTTTCACAAACTGGTCTAATTCATTCAAATAAATATTTGCAAAAAACTGGCTTGTTAAATTTCCTATTGGTAATCCTTTATTTTTTGGAGCATACCACAAACT